>Ga0302326_10002977_pt1 | contig 40488 bp, 33 predicted proteins | sample Palsa_T0_3_FD_202264 | JGI IMG/M metagenome (GOLD analysis project Ga0302326, IMG submission 202264) | Peat permafrost microbial communities from Stordalen Mire near Abisko, Sweden - Palsa_T0_3 | ecosystem: Environmental > Terrestrial > Soil > Palsa > Peat permafrost | place: Sweden: Abisko... | reverse complement strand
GGCGCGCTGGATAAGGTGAGCGCGCTGCCGTCTGAATATCCGGCCTGGATGATCGAGCGCCTCGGGGGTTATCGGCGTCAGCAGCTGGCGCAGGCTGACGGCGCAAGCCATGCCGCCGCCAGCTGACAGCGACTATATGCTGTGCGCGCTCGAGCTGGCGCGCGCGGCGGCGGCGGCAGGAGAGGTTCCGGTGGGTGCGGTGCTGGTGCGTGGCACGGCGGTCATCGCCAGCGGCGCGAATCGGCCGATCGGCGCCTGCGATCCGACCGCGCACGCGGAAATCGAGGCGTTGCGTGCCGGGGCTCGCGCCACCGGCAGCTATCGGCTCAATGACACCACGTTGTACGTCACGCTCGAGCCCTGTGTGATGTGCGCGTCGGCACTGGTGCAGGCGCGCGTGCGACGCGTGGTGTTCGGCGCCTTCGACCGCCAAGCGGGCGGGGCCGGCAGCCTGATCGACGTGTTCAAACTCGCCGGCCTTAAATCCCGCGTCGATGTATTCGGCGGCGTGCTGGCCGATGAGTGCGGCTCGCTGCTGCGGGATTTTTTCGAACAGCGCCGGGCTAATTGAACCGGCGTGCGTCCGTTGCCGATGGCGCCAGCGCCACCGGCACCGCCGCCGGCCCATGCACGCGCGCCACGGTGCCGGTGCCGGACCATTCGAGCACTGCCAGGTACTGTCGCACCTGTTCGACGAATCGGGCCGGCTCCCAGCCGCGCGCGTAGCCGCGCCTGGCGCGCGAATACCATTGCTCCTGCGCCAGCAGCGGGAGCTGCGCGCGAACGTCGTTCCACGAGTCCGGATCCTTGCCGCGCATCTGAGCCAGTACGCGCGCGTCCTCCAGATGTCCGTAGCCGACGTTGTAAGCGGCGAGTGCCAGCCAGGTACGATCGGGTTCAGCGATGCGGTTGGGGATGGTGTCGATCACCTGTGCCAGATACTTGGCACCGCCAAGGATGTTCTGCCACTGATCGGAGCGATCCCTGACCCCGACGGTGCTGGCGGTGTCGCTAGTCAGCATCATGATGCCGCGCGCGCCATCGGCGGACGATGCCTGTGTCTGCCATTTCGATTCCTGATAGCCGACCGCGGCTAGCAGCCGCCAGTCGAGTCCGGTGCTCTGTGCGGCTTCCTCGAACATGGCCTGCAACTGCGGCAGACGGGTGCTGATGTCGGCTTGAAAACGAATCGCGTCCTCGTAATCAAACCCGTGCGCCTCAAGGCCTGCGTCACGCGTGATGCGCGCGAACTCGCCGGATGCCTTGGCGCTGACGAAAAATCCGTTCACTGCCTGCGCCAGGTCGAGCGCGTCAGCCGGCACCATCCACTTCAACGGTCGCGCGTCCGGCAGCGTGAAGGCGACGGTGGCATCGGGATACAGATGGCGCGCGAAATCGAATTCGTTGGCGTCAATGACGGCATAGTCGGCATCGCCGTCGGTCACCACCTGGAGCGGATCGGGCTGATTGGCCCGCAGCGCGACCCAGGACAGGTCCGGCATGCCGTCATGCCTGATCGAGCGCAGCAGATCGAGCTGCGGACTGTCGTCGCGCACCACGACGTTGGCCTGGCGCAAAGCGCTCAGGTCGTGCGCATGCAATCGGCCCCGGCCCTGCACCACCAGCTGCGCGATCTGGTCGTAGGTTTCAGTCGCCAGGCCAGCCAGCAGCCACTGCGCATCGGGGCTGATCTGCGCCGCCGCCAGGTCGGCACGGCCATTGGCCAGCGCCGCGCGCATCGCCGCCGCATCCGGCAGCGGCTGCATCACCAGCCGCACCTGCAGCTGGCGCGCGAATGCGTTCGCCAGCCGGTATTCGAATCCCTGCGGTCCCTGGGCGCCCAGGTAGTAGCTGGTGGCAGCGTTGAGCGTGACTACACGCAGTTCGCCGCGGGCACGGATGCGCTGTAGCGCGCTCTGCGGCTGCGCGCAGGCCGCCAGCAGCAGCACCGTCGCCGCGGCGGCCAGGAGCTGCGCCCTGCTGCATCGGTGCCGCAGGCGGCGGCCCGGAAGCTTTGGTCTCATTGCGTTCATCACTACGCTAGAATACCAGCCTATCCCCGGAGAGGTACCGAAGCGGTCATAACGGCGCCGACTCGAAATCGGATGGTCGGGTTAAACCGGCACGTGGGTTCGAATCCCACCCTCTCCGCCAAATAATTTTGCTTATGTCAGCGGTCGCTGACATCCACGCAGGCGCGTCGGCGACTGGTCAGGCGCGCAGTTGTGCGCGCGGCAGCGGTGCGACGTTAATGGACTGTAATACCGTTGCAGTGCCGGCGCGTGCAACGCGCCTGCGGTCGCGCTGCTGCGCGCCATCGATGATGCGGGCATAATGCCCGCCCATCCGCAAGAGAGTGCTTGTTGCGGCCGGTACAACCTGCCGTACCGGGTCTCGTCGGCACTTAAGCTCGGAACGCTCAATCGATGTGGATCGTAAGACTTGCGCTGCGACGGCCTTACACGTTCATCGTGCTGGCGGTGCTGATCGTACTGCTCGGCCTGTTTACCATCCTGCGTACGCCGACCGACATCTTTCCGGCGATCAACATTCCGGTGGTCAGCACCATCTGGGGCTATACCGGCCTGCCGCCCGAGGACATGGCGAACCGCATTCTTGAAAACGCCGAGCGCTACGCCCAGACCACCGTCAACGACATCGAACACACCGAATCGCAGTCGCTGCCCGGCATCGGCGTGGTCAAGTACTTCTTCCAGCCGAACGTCAACGAGGACCTGTCGTACGCGCAGATCACGGGCGTATCCCAGGCATTGCTGCGCCAGGCGCCGCCGGGTACCACGCCGCCGTTCATCCTGGCTTACAACGCCTCGACGGTCCCGATTCTGCAGCTGGCGCTGGAGAGCACCACATTGTCGGAGGCGACGCTGTTCGACCTCGGCAATTCGGTCATCCGCCCGGGACTGGCGACGGTTCAGGGCGCGTCGCTGCCCTATCCCTATGGCGGCAAGCAGCGCCAGGTGCAGGTCGACATCGACCCGGATGCGCTGCGTTCCAAGGGCCTGTCGGCGGTCGACGTCAGCAACGCGATCGGGCTGCAGAACCTGATCATTCCGGCGGGCACCGAGAAGATCGACGACATCGAATACAACATCAAGCTCAACTCCAGCCCGCTTCGGCCCGAGGAACTCAACGACGCCCCGATACGCACCGTCAACGGCACCGTGGTGTTCGTACGCGACGTCGGCAATGTGCACGATGGCTCAAGTCCCCAGACCAACCTGGTGCGCGTGGCGGGCCACCATGCGGTGCTGATGTCGGTGCTCAAGACCGGCAGCGCCTCAACGCTGCAGGTCATCGAGGACATCAAGCGGCTGCTGCCCGGTATCCAAAAGCAGCTGCCGGAGGGTTTCCACGTCGGGCTCACCGGCGATCAGTCGCTGTTCGTGCGCGCGGCAGTCAACGGTGTGGTGCGCGAGGGCATCATCGCCGCCGCTCTCACCGGGCTGATGATCCTGCTGTTCCTGAGTTCCTGGCGCAGCACGCTGATCATCACCATCTCGATTCCGCTGTCGGTGCTGGCCTCGATCATCTGCCTGTCGGCGATCGGCGAGACCATCAACATCATGACACTGGGCGGGCTGGCACTGGCGGTGGGAATTCTGGTGGACGACGCCACGGTGGCGATCGAGAACATCAACTGGCATCTGGAGCAGGGCAAGGAAGTCGAACCGGCGATTCTCGATGGTGCGCACCAGATCGCGGTGCCGGCGCTGGTATCCACGTTGTGCATCTGCGTGGTATTCATACCGATGTTCCTGCTCTCCGGCGTGTCGCGATTTCTGTTCGTGCCGCTGGCCGAGGCGGTGGTATTCGCGATGCTCGCCTCGTACGTGCTGTCGCGGACACTGGTACCGACACTGGCCATGTACTGGCTTCAGAAGCATGTGCCGGAGCACTTGGCCGCGGCCCCGACCAACTTCTTCCAGCGTTTCCAGCGCGGCTTCGAGCGCCGCTTCGCCGCATTTCGCCAGGGCTATCACGATCTGCTGGGTACCGCCCTGCAGCACAGTCTCGCATTCACGCTGGCGTTCATGGTGATCGGTGCCACCGCATTCCTGCTGCTGCCCTGGCTCGGCAGCGATTTTTTCCCGACCGTGGATGCCGGCCAGGTGCGACTGCATCTGCGCGCGCGCAGCGGCACGCGGCTGGAGGAGACCGCCAGGTTGTGCGATGCGGTCGAGGCCAGGATCAGCCAGATCATTCCGCCGCAGGATCTGGATAGCCTGATCGACAACATCGGCGTGCCCTACAGCGGCATCAACCTGTCTTACAGCACGTCGGCGCCGGTAGGCCCGGGCGACGCCGACATCATGATTGCGCTGCGCGCCGATCGTCATCGGCCCACAGCCGAGTACGTACGCATGCTGCGCGCGCAGTTGCGCGATGAGTTTCCGGGCACCACGTTTGCCTTTCTGCCCTCCGACATCGTCAATCAGATCCTCAATTTCGGCTTGCCGGCGCCACTCGATGTGCAGGTTGTGGGTCTTAACATCGAGGGCAACCGCAGCTTTGCCAACAACCTGCTGGCAAAGCTCAAATCCGTCCCCGGCGCGGCCGACCTGCGCATCCAGCAGGCCTTCGACTATCCGCAGTTCAATGTGAACGTCGATCGCACCAATGCCTCGCAGGTCGGACTGACGCAGCAGGAGGTCGCCAACGACGTTCTGATTTCGCTCTCCGGCAGCCAGCAGACCGCGCCGACTTTCTGGGTCGACGTGAAAAGCGGGGTGCAGTACAACGTCACCACGCAGGCACCGCAGTACCGGCTGACCTCGCTGCAGGACCTGACATCGACTCCGATCACCACCGGCAATGGCGGCTCGCAGCAGTTGCTGGCCAGTCTCGCCACCGTCAGCCGCGGGGTCGGCCCGGCCGTCGTCAGCCACTACAACGGTCGGCCGGTGATCGACATCTACGGCTCGGTTGACGGCACCGATCTGGGTACGGTGGCGACCGCGGTGCGCGGCATCGTGGATGCTTCCCGGCATGAGCTGCCGCGCGGCAGCGATCTGACGATCCGCGGCCAGATGGAGACCATGCGCACCTCATTCAACGGCCTCGCGTTCGGTATGATCGGCGCGGTGGTGCTGATCTACCTGCTGATCGTGGTGAACTTCCAGAGCTGGCTCGATCCGCTGATCATCATCAGTGCGCTGCCGGCGGCGCTGGCCGGCATGGTGTGGATGCTGTTCGTTACCGGCACCACCATCAGTGTGCCGGCACTGATCGGCGCAATCATGTGCCTGGGCGTGGCTACCGCCAACAGCATCCTGATCGTAAGCTTTGCCCGCGAACGCATGGACGGTGGAGCGAGCGCCATGACGGCCGCGCTGGAGGCGGGGTTCGTGCGCTTCCGGCCGGTGCTGATGACCGCGCTGGCCATGATTATCGGCATGTTGCCGATGTCGCTCGGTCTGGGCGAGGGCGGCGAGCAGAACGCGCCGCTGGGGCGGGCGGTCATCGGCGGGCTGATGTTCGCCACCTTTGCGACGCTGCTGTTCGTGCCGGTGGTGTTTGCGGTCATTCACCGCCGGTTTACCCAGCCCGGCCGCAATGCCAGCACCACATGATCGACACACCCGACGCCCGTGCGGCATTACGACGACTCAAGCGCGTCGCCCTGTACGTGCTGCTGGCAGCAATCATCATCGCCGCCTGGGGCATATTCACGCGCGTGCACAGCCGCGCCGCCCTGAAGCGGGAAGCACAGCAATCGGCGGTGCCGATGGTGCTCGTGATCACGCCAAAGCACACCGACGCCGGCGATGAACTGGTGCTTCCGGGCGACGTGCAGGCGTTTACCGACGCGCCCATCTACGCGCGCACCAGTGGCTATCTCAAGCGCTGGTACGCCGACATCGGCAAGCACGTCAAATCCGGCGAGCTGCTGGCGGAAATCGAGACGCCGGAGGTGGACGCGCAGTATCGCCAGGCCAAGGCTGACCTTGCCACCGCCGATGCCAACAACCACCTGTCGCAGACCACCGCGCAGCGCTTCCAGGATCTGCGCAAGACCGGCCTGGTCGCGCAGCAGGACGTCGACAACGCGGTCGGCGATGCCGAGGCCAAGAAGGCCCAGAGTGAGTCGGCGCAGCAGAACCTGCAGCGGCTCGAGCAGCTGCAGGGCTTCAACCGCATCACCGCTCCGTTCGAAGGCGTCGTGACCGCGCGCAGGGTCGACGTCGGGGCGCTGGTGACCCAGGGCAGTACCACCGGCCAGGAGCTGTTTCATATGAGCTCGACCAACCGGCTGCGCGTCTACGTGCAGGTGCCCCAGGCCTATGCAAGCTGGATCAAGCCGGGAATGTCGGCCGACCTGACCACGGTGGACCGGCCCGAACTGCGCCATCCGGCCAAGGTGGTGAGCACGGCCGGGTCGATCAACACCACCACGCGCACCCTGCTGACTGAGCTGGACGCCGAAAACCCGAACGGCGAGCTGCTGCCCGGTGCGTACGCGCAGGTGCATCTGCCCCTGCCGGCGGGCCTGAAGACCTGGCGGCTGCCGTCCAACGCGCTGCTGTTCCGTGCCGACGGCCTGCACGTGGCAACGGTCGATGCGGACAACAAAGTGCACCTGAACACCGTGACCATCGGTCGCGATTACGGCGCCGTGGTGGAAATCCTGAGCGGAGTGGAGGGGCAGGATCGGGTCATACTCAATCCGCCCGATTCAATCCTGGCCGGTGCGGTGGTCAGAGTGCGCCCCGATCAGCCCTAGCATCGCGGCTGGCGCCGGGCAGGCGGCCCAATTTCAGGACTTGGAGTGCTCGCCGTTATTGTGCTTGAAGGCGGCAACGAAGGCGCGCGAGAACGCCTCGGCGAACAGATGAGGAAATTTGCCGGCCGGCATCTCGGTGATGCTGCGAAAACGCGCCGCCAGACCCGAGGAATCGGCGTTGCCGGCGTCCGCGCCGCTGGCACGTCCATCGACCTGGGCCAGCGCCCTGGGATCGAGCCGGGCGAGGAATTCGCCCAGTGCGCTGTGCAGGGCACGCATCGTGGCAAGATCGTGCCGGCGCGTGCTGGCGAGCATATCGCGCACCCACTGCACCGCATCCAGATCGCGCTGGTCGTGACCGATCAATAGCCGCAGCAGCAGATCGTCCACCGGCAGGCCGGTGAGCCCGATGTGTTGCGGATCCTCCTTGCCGACCTTGATGTGCGTCTGGTCGCGGATCTCGCGTTGTGCCAGAGCCAGGCCCTTCAGGCCCAGCAGCGCCTCGCGCAGCAGCACCCCCGCCAGCTGCAGCATGCGTGCCGATGCATCCGCCGGCAGCTGCTTGACGTCGATGCCGGCACCGCGACAGAAGGCCTCGATGCCGGCGACGTTGTCGCCGGAGCGGTCGACCGAGCGCGGCTCGCGCCGCGCCGAGCGCTCCGCCGGCACCGCTACCCGCTGCTCGACCGGGACGGTACGCTGGCCGCCATCGAAAGCCAGCAGACCGGTATCCGCGGTCAGCATCGATTGCCCGAATGCGTCCACCGTGCCCATGCGATTGTCGGGCGCTGCCTCCGGGCGCAGCAGGTCGCGCACGTTCAGCTCCACCCCTATGTCGCCCCGCGCGACCATGGAGCTGGCGGCCGGCGGCTCGGGATTGATGGGGAAGATGGAACTTGCCTCCGGGGCCTCGGCGCGCTCGGTGTCGATGCTGACGACCAGCTGGTAGTCGCCCAGCCGCAGGCGATCGCCGTCGTGCAGCGCATAGGCGTTGCGCCGACCCAGCGGTGCGCTGCCGTCGTTGATGTACACGCCGTTGGTGCTGGTGTCGAGCAGGTAATAGGTGCCATCGCGGAACTGCACGCGGGCGTGATGCGCCGACAGATAGCGCTGCGGATCGGGCAGCACCCAGTCGTTGTCGTGCGCCCGGCCGATACCGCCGCCGCCAACGCCGAACACGATACTGCCGCCCCGGCCGGGCTGGCCGCGCTGGTCGTCGATAATGGTCAGCTTCAGGGCCATCTGAACAGCTCTAGGTTCGGTCCACGTAACCCATATAATAGGCCTGCGGCGGGTTCTGAGCATTTCGCCGTTCAAAAAAGGCCGCCAACCCGGATTCCTACGATGCCATCGACCCATATCTTCAAGGTCATGTTCGTGAACCAGGGCAAGGTTTACGAGGTCTACGCGCGCAAGGTCAGCCACGGCTCGCTGTTCGGTTTCGTTGAAATTGAAGAGCTGGTATTTGGCGAGCGCTCCTCGGTGGTGCTGGATCCGGGCGAGGAGCGGGTCAAGAGCGAGTTCGCCGGAGTCAAGCGCAGCTACCTGCCGCTGCAGTCGATCATCCGCATCGATGAGGTGCGCAAGCAGGGCGTCAGCAAGATCGTCGCGCTCGAGGGCAGCAACGTGGCGCAGTTTCCCGCGCCGCTGATGCCGCCCTCGGCCATGGACCCACGACCGAAGAAGACTTGATGCTCAAGCTGCCGGGTTCGTCAGCACTATCCGCGTTTCGCATTGCCCGCCAGCTCGCGCGCCTTCAGCGCCTCGAGCCGGAGGTGCGCGCGCTGCAGGCGCAGTTTCTGCATTTCGTCGATTGCAGCGCCGAGCTGCATGCCCACGAGCGCACGCTGCTCGATCAACTGCTCGACGATGGCGGCGAGCGCCCGGCGACGGCGCAGGCGGCCGGATCGCTGCCGCTGCTGGTGGTGCCGCGGCCCGGCACCATCTCCCCGTGGTCGAGCAAGGCCACGGATATCGCACAGGTCTGTGGACTGCGCCGCGTGCGACGCATCGAGCGCGGCATCCTCTATACGCTCGAGCTGCAGTGCAGCGTGACGCCTGCCGGCCGCGCTCTACTGGCCGCCATGCTGCACGACCGGATGACCGAAGCGGTGCTCGAGGACGTCGACGCCGCAAGCCGGCTGTTCGCAAGCCTGCCGCCGCGGCCGTTGCAGTTCATCGCACTTGGCAACGGCCGTGCCGCTCTGGTCGATGCCAACCAGCGCCTGGGTCTGGCGCTGGCCGAGGATGAGATCGACTACCTGTTTGATACTTTTCGCGCACTCGGGCGCGATCCCACCGATGTCGAGCTGATGATGTTCGCGCAGGCGAATTCCGAGCATTGCCGCCACAAGATCTTCAACTCGCAATTCGTGATCGATGGCCACGAGCGCGCGCACTCGCTGTTCGCGATGATCCGCAACACCTACCGCCACGCGCCGCTGGGCGTGCTATCGGCCTATCGCGACAACGCCGCGGTGATTGAAGGTGTGACCGGCACGCGCTGGTACCCCGATCCGGCAAGCCGCATCTACCGCGGTCAGGACGAGCCGATCGATATCCTGATAAAAGTCGAGACGCACAATCACCCGACCGCGATCTCGCCCTTCCCTGGCGCCGCCACCGGTTCCGGGGGAGAGATACGCGATGAGGGGGCTACCGGGCGCGGCGCCAAGCCCAAGGCGGGATTGGTGGGTTTCTCGGTGTCGCACCTGCTGATCCCGGACTTCATCCAGCCGTGGGAGCGCAGCATCGGCAAGCCCTCGCGCATCGCCTCGGCACTCGACATCATGCTCGAGGCGCCGCTGGGAGCGGCCGCGTTCAACAACGAATTCGGCCGACCCAACATCTGCGGCTATTTCCGCACGCTGGAGACCGCCATGCCCGGGGACGGGTGCGGGCGGGTGCGCGGCTATCACAAGCCGATCATGCTCGCCGGCGGCCTGGGCAACGTGCGCCGCTCACAGGTGGAGAAGAGCGCAGTGTCGGTCGGCGCCACGCTGGTGGTGCTGGGAGGCCCGGCGATGCTGATCGGCCTTGGCGGCGGCGCGGCATCGTCGGTCGGCAGCGGCAGCTCGGCCGAGGAACTGGATTTCGCGTCGGTACAGCGCGCCAACGCCGAGTTGCAGCGCCGCGCGCAGGAGGTCATCGATCGGTGCTGGGCGCTGGGTGCCGACAATCCGATCGAACTGATTCACGACGTCGGGGCGGGCGGACTGTCCAATGCCATCCCCGAGGCCGTGGCCCACAGCCGGCGCGGCGCCCGCATCGAACTGCGGGAAATCCCCAATGCCGAGCCCGGCATGTCGCCGCTCGAGATCTGGTGCAACGAGGCCCAGGAGCGCTACGTGCTGGCGCTCAAGCCCGGGAGCCTCGCGCGCTTCAACGCCATCGCGCAGCGCGAGCGTTGTCCATCGGCGGCGATCGGGGAGATTACCGATGACGGCGTGCTGGTGGTGCACGATCGCCAGTTTGGCAATGATCCGGTGCACATGTCGATCGAATCCCTGCTCGGCAATCCGCCGCGCATGCGCCGCGTGGCGGACAGCCTGCCGGCGGTGCGGCGCGAGCTGGATTGCGGCAACGTAGAACTGCGCGAGGCCGTGTACCGCGTGCTGCGATTGCCGGCGGTCGCCGACAAGACCTTCCTGATTACCATCGGCGATCGCACGGTCGGCGGCCAGATCAGCCGCGATCAGCTGGTGGGTCCATGGCAGGTGCCGGTGGCCGATGCAGCGGTGACGCTGGCCGACTACCATCATCATGCCGGTGAGGCGATGGCGATCGGCGAGCGCACGCCGGCGGCGTTGCTCGACGCGGCCGCGGCCGCGCGGCTTGCGGTCACCGAGGCGATCACCAACATACTTGCGGCCGATGTCGCTGCCCTGAGCGAGGTGCGCCTGTCGGCCAACTGGATGGCGGCATGCGGGGAGCCGGGCGAGGACGCGGCGCTGTACGCCGCGGTGCGCGCCGTCGGCGAACAGCTGTGTCCGGCGCTGGGCATCGCCATTCCGGTCGGCAAGGACTCGCTGTCGATGCAGACCGTGTGGCGGGACGGCACCCAGACCACGAGCGTCGTGGCGCCCATATCCCTGATCATCTCGGCGTTCGCGCCGGTGCGCGACGTGCGGCGCACGCTGACGCCGGTGCTGCGGCTGGATCGGGGTGCCTCCGCGCTGCTGCTGGTGGACCTCGGGCGCGGCCGCAATCGCCTCGGCATGAGCTGTCTGGCGCAGGTGTTCAATGCGGCCGGCGGCGAGCCCGCCGACCTCGATGATCCGAAGCTGCTGGCCGGCCTGGCGGCGGCGCTGATCGAATTGCGCGCCCGCGGCCTGCTGCTCGCCTATCACGATCGATCCGACGGCGGACTGCTGGTGACGCTGGCCGAGATGGCCTTTGCCGGCCACTGCGGTGTCGACGTTACGCTGGCCGCGGGCAGCGGCGGGCCGCTGGCGCGGCTGTTTGCCGAGGAGCCGGGTGCGGTATTGCAGGTGCTGCAATCGCAGCAGCGCACGGTGCTCGACTGCCTTGCCGGCCATGGTCTGGCCGAATGCGTGCAGCTCATCGGTGCGCCGATGGCGGACATGCGGCTGCGGATCCGCAGCGGCGAGTCGCTGCTCGATGAATCCTGGGTCGATCTGCGCCGCGCCTGGTCGCAGACTTCATACCGGATGCGCCGGCTGCGCGATGATCCGCAATGTGCCGAGGAGGAAATGGCGGCCACGCTCGATGCCGATGATCCGGGACTGTCGCAGCAGCTGAGCTTCGATCCGCAGCAGGATGTCGCGGCGCCATTGATTGCGCGCGGTGCGCGGCCGCGGGTCGCGGTGTTGCGCGAGCAGGGGGTCAACGGCCAGGTGGAAATGGCGGCGGTGCTCGATCGTGCCGGCTTCGAGGCGCACGACCTGCACATGTCGGATCTGCTCGGCGGCGAGCGCACGCTCGAGGGTTTCTCTGGCCTGGTCGCCTGCGGCGGATTCTCCTATGGCGACGTGCTCGGAGCCGGCGGCGGCTGGGCGCGCTCCATCCTGTTTCATGAGCGTACGCGCCGCGACTTCGAACGTTTCTTCGCCTGCGGGGACACCTTCTCGCTCGGCGTGTGCAATGGCTGCCAGATGTTTGCGCTGCTCAGGGAACTGATTCCGGGCGCGCAGCACTGGCCACGGTTTCTGCGTAACCGCAGTGAGCAGTTCGAGGCGCGCTTCAGTCTGGTGCGGATCGCGGACTCACCATCGGTGCTGCTGGCCGGCATGGCCGGCTCGCAGTTGCCGGTCGCCATGGCGCATGGCGAGGGCCGGCCGCAATTCCAGGGCGCGCACGACCTGCAGCACTGCCTCGAGCAGCGGCTGATCGCCTTTCAATACATCACCAACCGCGGCGGGGTGGCGCACGCCTACCCGGCCAATCCCAATGGGGCGGTGCAGGGGATTGCCGCACTGACCAGCGCCGACGGCCGCGCCACCATCACCATGCCGCACCCCGAGCGCGTGTACCGCACGGTGCAGAATTCCTGGCATCCGGACGACGCCGGTGAAGACAGTGGCTGGATGCGCATGTTTCGCAATGCGCGCCTGTGGCTGGGCTGAAGCTGCGCGAAGGCGGCGGCAATCAGCCTTCGATGCGGCTGCTCTCGAGCGACCTGGCGCCGCCGTTCTCGGCCCGCGCATTGCGATCGGCCTCATCGGAGAAGAAGCGCCGTACCACCATCGCCTGCTGCAGACGGCCCTTGCGCACGTATGACTGGTACAGCAGGTCCTTCATGACTTCGAGCAGCAAGCCGGACTGATCATCGTCGAGTATCGGCATGGCGGGGGGTGGGTCGGCATCGGTGCCGAAGATCACGCGCTTGATCGAGGCAAAACTGGCGGCATCGACCTGCGCCATATCGCGCACCTCACTGAGCTCATCGAACACGCGCAACCGGCCGGCTTCGCCGCTGTGGGCGAACACCGCCTGCATGGTGCGCCGGCACATGGTGGCAAAGCCGTTGAAGGCGCCGTGCGAGTAGCACAGCAGCGCTTCGCGAAACATCGTCTCCACATCCTCCGGCAGGTAGGTGAAGCTGAATTTTTCCTTCGGGCGTTCGATCTCGCTGAACTGCGATGACAGTTCGATGCGCGCCGGACCGTAGTTGCGCACCGTGAAGCGCAGAAAGATCGGCGCATTGCAGGCATCGCAGCGAAACACGATGCCGATCTGCTTCGGTCGGGCGGCGCTCAGGTCGGAGAAGCGCGGCACGGCCTCGGGCGTCAGGTGCGCCAGCACCAGGCAGTGCGGGCAGGTGAGCGCCAGGCTGCTAGCCTGATCCTGATGCAGCCGATCGCTGGTATCGATATGGACCGACATGGTGCCGCTTACTTATGCTGTTTTCCGCGCCTTCAGTGTAGCCGAATGGCGACACAGTGGCACGGTGGCGGCGCGGTGCTAGGCGCGCGAGCGGCTTGCAGACATAACGCCCGGACATAATGCGCGCGCTTCAGCCGGTCAGGCGCCGGTACTTCAACCGATGCGGCTGGGCAGCGTCTTCGCCGCGCCGATGCTTCAGGTCGGCGACGTATTCCTGGTAGTTGCCCTCGAACCAGACCACCTCCGAGTTGCCTTCGAAGGCGAGGATGTGGGTCGCGATGCGATCCAGGAACCAGCGATCGTGCGAGATCACCACCGCGCAGCCCGGGAAATTCAGCAGCGCATCCTCCAGCGCGCGCAGCGTCTCGATATCCAGATCGTTGGTGGGCTCGTCGAGCAGCAATACGTTGCCGCCGGCGCGCAGCACCTTGGCGAGGTGCACGCGGTTGCGTTCGCCGCCGGACAGCTCGCCGATCAGCTGCTGCTGCTGCGTGCCCTTGAAATTGAAACGCCCGACGTAGCTGCGCGACGGCGTCTCGTAGCTGTCGATCTTGATGATGTCGAGGCCGCCGGAGATCTCCGCCCAGACAGTCTTCTTGTCGTCGAGGGTCTGGCGCGACTGGTCGACATAGGCGAGCTTCACCGTCGGGCTGATGCGGATTTCGCCCGCGTCCGGCTGCTCGGCGCCGGTGAGCATGCGAAACAGCGTGGTCTTGCCGGCACCGTTCGGCCCGATGATGCCGACGATGCTGCCGCGCGGCAGGTTGAAGTTCAAATTGTCGATCAGCAGTCGATCGCCAAAGCCCTTGCGCAGGGCCTTGACCTCGATCACCAGGTCGCCCAGCCGCGGTCCTGGCGGAATGTAGATCTCGTTGGTCTCGTTGCGCTCCTGAAACTCCCTGGACGCCAGTTCATCATAGCGCGCCAGGCGCGCCTTGCTCTTGGCCTGGCGCGCCTTCGGATTGGCGCGCACCCATTCCAGCTCGTGCGCCAGCGTCTTGCGCAGCGCTTCGCGTTCGCGTTCTTCGAGCGCCAGGCGCTTCTCCTTCTGCTCGAGCCATGAGGAGTAGTTGCCCTGCCAGGGAATGCCGTGGCCGCGATCGAGTTCCAGAATCCATTTAGCGACGTTGTCGAGGAAGTAGCGGTCGTGGGTGACGGCGACCACGGTGCTCGGATATTCCTCGAGGTAGCGCTCCAGCCACGCCACCGATTCCGCATCCAGGTGGTTGGTGGGCTCATCGAGCAGCAGCATGTCCGGTTGCGACAGCAGCAGCCGGCACAGCGCCACGCGGCGCTTCTCGCCGCCCGAGAGCTGGGCGATGATCGCCTCCCACGGCGGCAGGCGCAGCGCATCGGCGGCGATTTCCAGCTTGCGCCCCAGCTCCCAGCCGCCGGCAGCGTCGATCGCATCCTGCAGTTTGGCCTGCTCCTCGAGCAATTTATTCATCTGATCGTCGTCCATCGGCTCGGCGAACTGCTCGCTGATCTGATTGAAGCGCTCCAGCAACGCGAAGCTGCCGCCGATGCCCTCCATCACTACGCTGCGCACGTCCTTGGTCGGATCGAGTTCCGGTTCCTGCGACAGGAATCCGACCTTGATGCCGGACTGCGGCCGCGCCTCGCCGTCGATACTGGTATCGATGCCGGCCATGATCCGCAGCAGCGTGGATTTACCCGAACCATTCAGGCCAAGCACGCCGATCTTGGCGCCCGGGAAAAACGACAGGCTGATGTCGCGCAGGATCACGCGCTTTGGGGGCACGATCTTCGACACCCGATTCATCGTGTAAATGTATTGCGCCATGGGGCTTTCGCATCTGCATCGTCAAGCGAGGGCGCGCATTATCATTGAACGCGCAGGTGCGGTGCTACTGCGGTGTGATATCGTGCCGCGGTCTGCAGTGTCGCAGGCTCAAAAGCTCGAAGCGTAGCCCTTGAACGCCCCAGGCCCTGAGGTTGCAGTCGTGCTCGGCGAGCAGCTGGCCCGTTACGGCTTTGGCGATGGCCATCCGTTCGGTCCGGACCGCCACGGCGTTTTTGAACGCGAGTTCGCGCAGCGCGGACTGGGGCCGCACGTCGCGCTGCTGGAGCCGCGCGAGGCCGCCGAGGCTGAGCTGCAGCTGTTTCATACGCCCGACTACCTGCAGTTCGTCATGGAGCGCTCGCAGGCGGGCAGCGGCTGGCTGGACGCGGGCGATACCCCCGCATTTCGCGGCGTGTATGAGGCCGCTGCCTGCGTGGTCGGCTCGAGCCTGGCGGCCACCGACTGGATCATGCAGGGCCTGCGGCGGCGCGCGTTCGTGCCGATCGGCGGCCTGCATCACGCCGCACGCGACCGGGCCGCCGGATTCTGCGTGTTCAACGATTGCGGCGTAGTGATCGAGCATCTGCGCCGCGACCACGGGCTGTCGCGCATCGCCTACGTGGACATCGATGCCCATCACGGCGACGGCGTTTATTACGCCTTCGACGACGACCCCGAGCTGATCTTTGCCGATCTGCACGAGAGCGGCCAATCGCTGTATCCAGGCACCGGTTCCGATGCCGAAACCGGCCGCGGGGCGGCGGCCGGCACCAAGCTCAACGTACCGCTGCCAGCCGGCGCCGGCGACGCCGAGTTCGATGCGGTGTGGCCGGGCATGCTCGCGCACGTGGAGCACTACGCGCCGACATTCATGATCCTGCAGTGCGGTGCCGACAGCGTCGCCGGCGATCCGATCACGCACCTGAAGCTCTCGAGCGCCTGCCATGCGCGCGCAGCGCGCGAACTGTGCCTGCTGGCCGATCGACTCGGCCACGGCCGCGTACTGGCATTAGGCGGCGGCGGGTATGATCGCGGCAATATTGCCCGCACCTGGTGCGGCGTGGTGGAGGCTCTGCTCGCCGCCTAAAGCCGTTCGGCGCCTGAATTGCGCCTGTTCGGGTACAATCCCGCGCCTTTCCGCTCGTATCAGAGCCTAACCACGAAAGGCAATTGAGTCATGTTTTCGAACCGTCTGCTCATCAAGGATGTCGACCCGGAACTCCAGCGCGCGCTCGACGGCGAGCGGCAGCGGCAGGAGGACCATATCGAGCTCATCGCCTCGGAGAACTACGCCAGTCCGCGGGTACTTGAGGCGCAGGGTTCGTCGCTCACCAACAAGTACGCGGAAGGCTATCCGGGCAAGCGCTACTACGGCGGCTGTGAGTTCGTCGACATTGCCGAACAGCTGGCGATCGACCGCGCGAAGAAACTGTTCGGCGCCGATTATGCCAACGTGCAGCCGCACTCGGGCTCGCAGGCCAACGCGGCGGTGTACCTGGCATTGCTGGCGCCTGGCGACGTGATTCTCGGCATGAGTCTGGATCAGGGTGGCCACCTGACGCACGGTGCCAAGGTGAACTTCTCCGGCAAGCTGTTTCGTGCGTTCCAGTACGGCGTGCACCCCGACACCGGGCTGGTCAACTACGAGCAGATCGAGGCGCTGGCACTGGAACACAAGCCCAAGATGATCGTGGCGGGCTTTTCGGCCTATTCGCGCGTTCTCGACTGGGCGCGCTTTCGCGCCATCGCCGACCAGGTCGGGGCGCTGTTGTTCGTCGATATGGCGCATGTCGCCGGCCTGGTGGCCGCCGGGGAATATCCCAACCCGTTGCCGCACGCCGACGTGGTGACGACCACGACCCACAAGACGCTGCGCGGGCCGCGCGGCGGCATGATACTGGCGCGTGCCAACGATGCCATCACCAAGAAACTCAATTCGATGGTGTTCCCGGGCACCCAGGGCGGTCCGCTGATGCACGTGATCGCCGCCAAGGCGGTGGCGCTGCTGGAGGCGCTGCAACCGGAATTCAAGCAGTACCAGCGCCAGGTGGTGGCGAATGCACGTGCCATGTGCGCCGCGCTGGCCGCGCGCGGCTACGGCATCGTTTCGGGCGGCACCGACAATCACCTGCTGCTGCTCAGCCTGGTCGGCCGCGATATCACCGGCAAGGATGCCGACGCGGCGCTGGGCCGGGCCAACATCACGGTCAACAAGAATGCGGTGCCGAATGATCCGCGGCCACCGATGATCGCCAGCGGCCTGCGGCTGGGCACGCCGGCGTCCACCACGCGCGGCTTCAAGGAGCCGGAGATCCGCAAGGTCAGCGGCTGGATCGCCGACATCCTCGATGCCGGCGGGGCCGAGAGCGCGATCGAACGCGTGCGGCCGCAGGTGGTCGAACTGTGCGGCCGCTTCCCGGTTTACGCGGATTGAACCCTGACCCGGGCAGTCGATGCATTGTCCCTTCTGCGGCCACGTCGAGACCAAGGTAACCGACTCGCGGCTGGCCGCCGAGGGCGGCCAGATTCGCCGCCGGCGCGAGTGCCTGAGCTGCGGCGAGCGCTTTACGACCTTTGAAACGGCCGAACTGCTGATGCCGCGCGTGATCAAGAGCGACGGCAGCCGCGAGCCGTTCGACGAGCGCAAACTCGCCCACGGCATGATCAAGGCGCTGGAGAAGCGCCCGGTCGGCGCCGAGGCAATCGAGCAGGCCGTGAGCCGCATTTGTCACAAACTGCGGGTGTTCGGCGAGCGCGAAGTACCGGCGCGCACCATCGGTGAGTTCGTGATGGAGGAACTGCGACACCTGGACGAGGTCGGCTACGTGCGCTTCGCATCGGTGTACCGCAGCTTCCAGGACGCCGAGGCGTTTCGCGAGGAGGTCGAGCGCCTGCGGCATCATCGGCGGCGACGCGAGGAGAAGCCCGACTCCGACCAGCTGCCGCTGCTGCCGGGCGAGGCGACCACCGTGAAATCAAAGCCGTGAACGAACACGCCGACAGCGTTGCCACCCAGAGTGAGCGCGACACGCGCTATATGCGTCGCGCGCTGGAGCTGGCGGCGCGCGGTCTGTATACCACCGACCCCAATCCGCGGGTCGGCTGCGTAGTGGTGCGCGACGGGCGCGTGCTCGGGGAAGGCTGGCACCAGCGCGCCGGGGAAGCGCACGCCGAAGTCCACGCGCTGGCCGCGGCCGGCGAGGCCGCGCGCGGGGCCACGGTGTACGTGACGCTCGAGCCCTGCGCCCATACCGGCCGCACCCCGCCGTGCGTGCAGGCACTGATCGGCGCCGGCGTCGGGCGGGTGGTGTATGCGAGCGGCGATCCCAATCCACTGGTCAACGGTGCCGGTGTGGCGGCATTGCGGGCGGCCGGCATCGATACCGTCGGCGAGCTGCTGGCCGCAGAGGCGCAGGCGCTCAACCCGGGCTTCTTCAAGCGCATGCGCACCGGTCTGCCCTGGGTGCGGGTCAAGCTCGGAGCAAGTCTGGATGGCCGCACGGCGCTGGCCAACGGCGCCAGCCGCTGGATCACCGGTCCGGCCGCACGCCAGGACGCACAGCGATTTCGGGCCCGCAGTTCGGTGGTGCTGAGCGGTAGCGGCACGGTGCTGGCCGACGATCCGGCGCTCAATGTGCGCGTCGAGGGCGCGACCCGGCAGCCGCTGCGGGTGCTGCTCGACAGCGAGCTGCGGGTGCCGCCGCAGGCGCGCATGTTCGACCGCGAAGGCCCGGCGCTGGTGTTCACCGCCAGCGATGATGGTGCGCGGCGCGCGGAACTTACGCGCCGGGGCGTGCGTGTCGAGACCGTCGCCCGCGCCGCCCAGGGCGGACTTGAGCTCGATGCGGTGCTGCGCCGGCTGGGCGAGCTCGAGGCGAACGAAGTCTGGGTCGAGGCGGGCGCCCGTCTGGCCGGTGCGTTGCTGCAGTCGCGGCTGGTGGACGAGTTCATTGTCTATCTGGCGCCGAGCCTGCTCGGGCCCACGGCACGGGCGCTGGTAGAATTGCCGCCGATCTCGCAGCTCGAGCAGCGCATGCGACTGGAGTTCAGCGAATGCAAGCCAATCGGGCCCGATCTGCGCCTGACCGCGGTGCCGGTGGCGCCGGTAGCGCCGGCAGCGCCGGTTTAGGCCGCATGTTCACCGGCATCATTCAGGACGTGGGGCGCATCGTTGCGCTGGAAACCCTGGGCGGGGATACACGCCTGACGGTGGGCGTCGATCGGCTCGACCTGTCGCGCACCGCGATTGGCGACAGCATCGCGGTGGCTGGCGTGTGCCTGACGGCGGTCGCGTTGCAGTCGCGCGCCTTCAGCGCCGACGTGTCGCGCGAGACGCTCTCGCTCACCACCATCGGCGACTGGCGCGTGGGGCGGCGGGTCAATCTTGAGCCGGCACTGCGCGCCGGCGACGCGCTCGGCGGCCACCTGGTTTCCGGGCACGTCGATGGCGTGGCCGAAGTCTGCGCCCGCACCGATGACGGGCGTTCGCAGCGCTTTCGCATCCGTGTGCCGCACGCGCTGGCGCGCTATGTCGCGCGCAAGGGTTCGGTCGCGCTCGATGGGGTGAGCCTGACGGTGAACGCGACCGAGCAGCAGGAGTTCGAGGTTAACCTGGTGCCGCACACGCTGGCGGTGACCACGCTGGCCGGGCTTGCGGCCGGCGAGCGGGTCAATCTTGAAGTCGATGTGATCGCGCGCTACGCCGAGCGGCTGCTCGCCGCGTCATGAAAGTCGTGCGCGACATACTCGATCGCATCGTGCTGCTGGCCGCGGTGGTGGCGGCGGGCTGCATTCCCAGCTTCATCGTTCAGTACCGGCAACGCGCCGGCGGACGACTGGATCAGGTGCTCGCCGATCTGACGCCATTTCAGGCGATCGCGGACCGCTACCATGGCGGCAGCCTCGCCGAGCTGATCCGCTACCACCTGCAAAGCTCCGATGCCACATTTCACCAGGAGGGCGCGGCACTGCAGGCGATGGTGCAGACCGCCGACCGATTACGCGCACTGCTGGCGGCGCTCGACACCGATCTGCTGCACCAGTGCTCTTACCTGCTGCTGCACCCCGACACCTCGCTGCTGGGCGCCACCTGGGGCGGCTACCAGCCGGCGTTCACGCTCGACTTGCAGAGCGCCGTGTTCGCACTCGCGGTCGGTGTGCTGCTGTGGGCGATTTTCCTCGGTCTGTGGCACGGCATGGCGCGCCTGTTCGGTGGCCTGGGAAGCCCACCACCACGCGTGCCGCAGCGACGCACCGAGCCGCGGCTGCGATGAGGCGCCATCAATTCGAGCGCCACTACTCCGATCGCAGCGGCTGGCTGCGTGCCGCGGTGCTGGGCGCGAATGACGGCATCGTTTCCGTATCGAGTCTGCTGGTCGGTGTTGCCGCCACGCACGTGTCGCGCAGCCAGGCGCTGGTGGTCGGGGTCGCCGGCCTGGTGGGCGGGGCGATGTCGATGGCCGCGGGCGAATACGTCTCGGTGAGCTCGCAGGCCGACAGCGAACGCTCCGACCTGGAACGCGAGCGCCGCGAACTGGCAGCGGATGAACCTTCCGAGCGCGCTGAGCTGGCCGGTATTTATGTGCAGCGCGGGCTGGCCCCGGCGCTGGCCGAGCAGGTGGCGACGCAGCTGATGCAGAAGGATGCGCTGGCGGCACACGCGCGCGATGAGCTCGGCCTGTCGGCGACCCATCGGGCGCGCCCGCTGCAGGCGTCGATGGCCTCGGCCGGAAGTTTCGCCACCGGCGCGCTGCTGCCGCTGCTGGTGGTGCTGTGGAGCCCGCTGGCAATCCTGACCCCGGCGCTCGCCGCCAGCTCGCTGCTGTTCCTGGCACTGCTGGGCGGCCTGGCGGCACGTGCCGGCGGGGCACCGATCGGGCTGGCAGCCCTGCGCGTCACCTTCTGGGGGGCGCTGGCGATGGCCGTCACGGCGGCCGTGGGCAGCGCCTTCGCCGCTTTGGCTTAAAGCCACGGGCCCGTGGTAGCGTGTGCGCATGGCCAAGTTGAGCGCGATTAACCCCAACAGCGCCGGGGCTGCCAGCGGTGGCGCCTGCGCCAGCGGTCTGAATTCCATTGACGAGATCCTGGCCGAGCTGCGCGCCGGCCGGATGGTCGTCATCATGGACGACGAGGATCGCGAGAACGAGGGCGACCTGGTCATGGCGGCCGACTGCGTGCGGCCCGAGGACATCAATTTCATGGCCCGCTTCGGCCGCGGGCTGATCTGCCTGACGCTGACCCGCGAGCGCTGCGCGCAACTGCGCCTGCCGCTGATGGTGAGCGACACCGACCGCACCCAGCGCACCAACTTCACGCTGTCGATCGAGGCCGCCGAAGGGGTGACCACCGGCATATCGGCCCACGATCGCGCCCATACGGTGCGCACCGCGGTGCGGGCCGATGCGCAGCCGGAGCATCTGCGCCAGCCCGGTCACGTGTTCCCGATCATGGCGCAACCCGGTGGTGTGCTGACGCGCGCCGGACACACCGAGGCGGGCTGCGACCTGGCGCGGCTGGCGGGTTTCGAACCCGCGGCGGCGATCGTGGAGATCATGAACGACGACGGCACCATGGCGCGCCGGCCCGATCTGGAGGCATTCGCGCGCCGCCACCAGCTCAAGATCGGCACCATCGCCGATCTGATCCGCCACCGACTGCGCACCGAGCGCTCGGTGGAACGCATCGCCGAGCAGACCGTGAGCACCGCCTACGGGGATTTACGGCTCTATTGTTACGAGGATCACGTCAACCGCGACGTGCATCTGGCGCTGGTGCACGGCGACCTCGCAGCCGGGACACCGCTGGTACGCGTGCATGTCACCGACACGCTGCGCGACCTGGTCGGCGTGCGGGACGGAACGCAGGCCTGGACGCTGCCGGCGGCGCTGCAGCGCATTGCGCACTCACCGTGCGGCGTGGTGATTATCCTGCGCCAGCGCGAGCCGCCGCGCGAGCTGGCCGACGCCGTAAGCTCGCTGTCACGCCGCGCCTCGGCCGAAGCGCCCTCGACCCTGAGCGGGCGCGTACTTCGTACCTATGGAGTTGGCGCGCAGATCCTGCGCGATCTGGGCGTGGAGCGCATGCACGTGCTGTCGGCGCCCGTACAGCTGCACGGCATCTCGGCTTTCGGGCTCGAGGTGGTCGATTACGTCGGCGAGAACGGCTGAAGCTTCGCTATACTTCGGGCTTCATATGGGTACCGCCGCCACTCAACCGGGCGTGTATGCGGCGAGCGAGTTCAAATTCGCAATCGTCGCTGCGCGCTACAACGATGACATCGTCGATGCGCTGCTGGACGCCGCGCGTGCCGCGTGGCGCATGCACGGCGGCACCGACGCCGCGTTGCTGGTGGAACACGTGCCCGGCGCATTCGAGCTGCCGTTGGCGGCCAGGGCCATGGCACTGCAGGGCGACATCGACGCCGTGGTGGCGCTGGGATGCGTGATCCGCGGCGACACCGCGCATTTCGAATTCGTCGCCGGCGAGTGTGCGCACGGCCTGCAGCGCGTGATGCTCGACACCGGAGTGCCGGTGAGTTTCGGTGTGCTGACCGTGGATACGCGCGCGCAGGCGCTGGAACGCGCGGCGCCGGACTCGCTCAACAAGGGCGGTGAAGCGCTCGACACCGCGCTTGCGATGGTGAGCCTGCTGCGGCGGCTGAAGTGAGCGGCCGATTCGAGCGCAACTCCGGCGCCCGCACGGTGGCGCGTAAACTGGCACTGCAGGCGCTGTATCGCTGGCAGCTCAACAGCTGCGAATGGCAGGACCTGGTGTCCGAGTTCGCGACCGACGCCGACATGCCGCGGGCCGATGCGGCGTATTTCGAGGCGCTGGTCGCCGCTATCTGCGGCTCGCACGACGAGCTCGACGCCGCGCTGGCGCCGCTGCTGGATCGCAAGCCAGCCGAGCTCGATCCGGTGGAGCACGCACTGCTGCTGATCGGCAGCTACGAGTTGCAGCACCGGCTCGAAGTGCCGTTCCGGGTGGTGATCAACGAGGCGGTCAATCTGGCGCGCCGTTTCGGTGCCACCGACGGCCACAAATTCGTCAACGGCGTGCTCGACCGCGCGGCCCGCCTGTGGCGTATCCAGGAGCATTGAGCGCCGCGGCGCTGATGCGAAGGCCTCAAGGCACCGTGGCGGTCTCCGAGTCGCAACTGATCGAGCGCTATTTTCGCGAGCTGGGTGCCCGCCGCGACGATACCGTGCTCGGCATCGGCGATGACGCCGCGCTGCTGCGGGTGCCCGGCGGCTGCGAGCTGGCCCTGACCACCGATGCACTGGTCGAGGGCGTGCACTTTCTGCCCGGTGCGGCGCCGCGCGCGCTCGGCCATCGTGCGCTGGCGGTCAACCTGAGCGATATCGCCGCCATGGGCGCCAGTCCAAGCTGGGCACTGCTGGCGCTCAATCTGCCGCTGGCGGACGAGGGCTGGCTGGGCGAATTCGCAGCCGGCTTCGGTGCGCTGGCGCGCGCACACGAAGTGGCACTGGTGGGCGGCAACCTGAGCCGCGGTGCGCTGTCGATCACCGTGCAGCTGGCGGGACTGGTGCCGGCCGGCCAGGCATTGCGGCGCGCGGGCGCACGTGCCGGCGATGATCTGTATCTCAGCGGCAGTGTCGGCGATGCCGCCTGTGGATTAAAAATTTTGCGCGGCGACACGGCGGCGATACCGGCCGATGCCGCCTGGCTGCAGCAGCGTTTCGAGTATCCCACGGCGCGCGTGGCGCTGGGGCAGGCGCTGCGCGGCATCGCCAGCGCCTGTATCGATGTCTCGGACGGCGTGTATATCGATGCCACGCGTCTGCTGACCGCGAGTGGCTGTGGCGCGACGCTCGAGATCGAGCGCCTGCCCCTGTCTCCGGCCCTGCAGCGTACGCTCGGCGATCAGGCCTGGCGCAGCGCGCTGGGTGGCGGCGAGGACTACGAGCTGTGCTTTGCCGCCGCGCCGGCGCAGGCCGGCGCCGTGGCGGCGGTGGCGGCGCGCACCGGACAGGCCGTCACGCGCATCGGTGCGCTGCATGCCGGCGCCGGCCTGACGCTCGCGGCGGCGGGTGCGGTGATGCAGTTCTCGCCTTCGGGATTCGATCACTTCGGCCATTGAACATTGCGGGCGAGCCGCCCGACGGTGTGACAAATCGCCGCACCGCGCCTGGCAGCCGGCGCTGATCCGCGATCCGCATCACAGCCCGCAGGCGATGCCGGCGCTTATTCTGACTGCCGTGTCCTGGGGCCCTCGGCTCGATGAAAGCTTCCGCACCGAAAAACGCAAACGCAATCAAGATTCCCGAGCGCATTGGCAAGTACCCCATCATCAATGAGGTCGGCCACGGCAGCACGGGCACCGTGTTTATGTCACATGACCCGTACTACGGTCGTGACGTTGCCATCAAGGTCTACAACATCGAGGCCGGCGGCGATGACGAGCGCGCACGCGTCGCCAGAAAGATGTTCCTGTCCGAAGCGCACATGGTCGGGATGCTGCACCATCCGAACATCCTGCCGATCTACGACGCCGGCGAGGAAAACGGCCACTGCTATATCGTCACCGAACACGTGCACGGCGCGCGTACCCTGTCGGCCTACTGCCGCCCGGACAATCTGCTGCGCCTGGATGACGTGGTCGAACTGATGTTCAAATGCGCCAAGGCGCTGCACTACGCGCATTCGCGCGGCGTAATCCACCGCGACATCAAGCCCTCGAACATCATGCTCACCACCGACAGCGATGTCCGCATCATCGACTTCGGCATCGCACTGGTCGCCGATTCGGAGATATCACGCATCGAAGGCATCGCCGGCTCGCCGAGCTACATGTCGCCCGAGCAGGTGCAGAGCCTGGAGCTCAGCAACCGCTCGGACCTGTATTCGCTGGGCGCGGTGATGTACGAACTGCTCACCGGCGTGCGGCCGTTTCGCGCCGGCAATCTCGCCAAACTGCTGCACCAGATCGTGTATGCGACGCCGGCGCCGATCCATACGCTGCGCGCCGACGTTCCGGAGGAAATCGAGAACGTGGTCGCGGTGGCGATGCAGAAGGATCCGGCGCGCCGTTATCAATCGGGCCTGGATTTTGCCGCCGAACTCACGCGCGTGCACCAGACGCTGCGCCAGCAGTACTCACGCATCGACCAGCAGGAGCAATTCACGCTGTTGCGGCGCCTGAAATTCTTCCACGAGTTCTCGCACGCGGAGATTCACGAGGTGCTGCGTGCCAGCCACTGGCAGGAATACGCCCCCGGCGAGCAGATCGTCAAGGAAGGCGAGATGGACGATCGCTTCTACATCATCGTCGCCGGCAATTGCGCCATGGAGCGTCATGGCGAGCGCATCGGGCTGCTGTCGAGCGGCGAGTGTTTCGGCGAGACCAGCTACGTGCAGGGCGCAAAACGCACCGCCACCATCCTGGCGGCCGATGACGTCACGGTGCTGAAGGTCAGCTCGACGCTGCTGGAACAGGTGTCGGCGTCCTGCCAGCTACGCTTCAACCGGGTGTTCCTGCGCGCGCTGATCGGCCGCCTGCAGACCAATGAGGCGCGCCCCTAGCCTGCACTAGCGCGCACTCGCGCGCCGGGCGTGCGCCTGCCGAAAGAAGGGGCTCGACGCGACGCGGCGAGCCCCTGTTGCCGTCAGTCAGCGGCTGTCAGCGTGGTTCCGACCCATGTTCCTCGCGCGGCTCGCGCGGCGGCGCCTTGGCAGGCGGTGCCTTCGGGGGCGGCGTGCCAGCCGGGGGTCCGGTGTGCTGAATCTTGGCGGCCGGGACCGTGCCGTGGGGCGGGCCACCGGATGCGCCGGGCGTGCCCGGGACCAGCGCAGGCGCACCGGTATTGACGTGCGCGGGTGCCGTGGGGGTGACATGCGCCGGCGCACCACCCGAGCCGGCGGTAGAGCCGGTCGCATGCGGCGCGACCTCCGCCGTGTGCGACACGGGGGTGGCGCCGTGGGCCGCGACCACGCCAGCACCGGTGAACACGGCGGGGCGTGCGGTGGCGGCGATCGGCGGATGACCGTGGTTGGCCGACGCCAGCAACGCCGGGTTGTGGCTTGCGCCCTGCTCGTGCTGCACCTGAGCGGCCACCGGCGGCAGGTGCTGCTCATGCTGCGCCGCCACTTCCTCCGTGGTGGCTTGGGCGTGGACCCCGCCGGTACCGCCGTTGAAGCTCACATTGTTGACCGTGGTGTTGTTGATTACAGTCTTGTTGTAGACGTTGGTGATCTGGGTATTGCCGCGAACGTTGCTGTAGGCACTGTTGTACTGGAATGCGCCGTGATCCCAATAGCCGCCTTCATAGCCGTGGCCGCCATAGCCGAACCCATAATTGACGCCGCCGTAAAAGCCAATATGGGTGCCCCAATAGCCGCCGTTCCAGACATAGAGCCCGTCGTTCCAACCCCAGTAGCCAGGGGTCCACAGATAGCCCGGTTGCGGGGCCTCTACCCAGGTGCCGGGAACCCAATAATAGCTACCGGCGTCGGCACTCCAGGCCCAGTAGCCGGGGGTCCACATATAACCCGGCCCCGGTACCGCCGGCTGCTCGTACACCGGCAACTCCGGCGGAGCGACGTTGATCGACACCCCGATGGTCACGAAAGCCTGTGAGGCCTGCGAGCCCAGCAGCAGCACGAGCGCCAGCGCCACCGTGTAAAAAATGCTGGAGGAAATGTTGCGCTTCATCATGAATCAATCCCCTTGCCGCTGTAACCCACAGCGATGTTTTAAAGGAAACGTCACCGATACTAGTTCGTTGACGCTGAACGGCTGCTGACTCGGTCGGTTGTTAAGCAGTCGCCTTATGCACATTGCGCGCGCAGCGGCGGCTAAACGCAATCGGACGCACGCGCTATCGCACCCCCATGTGAAGACAAGCACAGTTGACGGGGATGTCACGCGCCGTGGTCGGGGCGCGTGCCGGCGGCGGCGCTGTCAGCGCTGGCGCACTTTGCTCAGGAAACGCAGGATCTCCAGGTACAGCCACACCAGCGTGACCAGCAGGCCGAAGGCTGCGTACCACTCCATGTAGCGTGGCGCGCCCTGCGCCACGCCGGTCTGGATCAGGTCGAAGTCGAGCGCCAGATTGAGCGCCGCCACCGCGATGATCACCAGCGACACACCGATGCTCAGCGGGCTGGCGCTATTGAGAATCGGCACGCCGACGTGGAAAAAGCTGAGCACGAACGACACCAGATACAGCAGCGCGATGGCGCCGGTGGCGCCCACCACGATGGCACGGAAACGCTGCGTGACGTGGATGATTCCCAGCGTGTAGGCCAGCAGCATCGCAGCCAGCACGCCGAAGGTCAGGCCCACGGCCTGGATGGCGATGCCGGGATAGCGCTTCTCCAGCACTGCCGAGAAGCCGCCGATCGCCAGTCCTTCACAGGCCGCGTAGGGCAGCGACAGATATGGCGCCAGCGTGGCCTTGAAGCTGATGATCAGCGCCAGCATCAGGCCGCCGATCGCGCCCACCAGGATCGCCGGCAGCACCAGCGCCGGATTGCCGCTGGCCATAAACTGCGACCATGGCCACAGCGCTGCGGCCAGCAGTACCACCAGCAGCAGGAACGACTTGTTGATCGTGCCCTGCAGCGTCATCGCCTCGCCGGCGGCGCCGGCGCGCGGCAGGCCGGAAAAGGTGCGGTCGTTGAGCCCGGGATTGCCGGTGCGGGTGAGCCAGGTCCTGTTGTCCATCGTCGCGTGTTCCCTCAGCGCGCTGCCGGCGTCGGCGGCAGCTGCTTGTCATGCTCAATCATGGCGTAGGCCGAATGGTTGTGAATCGACTCGAAATTCTCGCTCTCCACCACATAGGCCGAGATGCGCTCCTCGCTGTTGAGACGCATGGCGACGTCGCGCACCATGTCCTCGACGAACTTTGGGTTGTCGTAGGCGCGCTCGGTGACGTACTTCTCATCGGGCCGCTTGAGGATGCCGTACAGCTCGCATGAGGCTTCCTTCTCCGCCAGCTCGATCAGCTCCTCGATCCAGATGTGCTCCTGCAGGCGCGCCTTGATGGTGATGTGCGAGCGCTGGTTGTGCGCCCCGCGATCCGAGATCCTCTTCGAGCACGGACACAGGCTGGTGACCGGGACCACGACCTTGACCCAGGTGTGGGCCTCGCCGCGGCAGATCTCCCCGATCAGCGAAGCCTGGTAATCCATCAAGCTCTCGACCCCCGTGACCGGCGCGCGCTTCATGACGAAGAACGGAAACGTCATCTCGATGTGGCCGGCGTCGGCGTCGAGTCGCGAGGTCATCTCGCTGAGCATCGAACGGAACGAGTTGACCGAGATCTCGCGCTCGTGATGCAGGATCTCGACGAAGCGCGACATGTGGGTGCCCTTGAAGTCGTGCGGCAGGTTGACGTACATGTTGAACGTCGCGACGGTGTGCTGCTCGCCGGTGGTGCGGTCCTTGACCCGGACCGGATGGCGAATGTCCTTGATGCCGACCCGGTTGATCGGGATGCGGCGCGTATCGGCGCGCCCCTGCACATCCTCGACGGAGACGACGTTCTTGGGCCGGGTCTCGGCAACGATGCTCATGGCTTCACCTGCGGGTGTTCAACTCGGGCCGACGCCGCCCGCTGCCGTCAATCTGGTGGCGGTCCGGGTCACCTTCAAGGCAGGCACGGCCGAGCGCCAGCGTTCGATGGTCGCGGCGATGCCTGCCAGGTCCAGCCCCGCCGCCGCCAGGCAGTCATCGCGGCTGCCGTGCTCGATGAAGCGATCGGGGATGCCGATATGCAATCGCGGCGTGGTGATCCCTTCCGCATCGAGCGCCTCGGAGCAGGCGCTGCCGGCGCCGCCGGCCACGACGTTGTCCTCGATGGTCACGATGCCGGCGTGGCTGGCGGCGATCTCGCGCAGCAACGCGATATCGAGCGGCTTGATGAAGCGCATGTTGACCAGCGTGGCATCCAGGCGTTCGGCCAGCGTGGTCGCAGGCGTCATCATGGCGCCGAAAGCCAGCAGCGCCAGGCCGCTGCCGCCGCGACGCTTGAGTTCTGCACGACCGATGGGCAGGGCGGTCATTTCATCAAGGATGGGAACCCCTGGGCCCCTGCCACGCGGATAGCGCACTGCCGCCGGACCATCGATCGTGGTGGCGGTGTAGAGCATCTGGCGGCATTCATTTTCGTCCGCCGGCGCCATGATCACCATGTTCGGCACGCAGCGCATGAACGACAGGTCGTAGCTGCCATGGTGGGTGGCGCCGTCGCTGCCGACCACGCCGGCACGATCGAGCGCAAACACTACCGGCAGCTTCTGCAGCGCCACGTCGTGAATCAACTGGTCGTAGGCGCGCTGCAGGAAAGACGAGTAGATCGCCAGCACCGGTTTCATGCCCTCGCATGCCAGGCCGGCGGCGAAAGTGGCGGCGTGCTGTTCGGCGATGGCGACGTCGAAGTAGCGCTCCGGAAAGCGCTTGGAGAATTCCACCAGCCCCGAGCCTTCGCGCATCGCGGGCGTGATGCCGACGATGCGCGGGTCGCGCTCAGCCATATCGCACAGCCACTGGCCGAATACCTGCGAGTAGCTCGGCGTACCGGGCTTCTCCTTGTGGATGGTGCCGGCGACCGGGTCGAACGGGCCGGGGCCGTGCCAGGCGATCGGATCGGCTTCAGCCGGCGCGTAGCCCTTGCCCTTGCGGGTGACCACGTGCAGCAGCTGCGGGCCGGACAGTCCGCGGATGTTGCGCAGTGCGCGCAGCAGCGACTTCAGATCGTGGCCATCGAGCGGCCCGACGTAATTAAACCCCATCTCCTCGAACAGCGTGCCGGGCAGCACCATGCCCTTGACGTGTTCCTCGGAGCGGCGAGCCAGGGCACGCATCGCCGGCATCTGCTGCAGTGCCTTTTTGCCGCCTTCGCGCAGCTGCGCATACAGACGCCCGGAGATCACGCGTGCCAGGTAGTTCGACAGCGCGCCGACGTTCTCGGAGATCGACATGTCGTTGTCGTTGAGCACCACCAGCAGCGGGATCGGGAGGCTGCCGGCGTGGTTCAGGGCTTCGAACGCCATGCCGGCGCTCATGGCGCCATCGCCGATCACCGCTATCGCGCGCCGCTGATCGCCGTTGCGAGCCGCCGCAATCGCCATCCCGAGCGCGGCGCTGACCGAAGTGCCCGAGTGGCCGACGCCAAAGGCGTCATAGGAGCTTTCGCTGCGGGTCGGGAACGGCGCCAATCCGTCGCGTTGCTTGATGGTGTGCAGACGGTCGCGCCGGCCGGTCAGTACCTTGTGCGGGTAGGCCTGGTGTCCGACATCCCACACCAGTCGATCGTCCGGGGTGTTGTACACATAGTGCAGCGCAATAGTCAGCTCCACCGTGCCCAGGCCGGCGGCGAAATGGCCGCCACGGGTACTCACGGTATGAATCAGGAACTCCCGCAGTTCCGCTGCGAGCGCGGGCAGGTCTCGCTCATCTAACGCGCGCAAGTCCGCCGGGGATTCAATGGCACCCAGCAAAGGGTAGGACGGGGTGCTCGGTGGCATGGTGAGCCATAAGTTTACACGCTCCACAGACCTTAGTGCCGCACCGCCGCGTTCCGGGTGCCCTGGGGTGGTCCCCCGGATGGGGGGACCCCTAAAGCGCCCGATCGACCACGTAATGCGCCAGCTGCCGCAACTGCAGGGTGGCAGCCCCCAGGCCGTCCAGGGCGGCGAGCGCGCGATCGCGATGCTGCATCGCAAGACGGCGCGCCGCCTCAAGGCCGAACACGCTGGGATAGGTGGGCTTGCCCAGGGCGGCGTCCGCGCCCTTTTTCTTGCCGATGATGCTGGTTTCCCCGGTGACGTCCAGGATGTCGTCCTGGATCTGAAATGCCAGGCCGATTTCCGCCCCATAAGCCGCGAGCGCCGGGTAGGCGGGCGCATCGGCCAGGCCTGCCGCGAGGCTGCCGAGTTCGACGCTGGCCTGGATCAGTGCGCCGGTCTTGCGGCGGTGCATGCGCTCGATGGCTTCGGCGCCCAGCGCCTTGCCTATGGCTTCCAGGTCGATGGCCTGGCCGCCGGCCATGCCTTGGGTACCGATGGCGCGCGCCAGCGTCGCCAGCATCAGCACCCGCTGCCCGGGGCTGCTGTCGCCGGCAGGCTGATGGTGCGGCCGGGCCAGCACCTCGAAGGCCAGGGCCTGTAACGCATCCCCGGCCAGGATCGCGGTGCCTTCATCGAAAGCCCGATGGCACGCGGGGCGGCCGCGACGCAGGTCGTCGTCGTCCATCGCCGGCAGGTCGTCATGGATCAGGCTGTAGGCGTGGATCAGTTCGACCGCGGCGGCCGGGGCATCCAGCCGCAGCAATGGCGCGCCAAAGGCCTGCCCGGTCAGGTACACCAGCACCGGCCGCAGCCGCTTGCCACCGCCGAGCACGCTGTAGCGCATCGCCTCGCCCAGGCGCGAACTCGGCGGCTGCTCGGCGCGAAGTTCCTGATCGAGGACGCGCTCGGTGCGCTCCTGACAGGCTTCGATGCTCGCCGCAAGAGTGCTGTCGCGCGCCGCCGAGGTCATTCCGACGGGGTGGTCTCGAGAGTTGCGGTGGCGTCGATATCCTCGATCACCACGCCATCGCCACGCTGCAGCAGCTGCTGCACTTTCTGTTGCGCGGCGGCGAGCGCGCCCTGGCATTCGCGTGTCAGGCGCACGCCTTGTTCAAAGGTACGCAGCGCCTCATCGAGCGGCAGGTCACCCGACTCGAGCCGGGTCACCAGCGATTCGAGCTGCGCCAGCGCCGCTTCGAATGCCGGCGGGGCGGGCGCCGCCGGCGTGGATGCAGACTTCGACGCCATCGAATTACCCTAGCACAATTGCCACCACATTTAATCTTGTGCGGTTCGTTGACGAGCAGGGCGCTTGCGCATAGATTGGGCTTCATTAGAATTAGTCTAAAAGTGGGCTTAAGGCTTTTTTACGGAGGTTAGCGCTCATGAAACTCGCTGGTACCAAGACCGAAAAGAATCTGAAGGACGCCTTTGCCGGTGAATCGCAGGCGAACCGTCGCTACCTGTATTTCGCGGCCAAAGCGGATGTCGAAGGCTACAACGATGTGTCGGCGGTGTTTCGTTCCACTGCCGAGGGCGAGACCGGGCACGCGCACGGCCACCTCGAGTATCTCGAGCAGGTGGGCGATCCGGCGACCGGGCTGCCGATCGGCGAGACCAGGCTGAACCTGAAGGCCGCAGTCGCGGGCGAAACGCACGAGTATTCCGACATGTATCCAGGCATGGCCAAGGCGGCGCGCGAAGAGGGCTTCGGCGAGATCGCCGACTGGTTCGAGACCCTGGCCAAGGCCGAGCGCTCGCACGCCAACCGCTTCCAGAAGGCGCTCGATAGCCTGTAATGGTTGCAACCACGGATGGCGGCGGGCGCGAGGGCAGCCTCGACGCGCCGACCCGCCATCCGATCAACTGGCGCGATCCGGCGTTCTACGACCAGGACGCGCTCGAGCAGGAACTGCACCGCGTATTCGACATCTGCCACGGTTGTCGGCGCTGCTTCAGCCTGTGCCAGTCGTTCCCGACGCTGTTCGATGCCATCGACGCCTCGCCGACGATGGAACTCGACGGGGTCGACAAACGGGTCTACTGGCGGGTGGTGGAGAACTGCTACCTGTGCGACATGTGCTACATGACCAAGTGTCCGTACGTGCCGCCGCACCCCTGGAATGTGGACTTTCCGCACCTGATGCTGCGCGCCAAGGCGCTGCGGGCGCGGCGCGGGAAGCTTAGTGTCGCCGACCGCTTGCTCAGTTCCACCGAGGCGGTCGGGCGCATCGCCGGTATTCCGGTGGTGGCCGAAATCGTCAACGCCGCCAACCGCAACGCCGTGGCGCGCAAACTGCTCGATCAGGCGCTCGGGGTCGACCCGCGCGCGCCGCTGCCGAAGTATTACTCGCGCACCGCGCGCCGGCGGCTCAAGCACGCCTTGCGCCGCGATCTGCCGGCACAGGCCAGCGGCGATACCCGCGGCCAGGCGGTGTTGTTTACCACCTGCTATGGCAATCGTAATGAACCCGAGCTGGCGCAGGACCTGGCCGCGGTGTTCGAGCACAACGGCATCGGCCTGGTGCTGGCCGCCAGCGAGCGCTGCTGCGGCATGCCCAAGCTCGAGCTGGGCGATCTTGCGGCGGTAGCCCGCTTCAAGGAGGAGAACATCCCGCAGCTGCTCAGGCTGGTGGACGCGGGCTTCGACGTCGTGGCGCCGATTCCCTCCTGCGTACTGATGTTCAAGCAGGAGCTGCCGTTGATGTTTGCCGGTGACGCCCAGGTGCGGCGCATCGCCGAGCACATGTTCGATCCGTTCGAGTACCTGATGCTGCGCCACAAGGCCGGGCTGCTGCGCACCGACTTCAAGACCTCACTGGGCAAGATCAGCTACCACGTGCCGTGTCACCTGCGGGTGCAGAACATCGGCCTCAAGACGCGCGACGTACTGCGCCTGGTGCCGGACACGACGGTCGAGGTGATCGAGCGCTGCTCGGGCCACAACGGCACCTATGCCATCAAGAGCCGCTATCGCGATGCCTCGATGAAGATCGGTGGCCCGGTGTTCAAGCGCGTCGAGGACTCCGGCGCCGACTACTATTCCAGCGATTGCCCGATGGCCGGCCACCAGATCGAAAGCGGCCTGGCGTCGAAACGGCCGCCGACCCATCCGCTGAAGCTGCTGCGTATCGCCTACGGCATCTAGTGCAGCATGCAGAAACTTGCGCCCGGACAGCTGATGTCGCTCGAGCAGTACGCGCGCGAGCGCCCGGCATTGCGTGCCGGCATGATCGAACATCGGCGCGCGCGCCAGCTGCAGATAGGCGCGCACTGCAGCTGGAGCTTCGAGGATCGGCGCACGGTGCAGTACCAGGTGCAGGAGATGCTGCGCAGCGAGCGCATCTTCGAACCCGAGGCGATCGCCGAGGAACTGGAGACCTACAATCCGCTGATTCCGGACGGCAGCAACCTCAAGGCGACGCTGATGATCGAGTACCCCGATCCGGCCGAGCGCGCTCAGCGCCTGGTCGATCTGCGCGGCTTCGAGCGCCATTGCTGGATGCGCGTGGGCAGCTTTGATCCGGTGTATGCAATTGCCGATGAGGACCTGCCGCGCGAGAACGACACCAAGACCTCGGCGGTGCATTTCCTGCGCTTCGAGTTCAGCGCGGCGATGATCGCCGCCGCCAGGAGCGGCGCCACGCTTGCGGCCGGAACCGATCACCCGATGTATCGCTATAGCGTTGACCCGCTGCTGGAACCGTTGCGCAGTGAATTACTGGCAGATTTCGCCTGACCCGGCGCTTCGCACGGCACTTTGTAATCGCTAATTCGAGGGACCGAGCCTGTACGCGCGCGTTTCGTAATGAAATGCGCGCGTACAGGCTCGCTCCCTCCAGGTAGTATTTTCATAGTCCGTGAGTCGCCGGCTCGGGCAAGCCGCCGGGTCAGGCGGGCGGTGTCTGTTAGAATCCGCGCCGCTCGCATGTCCTGACCTGGAACGAAATGGCAGAGTCGTACACCGCATCCGATATCGAAGTCCTCAGCGGGCTGGACCCGGTACGCCGCCGCCCGGGCATGTACACCGACACCACGCGGCCCAACCACCTGGCGCACGAAGTGATCGACAATAGCGTCGATGAGGCGATCGCCGGCTACTGCAAGAACATCGGCCTGACGCTGTACAAGGACAACTCGCTGGAAGTGGTGGACGACGGGCGCGGCATGCCGATCGACATCCACCCGAAGGAGAAGGTCAGCGGCGTGGAACTGATCCTCACCCGCCTGCACGCCGGCGGCAAATTCACCGAAGGTTCTTATAAATTCTCCGGCGGCCTGCACGGCGTAGGGGTGTCGGTGGTCAACGCGCTGTCGAAGCACCTGGAGTGCTGGGTGCGCCGCGGCGGCAAGGAATACAACATCAGTTTTCGCGACGGCCGGCTGCATTCCAAGCTCGAGGTGGTGGGTAGCGTCGGCCAGCGCAACACCGGCACCACGGTGCGCTTCTGGCCGGATCCGAAGATCTTCGATTCCGACCGCTTCTCGGTGCCCGATCTCAAGCGCGTACTCAAAGCCAAGGCGGTGCTGTGTCCGGGGCTGCGCGTGAGCTTTCACAACGAGCAGACCGGCGAAAAAGAGGAATGGTTCTATACCGGGGATCTGGGCGCCTATCTGGTGGAGCAGCTCGGCGCGGCCGAACGCCTGCCGCCGGAACCGATTACCGGCAAGCACGTGTCGGACGAGGACGCGGTCGAGTGGGCGCTCGCCTGGTCGAGTGATGCCGCGCAGTTGGTCGCGGAAAGTTACGTCAACCTGATCCCGACCACCGGCGGCGGCACGCACGTCAACGGCCTGCGCGCCGGAGTGGTCGAAGCGGTGCGCGAGTTCTGCGAATTTCGGAACCTTTTGCCGCGCGGCATCAAGCTCACTGCCGAGGACATCTGGGATCGCGCCTGTTACGTGCTGTCGATCAAGATCCGCGATCCGCAGTTCGCCGGCCAGACCAAGGAGAAGCTCGGCTCGCGCGAGGCCGCGGCCCTGGTCGAGTCGCACGCGCGCGATGCGGCCGCGCTGTGGCTCAACCAGCACCCGGATGCCGGGGAGCGCATCGCACAGTTTGCGATCGAGAACGCGCAGGAGCGCATACGCGCGGCGGCGCGCGTGGTGCGCAAGCGCGCCGTCAACGGCCCGGCGCTGCCCGGCAAGCTCGCCGATTGCAGCTCGCAGGATCCGGCGCGCTCGGAACTGTTCCTGGTGGAAGGCGACTCGGCCGGCGGTTCGGCCAAGCAGGCGCGCGACCGCGAGTTCCAGGCCATCATGCCGCTGCGCGGCAAGATCCTGAACACCTGGGAACTGCAGCCCGGGGAAATCGGCAGCTCGCAGGAAGTGCATGACATCGCGATCGCGCTCGGGGTCGACCCGGGCTCATCGGACCTGTCCGAGCTGCGCTATCACAAGATCTGCATCCTGGCCGACGCCGATTCCGACGGTCAGCACATCGCGACCTTGCTGTGCGCGCTGTTCCTGCGCCATTTCCGGCCGCTGGTGACCGGCGGCCACATCTATGTGGCGATGCCGCCACTGTACCGCATCGATGCCGGCAAGCAGGTGCTGTACGCGCTCGATGACGAGGAGCGCGATGCCATCCTCAAGCGCCTCACCGAAGAGCGCTCGCGCGTCAAACCGGTGGTGACGCGCTTCAAGGGGCTGGGCGAGATGAATCCGCCGCAGCTGCGCGAGACCACGATCGATCCGCGCACCCGTCGCCTGGTGCAGCTGACCATCGAGGCCAAGGATCAGACCGACAAGCTGATGGATATGATGCTGGCGAAGAAACGCGCCGCTGATCGGCGCGACTGGCTGGAGAGCAAGGGCGACAAGGCCGAGGTGCTGATCTGATGGCGCAACCGCCGGTGAATTTCGAGGGCGTGGAGCGCCGCGCGCTCGGCGTGTTTACCGAAAAGGCGTACCTCGACTATTCGATGTACGTGATCCTCGACCGCGCACTGCCGGCGCTGGGCGACGGGCTCAAGCCGGTGCAGCGGCGCATCACCTACGCGATGAGCGAGCTCGGGCTGTCGGCCGCCTCCAAGCACAAGAAATCCGCGCGCACCGTGGGCGATGTGATCGGCAAGTTCCATCCGCACGGCGATTCCGCCTGCTACGAGGCCATGGTGCACATGGCGCAGGATTTCTCCTACCGCTACCCGATCGTCGACGGCCAGGGCAACTGGGGCTCGCCCGATGACCCGAAGTCGTTCGCGGCCATGCGCTATACCGAGGCGCGGCTGACGCGCTATGCCGACCTGCTGCTGGCGGAACTCGAGCACGGCACGGTCGACTGGGCGCCGAACTTCGACGGCACCATGGATGAACCGTTGATGCTGCCGGCGCGGCTGCCGAACCTGCTGCTCAACGGCGCCTCCGGCATCGCGGTCGGCATGGCGACCGACATTCCGCCGCACAACCTGCGCGAGATCGCGGCCGCCTGTATTCATCTGCTGGACGATCCCGAGGCCACCACGCGCGCGCTGTTGAAGCACGTCAAGGGGCCGGACCTGCCCACCGGCGGGGAGATCATCTCCCCGCGCGCCGATCTGGTGGCGTTCTACGACAGCGGCAGCGGCAGCTACAAGGCGCGCGCCACCTGGGAAGTGGAGCCGGACAGTGGTCACGTCATCATCACGCAATTGCCGTTCCAGGTGTCCGGCAGCCGCGTGCTGGAGCAGATCGCGCAGCAGATCCGCGAGAAAAAACTGCCGATGGTGGACGACGTGCGCGATGAGTCGGATCACGAGAATCCGACCCGGCTGGTGATCGAACCGCGCTCCAGCCGGGTCGACGTCCAGCAACTGCTGGCGCATCTGTTCGCGACCACCGATCTGGAGCGTAGCTACCGCGTCAACCTGAACGTGATCGGCACCGACGGCCGGCCACGCGTCATGGGGCTCAAGGCGCTGCTGGCGGAGTGGCTGGAGTTCCGGCAGCACACGGTACGCCGGCGGTTGCAGCACCGGCTCGACAAGGTGGCCCGAAGGCTGCACATCCTGGATGGCCTGGCGATCGCCTATCTGAACCTGGATGAGGTGATCCGCATCATCCGGCGCGAGGAGGAACCCAAGCCGGTACTGATCAAGCGCTTCAAGCTGTCGGACGATCAGGCCGAGGCGATCCTCGAGACCAAGCTGCGCCACCTCGCGAAGCTCGAGGAAATGAAGATCCGCGAGGAGCAGCGCGAACTCGGCGAGGAACGCGACCAGCTGCAGGAGCTGCTCGCCAGCAAGGCCAAGCTGCGCAAGCTGGTGCGCGCGGAGATCACGGCCGACGCGGCGGAATACGGCGATGAGCGGCGCACGCGCATCGTGGAGCGCGCCGCCGCGCAGGCGATCGAGGAGAGCGAGCTGCTGGCGAACGAGCCGGTCACGGTGGTGCTGTCGACCGGCGGCTGGGTGCGCTCGGCCAAGGGCCACGACATCGACCCGCACAGCCTGTCGTACAAGACCGGCGATGCCTTCCAGGCTGCGGCGCGCGGCCGCAGCACCCAGCTGGCGGTGTTCATCGACAGCACCGGGCGCGCCTATAGCCTGCCGGCACACAGCCTGCCGTCGGCGCGCGGGCAGGGCGAGCCGCTGTCAGGAAGGCTCGATCCGCCCGATGGTGCGCGATTCGCCGGCGTGCTGCTGGGCGATCCGGACGACCTGTGGCTGATCGTGACCGATGCGGGTTACGGCTTCAGCGTGCGGCTGAAGGAGCTGCACTCGCGCAATCGCGCCGGCAAAGCGGTGCTCAAGCTCACCACCGGCGCGCTGGTGCTGCCGCCGGTCGCGATTCCGCTTAGCGCCGCGGATGGCGCGCCCGCCGCCGAGGGCGCCCCGGGCCTGCCGCCGGCGGCCGGTGCGCGCGTGGCGCTGGTAACTTCCGAAGGCCGGCTGCTGCTGCTGCCCGCGGGCGAGGTGCCGGAGCTGCCGCGCGGCAAGGGCAACAAGCTGTTCGGCATCCCGACCAAAAAGGCCGAGGCGCGCGAGGAGACATTGGCGGCGATGACGGTGCTGGCGGGCACACAGTCGCTGCTGGTGACGTCGGGCGAGCGCCAGATGACGCTCAAGGCGGCGGACCTTGCCGACTATGCCGGTGAGCGTGCGCAGCGCGGGGCGCTATTGCCGCGCGGCTGGCGCAGCGTTGAAGCCATCCAGCCCGCGGAGCAGGCGGGCGCCGCCAGCGGTTAGTTCTGGATCGGCTCGTCGTCAGGATAGGCGCGCGGTAATACCACACGAAAGGTGGTACCGGCCCCGGGAGCGGTTTCCAGTTCCAGGCTGGCATCGAGCAGTTCGCACAGCCGCTTGACGATCGACAAGCCGATACCCTCGCCGGCCGGCACGCTGAGTGAGCGCGGGTCGGATTGTGATTTCAGCGTCGCGGCCGGCTCGGCCGCACTGCCCGCGCTGGCATCGAGTTCATGCGACTCTGCCGTGGCCTGGCGCAAAGCGCTCTCCAGCGGCGCTGCGGGTGACTGCGGCTGGAAGCCCGGCCCGGTGTCCTGTACACACAGTACCCACTGCTGCGCGCCGGAATCGTTGCGCTCCTGCCATTGCACGCACACGCCGCCACGCGCGGTGACCTTGAGTGCATTGAGCACCAGGTTTTGCGCAATGCGCAGTATCTTCACCGAGTCGCCCACCACCGGCAGCGAGCCGGGTCCCTGCGCCTTCAGGAACAGATTGCGCTCGGCGGCCAGCGGCCGGATGCTGTCGCAGAATTCATGCAGCATATCGGCGGCATCGAATCGCCGCAGGCGCCGATACTCCTGGCCAGCCTCGAGCCGCGCCAAGTCCATCAGATCGCTCAACAGGCCGCGCAGCGAGGTTACCGAGCGCTGCAGGATCTCGGAAATAGTGGTGCGGCTCGGGTCGACCTGGGCCTCGCGCGTCAGGATCGCGGACGCGTTGCTGATCACACCCACCGTGCCGCGCAGATCGTGCGCCGCTTCGCGCCAGACCTCGGCCCGCTGGCGGTCCAGGCTCTGCAACTGGTTCAGCGCCGCCTGCAGCTCCCGCATCCGGCCGGCCGCCTCGGTGCGCTGCAGGCGCTCATATCGGGCCGCGCTTTCGGCAACGCCATCACCGCACAGCCGCACCAATGCGCGACGCGCAACCGGCATGACGTCGCCTTGCAGCTGCGGATGGGCGCGTCCGTAATCCTCGAGCTCGCTCAGCAGCGCATAGTGCAGGTGGCCCCATTCACGGATCGCCTCGCGCTGGTTGTAACCCTGTTGCCAGCGGTGCAGGCCGTGCTCGGCCGCGCCCTGTTTCTGATCGCTGTGCGCCTGCGCCTTGTCCTCGGCGTCCTGCGCCTGCAGCCGGCGCTCGAACGCATCGAGCACCTGCGGAATATGATCATTGAACTGAGCGCGGGAAATGCTCGACGGCGTGGTCAGCTGCGGGTCGAGTTCCACCGCGCGCAGCCAGCAGCTCAGGATCTGCTCACGCCGGCCGGCGAGGTACGATGCCAGGGCTGACAGCTCGGCTTTCATCAGATTTGAATCGGGCATGGGACATTTTGTACCCTGCCGGCGTGGATGGCGAATCATCGGGCCCGGCGGTGCATCACGCGGCGCTGGAGGGCTTCTCCAGGGAAGCGGTCAGTTATGGCCGCGGGCGGCCGGAGTATCCGCAGGCGCTGACGGCCTGGCTGCAGCAGGCGCTGCAACTGGGCCCTGGCAGGAGCGTTGTGGATCTGGGTGCCGGCACCGGCAAGTTCACCCGGCTGCTGCTGCAGACCGGGGCCGGCATCATTGCCATCGAGCCGGTCGATGCGATGCGCGCGCAATTGCAGCACAACCTTCCGGGCATCACGGCGCTGGCGGCGAGCGCGCAGTCGATGCCGCTGGCCGACGCCTCGGTCGATGCCCTGGTCTGCGCCCAGGCGTTCCACTGGTTCGCCAACCGGCAGGCGGTGCAGCAGATCGGCCGCGTACTGCGCTCGGGCGGCAGGCTGGGACTGGTCTGGAACGTGCGCGATGAATCGGTGGACTGGGTGGCCGCCATCACGCGCATCATGGCGCCGTACCAGGGCGATACTCCGCGCTATCACACCGGCCAGTGGCGCCGGCTGTTTCCGAATGAGC
>Ga0302326_10002976_pt1 | contig 40490 bp, 40 predicted proteins | sample Palsa_T0_3_FD_202264 | JGI IMG/M metagenome (GOLD analysis project Ga0302326, IMG submission 202264) | Peat permafrost microbial communities from Stordalen Mire near Abisko, Sweden - Palsa_T0_3 | ecosystem: Environmental > Terrestrial > Soil > Palsa > Peat permafrost | place: Sweden: Abisko... | reverse complement strand
GAGGATGTGGACATGGAGCGAATGAGCGAGCCGTCGCATTCTGTTAACTTTACACAGCAAAGTACTTGACGCTGCACGGTCAGGGCCGTTAGTGTCGCTTCGTGGGTAACACCGTACATCTCGACTCGCACGCCGCGGCAACGTTGCGCTACATCCGATCTTCGATGGAGGGGGCGGTGTTGTTGGCGGTTCCCGGCTCCGCCGGCCTGGTGCTGGGGACAATCGCACTGCTGGCGGCGGCACTGTGCTTCGCACCCGACTTGCACAGGTATTGGTTGGCTATTTGGCTGAGCGCTGCGCTGCTGGGTGTCGTACTGGGCAGCATACTGATCGTGCGCGAGTCCTCGCTGCGCGACCTGCGGCTCCAGGGTACTCCGCTGCTAAAATTTGCGCTTTGCTTGTCGCCGTCGTTGGGCGCGGGGCTCGTCATGACTGCGGTGCACTGGTTCGGCGGCAATCAGCATGCGATTCCGGGCACTTGGCTGCTTCTATATGGCTGTGCCTTGGTGACGGCCAGCGCCGCGACCACGAGAGTCATCGCCGCACTCGGCGCGCTGTTCGTGCTGTTTGGGCTCGCGGCGCTGCTGCTCCCGGATGATTTGCAGATATTGATGCTGGGCGCCGGCTTTGGCGGACTGCATATTGTTTTTGGCTTTCTAATCGGACGGAATGGACGTGGCCGCGAAGTCTAATGCCCGCACAGCGCCGCACGCGCCGCAGAAGCGTCCGAAGCTCGCGGCAGTGCCCGCGCCATCCGCGAATCATGACGGGACCTTTGACCGGTTGGTTTACGAGCGGGTTCGTCTGGGAATCATGAGCGCGCTGGCCGTGCGCGAAGAGCTGACTTTCAACGAACTGAAGTCCTTGTTCGATGTCAGCGATGGCAACCTGAGCGCTCACGCGCGCAAGCTGGAAGAGGCCAAGTACCTGTCGTGTACGAAATCGTTCGAACAACGCCGGCCGAGGACGGTCTATCGGCTGACCGCTCTCGGCAAGAACGCCTTGAATCGATATCTCGATCATGTCGAAGCGGTTATCAAGGCAACCCGTCGCACGTGATTTTTTTTCGTTCTCTAACTTTGTGACACAAAGCACATTATGCACATAGCAATCATCATGGACGGCAACGGACGCTGGGCGTCGCAGCGCGGGCTGCCGCGTACCGCCGGCCACCGCGCCGGCGCCAAGGCCGTCGACAACGTCGTCGAAGCGGCGGCGCGCCATGGCATCGACACACTCAGTCTCTATGCGTTTTCCGCCGACAATTGGCGCCGGCCGCGGACCGAGGTCAGCGCCTTGTTCGCACTGCTGCGCCGCTACCTGCTGACGCAGACGCCGCGCTGCCTGGAGCAATCGATTCGGATCAATGTCATCGGCCGACGCGACCGGCTCGGGCCGGAGATGCTGCGCACTATCGAACACAGCGAGCGCGCGACCGCGCACTGCACGGGGATGCGATTGCGCATCGCAGTCGACTATTCGTCGCAGCATTCGCTGCTGGAAAGCTGCCGGCGCATGGCCGCCGAGCGCGGCACGGATCGCGCGCGGTTTGTCCAGCACCTTGCGGACGTCGATCACTGCATCGCAGCGCCGGACGTCGACCTGCTCATCCGCACCGGAGGCGAGAAGCGCTTGAGCGACTTCTTATTGTGGGAATGCGCCTATGCCGAGCTGCACTTCGTCGACTGCTATTGGCCGGACTTCGACGCCGCTGCTTTTGCCCAGGCCATCGATGAGTATGCGAAGCGCGAGCGGCGATTCGGGCAGGTCAGTGCGCCCGAGAAGAGCGTACGCACCGCGAGCGGTGCGTAGCGACGCGGCCTACCAGCCAATCACCGGACCATAAACAAAGCCATAGGGCCCGACGCCCGGTCCCCAAGGACCCCACGCACCCCAATTCCACGCGGGATCGGCGTATGTCTGCGCGGTCATTTGCTGTTCATCGGCCAGATTCTGCTGCTGCTGATGCAGCTTGTACTGGCCGTAGGCCTGTTGCGTGCCAACATAGAGGCAGCCGCACACCAACGGATCTGCGTAGACGTAGTGAACCGTGTCCCCGTTGATCCGCTGCACAAATTGGTGCGGGGGCAGACGATGCAGCATGGCCTGCCGTTCCGGCGTGTTGGCCGGACGGATGATGAATCCGGCTGCCGCCAGATTATCCTCCCGCTGCGTGACGATTTGCTGTTGAGTCTGGCATGCCGTGAGGATCCACAGTTGCAGCAACCCGGCCGCCGCCGCGGCGAGCTTGAATCTCAAAGGTGAATTCATTTTGATCTCCCCATAATGCAGAGCGCCCGGTAGAGGAGTCTACTATAGTCCAAATACGGTATTCTCACGTCACTTGTGAGAGGATCCCATGAAACGGCATTTGTCTTTTTTTCTGATCCTCGCGGTCGCCGCGACATTTTTTTCGCTCGAGGCTGGAGCGGACAATTTCGCGAAAGTTCGCTATGACAAACAGGCCGATCGCTTGGTCGTCACCATGATTTATCGCGGCACCACTCCCAACCACAACTTCTCTTTGAAGTGGGGGCCGTGCCAAACCAGTGATTCGGGCGATCTGCCAGGCGCAACGGCGGAAGTGCTGGACGATCAGTATGAGGACGCCGCAGAACAAGACTTTACTAAAACCGTGCGCTTCAGGTTGACTGACATGCCCTGCCCGCGTCCGGCGAGCATCACCTTGAGGACCGCGCCGCGTTTCTTCTATACGTTGACGATTCCGCAATAGGCAGGCGCCCGACAGCGCTATGCGTGTGCTGCTTGTTGAGGACGACGTGATGATTGCGCAGGGCCTGCAAACGGCGCTTCGCCAGAGCGGATTCGCGGTTGATTGGATGCGTGACGGCAAGAGCGCAGGAGCTGCGCTGCTGGGATCCGTCTTCGACGTGGTACTGCTCGACCTCGGTCTGCCGCATCGGGACGGCATCGATGTTTTGCGCGAATTACGCAAGCGAGGCGATGCCACGCCCGTCATCATTCTCACGGCTCGCGATGAGATCCAGCATCGCATCGCTGGCCTCGATGCCGGCGCCGACGATTACATCGTCAAGCCCTTTGATCTTGACGAAGTAACCGCCCGCATGCGCTCAGTGCTGCGCCGCGCCGCGGGACGCGGCGATCCCAGCATCCAGCACGGTGAACTACGGCTCGATCCCGTGACACGCACCCTCGAGCGCGGCGGTATGCCGGTGAATGTCTCGGCGCATGAATTTGCAGTCCTTGAAGCGCTCTTGCAGAGGCCTGGAGCCGTGTTGTCTCGCGCGCAATTGGAGGACCGGTTGTACGGTTGGGACGAGCAGATCGGCAGCAACGCGATCGAGGTTTACATTCACGGCTTGCGGCGGAAACTTGGAAGCGATGCCATTCGCACGCTGCGTGGCGTGGGTTACTTTGTGCCCAAAGCATGAGCTCGATTCGCGCGCGTCTGCTGGTCGCCTTGATTATTTTGGTGGCCATGATTTCGCTGCTCGCGGCCGGGGTCACGTATCGGCGCGTGTTGACCGAGACATCGACGCTGTTTGATTATCAACTGCGGCAAATGGCGCTCTCGTTGCGCAGTCAAATTTCTCTGGCGCCGCGAATCGAAGTACCCCCCGATCAAGGCGATAGCGACTTCGTCGTGCAAATTTGGGATGTATTCGGCGCCCGAACCTATGTTTCGCGGCCCGGACTGCCGATGATCAACCAAACCGTTTTGGGTTACGCAGACCTCAGCCTGCGCGGGCAACCCTGGCGCGCGTATGGCCTGCAAACGGCGGACGGGGTGATTCAAATCGCGCAGCCCGTGCAAGTAAGGGAGGCCTTGGCGCGCGCCTCGGCGGAGCGGGTGGTCATCCCGCTCGTTCTGCTGCTGCCGATCATGATCGGCGCGGTCGCCTGGATTGTGAGGCGAGGTCTGCTGCCGCTGCGCTTTGTCGCCGCCGAGGTGCAGCGCCGCGATGCGCGCACCTTGGCGCCGCTCGGCACCGATCATTTGCCGCGAGAAATTGAACCCCTCGTCAGTGAACTGAATCGTCTCCTGGAGCGTCTGCAGCGCGCCTTCGCGACGCAACGCGCGTTCATTTCCGACGCGGCGCACGAGCTGCGCTCGCCGCTGACGGCGTTGCGCTTGCAGCTGCAATTGCTCGATCGCGCGCCCGACGAGACCGAACGTTTGGAGGCGCGGGCGCGCCTCGGTGCCGCAATCGAACGTGCCATCCACCTGGTCGAGCAGTTGCTCGCGCTGGCGCGCAGTGAACCGCAGGACGCCGCCATGGACTTCGAGAAAGTGGATCTGGCGGCGGCGGCAGCCGAAGGCATCAAAGACACTCACGATTTAGCGCTCGCGAGGAACATCGACTTGAGCCTGGATGCGGCACCGGGGCTCTACATCCAGGGCAATCGCGAAGCGCTGCGAACGCTGGCGCGCAATCTCGTCGACAATGCCGTGCGCTACACGCCGCCCGGCGGAACTGTCCAAGTGCGCTGCCGATCCTTGGGAAAGGAGGCGGTCCTCGAAGTTGGCGACTCAGGTCCAGGCATCGCAGCGCCGGATCGCGAGCGCGTGTTCGATCGCTTTTATCGACGCGCTGCAGCACAAGAAGACGGCACGGGCTTGGGCTTGGCCATCGTCAAAGCCATCGCGGAGCGTCACGGCGCGCGGATCGAGCTTGGCGAAGCGTCCGGCGGCGGCCTACGGGTTTCGCTGAGCTTCCCGCTCGCCTCTTAAGATTGCCTTAAGAAAGACATGTGATCCTGCGCTTCAGAGCGATGCCTCGCTCAGCATTCACTTTGGAGGAACTCACATGCAACTTCGCAATTCCACGCTGGCATGGTCGGCCATCGGCCTGCTTGCCCTCGGCACCGCTACCGGCTTGTCCGCCCATAGCGCGCTGCAGACCGCTGCTCCGACCGCAGTCGCGGCCAGCGGCGATTCAAATCAACCCGCATCTTCGCAGCCCATTCCCCTGATGACGGCGCCGAACTATAGGGCGATCGTATCGCGCAATCAGGCGGCCGTAGTCGGCATCACCACCGCAGGCCCGATCACCACCGCCGCCCCGCAGGAATTCGACTTTGGCGGCGGCTCAAACGACGATGACAACCCGTTAGCACAGTTCTTTCGCGGACATGCGATGCCGCGTCCGCACGGCGTACAGCATGCGCAAGGCTCTGGGTTTTTGATATCCGCCGACGGCCTCGTGCTCACCAATGCGCACGTCGTTGACGGCGCCAAGGAAGTGACAGTGAAACTGTCCGACCACCGTGAATACAAGGCCAAGGTGTTGGGTGCCGACAAGAGCAGCGACATCGCCGTGCTCAAGATCGACGCGCACAACCTTCCGGCGGTAACGCTGGGAGATTCCGACAAGTTGGGTGTCGGCGACTATGTGCTCGCCATCGGCGAACCGTTCGGTCTTGAGGAGACCGCCACGGCAGGCATCGTCAGCGCCAAGGGGCGCTCGCTACCGGGCGACGGCTACGTACCCTTCATCCAAACCGACGCCGCGGTCAATCCCGGCAATTCCGGCGGACCGCTGTTTGACGCCACCGGCTCGGTTGTCGGCATCAATGCCCAGATTTACAGTAATTCTGGCGGCTTTCAGGGTGTCTCGTTCGCCATTCCGATCAATCTGGCCGTGCAGGTCAAAGACCAAATCGTGAAGACCGGCAAGGTCGCCCATTCGCGCTTGGGCGTCGAGGTGCAAACCTTGAATCAATCGTTGGCCGATTCCTTCAAGTTGAGTTCCCCCAACGGTGCGTTGGTGGCCAAAGTTGTTCCCGACAGCGCGGCGGCCCAAGCCGGTATCAAGGTGGGCGATGTGATTTTGAAGTTCAATGGTGCGCCCATCATCGATGCGGGTTCGCTGTCGCAGCGTGTCGGCATGGCGACGCCGGGCGAAAAGGCATCGATCGAAATTTGGCGCGACGGGAAGACGCTCGATGTGACGGCGACCATCGGCAACGCGGCGGCCTTGACCGCAGACAATGACTCGACCGGCGCTGCGTCCCAGGAGAAGCTTGGCTTGGCGCTGCGTCCCTTGAATGCGGAGGAGCGTCAACAAGCCGGTGTCCCGGGCGGTCTGGTAGTCGAGGAGTCGCAGGGCCGTGCAGCCGAAGCGGGCATCCAGCCCGGCGATGTGGTGTTGTCGGTCGATGGCACGCCGGTCCAGACCGTCGCGCAACTGCGCAAAATGGTAAAGGATCACGACAAGCAGATCGCGTTGCTCATCCAGCGAGGCGATGCTCGGCTATTCGTGCCGGTGACTTTGGGTTAACAGAAAACCGTTAACCCTTAACAAAAACAATGGGCTCGCGCCGGTACGCAGTGTCTGCGTACCGGCCAGCCGTGACAGGGATGACAGGGCGCGGCGCAACGACTATAAGAAGGCAGGCAAAACTACAACAGCTCTAGAAGCCTCGAGGAACTCAAGTGGGTGACGCAACAGCCTGGGACGGAAATTGGGCTTGGAGCTTGCCGCTAATCCTCCTCACCGTCATCTTCCATGTCATCGGTCTGGTTTTCATCAACGAACGAGTCATACGCGCCAAACGGTTCTTGGCAAGACGGCGCAGCTTTCTCGTCGGCCTTTCGATTGTCCTTGGGGCGGCCACCATGGTGGCCATCATTCTTCACGCCATTGAAGCCGCGATATGGGCTTTCGTTTACCAGGCTCTGGGGGCACTGCCGGACAGCAAATCCGCGCTGCTCTACTCCTTGGGTGCAATGACTACTTACGGCCACGAAAACTTTGACCTGGCAAACCACTGGCGGCTCATGGGCGCGCTCGAGGCCTTGAATGGCATGATTCTTTTCGGACTGACAACGGCGTTTCTCTACGGCATGATCCGAGAGTTGCTGGCGGCGCGCAGCGACAAGACCAAATAGGCCGGCCTTGCATTTTGTCTAGGCGCCTCTAATGATGGGTGCATGGCGACGGGCTGGGCAAAAGAAGGGGCGGTGCAGGAGCAGATTGACGCGACCGTCAAGGATGCGATCGCGCTCGCCAAAAGCCGCCTGCCGCAAGGACCGAGTTTGACCCATTGCGCCGAGTGCGGAACGGAGATTCCACAAGCGCGTCGCGACGCGGTCCCCGGCGTGCGGCTCTGTCTGCCCTGTCAGGACGCCCGCGATCGGGAAGCCGTGCGCTCCGCCGGATACAATCGTCGCGGCAGCAAGGACAGCCAGCTACGCTGATTTTTTCAGCAGGTTAAGATCGAGCAGGCTTTCCGCGCTGGCGATAATCGCTTCCTCGCTCGAGCGCGGCACCCATCCCAGCAGCCGCTTAGCCTTTGCATTAGTGCCGTTCTTGAGCTTGCCGAGCTCGGGCAATACTTGCTTGACCACCGGGTCTCGAAGGGCGGCGACACGCACCAGCCAGTTGGGCAGCTGACGGGTCGGGACTTTTTTGCCCGCCTCGCCCATCCGGTGCTTTAGAACTCTTGCGATGTCGTGTATCAACATGAAATCGCCGGCAACCGCGAGGAAGCGCTCGCCCTTGGCCGCCGGATGAGTCATCGCACGAATGTGCAAATCGGCAACGTCGCGCACATCGACCACACCGAAGCTTAAGCGAGGACTGCCGGGCACCGCCCCGGACATCAGACGCTGTATCAATAGAACCGAAGTTGAATAGTCAGGTCCCAATACCGGGCCGAACACGGCCACCGGATTGACCACCGACAGCTGCAGATCGTGCCCTTTCCGGGCTATAAAATCCCAGGCCGCTCGTTCTGCCAAGGTTTTGGATTTCACGTACGCAGTAACGTCCTTGCCAGCGGTATCGGACCAGTACGTCTCGTCGAATGGCGCGCTTTGCGGCGGGTGTCCGTAGCCAATCGCGGCAAACGAAGAGGTCAGCACCACGCGCTTGACATGTGCGTCGCGCGCCGCGCGCAGCACGCGCAGCGCCCCTTCGCGCGCCGGCACGATCAACTCGTCCTCGTGTTTGGGCACGCTCGCGGGAAAAGGCGACGCCACATGCAGCACGTAGTCGCAATCGCTGACGGCCGCCGCCCAACCGGCATCGCTTTGCAGATCCGCGGCAAAAAAGCTCAATCGATCGCCCGCCTGCGCGCCGCCCTGCTTCAGCATAGCGCGCACTTCGGGCTCGCGCTTCAGATCTCGGACGGTGGTTCGAACGCTGTGGCCTGCGTCCAAGAGCTGTACGATGGTATGGCTGCCGATGAAACCTGAACCGCCGGTCACCAGAATTAGCATGCTCACCCCCGTCTTCCTAGACTTCTTGGGGCGGACTATAAACCTTCAAACCAACTTCAGGTCAACCAACGGCGCTTGCACAAAGACGCGCGAGCTTTGCTCGGGCGAGAGACCCCACAGCGTGCGAAACAAGCCGCCGAGCACGGATCGATAGTCATTCAGCACCGGATAGTCGCGATTTTGAAACAAGGTATTTTGAACCAGCCGCCGCTGCTCACCGACGATGGTCCCGCCGCTGATCGATCCTCCGAGAATCCAATACACACTGCCATGCCCGTGATCGGTGCCGCGGTTGCCGTTCTCGCGAAAGGTTCGGCCGAATTCAGACAGGACCACGACCACGGTGTTGTTCCACTCGGGCCCCAGAGACTGCGAGAACACTTGCAGGCCGCGCCCCAAGCTGCCCAGGTTGGACGCGAGCGGACCGGTTGCTGCGCCCTCGCCCACATGCGTGTCCCAACCGCCGATATCGATGAATCCGATCCGATACTTGTCGCGCATCAGGCGACCCATGCGCTCGGCTTCGAGCTCGAAACCCTTCGTGTTGATCGCATTGCGATTGGCAGCGCTCATTTCTTCGGCCATCTCCTGCGCCACTTCGTTACGCAGCTCCAGGCCATTGCTCACCGCGGCCTCGAGATGGTGACCGGTATACATGTCGCTTAAGATCCGCGCCTGTCGTTCATCGAAGGGCGGCTTACCCACATTCTTGAGCGATAAGTTGGGTACCGTCGCCGCGCCTTCGAAAGACAACGGCAAGGCATCGGTGAAGGCAATCGACGAGTTGGCGTGTGCGGGCCCCGTCAATTCCTCCGAGAGACGGCCGAGAAATCCCGAACGATAGTCGCGCGCCCCGGTCAGGGGCTGGCCCAGTTCGATGCTGTCTTGAGTCTCGAAGTGACTGCGCGACAAATCCTCGGTTCCCGCAAACGGCACAAATGCAACCTGGCGCTGCAGATACATTGAGCCGATTGATTCGCGCACCGACGGCGCGAGCGCCCAGTCGGCATCAAGCGCCAGCGCGCTGGTGTTTGATGCCGGATCGGGTTTGGCGATGGCGATATTCGGGCGGGCTTCATAATAAAAGCTGCTCGAATACGGGATCAGGAAATTAGTCGCATCGTAGCCGCCGCGCAAAAACACCAGCAAAAATCGCGGCCCGCCGGCCGGCGCGGCAAACAGGCGGCCCGAAATCCCGGCGTAGAGCAGTGCCGCGCTGCCCGCTTTCAGCAAACGGCGGCGATTCATGAGCGGCTCACTCATAGCTGAATTCCGGCGACGACAATAGAAACGTATTCCACTCCTGCTGCGAGTTCGCGCGATTGAGCGCATCCTTGGTCCGCACGGCAAGAAACGGTTCGACAGCCTCGAAATACAAACGGTTCGACAGCTGCGGAAATCCCGCCGCGCTCGCGGCGGCGCCCTCCTCAGCATCGAACAGCCCGGCATTGCCCGCGCCAATCGCCCGCGCAATCTCGAATCGACGGCTCATTTGACCCGAGCTTGCCCAACCGAGTTCCGTCAAGGGATAGCCATCGGGAGTTTGCCGGCCATAAGGAGCCTCGCCGAGACCATTGAGCCAGTTGAGAACCGGGCGGGTATTGCTGATCGGCCTGCCGTCATACGCAAAGCGGATTGCCGACACGACGTAGCGCGTGGGGTCCTTGAATTTGGCTCCGAGGGCCGCGTCGAACTCGTGCGACATGAACAAGGAATGCAGAACGGCCCCGATGTCGCCATCGGTGCGCATGAACGTCTGGGCCATCCGCTCGACCAGCGCAGCGGGCGGATTGTCCGCCACGAAGTAAATCGCCAGTTCGCGCGAGACGAATCGCGCGCAGGCTGGTTGCGAGACGATCAAGCTGACCGCATCCTCGACCTCGCCGAATCCCCTGCCCGGGATGGGATGTCCAAGCAGGGTTTTGGCGCCAAAGTCATGCCGGGCGGGATTGAATTCGAAGGCGCCGCTGCGAATATACAATCGCTGCAGCTCGGGTTTCAGCTTGGGTGGATCGGCGACATTGACGCCTACCCCCGTGAGCACTCGTGCAAGCTCCTGGACGTCCTGCTGCGAGTATCCAGCGCCCACGCCGAGCGTGTGCAGCTCCAACAATTCGCGCGCGTAATTTTCGTTGATATGACCCGCGGCGTTTTGATTGTTGTCCAAATACTGCAGCATCGCTGGATGTTCCAGGCTCGCCATGACGAGGTCTTTGAAATGCCCGAAGACATGCGGTCGAATCGCTCGCTCTTCGTAGTCGCCGACCAGCCAGCGCAGATTGGCCTTGTACTGGAACACACTGAAATGATTGAGCCAGAACCAGACCATCTGCTCTTGCAGCTGACCGGGCGAATAAACGGCGCGCAGCAGGTCGCGGCGAATGGCTTCGTAGGCGAGCTTATTGCCGCGGTCATTCAGGGCCTTGCGTGCCTGCTCCTTGTCCGCTCCGTCGGGCATGGCGTTGATGACCTTGTATTGAGCGTTGACATCGGCAAGCCATTTTGCAGGATCGGCATGGGACACTTCGAGTGCCGCAATCTCCGCGGCTATCGGCGCCGGCAGCGCGGCCTCGCCGGGATGCAATTGCCGCTCCAGAAACCGCTCGCGGCCCAATTGGCGGTAGTTTTCAACGCTGGCCGAATCGAGACCGAAGGATACCCGCTCGAGCCACAAGGCATCCTTGCGGCGCATCTCCGCTACGGGCGCTGCCGAGGTGCGCGGAAGATCGGTGCGCGTGGCGCACCCCGCCAATAGCAGTCCGCCGGCGATACAAACGCACATAATACCGGAGCGCTCACGGGCCATGGCTTCCCCTGTGGAATCTCCTCATGTTAACGGACGCCGGCGATCCACGTTGACAGGCGCAATCGGACGGCTCTTACGCCGTTTTGCACCAATTGTCGTCTGGAGCTCCGGTTGGGCAAGCGCACAATGCTAGTGGTGACAAGATCCAAAAAGCTCGATGAGCTCGTCAGCAGCGTAGAAGACCTGCTGTCCCGCTTACCCGATAATTTGACCCCTGAAGTAGCCGAGCTGCGCGACAAAGTCGACGCCGCAATTTTCGAGGCTTGGACCGCCATTGCTGCCGAAGGCAGGGACACACTGAATCGCGCGGCGCGGCGCTCCGCTGTCCGGTTCTGGGTCATTGTTGGACTAGCGTTGCTCGCGGGCACAAGCAGCCTGGTCGCCTACCGAATGACGCGTCCCGCGGCTCGTCTACGCTGAGGCTTTCGTCCTTGGCGCTTTCGCCGCTTTCGACGCCGCTTTGACCGCCGATTTCCGCGGTTGAGCCTTCGCAGCCGGCCGCCCCTTCGCCGCTACTTTCTTAATCGATAGACGCTCGCCCGGATTGAGCGACTCAACCAGCTTGACGAATTTGGCGACCAGCAGCTTGATGTCTTTTTCTCGTCGTCCCATGGCCATGCGATTTCTCCTGTTGGCTGCGCGCATTATGGTCCTGAATTGAAGCGCGCGGCGATCCCTACTGCGCCTGTCGTGCGTAGGCGGAGTCTGACCCGCTGGCGCTTGTTATGTACTAATGTACCTTGGTAACATGGGCGCTTTGCCAAAGGTGCGCGGATGATCGAAGTCGAACGGGTACAAACGGGAATTAGGATCGAAAAGCGGCTGTTGAAAGTGCTGAAGGCTTTGGCGGAACTGAAGGACCTGTCCGTCGGAGATCTACTCGAGGGCATCGTGCTGCACGCCTTTGAGGGAAAGACGGCATTTTCCAAAGAAACCCTGGCGCAGATCGCTGACTTGAAAAAGATCTATCGCATGGGACTTCGCGCCGGCGATAGCCATCAACTTAAAGAAAAACCATGAGCGCCGCGTTGCTGCTGCATACGCGCGAGCAATTCTCGTTGGTCGCGAACGCGCCTTTCGAAGTCGCCTGGCCGCTGTTCGGCGCGGATAAGGAGCGGGCTTGGGCTCCGGATTGGGATCCGCTCTTTGTCTGGCCACGTGAGGCTCTCGACCAAGAAGGCATGGTCTTCAAAGTCAGGCACGGCGAAAAGAACGCCGTCTGGGTGAACACGGCATTTGACCGGACCGCACGGAAGATTCAATACGTCTACTTGATTGCCGATGTCGTTGTCACGGTGATCACGCTTAAGCTCACGCCGGATAGCGGCTCGACGGCTGTCGACGTTATTTATGAACGCACCGCGCTGGTGCATACAGCAAACGATACTGTCAAGGAAATGTCCCTACGCGACCGCCTCGCGGGCAAGGAGTGGAGCCAGCAAATTAACCAATACCTAAGTCAAGGATACTTTGGAACACTGGCGCCGCCCGCGTGAAAGTTTTACAAACGCTAAGCATTAAGCATGTAGGGCCTAGCTTCGCGCGCCGGCAATCTTTGATTCTTCAGTGATTGTCCTATTGACGACTCCGCAGAGGAAGTTCAGCGTTTTGTGGCCGCTCAAGAACCCGAACAATCAATAACACACGAACAATCAATCCGCGGCCGCGGATGGAAGGATGCTTTATGGTGACCAAAGTGAATCTCCGGCGCCGACAACTCCTCATCGGCAGCGTCGCGGCCGGCATCGCGGGTACAACGGCGGCAACTGTGCACGACGGAGAGCTCGGAGCGCCTCCGCAGACCATTCGCGGCGTCGTGCCCTGGCAAGAAGGAACCGCCGATGCTCCGCCTGGCGCGACCGGCACCGGATATGCGTACTTCACGCCCCCCGAAGCGGCATTCATTGAAGCAGCAGTGGCACGCTTGATCCCCAACGACCCGGTCGGACCCGGCGCGGTGGAAGCGAACGTACCCTTTTTTCTGGATCGTCAGCTCGCGGGACCCTTTGGCAGAGGCGATCATTATTATCTCGGCGGGCCCTGGCCGAAAGGTACGCCGGAACAGGGCTATCAGAGCCGTTTCAATCCAGCACAACTCTATCGTGCGGCTATTGCTGCAATCGACAAATACGTCGGCGCAAACTTAGGCGCCGCGACATTTGCAAAGCTCGCCGCCGCGGATCAGGACAAATTCTTGAAGGGAATGGAGAGCGGCGACGTCAAGCTCGACGGCGGAGTCGACGCTAAATCGTTCTTCGCCATGTTTCTGCAGAATACCAAAGAAGGTTATTTCTCGGATCCAATCTACGGCGGCAACAAGGATATGGGCGCATGGAAGATGATCGGTTTCCCGGGCGCCCACTATAACTACAAAGATTGGGTAACCCGCCACGGCGAGCCTGTGCCTTTTCCCCCGGTCGGATTCAAGGGCCGCCCCGGTTGGACGGAGACTTGAAATGACCACCACCCTTAAACCTGTCGATGCAGTATTGGTGGGGTGCGGCTGGACCGGCGCCATCATGGGGCAACAACTTTGCGACGCGGGCTTGAATGTCGTCGCGCTGGAGCGCGGTCCGTGGCGCGACACGCCCACCGATTTTGCGACCGGATTTGCGCAGGATGAGTTGCGCTACATGTGGCGCCATCATTTGTTTCAGAATGTGGCTGACGACACGCTCACCATCCGAAACAATGTCGATCAAGAAGCGCTGCCCATGCGACACCTGGGCTCGTTTCTTCTCGGCACCGGAGTGGGCAGCGGCGGCGTGCACTGGAACGGCCAGATCTGGCGCTTCTTGCCCACGGATTTTCTGACCAAGAGTCACAATGAGAAGCGCTACGGCAAGAAGGCCGTCTCAGCCTATGACATGACTGTCCAGGACTGGGGCGTCACGTACGATGAGCTTGAACCGCACTACGATGAATTCGACAAGCTGTGCGGTACGAGCGGCAAAGCCGGCAATCTCCAGGGCAAGATCCAGCCCGGCGGCAATCCTTTCGAGGGTCCCCGAGCCAACGAATACCCTAACCCGCCGATGCAGCAGACCTACGGGCCAACGCTGTTCGGCAAGGCGGCGGCAGAGCTTGGCCGCCATCCCTTCCCGCACCCGACGGGCAATATGTCCCAGGCTTACACCAATCCGCTGGGCGCGCAGATGGGGGCCTGCACCTACTGTGGCTTCTGCGAAAAATTTGGCTGCGGCAACTATTCGAAGGCCAGTCCGCAGACCACGGTGCTGCCCTATCTCTTGCAGAAATCGAATTTCACGCTCAGGACCGAATGCGAAGTGCTGCGGGTCGAACTTACAGCCGATAAGAAGCGCGCGACCGGTGTTACCTATGTGAACAGCGCGGGTGAGGAATTCTTTCAGCCGGCTGAAATGGTGATTCTCTCGGCATACGTGCTGCAAAACGTCCGCTTGCTGCTGCTGTCCGGCATCGGCAAGCCGTACGATCCGAAAACCGGCGAAGGCGTCGTCGGCAAGAACTATGCCTATCAAACCATGTCATCGGTGAATGTCTTCTTCGACGACAAACTCATCAACCCGTTCATCGGGGCCGGTGCCCTGGCGACGGTCATTGATGACTTCAATGGCGACAATTTCGACCACGGAGGCTTGGGCTTTATCGGCGGCGCTTACATCGCGGGCATGATCACGGGCGGCCGCCCAATCGAAATGATCTACACGCCGCAGAACACGCCTGCCTGGGGTCTCGAATGGAAGCACGCGGCGGCGAAAAATTATTTGCGATCCTTCTCGCTCAGCATCCACGGTTCATGCATGAGCGCCCGCGGCAACTATTTGGACTTGGACCCCACTTACCGAGACATCCATGGCCGGCCCATGCTGCGAATGACATTCGATTTCACGCAAAATGATCACAAGATGTCGGATTACCTCACCGATCGCGCGGCCGAGGTGGCAAAGGCCATGAATCCGCGCGAAATCAAGTTGAATCGACGCACTGGTTCTTGGAGCGTGGTGCCCTACCAGACCACGCACAACACCGGCGGCGCAATCATGGGGGACAATCCCAAAAACAGCGTGGTCAACAAATATCTGCAGTCCTGGGACGTGCCCAATGTTTTCTCAATGGGCGCCGGTGCATTCCCGCAAAACGCCGGCTACAACCCGACGGCCACCCTCGCGGCGCTCGCCTACATGTCGGCGGACGCAATCAAGTCGCAGTACCTCAAGGCCCCGGGCCCGTTGGTGAGAGCGTAGCCATGCGCCGTCTAAGCACGCTGCGAACAGTATTGGTCGCCGGTTTCACACTCGCGATCTTGAGCTTGGCTGGTTTCGCGGTGAGCCAGATGCTCGCATTGCCGGCCCATCCTAGTACCGCCATCACCCCTCAAGGACTCCTATCCCGACGCTTCGATGATTCCGCGCCCAACGCGGCGCAGGTTCGTCGCGGCCAATATCTGGTGGCGGCCGGCGACTGCATCTCTTGCCATCTGCGCGCGGGCGGCGAGCCCTTCGCGGGTGGACTGGGACTGAATACGCCATTCGGCGTCATCTATACATCCAATATCACGCCCGACCCTGGCAGCGGCATCGGCGCCTGGAGCAGCGATCAGTTCTACCGCGCGATGCACGACGGCAAAGACGCGCAAGGAAAAGACCTGTATCCCGCGTTTCCCTATCCGTGGTTCAGGCGCGTCAGCCGCGAGGACGACGACGCGATCTTCGCCTATTTAATGACTCTGCCCGCGATTAATTACACGCCGCCGAAAAACGAACTGTCTTTCCCGCTCAATTTCCGCTCCTTCGTCGGCGCATGGAACATGCTGTTCCTCGACAGTCACAATTTCCAATCCGACCCTGGGCAGTCGGCTGAGTGGAATCGCGGCGCCTATCTGGTCAATGGTCTCGGCCACTGCGGCGGTTGTCACACACCGAAAAATTCCTTCGGGGCCGACAAATCCAAGCAGGAACTGCAAGGGGGAAAACTCGATAATTGGGTTGCGCCAGATCTGACGGGCAACACGCGCATTGGCTTGGGGGACTGGAGCGTCGATGACATCGCCGAATTCTTGGCATCGGGTCGTAACGCTCATGCCGCCGCGGGCGGCGCCATGGCGGACGTCATCAGTTATTCCACGTCCTTTATGAATGATGCGGACCGGCGTGCGATTGCCGTGTATCTCAAGAGTCAGCCGGCGAGTCCAAGTCTCGCCTCCGCCGCGCCTGACGCAGGCGCGATGCGCCGCGGCGCGCAGATTTATTCCGACGCCTGCGCGTCCTGCCATCTGGACAACGGAATCGGTCAATCAAGGCTGTTTCCCCCGCTTGGCAAGGACGCGATGCTGCAGCAACCTGATGCAACGGGGCTCGAGCATTTGATTCTTGGCGGCACCCGCGTCGGCGTCAGTGCATCGCGCCCATCGCCCTTGGGCATGCCGAGCTTCGCCTGGAAGCTCACCGATCAAGAGATTGCGGATGTCTCGACGTTTATCCGCAATAGCTGGGGCAATCAAGCCGCGCCAGTGGCGTCGGCCGACGTCAGCGAATTGCGCAAGAAGCTAAACCTGCAAACCGAACGCCTCACGGATAACTCCGGCGATCGCTGAATCACAGCCCTCAGAGTTGTGATCTGATTGGCAGCAGAACCACTTCCGCGGCCTTTTGCCCCCAAGAACGGCTCCGCCACCGTTCATACGTATATTTGACCGACGAGGCAAGGTCGCGCTCAAAGACCTGTGTCATCTGCTGAGCGAATGGCGCATCGTAGACATTGAGGCTTGCTTCGTCATTGAGCTCAAACGAGCGCATGTCGAAGTTCGTGGATCCAACGGAAACCATGAAGCGATCGAAGATCAACATCTTGCAGTGAAGCATTGTCGGCTCGTAGACATAGATCTCGACGCCGCTTTCCATCAGCCGTCCCCAGCCCCGCTTCGAGGAGAGGCGCACGGTCTCAGAATCAAGATATTTGTCGGGCACGAGAATGCGTATTCTGACGCCGCGTGCTCGCGCGCTCTGCAGCTCGCGAATCATCAGCGTGTCGGGAATAAAATAGGCCGCCTCAATGTCGATTGAGCGATCGGCCGCCGTAATCGCCGTCAGGTACATCAGCCGCATGCTGTCAGCGCCGCCATCCGGCGAGCTGATGAACATCTGCATCTCCTGACTGCCCACCGCAGTCAATGCCGGAAAGTACGCGTCGCCGTGCAATACGCAGCCCGTTGACTTGATCCAATTATCCAGAAACGCCGCCTGCATCTGCGCGACCGCCAAACCTTGCACCTTGAAATGCATATCGCGCCAATGGTTCGGGTCCTGCGCATGGCCGTCCCATTGATCAGCGATGCCGACTCCGCCCGTAAACCCGACCGTTCCATCGACGATGAGCACCTTTCGGTGGGTTCGATTGTTCAACTTGCCCAAGCTGAACCAGCGCAGCGCGTGGAACCTCTCCACTTCGATACCCGCTTGCATCATGCGGCTCAGCATCTCATTCGACATTTTGCTGCAGCCCACCCAATCGAGCATTAAATGCACTTTGACGCCTGCCGCTGCGCGTTCTATCAATGCGTCCGCGAACCGCTCGCCAATGCTCCCCGACCAATAGATATAGGTCTCGAAGGTAATGGTTCGTTGCGCACCGTTGATCGCCGCCAGCATCGCCGGAAAAATTTCATCGCCGTTTTGCAATGCCTGAACTTGGCTGCCGGACAAAATAGCAGGCCCCAGCAGAGTTCCCATTTCTCGCTTCAGCTGTGGATCGAGAATCCCGTAATGATGCTTGACCTTGTGATGCGGCTCTTTTTCCGGCCTGCGAAAATTTGCCATCACTGTCACCGCGATCAAGGTGCCGATGATGGTAAGTGCAATAGTCCACATAGATTCACTGCGCGAAGCATGGCACGAAATCGCAAAAGCCGGCACTCGCGTTCGCCTACAGTGAGGCGCTCTTGTCGCTTACAGCACCAGTCTCAAAAAGCGCGCACCGTAGAAAAATTGCGCGAGCGGCGAATAGGTCGGCCGTCTCGCCTGAACTCATAACAACACGAAGGGAAGTAAATATGTCAATTATCGCCTGGCTCATCTTAGGCCTCATTTCCGGATTCATCGCGAGCAAGTTGGTAAACAAAACCGGTGATGGCATGATCATAGACATCGTATTGGGCATCATCGGCGCCATCGCCGGCGGCTGGCTATTTAACCGCTTCGGGATGCCGGGCGTGACAGGCCTCAATATTTACAGCATGCTCGTGTCTGTCGTGGGCGCGGTGGTAGTGCTGGTCATCTACCACGCAGTGGCGCGACGAGCCTGATGCCAGGGGCCGACAAAAGGGGCACACCATGAAACAGCTGATGCGCTTGGCTCTGATACCGTTGCTGATCGTGTCGATGGGCGCCGCCCATGCCGGCAGCTTCACAAGTACGATTGCCATATTCAAGAATGCCGGTGCCAGCGGCACTTTCTTCGGCAACAGTTATGCATACGCCGTATTTCCGACAGTCGGTGCGGGCGCTCTGGGCGTCGGCGGCGCATACGGCAAGGGACGGGTGTACGTCCACGGCGTGTATACGGGAGACGCCACCATCGGCCAGGTCAGCGTGGGGTTCCAGGCCGGGGGCAAAGCCTACAGCCAAATCATCTTCTTCGAAGATAAACGCGCGCTGGACGAGTTTGAGTCGGGAAACTTCGAATTCGGCGCGGATGCCAGCGTGGTGGCCGTCACGGCAGGCGCCAATGCGGGCGCCGCGACCAATGGCGCGAACTCCGGGGTGAGCGCAGGTCAAAATGACGCGACGACGCATGGCATCTATCAAAAGGGCATGGCCGTCTTCACGGTCGCCAAGGGTGGCCTGATGTTCTCCGCCTCGATCGCGGGGCAAAAATTCTCCTATTCTCCGCGCGGCGCGCACTGACCTCGAGGCGGGTCGGCGCGGTTTGCGGTGTAATATTGCGGGACGGCGCCGCAACGGCGCGCACGGGGGGCAGCAAAATGAGAAGGATCCTGTTACGGGCATTTGCGGGCTTGTGTTTTTGCACAACCGCCTTCGGACAATCCGCACCTGAGATTGCTTTCGACTCTACGCCGGATTTTTTCAAACTCCCCGAGGGCGTGTATTTCGGCGAGGTAGCAGGTATCGCCGTCAATTCCAAGAAGCATGTGTTTGTATTGTCGCGCGGCAATACCAGCGGGCCTGCCTACGGAGCGGCGGCCGCGCAGCTGCTCGAGTTCGATCCTGCCGGTAAATTCGTGCGAGAAATCGGCAAGAATTTGTACGCTTGGTCTTTTGCGCATGCGGTACGCGTCGACCGATACGACAATATTTGGGTTGCGGACAAAGGCTCGGATGTGGTGGTGCGATTCGACCCGCAGGGACGCGTGACCCGGGTATTTGGGCGCAAGACCGAGGCCTCGGATGAAAGCGCGCATCCGCTGGAGCATCCAAAACCGCCGCTGCCGCCTGTCGATGGATTATTCCGCCAGGTCACGGATATGACCTGGGATTCAAGCGACAACGTATATGTCAGCGATGGCTACATCAATTCTCGAGTGGCCAAATACGACAAGGATGGCAACTGGGTTGGAACATGGGGCGAGCCAGGCTCCGGACCCGGTCAATTCAATAACGTGCATTCGATTGCGATCGATTCGCAAAATCGCATTTACGTTGCGGACCGCGGCAACCTGCGCATTCAGATTTTCGATACGTCGGGCAAGCTGCTCAACACGATCAAGATCGACGTGCCCGCGCCGCCGAATAGCCCCGTTGCCATCGGCAACCAACCGACCGAAGCGAGTCCCGGCAATATGCATCCTGGCTCGCCGTGGGCGCTATGCATCACGCCCGGTCCCGTGCAATACCTTTACGTGTCAGACGCCTATCCCGGCCGCATCTATAAACTCACCCTCGAGGGCAGGGTCTTGGGATGGCTGGGCGGCAGCGGCAAGACTTTGAAGAAATTCGGCTGGATCCATGAGTTGGCATGCCCTTCGGAGAATGAGCTGTACGTCGCGGAACTACTCAACTGGCGCGCGCAAAAACTCACGCTGCACCCTTAGGGTATAATCGCGCTCCATAATAGAACCGAAGGTTTACATTCGAGCGAGGCTGCCGCGATGGAATTTATAGGGCAGACGACGGACGGTCGATCGATTCGCTACATCGATAAGAAGCGTTACCTGTGGCTCTTGTCGCTGACCGGGGGATTTAACCCCCCGATCGCCATCGGCCTTTATTTCGCCACCGGTCATAACCCCTTCACGCTGCTGTTTCCTCTGCTCTATACCTTTGTCGTGATTCCGAGTGTCGATGCCCTCATGGGAGAGGATCACCACAACCCACCCGAAGAAGTCGTGCGGCCCATGGCGCGCGACAATTACTATCGCGCGCTCTTGTATGTCGGCATCGTCTTGCTATTTGCGAGTTTCTTCGTGGTCGCGTGGTTTCTCGGCACCTACCGGGTGCCCTGGTGGGCTTACACGGTATTGACGCTTGGCACCGGCTTTCAAAACAGCGGTGCCATTTTGCTGGGTCATGAACTGGGGCATAAAAATAATCGTGCCGATCGGATCGCCGCGCAAGTTGCCAACGGCCTGGTGGGCTACGGCCACTTTTGCATTGAACACAACGTGGGTCACCACGTACATGTGGCGACGCCGGAAGATTGCGCCAGCGCCCGCATGGGCGAAAGCATATATAAGTTCGTCCGCCGTGAGATTCCGGGTGCATTCAAGCGCGGCTGGCACCACGAACGAGAGCGCTTGGCCAAGCTGGGTTACCGGCCATTCACCTGGCGCAATCCGATTTTGCTGTCGTGGCTGCTAACGCTCGCGATCGGCGTCGCATTGATCGCAGCGTTCGGATGGATCCTCCTGCCGTTTTTGATCATTCACCATGTGTACGCTTGGTACGGACTGACCCAGGCCAATTACGTGGAGCACTACGGCCTTCTGCGGCAGAAAATGCCGAATGGACGCTACGAAGCCTGCAAGCCGTATCATTCTTGGAATACCAATCACATTTTCTCCAACTTGCTGACCTTCCATCTGCAGCGCCATTCGGATCACCACGCCAACGCGCTGCGTCCCTATCAGACTCTGCGCGACTTCGAAGAATTGCCGCGCCTGCCGAGCGGTTATCCAGGCTCGTTTGGCCTTGCGGCTTTTCCGCCGCTATGGTTCAAGGTAATGAACCCTAAACTCATGCGCTGGGCGAAGGGGGACATTTCCAGACTCAACGTTGACCCCGATCAGAGGGATCGCCTCCACGCGAAATTTGCCGGCCGTTGAGCCGGCATGAGTTCCTTGCACCCTGCGTGCGATGCCGTCGCGGCGCAATGTGCCAAGGTCTCGCCGGCCGGTCCGCATCCGAGTCTGGTACTGATAACCACGATCCTGGCGTCGGCCTTGGCTTTCGTGGACGGGTCGGTCGTGAACGTTGCCCTACCCACCCTCGCGAAAGCCTTCAACGCTGACGCCGGCGCGCTGCAGTGGGTCATCAATTCGTACCTGCTGCCCCTGAGCGCCCTGCTGTTGCTCGGCGGCGCGGCTGGAGATCACTTCGGCCGTCGACGTTTGCTCATTCTCGGCATTTCAGTGTTCGCCCTCGGGTCGCTTGGTTGCGCGTTGGCCCCCGGACTGCCCGCGCTCTTCGCCAGCCGACTGTTTCAAGGCGTCGGCGCCGCAATGCTCATGCCGAACAGCCTCGCCATTCTGGGTCAAACGTTTTCCGGCCAATCCAAAGGACGTGCCATCGGCATTTGGGCGGCGACAGGCGCAGCGATGGGCGCGATCGGCCCGGTGATTGGAGGCTGGCTCGTTGATTTGGGCAGCTGGCGGGCGATTTTCCTTTTGAATCTGCCGCTGGCGTGCGGCGCCATCGTCCTTGCCTGGCGGGTTGTGCCGCGCGACCGGCCTAGCGTTGCCTATCCGCTCGACAGCATCGGCGGATTTCTCGCCACCATTGGTTTGGCGGCCTCGACCTGGGCTCTCACCATCGGATCCGGCCGCAACGGATGGTCACCCACAGCATTGGCCGCCGCAGGCGTGGCGGTCCTGCTGCTGTTCATTTTCTGGCGCTTTGAAACGGCGCGCGGTGCGCAGGCCATGATGCCGATGGATCTATTCGCCTCGAAGAGCTTCGTCGGGTTGACGATCTTCACGTTTCTGCTCTATGGAGCAATGGGAGGGCTGTTCGTGCTTCTTCCCTATGTTTTGATCAAGGCGGCCGGCTATTCGGCAACAGCGGCCGGTGCGGCTCTGCTGCCGCTGCCGCTAATACTTACGCTAACCTCGCCCGTAGCCGGCGCGCTCGTCGGTCGTATCGGCACCCGGCTGCCGCTCTCTATCGGGCCGCTCGTCGTCGCAGCCGGATTCCTGATGGCGCTGCGAATGGATTCGAGTTCGAGCTATTGGACCGCGGTGCTGCCGATGATTTTGGTCATTGCGCTTGGCATGAGCGCCGCGGTTGCGCCGCTGACCACGGCGGTGTTGACCTCGGTCGACCAAGAGCATACCGGCTCCGCATCCGGCCTTAATAGCGCCGTTGCGCGGACCGGCGGCTTGGTTGCTACGGCATTGCTCGGGTCCGTTCTGGCGGCTGAAGGCGATCGACTGTTGGCCGCCTATCACGTCGCGATGGGTGTCGGCGCGCTTTTGTGCGCTGCCGCCGCGCTGAGCGCCATGACCCTTCTTGATCGCAACGGAACAGCGCGCTCGAGATAGCTTTGGCCGCCGCAAAAAAACTGTCTTACAAATTTAGAGATTTTTGCCTACAGACAACAATTCTTCATCGGTCTCAGGATTCGCGCTGGTTCGATTCATTCCACGCTAAAGGATTCCGAATATGGAACAGCATATGACTGTGGCGCGCGGATCGGATATATGGTGGCCGGAGAGGCTCGGCCAACCTGTCACGAGCGGCTCACAATATGGCAGGCGCTATGCGTTTTTTCGCGATCTGCGCAGGCTCATCGTCGAGTCTTACGGCAAGCTCGCCGTCTACCATACGGGTGACCTGCAAATTAGCGGAATCTGTCCCAATAGCAGCCGTGCGATGTCATTGACCTTTTACAGCCAGGAAGGATTGGTCGACATCGATGAGTTGAGGCAGATCAGTTGATGGCGGTTGCCGCAAGCACTTTGGCCAGCGCGCGCTGAGTAAAGGGCTTCGACAGCCTGCCAACTGAGGCGCTCACGCCAGGAGGCAATTCCGCATAGCCAGTCGCCAAGATCACTGGCAGCCCGGGTCGCCGCGCTCTTAAAATCTCGATCAGCTGCAGGCCTGTCATGACCGGCATCGCTTGGTCGGTGATGACTAAATCGATGGTCGGCATGGATTCAATTTCTTCGATGGCTCTCGTGCCTGAACCCACCGCGACGACTTTATGTCCGAGATCCTCGAGCATTGCGGCGACATTTGCCAACACCAGGCTGTCGTCGTCCACGGCGAGCACGCAGAGCTGCCGCTGGCTGCACACCCCGCCACTGTCCTCGACGGGAGGGCGTTCGCCAGCATGTTCTGACCTTGTCGTAATGGGAAACCACAGCTCGACGGTGGTGCCTCGCCCCACTACGCTCTGGACGAGGAGCTTGCCGCCGGATTGCCCGGTGAGGCCATCGACCATCGAAAGACCTAGCCCGGTGCCTTTGCCGATCCCCTTGGTTGTAAAGAAGGGCTCGGTTGCGCGCGCCATGGTGGCTTCATCCATTCCGTGACCCGTGTCGCTGACCGCCAGACAGGCATAGGGGCCCGGTGGAAGGCTCGTCGGATGAGTCCCAGCGATGGCATGTTCGGACACCGAGATAGTGATCGTGCCGCCATCCGGCATGGCATCGCGGCCGTTGATGGCCAGGTTCAGAAGCGCTGTTTCTAGTTGGTTGGCGTCGGTGCGCACCCGCACCACTTCACGCGGTAAGCGCGTTTCGACATTGATTGTGGGCCCGAGCGAGCGTTCCAAGAGTTCCAACATGTTATTGACCAGATGGGCAAGATCCACGGCCTCGTGTTTCAGCTCCTGGCGTCGGGCGAACGCCAGCATGCGCTGGGTCAGCGATGAGCCGCGTTTCGCCCCCTGCATGGCATTGTCCAACAGGCTCAGCAGGCGCGGATCGTCGGGTAAGCGCTTGCGCAGAATCTCGAGACTGCCCAGGATCGCCATCAGCAAGTTGTTAAAGTCATGCGCGGCGCCCCCCGTGAACTGGCCGACGGCTTCCATTTTTTGCGCCTGACGCAGCTTGGCTTCCGCGGCGCGGCGCTCCGTGATGTCCCGCGTGATCTTGGCGTAACCCACCAGTTGTCCGTCGGTACGGATGGCATCGATGATCACATTGGCCCAAAACCGCGTACCATCCTTGCGCAGACGCCACCCCTCTGTCTCCAATCGGCCCTCCCGAGCCGCGGTGCAGAGCCCAGCCGCCGGAATTCCCTTCGCTCGGTCCTGCTCGGTATAAAAGCGCTCGAAATTCTTGCCGATAATTTCCGCCGCCTCGTAACCCTTGATGCGTCTCGCGCCCGAATTCCAACTGACGATGCGCCCGGTCGGATCCAGCATGTATAGGTCGTAATCCGTGACGCTATCGACCAATAGCTCGAAGCTGCGCTCGCTTTCCTGCAAGCGGTGCAGCGCTGTCTCGAGCTCCTGGGTCCGCCCCCTCACCTTCTGTTCCAATTCGGCGTGGAGATGTTCCTGCGCTTGTCGCGATTTGTTGCGCTCCGACACGTCTCGCGTAATCGCCAGTTGCCCTGTCATGCCGTCGCTCAATGCGATCGGCGAGGCATGAGTTTCCAGGCTTCGCCGCATGCCCTTCAAGCCGACAATGTCAAATTCCCAAACCAGGGTTTCTCCGGCACACACGCGCTGATGATTGGCCAGCCAGTGGTTTCGATGTTCCGGAGCGATCAGATCGCAGGTACACGCGTTCTCGACCTGCTCCCAGGAATCCGCATCTACCATCGCGAGGCCGGCGGGATTCATTTGCAACAGCCGCCCGTCAGTCGCAACCACTTTGATGCAATCAGGGCTGGTTTCCGTCATCGCTCGGAGCAGGTCGCCGCTTGCGTATATATCGCGGCTTCCCAGCGAACTCATAGACGGTCGTTTGCTGCCGAGCATTCCTTATCCCCACCGTTCAGCGAAGCCTCAATTTACACGGATCCTTATCCAATGGCTGCCGCCCGGCTGACCAAAATAAGTAGGAAACCCCTTACATGCGGAGCTTCGTGCCGGGAATTGAGTCTCGTCGCTATAGAGGCCAAGGTGACGAGTGTGGTTTCGAATAATTCGAAAGGGGAATTGTTTATGCAAAGACTAACGCTTTCACTCGTCGCGCTGCTGGCGATCGCGGCTGCTTCAGGCTGCAACAACGCGAAATCGCCGGATGCCGTGGCCCAAGATGTAGCCGCTGCACAAGCCAAGCGCGCTTCAGAAGTCGCCGACGCACGACAGGACGCTGCCAAGGATTCAAACAAAGCCGAAGCAAAGGTCGAAGACAAGACTTCGGATCTTAATAGCGTAGATGCCAAGGGCGCATACGATGTCGCCATGGCGCAGGCGGACGGCGATCATAAAGTAGCACTGCAGAAATGCGACGCCTTTTCCGGCGACTCTCAGAAAGCATGCAAGGACCAAGCGGACGCCAAATACGACCTGTCAAAAGCCAATGCCAAGGCGATGCTGGCCGCGCAAAAACCTTAATGTAGGCCTCACCGCCGCCGGCCCGAGGTAGCGCGACTCGGGCCGGCCGGATTTCCATTGGGCAGTCTCCACTGCCGCTTTCACAAATGCTACATGCTTAAGTGCTAAACATACGCTCCCCCAGGCAACGAGGGCAGCGTCTTGACGAGAGCGGAGCATCCCTTAACAAGGCCGGTTTGCGGCGCCTGGCTGGTACTTGTCGCCGCCGCAATCATGTGCCTGGGAACCGGCGCCGCACACTCCTCGGCGGTCGGCGCCGCCCGCACCGGGTTGCCCGTCGGCACGGAGCTCGACGAGGATGCCCCCAACAACCCGCGCGAGATCTTTCATTCTGAGGCAACGCGCGGCCATAAGTCGTACATGTCCAATTTGGGCAATCTCGCTTTCAACTCACCGTACGCTCTCGGCGGAGCCGCTCGCAAAGCGCATATCAGCTGCGCCAGCTGCCACGTCAACGGGGCATCAAACCCAAGGCTCTTCATTCCGGGCCTCTCCACGCGGCCAGGAACTTTTGACACGACGAATTCTCTATTCAACCCAAAGACCGACAACGGCGTGCTTGATGCAGTGACCATTCCGAGCTTACGCGGCGCGCGATTCTTAAGCCCGTACGGTCATGATGGTCGCACGGCCTCATTGCGCGATTTCGTGCGCAACGTCGTCGTAAATGAATTTGCGGGGGCGGAGCCGTCGCCGCAAATCCTCGACGCACTCGTGGCCTACATTGAAGACATCGATTTTTTGCCGAATCCCAATCTCGACAAGACCGGTCGCCTGACGGCCGACGCAACCCCGGCGCAAAAGCGCGGAGAAGCACTGTTCAGCAAGCCCTTCCCGCGTGAATCCAGCTTGAGCTGCGCGTCCTGCCACATGCCGTCCGCGGCCTTTGTCGATCATCGGCAGCACGACGTCGGCTCCGGCGGCCTGTATAAAACTCCGACGTTGTTGAATGCGGACTTTAACGGGCCCTACTTTCATGACGGCCGGTTCGACAATTTTGTCCAGGTGATCGACTACTTCAACGGCGTCTATGAACTTGGATTGAATGCACAAGACCGGGTCGATCTCGCCGAGTATCTTGCCGCGCTCGGAAACGGCGTGCGACCCGAATATCGGCTCTCTGGAAGCAACGTGTTCGCCGATATCAATGGTTTCGTGAGCGTCCTCGATATGGCGATCTCTCGGCAGGACGTCGAGGTGGTTACCTTGGCGGTGCGCAGCGCGAATGATCTTTTGCAAGATCTCGCCGACCACTACCCCGATCCTTCCGGCAGAGACGTCCCGGGAAATCACGAGCTCACACTGGCGCGCGCGACTCTTGCCGCGCTCATGCAAAACCTACAACGAATCGAGGTCGCTATTGTCGCCGGTCACGGCAACGAGGCAGCGAGCGAATACCTGAATTATCGCAAACTATCATTTGTCTCAGCGCCTCTGGCGCTGCAGGCGGCCGAGCAATGGTCGTTGTTCAATCCTGCCTTGCAGGCTCGCGCGGCCGCGCTGAAAACGAACTCAAATTGACATCTTAGATTCACGCGCCTGAGACAGTCGCTCGCTACCTTCCATCTTCTGTGGTTCAACTAAGCTGGGAGACGTTTATGCGAATTAATGGTCGAAGTCACTTTGCGTGGGGAGCGAGCGCGGTATTGTCCTTCTCGCTGCTCGCGGTGACAGTCGGGTTTGCCGACGACAAGCCAAAGGACACGGATGCGGCCGACGCGGTCAAGACCGAGTCACCCATCAAGCACGTCATCATCTTGATCGGTGAAAATCGCGGCACCGATCATACTTTTGGAGTCTATAAGCCGAAGGGCGGCGGCCAGACCATCTCAAACATACTGTCCGAGGGCATCGTCAATGAAGACGGATCGCCGGGCCCGAAGTTTTCGCTTGCCCAGCAATTTCTAGTGACGCCGCAGCCGCTGTACTATGTCGGCGCACCCGACAAGGCCAAAGCAGCGTACGGCGGCACGGGTCAAATGCCTCAGCCCAACACCAATGGAGCGCCGATTGCACAGAGCGCGACCGGTGCGCCGTTTATCCCCGCCGTCTTGGTGGGACTCGCTGCGATTGATCCGAGCCCGGACTTCAACCCACTCACAAACACCATATTAACTACCGGATTCACGGCACTTCCCGCTGACACGCTCGACACCCGCATTCCCAACGCCGGTGTGCTGCCCAACGGACCGTTTGTGCTGCAGGGGAGCAACATCAGCGACGATGATTACACGGGCGATATGACCCATCGATTCTATCAGGCGTGGCAGCAGTCTGACTGCAGCGTGGCCAATGCGACCAAGGCGAATCCGACAGGATGTCTGAACGACTTGTTTCCCTTCGTCATGGCGACCTACAACCTCAGTGACAACACAGTCCCGGCGGTGCAGCACAACTTTAGCGAAGGCAACGAGATGGGTTTTTACGACGCGGAGCAAGAACAAGCTTCAACCTTGAAGACTCTCGCCGACCGGTTCAGCCTGAGCGACAACTTCCATCAGTCATTCCAGGGCGGCACCGGTGCCAATCACTTCATGCTGGGTACTGGCGACGCCGGTTTCTGGAGCGACGGCAACGGCAATCCGATCACGCCGCCGGCCAGCGAAATCGCCAATCCGAATCCCGTCGCCGGCACGACCAACAAGTACACGGCGGACAACAATTTCTCCAATTGTTCGGATTTCACGCAGCCGGGCGTGGCGCCGATCGTCCGCTACCTCGAAGCTCTGCCGTACCGCGCGGAGCCTAACTGCGCGACGGCTCACTACTACATGCTTGATAACACGAATCCGGGCTTCTATCCGAACGGGTTCCAAGCGCCATCCCCCGCTTCGCAGAACATGATTCCCCCGTCTCCGGTGCGCACCATTGGCGATGCACTCAACGAAAAGAGCATCTCGTGGGCGTACTTCGGCGGCTCCTACAACGATGCGGTCGCGCTGTCGAATGACGCGGTGACGGCCGGAATAGCCGCCACGCTCAACTCATCGACGGCGTTGGGCGAAGCGGCGCTCGCCGATCCTGCCCATTCGTTAGGGGTAGCCTACTGCCAGATTTGCAACCCGTTTCAATATGCCACCTCGATCATGGGGAACCCGGCGCAACGGGCGGCGCATATCAAAGACACCGTCGATCTACTCGCCGACATCCAAGCCGACACCCTGCCCTCGGTTTCCTTTGGGAAGCCGGATGGATTGCTCGATGGCCACCCCTCGTCCTCTAAGATCGATCTCTTTGAGGCCTACGTGCAACAAGTGATCGACGCACTCGAGGCGCACCCGCGGCTGAAGGCGGAGACCGTGGTTTTCGTTACCTGGGACGAGGCCGGCGGCTACTGGGACTCCGGATTCATTCAACCGATCGACTTCTTCGGCGACGGGCCGCGGATACCCTTGCTCACGCTGTCGGAATACTCCACGGGCGGCAAGGTTAACCACACTTACGCCGATCACGTCTCGCTGTTGAAATTCATCGAGCGCAACTGGAACCTGCGGCCCTTGACCGATCGCAGCCGCGATAATCTGCCGAATCCGAAGATGCGCGCTGATCAGCCCTACGTGCCGGGGAATATGCCGGCGTTGTCTGATCTATTCGACATCTTCGACTTTGACCATCGGGTCAAGCAGCCTTATCTCGAATAAGATCGAGTCGCTTAAGGTCTGAAACCGGTGCCGGTCTGACGCAGTCGGATCGGCACCTCCTTTTTGAAAGGCTCGACATGGGGTGCAAGATGGGACGGGCATCAGCCGTTTTGCAATTGGCGCTGTTGGGGAGCGCCGCCGCAATGGCGCAATCATCGCCGCAAGCTTTCACGGCCGACATTGTAAGCCTGGATACCCGCGGCGAGCCGCTGGGCGCGACCGCCAAGCTGCATGCGGCTGATCACAAGACGCGCATCGAAACCGGCGGCGTACCGGATGGTTTTTTCCTCAGCGACAGCGACGCGGGCACTGCCCTGTTCGTGCGACCTGCGCAGCGCATCTATGTGGATGCCCGACAGTCGACGCCACTTACGCAGATATTCGTCTCAGTCGATCAGCACGATCCCTGCCGTCAATGGCAGGCGGCGGCGGGAATCGCCGGCCTGGTGAGCAGCGGCAAGTGGCGCTGCAAATCCATCGAACGAGCAGTCGTCAATCAGCACAAAACCATCGAATTCAGCGTGGTGATGCCCGGGCGACAAGCGAGCTACGGCTGGGTCGACCCTACGATTGGCTTTCCGGTGAAATGGCAAGCCGCGGATGGAAAAGTATTTGTACTCGAGAACATTCAGCTCCAGGCGCAGCCGGCAATCTTATTCAGCATCCCATCCGACTATCGCAAACTTGATCCCCAGGCACTCCTCGAACGCATCAAGCACAGCGACGTCTGGGTGGATTCCCACAAATAAGATTTTTATTTCGGCTCCCTGCATCCGATGTATTGGGCGGCTCGAACTTATCGGCAGCTACCCCATTACACAACACCCGAGGAGCGCTTTCGATGAGCAGGATCAAACACCGACAACTACTGATAGGGGTGCTTGCCGCCTCTGTCGCCGGCGGCGCGCTGGCATCAAGCCATCGTGAAGCGCCCTTTATCAGCACCCGCCCAAGCGTGGACGGCACTGATTTTTATATGTTCAATAGCTACGAGCAAGGCAGAGCGGGATTCGTGACGCTCATTGCCAACTACATCCCGCTGCAGGATCCACAGGGTGGACCCAACTACTTCAATCTCGATGACAATGCTTTGTATGAGATTTCCATCGATAACACGGGTTCAGGCACGGCCAACCTCACCTTTCAGTTTCGATTCACCACCACCACGCAAGGTCTCGCGGTACCGGTCGGTTCGAAAATGGTTCCGGTGCCATTGACCAATATCGGGCCGGTCGGCGCGGGAAACAGCAGCGCACAAAATGTTTCTCAGAGCTATACGCTGACCTTGGTCAGAGGCGATCGGCGCACCGGAACGGTGACTCCGATTTCAAACCTTACGACCGGGAGCACCACATTTGCCAAGCCCTTGGATAACATCGGCAACAAGTCGATCCCGAATTATGCTGCTTATGCCGCGACTTTCGTCTATCCAATCCTGATTCAAGGATGCGGAGTGGGCAAAGTATTTGTCGGTCAGCGTCAAGATCCCTTTTTTCTGGATTTGGGCGGTACCTTCGATCTGGTTAACTACCATTACCCCGTCGAGCAGCTGGTTCCCGCCGGCACCAGCCCGCGCAACTTCGGCACCAACTCCCTCGCTGGATTTAACGTAACCTCGCTCGAGCTCGAGGTCCCGGCGTCCTGTCTCACGAATGGGTCCGATCCTGTGATCGGCGGCTACACCACGGCGAGTTTGCGCCAAGCCTCAGTGCTCAATCCGACCCCGCAGAGCGCGCAGAGCGCCGCCAGCGTCGGACCTGTCGCCTCCCCGACCGGACCCGAATTGGCCGGCGGCGCATGGAGTCAAGTCTCGCGTCTCGGGATGCCGCTCGTGAATGAACTCGTGATTGGATTGCCCGATAAGGATCGTTGGAACACCACCACCCCCGTACAGGACGCCGAGTTCGCCGACTACGTCACCAACCCGTCCCTGCCCGTATTGATCCAAGCGTTGTTCGGCAGCGCCGGCGTTCTCGCCCCCAATGTGTATCCGCGAACAGATCTTGAAGCGGTGTTCCTCACCGGCATCGCAGGCGTGAATCAGCCCGCCAAGGTCCAGGCGCCCGCGGAAGAGCTGCGCTTGAACACCAGCACGCCCGTCACGCCGTACGCTTCGCAGATGGACCTGGGTGTTCTTGCCGGTGATTTGGCTGGCTTCCCGAACGGGCGGCGCCCGATCGATGACGTCGTCGACATCACGCTGCGGGTTGCGATGGGCGTTCTTCTGAAGCCCTTCGATGGCAGCTCCGCCGATCCTGATCCGGCTTCGGACGCGTCCCGGCAGTTAGGCTACACCGATGGCGTTCAAGCCAATCCGGCCAACTTCCTGACCGCGTTCCCGTACCTGAATACCCCGATCGCGGGCTCACCCAACTTTTGAGGTCGACCACCATGAAGAGAATCGCATTGATGATCGGCACAGCGATGATAGGTTGCGCGCTGCTGGCGAGTTGCGGAGGTAGTAACCACACGCCGGTACAGACGAGCGGCGGGCCACCGCCGCCACCGCCGCCCCCGCCAACGAAAGATCTGGACACGGCTGCGGTATTGGCCATCGTGCAGACGCAGACCTCGGAAACTTCGGATCCGTTTGAGGTGGACAACGCCGCGATCGCGGTCACCCCGGTCGGCGACGAGACGAGTTCGCCGATTAGCGTGGACGCCACCACATGAGCGGCCGCTTGAGCCGGCCCCGCAAAATGCGGGGCTGGCTCTTTGCCTTGCGCGCCGCCGCAGTTTTGCTCGCGACCGGCACGGCTGACGCCTTTGCCGGACCCTATATACCGGCGGATGACAACGCCGTGCTCGCGGAGATTTCAGCCGGCACACGCTACACCGACGTGGCGGCGCGCCGCTTGGCGCGCGGGCGAGTCGATGTGGCGATTCCGCTGGCGCAGTTCTACATTCAACAATCCCGCCTCAGCGGCGATTTGCGGTTCTTGGGTTACGCCGAAGCGGTGCTGGCGCCATGGGTAAAACAAACGCCTTCAAACGCACAGGTCTTGGTGCTGCAGGCCACGCTGCAACAAAGCCGCCATGAATTCGACGCCTCGTTGGCCACGCTCGATCTTGCGCTCGCCCTGCGGCCGCAAGATCCGCAGGCCCTGTTGATCCGTGCGACGGTCCTGCGCGTACTGGGCCGCTACCCCGAGGCCGGCGCTGCCTGCGAGCAATTTTCACGCTTCGTGGAGCCGCGGTTGGCTGCGCTTTGCATACAGAGCCTGCGCGGTCTGAACGGTCACCTGGATACGGCCTATGTGTTGTTGACCCAAGTTTCGACGCAGGGATGGCTCATTTCAGAAAAGTCCTGGCTGTATTCCGAATTGGGAGAAATGGCGGTGCGACTTGGACGCGATGAGGAGGCCGAGCGCTGGTTTCAACAGGATCTTCGCCTCTCGCCGGCGGATTTTTATGTGCGTGCTGCCTATGCGGATCTGATGCTGCAGCAGGCGCGCCCTGCGGAGGCGCTTGCGCTGCTGGCTGGCCAGGAAAGTCTCGAACCGCTGCTGTTGCGCATCGCCATCGCGCAAAAGCAACTGCATGATCCCGCTCTTGAGCAAAGCAGCGCTCGCCTGCGCGCGGCGTTCGCCGCCGAACTACAGCGCGGCGAGGCCGTACATCGGCGCGAGCAAGCGCGGTTTTTGCTCGAGGTTCTGGATCAACCCGAACTGAGTCTGGCGGCGGCCCTCGAAAATTGGCGTGTGCAGCATGAGCCCGACGATGTGCTCGTTCTCATGCGTGCGGCGCGCGCCGCTGGAAATCCGGGTGCCGCCGCGCCCGCCCTCAACTTCGTGCGCGCTCAGGGCCAAAGCGACGTGCGCATCAATGCCATGACCCCTCCAATCTCGGCGTCGCGATGATCCCGCTGCGAAATCTCGCGCTCTTGTTCGTGTTGCTGCTGGTCGGCTCATTGGCGCAGGCCCACATTGCCAGCAACGGCTTTCTGACGCTCAAAGTCGAGGGATCGACACTTACCGGTGCGATTGAACTTGCGATCCGCGACGGTGAACTCGCGGTCGGGTTGGATCGCGACAACAACGGTAAAGTGACCTGGGGAGAATTGAAGTCAAGCCAAGAGGCGTTGCAAAACTATGTGCAGGGACACCTGCGTTTGAGCGGTGCCGACGGGCCATGCCGACTTACGTTTGCGGCCATCGAGGTCAACGATCGCGTTGATGGCAGCTATCTGTGGTTGCCGATGACGGCCGAATGCGGCAGCGCCCTGAAGCGGCTGTTCATCGACTACACCTTGCTGGACGCGGAAGATCCATCGCATCGGGGTTTGCTGACGCTATTCGCGAACGGGGCGGCGCAGACGGCCGTCTTGGGCGGCGGCGCGGGAACGCGGCAGCTCGAGCTCAACCACGTCTCATCGTGGTCTGCCTTCGTCGAATACCTGCGCGCCGGAATTTGGCATATCTGGAGCGGCATCGATCATTTGCTGTTCTTGTTGTCGCTGCTGTTGCCGGCAGTACTGGTGCGCCGGCAGCATCGATGGGACGCCGTGCCGATTGCGGGCCCCGCCTTCCTCAACATCGTCAAGGTCGTTACCGCCTTTACGCTGGCTCATTCAATCACCTTGTCATTGGCTGCCTTCGATGTGATCCAACTGCCGAGCCGCCTTACAGAGTCCGTCATTGCCGCGTCCATCGTCATCGCCGCGCTCAACAATGTGTTTCCGCGAGTTACGGAAGGACGCTGGCGGATCGCGTTTGCGTTTGGACTGCTGCATGGCTTCGGATTCGCATCTGTGCTGTCCGAGATGGGGCTGCCCAAGGGCGCGAGGCTCATATCGCTGGTGGCATTCAACCTCGGCGTCGAGGCGGGACAGCTGGTTGTCGTGCTCGCCGTCATGCCGCTCGCGTATTTTCTGCGCGCCACCCATTTCTATCGCCGCGGCATTATGCCTTGGGGCTCCTCCGCCATTGCGTGTCTGGCATTGTTTTGGTTCGTGCAACGCGCGCTGTTGTGATGGCGGAGCGCTGCTATACTGAAATCGCTCTCGCATGAAAATCGTCACCTATAATGTCAACAGCATCAACGCACGCCTACCTAACTTGTTGCGCTGGCTTGCGGACTCGACGCCCGATGTGGTTTGTCTTCAGGAATTAAAGGCGCCGCAGGATAAATTCCCCGAGGCAGCCATCCGCGAAGCCGGCTACGGGGTCATTTGGCATGGCCAGAAAAGCTGGAATGGCGTTGCGATCCTTGCCCGGAATTCCGAGCCGCAGGAAATAAGGCGCGTCCTTCCTGGGGACCCCGATGATGTACACAGTCGATACATCGAGGCAAACGTGGCCGGCGTCGTGATCGGCTGTCTTTACTTGCCGAACGGCAATCCGGCACCCGGCCCTAAATTTGAATACAAGTTGCGCTGGCTAAGTCGACTCCATGCCCATGCTGCCGAACTGCTTCTCTCCGGAGCACCGGTCGTCCTTGCGGGCGATTACAACGTGATCCCGACCGAAGCCGACGTTTATAAGCCGGAGCGTTGGGTGGATGATGCCCTGTTTAGAATTGAAGTTCGCGAGGCATATGCCCATTTGCTCAAACACGGCTGGGTGGATTCAGTTCGAACGATCCATCCCAGAGAGCAGATTTATACCTTCTGGGACTATTTTCGCAATGCCTATGGACGGGATGCGGGATTGCGGATCGATCATTTGCTCTTGAGTCCCTCGATCGCGAACCGGCTGGTCAGCGCCGGGGTCTATCGAGAAGTGCGCGGCTGGGAAAAAGCCAGCGATCACGCGCCAACCTGGGTGGAGATCAGGGACTAAATACCCGCCCGGCGCGCTCAGTCCGCGAGGTACTTGACCAGCAGGCGCACCACGTTTTCTGCATCCACCGGCTTGGTGAGATGTTCATTGAATCCTGCGGCCTTTGCGCGAGCGACATCATCCGGATGACCCCATCCGGTGATCGCGAGCAAGAACATGTTGCGTCCCCATTCTTCCTCTCGAATGCAGCGCGCGACTTCATAACCGTTGAGATCGGGCATGCCAATATCCAGAATCGCGGCGTCCGGCCGGCTTCTGCGAATGTCAGCCAACGCCTGCAGGCCGCCATGAGCCACCGCCGTCTCGTAGCCATCCATGTCCAGCAACAACGCGAGCGTGTCGGCGGCATCGCGATTGTCGTCAGCCACCAGGACGGTACGCCGCGCACCGGGGCGCGCGTTTTCCGCAGGCACTTGCGCCTCAGTCTGCGCCGTCTGCGCCACGACCAAGGCGCGCGGCAGGTGTATTGTGAATTGGCTGCCGCGCCCGACGCCGGCACTCGTTGCCTCAACCCAGCCGCCATGCAATTGAATCATTCCCTTTACCAGCGCGAGGCCTATTCCTAACCCGCCCTCCGACCTATCGATGGCGGATTTGACCTGAGAGAACATGTCGAACACCCGGGGGATCGCCTGCGGCTCCAGACCGATGCCATCGTCTTTGACGCTGATCGTAATTTCCTGCGGCAATAGCTCCACGCTGAGAGAAATATTGCCGTTCGCGTCGGTGTACTTCGCAGCGTTGGTGAGCAAGTTTGATATTGATTGCGAAATGCGCAAAGGATCCACCGTGATCCTGACAGGCTGTGCGGGGACTGAAATATTCAGTTCTTGCTGTTTCGCCTCAATCAGGGGCCGCGCCGTCTCAACTGCCGTATTGACTATGGCACCAAGGTCCACGACTTCCGTCTTCAGTTCGAGGCGGCCTTGCGTAATGCGGGAAACCTCGAGCAAGTCATCGAGCATCAACGCCATGCGTTGAAGTTGGCGCGCAATCACGTCTCGCGCCCAGCGCCGCTGACTCTCACTCGCGGCGTCCCCTTCCATCAGTTTCACGGCGTGCCGAATCGGGGTCAGAGGATTGCGAAGCTCATGAGCGAGAGTGGCGAGGAATTCATCCTTGCGGCGATCGGCGTCGCGTAACGCCGCTTCGGCCGCCTCTCTTACCTCGATCTGCTTCTGCAATTCCGTGTTTGCCTGCTCGCGCGCTACCGCGCGTCTCTGCACCTCATCCAGCATGTTGTTGAACGCATCTGCGACCAAGCCGAACTCATCGTTGCCGAATTTCTTCGCGCGTAGTGAATAGTCGCGTCGCTCTACAATCTCGCGGGCGGCCCGCGTCATGGCGCCGAGCGGTTCCGTTATGACCCGTTGTAGGCGTCGAGACAGCAAGTACGCAACGAATAGACTCAGTGCCATGACCAACCCGAAGATGCCGATGTACGCAGTCACGCGGCTCATCACATCGTACTGTCCTCTGATGTAGAGCGATCCCAATGTCTCCGCGCCGCGCACGATGGGCTGTACGATCTCGGCTCGTTGGCCGCTGATGCGGTTGCCATTGAAGGTGGGAACCTGTGGACTTGGAACCAATTGCGGATCTTTGGCATAAGACGCATACAGGCGCCCGTCCGAGTCGTACAGAGCGGCCATGAGGATTCGCGGACGCGCGCGTAACGCCGTCAGATATCGCTCCGCCGCTGCGTGATCATCAAACGCCAGCGCCGGGGTGGTCGCCAGGCCGATGATGGTTGCCTGATTGGCGAGATCCTGGGCCCAGGACAGCCGATTCACCGTCAGATCCCGGGTTAACATGGCGAGGCCAGCAACCAAAACCGCCGCCGCGGTGGTAATCAAAACCAAGCGCATGAGTTTGCCGCGAATCGAATCCTGCTGTTTCTCGGTGGCCACTAGTCCCCCACCACATCAGTCAGGGTTTTCGCGATCCCGGATTGGTGAACCGGCGGTTCGACCCGCGTCGCAACGCCAAGCAATTCCGCGCTGATTCGCAGCCCAAAACGATCAGCGGCAGCCAATGAAACCTCGAATCGCACGCGATGCTCCAACATCACAAAGTTCAAAACGCTTCCTGCGGCGAGACCGCGTTCCGCATCGGTCACGACCAATACCGGCCGGGCCGTTAGAGCCGCAACGGCATTGCGTACTCGATCGATTTGTGCGGAGCCGATGTACAGCATCTGCGAAGACCCAAGATCTTGAATTCGCGCAATTTCCCGCACCATCGCCACCGAATTCTTAATCCGGTGGCCGGGCAAAATCCGGCGCAGCTCCGCAGCCACGTCCGGGGCATCGAGCACGGCAATGGTGAAGGGAAGATCAGAGGGTGACGCGTCCGGCCATTCTATATATTGCGTGAATCGATAAAGATAAGCGGCCTTGACCGAATCCTCGGAATACGAAGGCGCGCCGAAGAGAGAGCTGGACGCAAAGAAGGCCAGGATGGCTCCTGTCGCCAGCGCCGACAGTGATACCAAGCCTCGCCTTACGGGCCCGGCGGCGTCAATCAAAACCGCCATCGGCTTTCGGCCAACACGCTGCGGGTAATGTACTCACCATTGGGGGTCGCAAATTCCAAGTGCTCCTTGTGCAGCAAGTTTTGACCGCTGATGGAAACATCCCATACCGGATTAACCCGCCAGCCGCAGCGCAAATCCGCCTCGTAGTAGCTGCGAAGCGCGGGATTCGGCAAGGCCCCGACATAACGCACGGTAGCATCAATCGTCGCGCGGCGAGACAGATCCATCGATGAAGTCAACGCGGCGTGAGAACTTGGGTCATCTGCCGCTTCGGCGACGCCTAGCAAGCCGCTTGCGCCGGTTTTGAACGCGAGACGCTCGCCCAACCATGTAAAGCTCGGCGACAGCCGCCACCAATCGTTGACTTGCCAACTTGCCCAGGACTCGATTCCGAAGGTATGCCCCTGCATCAGGTTGCCCCATTGCAGCGGCAAAAACACGGTCGCGGATGCCGGCTCGATCGTCCTCAAATCGTTGTAGTTGTTGTAGAACGCGGCCATGGTCAATAAAAGGCTCGATGATGCCTGTACGCGCGTGCCGGCTTCATATGCCCATAGGCTTTCCGGACGGAATTGCGGATTGCCTGTGAGGAAGACGGTCGGGCCGATCTTTTCAACCACGTCGACATCGAAGGGTGTGGGCGAGCGGATTGCGCGCGACGCGGCGGCCCAAAAGGTTGTCTTGTCGTTGACCTGCCAGGAGGTGCGGACATCGGGTAGCGGCGACCACCCCGAATAAGGATCGTCTTCCATCTTGAATCCCAGAATCAGATCCAAGGCGGGGCTCACATGCAGGGTGTCCTGGGCGAACACATTCCCCAGCGTCAAATCGCGGCTCGAGGGTTCAAACAACAGCGAGGTAGCATTGGTGATCGAGTAGTCGTTCAGCCGCTCCCCAGCTCCCACGATGAGCAAATTGCGGCTCCCCAACGCGACACTCTGCTGCCCCTCGATGTCGTAGGTATTGAGCACGAATCCGCCGCCGCTTCCCGGCGCTTCTTGCTCAGATTGATCGTAGTAGGCCTGTAACTTCAGACTCGATCGTTCGCCATCGTGCTCGAAACGCGCCACGACGTTTCCGCCGAGCGCCAGGCCGTCTTGCGATGCCGGCTCATGTTCCGTCGCGCGATACGCATCGCCCTGTACCGTGAAGCGGTTCGAGTCGCTCGACCAATCGTAGCGAAATCCGCCTTGACCCTTGCTCCATCGATCGCCCGCACTTTGGCCCGGTGCAACTTCCATGGCGGCGCGCTGAAATCCGTCGCCATAGACCCGGAAGGCGGCATTTTCACCCGCACTGGCGCCGTATCGCGTTGCGACAGTCTGCTCATTGTTTCCCGCGGCCAGATCCACAAAGGTCCCCGTCGTCAAATTCGCAGCGCGTGTAATGATATTGATGACGCCATTCATGGCATTCGCGCCCCACAGGGTCGCGCCCGGACCGCTGATCACTTCAATCCGGTCGATATCCTCGAGAATCAAGTCCAGCGCAAAAGAGTAGATGCCGGAATACAACGGCGTGTACACGCTGCGCCCGTCCACCAGCATCAGCAGCTTGTTCGCGAAATTTTGCGCCGTTGGATTGCCGCCGAAGCCGCGCGCAGCAACCGTATAACTGGTCGCGGACACTTGCGTGACCAGAAGATTAGGCGCCAGACGCAGGGCCTCGAATACATTGGTCGCGCTGGAGCGCTGAATATCGTCGTGAGTAATGACAAATATCGATGCCGCGGCTCTCTGCAGCGACTGGCTCGATTTGGACACTGACGTCACCTCGACATTCGCCAAATCCGACAGAGACAGGCGCGTCAGGTCATCGGCTGAATCGGACTCAATGGGCAATGCGACGGATAGGGGTGCGCCGCCCGCGCAGACGATCGCAGCGGTAAGCACGATCAGCTGCATGGTGCACGGATTGCGCGGCACGTGGTTTATCATCCCTCGCTATATTCTTATTGCGCTGCCGGCGAGTCTGCGGACTGCTACTCAACCACGCAAGCACACGACCATGACCGAATGACGGCGCGCACCGCCACCGCGTGTAGGACTTCGCCTACCGAAGCTAAAGCCCGGATGGTTTATTCTTGCCCACTTGCGTGCGCGTTGCGCCAACGAAAATGCCAAAAAGAGGATCGCAATGCCGTCCGCAAGTGACGCAGGGAACGACCAAAACAAGGATGCGCAACCGGCAGGGCCGGCAAAACCTCGCAGCAAAAAACCGCTGATCATTCTCGGCGCTGTGGTGGTGGTCGCGGCGATCATCGCGTTTTTCATCTGGTTCGCGCATCGCAATCAAGTTTCCACTGACGATGCCTACACGGATGGCAACGTGATCACGATGGCGCCCAAGGTTTCCGGCTACGTGGTCGAGCTGTTGATTGACGACAATAGCCGGGTTCGCAAGGGCGACTTGTTGCTGCGGATCGAGCCGCAGGATTTTCGAACCGCCCGCGACGCGGCGCTGAGTCAGCTCGCGCTGGCGAAGGCGCAGCTAAAGACCGCAGAGACTGCCCTGCGCATTGCGCGCGTGCAATATCCAGCTCAATTGGTTTCCGCAGAGGCGCAGCGACAGTCGGCGGCGGCAATCCTCGCCCAGGCGCAGGCTTCCTATGCGCGCCAGCATGAGGTTGACCGGCGCGCCACCACGCAGGAAAACATCGATACCTCGACGAGCCAACAACAGAGCAGCAATGCCAATCTCAAAAGCGCGCAGGCGCAAGTGGCGATCGCCGGACTGGTTCCCGAACAAATTCAGCAGGCGATGAATGCGGTGACGGAGAAGACGGCGCAGGTCCAACAAGCTGAGAGTCAATTGCAGCAGGCCGACCTCAATTTGAGCTACACCGAGATCCGTTCTC
>Ga0302326_10002975_pt1 | contig 40490 bp, 35 predicted proteins | sample Palsa_T0_3_FD_202264 | JGI IMG/M metagenome (GOLD analysis project Ga0302326, IMG submission 202264) | Peat permafrost microbial communities from Stordalen Mire near Abisko, Sweden - Palsa_T0_3 | ecosystem: Environmental > Terrestrial > Soil > Palsa > Peat permafrost | place: Sweden: Abisko... | reverse complement strand
ACGGGACTCGCTTTGATGGTTTCGCTGACCTTGCGCCTGTCAGGACAGTCCGGCACGAGCAACGGCGAATGGCCCTCCTATGCCGGAGACCTGAGCAACTATCGCTATTCGCCGCTGGATCAGATCAACGCGACGAACTTCAGCAAGCTCGAAATCGCGTGGCGCTTCAAGACCGATAACCTCGGCACGCGCCCCGAATACAAGTTGGAGGGCACGCCGATCATGGTGAAGGGGGTGGTGTACGCCACCGCAGGCACGCGCCGAACGGTCGTAGCCCTGGACGCGGTAACCGGCGAGCTCCTGTGGGTCCACGGCGAGCACGAGGGCGCGCGCGGAGCGGCTGCCGCCCGGCAACTGTCGGGCCGCGGTCTCTCATACTGGAGCGATGGCAAGGGCGACGACCGCATCATTTACGTGACGCCCGGCTACCGGCTGGTCGCTCTCGACGCCAAAACCGGCGCGCCCATTAAGACATTCGGAGCGGGCGGTTTGGTGGACATGAAAACATTCGCCGTTTACGGAACGGGCCAACCTATCGATCTGGTCAACGGTGAAATCGGACTGCACTCGACTCCGGCCGTAACCCGAAGCGGCATCGTTATCGTTGGTTCGTCCTTCCGCGAGGGCAACGCTCCCAAGACGCACAACAATACCAAAGGATTGGTGCTGGCCTTCGACGTTCGCACCGGAAAAAAGCTCTGGCAGTTCAATACCATTCCCAAGCCGGGCGAGTTCGGCAATGAGACTTGGCTGCGCGAGTCCTGGGCGACCAACGGAAACAACGGAGTGTGGACGCAGATCGCCGTCGACGAGCAGCTCGGGTTGGTCTACCTTCCCGTCGAGACTCCTACATCGGACTACTACGGCGGCCAGCGGCCCGGCAACAATCTTTTCGCCGAGACGCTGGTCTGCGTAGATCTCAAAACCGGGCAGCGGAAATGGCATTTCCAGTTGTCGCACCATCCGATTTGGGACTACGATATTTCCTCCGCGCCCATCCTGGCCGACATCACCGTCGGCGGCAAGCCCATCAAGGCGGTGATTCAACCCACCAAACAGTGCTGGCTTTTTGTATTCGATCGCGTCACCGGCCAGCCGGTCTGGCCGATTGAGGAACGGCCGGTTCCACAAGGCGACGTGCCGGGCGAATGGTATTCGCCGACGCAGCCGTTTCCGACCAAGCCGCCCGCGCACGATCGGCAAGGAGTGGCGATCGATGACTTGATCGACTTCACTCCCGAGCTGCGGGCAGAAGCGGTGAAGATCGCTTCGCAATACCGGCTGGGGCCGCTGTATACACCGCCGGCGGAGAGCAAAGCGGGCGGGCCGCTCGCCACTCTCACGCTGCCCTCGCCGGCGGGCGGCACCAACTGGCCCGGCGCCGCCTACGATCCGGAAACGCACATCGTCTATGCATCTTCCCAGACCGTTGTCACTCCGCTGGGACTGGTTCATCCGCCCGACAAGGAATACTCGGACATGGATTACATCATGGGCCGCGCTGGTCAGACATTTCGAGCGCGAGGCCGCGCGCCGAGCGAAGGCTCGGGAGCCGATGTAGCGCCACCGGTGCCCCTTCCAGGAGGGAGCGTATTGGGACCAGGGCTGAACGTCCAGGGACTCCCGATCATCAAGCCGCCGTACGGGCGCATCTCGGCGATCAACGTCGACCGCGGCGAAATCGCGTGGCAGGTTCCGCGCGGGCCGACGCCGGACAACATCCGCAACAATGCGGCGCTCAAAGGTCTCGACATCCCACCCACCGGTCAACCGGGACAAAATACGGGCACGCTGGTAACGAAGACCCTGGTGATAGAAGGCGATCCCGAAGTGACCACGACACCTGATCATCCACGCGGCGCGATGCTGCGCGCTTACGACAAAGCGACCGGCAAAGAACTCGGCGCGGTTTGGATGCCCGCGCCGCAAAGCGGCTCGCCCATGACTTACAGGGTCAATGGTAAGCAATACGTTGTCGTCGCCATCAGCGGCGGTAATTACTCGGGCGAATACATCGCGTTTACGCTGCCGGAATAAGCGACGCCTTCAGCCCGGCAGACGGAACGCCAGCAGCTCGCCGGAATAGCTTCCAGCGCTGATCGCGATCACGATGTATTGCTTGCCGTTCAATACGTAGGTCATCGGAGATCCGCTTTGCGGCGCGGGCATGTAGACGGCTCCCACCTCTTTGCCGGTCGCCTTGTCGTAGGCGCGCAGCATCGCGCCGCGCGCTCCCGACGGCGTCGTGAAGTAACCACCCTCGCCGGCGATGACCAGAGTCTTGGTCACCAAGGTTCCTATGATGCCGGGACGGCCCGTGCGAGGAATGGCGAGACCCATCAGCGCGGGATTGTTCCGTACGTTATCCGGTGTTTCGCCGTGCGCGATCTGCCATAGGATCTCGCCTCGGTTCAGATCAATCGCGGTGATCTGTCCATAAGGAGGCTTCCCGAGCGGAAGTCCGTGAATCGTCAGGCCACCGATTGCATCCTCGCCGGGAGCGGACGGGCCTGTTCGGCCGCCACCCGGCGCCGAGCCAGCACCACCGCTGCGCCGCGCCCCGGAAGCCGCGTTGCCTTGCACGTATTCCAGGTCGGACATATTGGCATCGGCCGGAGGCACCAAGCCATACGCGCCGATTGCGCCAGTCGAAAAAACATACGCGACGTGAGTCTCGGGGTCGAACGATCCGCCGGCCCAGTTGGTTCCCGCTTGCGCTCTCGACAATGTTGCGAGCGGGCCGTCGATCTTGCTCACCACCGGCGGTGTGAACATCGGACCCATTTTGTATTTCGAAGCCAGGTTGACGGCTTCCGCGCGAAGCTCCGGCGTGAAATCGATCAGATCATCGACGGAAACGCCCGTGCGTTCATAAGCCGGCGGCTTGGTGGGAAACGGCTGCGTCGGGGCATACCACTCGCCCGGCACTTCGCCCTTCTCCACCGGCCGCTCCTCGATGGGCCAGATGGGCTGGCCGGTCTCGCGATTAAAAACGTACAGGAACGCCTGCTTGGTGGGCTGCGCAACGGCTTTGACGGTGCGGCCGTCGATCACGATGTCAGTGAGAATGGGCGCGCACGGAATATCCATATCCCAGATGCCATGATGCACCAGTTGATAATGCCATTTTCGCTGCCCGGTTTTCAGATCGACCGCGACCAGGCTCTCGCCGAACAGGCCGTTGCCCGGCCGATGAGCTCCGAAGTAATCGCCCGTCGGCAATTCCACCGGCAAATACACGATGCCCAGCTGCTCATCCACGGAAATTTGTCCCCACACGCCCGTGTTGCCGGTGTAGGACCAGGAATCTTTTTCCCAGGTCTCGATTCCGTATTCGCCCGGCTTCGGAATGGTGTGGAAGATCCAAAGCCGTTTGCCCGTTCGCACGTCGAAGCCGCGCACATAACCCTTCACGTTGCGATAGCTCTTCGGTACTCCGCCTGATTTGTGCGCGGCGCCGATGATCACCACGTCCCTCGCCACGATAGGCGTGGCATGCAGACCGACTTCGCCGGTGATCGGGTCGATTTCCTGATCGTCGTCCTGCTTCAAATCGACGACGCCGTTCTGGCCGAACGTGCGAACGGGTGCACCGGTTTTTGCGTCAAGCGCGAGCAGCCGATATCCGGGCGTCACGTAAAGGATGCGGTCGTCGCCCTTGCCGTCGGTCCAATAGGCCAGGCCGCGGCCGGAAAGAAGTCTCGGAGCGGCCGCGCCACGCGCGCCTTCATTCTCGCTGTGCATCCAGAGCATTTCGCCGGTGGCCGCATCGAGAGCCACGGCGGCGCGACGAGATCCGGCGGTGGTGAACAGCATCCCATGGACCATCAGGGGCGTGCCTTCGAACTGATATTCGGGACGCGGCCCGAGCGAGTCGGTCTTGAATCGCCAGGCGATTTCGAGCTGATTGAAGTTGCCGGCGTTGATTTGATCGAGAGCGGAGTAGCGAGTGCTGCCCAGATCTCCCGCGTAGGTCGGCCACTCTCCGTTCTTCGCGCCGGTTTGAGCGATGGCGGACGTGAACGCAACCAGCACGCAGGCGAGCGCCGAGGAGATTTTCATCGTAGTCGCGGGCCCGCGGCAATTTGACGCGCCTTGCGTTCCTCAACCAGCCGCTTGTACTCGGCGTCATCGAGATACACCATGTCCAGCCAGACTTGCACCATGTCGTCGACGCTGCGCTCGCCGAAACCGGCCCACATATTCGGATCGGGATTCCTGCGATTCGCGGCGGTATTGTCGTGGATGCCGATCATATGGAGCACCGTGCCGGCGGGGAGCAACGGAGCCGCGTCATCGGCATAGATGTAATTGATGTGCCAGTTGAAATCGAAATGATCCACCGAGCTCAAGATGGTGGTGGTGTTATCCAGATTGATGGCTTCGAGCGTCATGCCTTTGCCGCGCATATGCATGTGAGGCTGGAAGGTGTCGATGCGCGCGTTCTTGGTAAGGCGGTAATAACCATCCGTGCGCACGACCGTGTTGGGGGGGACCTCGAGCTCGTCGTTGGGGATGTTTCGAATGGGGATGGAGCGAACCTGATACTTCGGCGTGAAGCCTTGCGGATAGAACTTGAAGGCGATGGTGGTGCGATTAGTCTGCTCGCTCCCATTAGCGAAATAGTGCATGTCGAAGCGCAGGCGCGTGCCTTTCTTGAGCAGGCGGCTGGTATTGTCCGAGAAAATATCGCCATACTTGCCAACGGCGTACTCGGTTAATTGCACGCCGGACTCGGGCGCTCCCGCGGGCGCGTCGGGCTCGATGGCGTAGACCACGCAATGATGCACGATTCGCCGATTGCTGGGCTTGATCTCCATGGATTTGATCCAGCGATCTTCGGATAATGTTACTTCCGAATACTGGTCGATCCACCAATCCGAGCCTTTGGCGTACATTTTGAAATCGTCGGTTGTGACCAGCAGGTCGGGCTGACCGATGAACCATTCGTTTTCGGCGGCGAACTTCGGCGGCGGAGGCAGATCGGCGGGATTGCCCTGCGGCGCGCCGCTATCCACCCACTTGACGATGGTCGCGATTTCCTGGTCCTCGAGCGAGATATCGTTCTTGTATGTCCGAATCCCGACGGTCTTGTCAAGGTGCCAGGGCGGCATGTCCCGGCGCGCGACCCGTTCCTTGATGGAACGCGCCCAGGGACGAACGTCGTTGTAGGTGAGCAGCGACATCGGCGCGGAGGTGCCGGCGTGGTGGCAGTTGTCGCAGCTTTTTTGGAAGATGGGGGCGATGTCTTTGCTGAACGTGACGAGTTTTGCGCCCGCCGCGGCATCGGTGTCCGCCGCGAACGACACGATAGGCAGCAGCAAGCAGCCGAGCCCGAGTGAAAGATCCCGCTGAATAGTGGAGCTATTCATCGCATCTCCTCCTTTGCGCACCAATTACTTCACGATGACTTTTAGCCGCGCGTTCGTCCAGCAGCAGTGATAACCGAAATTCCCGGCGCTTTCGCCCGAACCGTCGTCGACGACTACTTGCAGTATATACTCGCCGGGTTCGCTGAAGCTGGCCGTGGCCGCGCCCTGGCCGTCGACGACGCTCGCCTTGGGCGGATCGAAGACCACTTTGCCCGGCCCTCGATATTTCGCCCATTCGAAGGTCATGCCAATCGGCTTGCCCAGCCGCGTCGGCCGTCCGTCGTCTGTCGCGGACAGGCTCAGGTTCAAGGGCACGGGGAGGGTGACCGTTTTTTCCGTCGACTCCAGAGTCACGACGGGCGGTGTGTTCGAGTATGGATTTTCGATATTCGCGCCGCGCGTAGTGTATTTGCGGTCGATCATCCACACCGGAGCCAGCGTGCCGACGACCTGCTGGGTTTGGCCGTGGATGGTCAGGGTCCAAATAAGTTTCTGATCGCCAAAATCCTTGGGCACGGCGACGCTGAAGACGTCCTTGTGGCGGCGGATGCCGAAGTGAGTGGGCTGTCCGCGATCCGGATTGCCGGGCTGGAAGCTGTTGTCGGCTCCGACGGCGATGTCGGGCTCCTCTTCGTAGTTGCGATTCATGTAGCCGAACCACATGTTGAACGAACCGTCGGAGTTAGTATCGTAACCTTCGAAAACCGGAGCGACGCCTTGGCCCGACCAATGGCGGAGTTGGACGAGCTGCGGGGCGGCGGAAAGCGCGAGAGCCAAGAAGCCCAGAAGCGAAACGTTGCCGAGTCCGCGCATGTCGGTTGCGAATACCCCGGTCACATTTTATTGGTTGCCTTGGCTCCGGTCAAGCGCGTGGGTAGTGTCCTAACAGTGCGGACCTGGCTCACGGACATGGATTCGTGAGTGCCGTCCTAACCGATCCCACGAGCTTTTCGCCTATGTTTGATGCACTCTCTCACGAGCATTCTATGAAGCTTCCGAAGTTCCTTGTCTGGCAGCTTGTCGGCCTGTTGAAAGAACTCCCGAGAGGTCATTTCTCCGCCCAGTAGGGCATCGACAATGCTCGCCGCGCGTGAGTTTGAACCGCGTGACCTAGGGTTATCCACGGTACGCTAGCTTTCAGAACCAACTATACACCAAGTCCGCCTATCGCTACAAAGCTTTACTTGATTGCCAAACGAAACGACTGCAGTAGTTGATCCATGGTCGCCGATTATATAAGAGACAGCCGGATTGTCTCACAGTCGCGCCATAGGTTCTCCTTAGGGCAGCGGAGCTAGGCTATCGCTTCGCTGCCTCCCTTAGTCGGTTAACGCACCCAGAAGAACCAGACGACGCCAGTAGCAATCGATAACACAAGCGCAATCACTGCCAGCCTCCAGACTTGCTCCTGCGAAAATCTACCTGCGGGAATCCTGAGCAATTCAGCTCCGCAGGCGTCACAAAACGTGGCGTCGTTTCGAATCACCGAGTGGCATTCTGGACATTCCATTACGATGCCGTTGTGGGGATTATCCCGCCTTCGCAGATGGGAGACAAGGGGGTAAATCGACCCGGGGGCAAATCGACCCGTCTGGTCCATGCGTCGCGCACCCGCGAAACAGTTGACAGCGTAACGGGCCGCACAGATAAAATTTCAGCATGGATCGCTGGTTCGTGAGATGCAAAACCTGCAATACTCAACTTGCGGATGAGGACTCTTCGTTCCTGTATGATCCCGAACGTCTGCAGTGGCAGAATCCACAGTGGAAGAGCGTGCCTCCATGTGCACCAATACACCTCGACCGATCTTGAAGTCGGAAGGGTTGAATAATTTCAAGGCCAAGGGCTGAGAGAGTGGGTCAGGGTTGCTGTTTGACCCCCGAGAGGAAAAGTTGACGAGCTGCTGGCGGCCTGCGCTACCGAGGCCGCCACCAACCGAGGTCCGCACCGTTAGGACACCACCAGCGCATGTTTGCTATCCGCAGTGGTCACAGCGTTCGACTAGATCGGGCGCTGGATGCCTAGGCGCTTCATCCGGCTGCGCAGCGTGCTAGGATTCAGGCCCAGCATCGCGGCGGCACCCTTGGGTCCTTCCAGCACCCAGCACGCTGACGCCAACGCGTTCGTAATATGCGTGTGCTCAGCTTCTTGCATGCTACCGGGAGGCGCTTGGGCAGTGCCGCCAACGCCGGCCAGCAGCGGCATATCCAACCAGCCTCCCTGACACAGCACCATCGCGCGGGCCAGAACGTTTTCCAATTCCCGTATATTCCCGGGCCAATCGTAGGTCACCAACTGCTGCATCATTTGAGGCGAAATAGCTTCTACCCGCCGGCCATACTGCCGGGCCGTGGCTTTCGATAAAGTGGGCGGCCAACGCGGGAATGTCTTCGCGCCGCTCGCGCAAGGGTGGAACCTCTACGGGGACCACCAGCAACCGGTAATAAAGATCCATGCGAAAGAGCCCTTCCCGCACCATATCCGCCAAGCTGCGGTTAGTGGCGGCCAGCAGCCGCACGTCTACCTTTACCGTTCGATTCGAACCCACCGCTTCGAACTCCTGTTCCTGCAGCACGCGCAGCAGCTTGGCTTGCGTTTCGAGCGGCAGCTCCGTCACTTCATCCAGGAACAGGGTTCCTCCGTTGGCATATTCAAAGCGCCCGATGCGCCGCTCGGTAGCGCCCGTGAAGGCGCCCTTTACATGGCCGAACAGCTCGCTTTCTACCAGCCCGGCGGAGATTGCCGCGCAATTTATTTTCACCAGCGGGCGGTCGCGGCGGTCGCTAAGGTTGTGAATCGCGCGCGCCACCAGTTCCTTTCCGGTTCCCGTTTCGCCGCTGATCAGCACCGTCGCGGACGTGGTTGCCACCAGTTGAATGCGGCTGACTAGATCAAGAAACCGGGGGCTGGATCCGATCATCCCGTCGATGGGATGTTCCGCGCAGATTTCCTCACGCAGGTAGGCGTTGTCCTGCTCGAGGCGCGCCCGCAGTTCGGTAAGCTCCTGGACTCGTCCCTCTAGCTCGCGGTTCAAGTTGCGCACTTGTGCTTCGGCTATCTTCAGATCCGAGATGTCGCGCCCTGTCACCCACGCTCCTACGAGTTTCCCATTTTCGATGACGCCCTCGCGCGTTACCAGCAGAATGCGGCCGCCAAAAGTTCGCTCCACTTGCGAAAAGCGGCAGCCCGCCCTGACGAAGGCGCGGACACGTTCGAGCTGTTCCGGGTCCGAGCGAGGATTCAGGAAATCAATACGGGCTCCGATCATCGCTGCGGCGCCGGGCATGCCAAAAAGCTCGGCCGCCTGATTGTTGCAGTCCGCGACGTAGCCGTATCGGTAGATGTGTTCGATCTGCTCTTCCTCCGACGCATCCAGCGAAATGGGTTGCTCAAACCCCGAGCGTATCAGTGCCTCGTTGCCGTGAATCACAAAATCGTGCCAACGTTGTTCAGCGCGCGCCAGGGCTTCCTCGGACTCCTTGCGCTTGATCTCAGCAGTGGCGCGCTGCGCGAAGATGCGGAGCACGGCCTCGGCCAGCTTGGGGTTCTCCAGAGGCTGACGAGTGATGGCACAGATCAACCCCAGGCAGCGGCTGTCGGAATCCATCAGCGGCGACCCGACATATCCCTCGGCGTTCATCTTCGCCAAATCCTTGTCGGCGGGGAAAAGCCGGTGGACTCCTTGCGCATAAGAACAGACGCGCTTCTCTATGACGCTCGCAGAAGGAGTGCCGGCAAGGTCGTATTCGAATGCCGCGATTTCACCCTCGGGAGCGTGAACCGCCAAGGTGCGTATCTTCTCACCGTCCGGTTCGAGAGCGCCCACCAGAACGAAATCGGCGTGCAGGGCGCGGACCAGTTGACGCGCCAGTGAGCGGAAGAAATCTTCTCCGGTGTCCGTCCAGACGCCCTTGGAGATTTCAAAGACGATATGTTCCAGATCGCCAAGTGATTCGGCCGGGCTCATGGCGTGCTCCGATGGTCCTTCGCGGAGCGTAGCTTAGAGCCTTACTGTAGTCGATTTGCTGACGCGCCGCAAGCCACGTCAAGCCGCGCCTGTTTTTAGGGGCCGCTCCGTGCCGCGCTTCGCGGATTAGGCACCCTTTTTTGCGTTGAGATTTTCGTTCCAATGAGTCCATTTCGACAGTTCGAGCTTCATGTTCTCGAGAAGAAAGGGCTTCGGCATGATATCGTTCATGCCGGCCGCCAGACATTCTGACCGGCTACGGTTGGCGGTGGTACCAATGATGGAGGTCTCGCGGCCCCGAGGCAGGCGGCGGATCCAGGCAGTTGCTTCGAAGCCATCCATCACAGGCATTTGCCAGTCCATAAAGACGAGATGATAGCTGCCTTTGCGGAAGAGCTCGATCGCATCCACACCGTTGGCGGCAACGTCTACCAGGCACCCAAGCCGCTCTAGCATCAGGCGAGCAACTTGAGCGCCGACCTCATCGTCCTCGACGACGAGAATACGAATTTGTTCGATCAAAATTGCACTAACTCCGCAATCGTAAGGCAAGCGGATCTCCATCGCTTAAGCGATTGAACCTAAATGATAAAAGCGCCGAATGCCACGCCAGCTCGTGGCCTAGCATCGCGGCTCCCGCGATATGTCGTGAGTATTCCACCTGTTGATTAAGAAGAAATCGGAAGATGTTGACGATAAGAGGGGTGTTGGAGTGTACTATGTTGTGGAAGCAGAGCTCTATTCGGAGCCTGGTGCTGAGCTTGGCCTTAAGTATCACCGGGCTGGCGCAGCAATACAGCTTCCGACAGTATGGAGCGGCCGAGGGGCTTCAAAACATGGTGGTCCTGTCTTTGGCTCAGGACCATGCAGGCTATATCTGGGTGGGGTCCGAAGCTGGCTTGTACCGCTATGATGGCACCCGCTTTCACCTGCTTGGGCCAGCCGAAGGGTTGCCTTGCTCTACCGAAATCCACACCCTGTACGTAGCTTCTGACGGCGCCCTATGGACCAATGCCTGCAACCAGATTTTCCGTTTTGACGGCCAGACCTTCCATTCCGTGCCAGGCTTCATGGGACCACTCGCTGGCTCTCAACGGATTGCCGAAGACACACAAGGCCATGTGATCGTCTCGACCCAGAAGGGCCTGCAGGAAGCCCTTCCGGCCAAGGGCGGCTCCATGGTCTTGCGCCCTTATCACCTTACCGCCGCGCAGAATGCAAAACCGACGCACGGAATATTACGGCACGGCGCACAACTCTGGTTTGGGTGCGATCTCCATCTGTGCGTCGACGAAGGCGGCCGGACTTCGGTTTTCGGGCCGGAGAGCGGGTTGCCGGAAGACTCATGGGATGGGATTGCGGTTTCACCGGACGGGAACGTGTGGGCTCGCAGTCCAAGCCGGCTCTACTACAAGCCGCCGGGAAAGACTCGGATGATCGAGGAAAAGGGGAAAGTGGGATCCAGCATGTTCTGGGGCGCGATTGCCGTCACAGCCGACGGATCGGTGATGGTTCCGAGCGACCACGGTCTGGCGATTCGGAGTGCCGCCGGTTGGAGCGTCGTGGACCGCGCGCGGGGTTTGCGGAGCAGCATGACCGGCGCCGTGCTGGAAGATCGCGAAGGCTCCTTGTGGATTGGCATGATCGGCGCCGGCCTGGCTCGGTGGTTGGGAAGAAATGAGTGGGAGTCCTGGACCGCTACCCAGGGCCTGCCGTCGGATTTGATCTGGAGTATCAAGCGGGACCGGAGAGGCGCCCTTTGGGTTGGGACCTCTAATGGCCTGGCCCGCTTGGATGGTCAGCATCGGCCAACCGTTTGGATGAGGAAGGATGGCCTGGGAGGCGAAAACGTTCGATGGCTGGGCGAGACCTCGGACGGCTCTATTTGGGCCATTACAAGGCCTGGGGGGCTGGCGCGAATTGAACCCACGACGGGGAAAATCCGTCTGATTGGCGGGTCGGACCTGGCGTGCAGCAGTATCAATCGGGGTTTCGTCGACCACCTGGACCGTCTCTGGCTGGCAACCTCTTGCGGAGTCTTTCTCGACGAGCGGCCCTCCACGTCGGATCGTTTCGTCCGGATCGAGCAACCCCAGCCGCTAGCACGCGGGGCTTGGGCAATCACCATGGATCCCAGCGGAGCGCTGTGGATTACCAATCCCGATGGGCTCTGGCGCACACGCGACGGCGTGTGGCGCCGCTACGGTAAGTCCGAGGGACTGCTCGGCGATGATGCGTATATTCCGGCCATCGCGCCGGATGGCGCTTTGTGGCTTCGGCACCGATTGGACGCCGGCGTGGAACGACTTCAGCTATCCGGAGATCGTATCGTCCGCGCGGACCCGATTGTGCCGATCCGTTCCAACTCCAATGAGTTGACAGCCTTCCATGGTTTTGACGCATTTGGAGATTTCTGGCGCGGTACGGCCAACGGTGTGGCCGTCCTGCGGCGCAACACCTGGAAGGAGCTGTCCACAGAGGACGGATTAGTGTGGAACGACTGCGACGGGGAAGCGTTCTGGGCGGACTCCGATGGCAGCGTGTGGATCGGCACCAGCGGCGGCTTGGCTCACTACCGGCCCCTGGCCGGTCAGCAAGTGGCGTACACGGCAGATCCGGTTATTACAGGCCTCAAAATCAGCCAGCGCCCTCGCCTCGTACGGGCGGAATTCTCCTCGCTGAACTACAGATACGAACAATTGGTCCGCTTCGCCTACAGGCTGGATGACAGTGCTTGGACCGATACCACCGAGCGTGTTGTGTCCTTTGCCGGCCTCGGCCCGGGCCGCCACCGCTTGGAAATCCGATCGCACATTCGCAACGCTCCAGTGTCGCCGAGGACCGCGGCTGCGGACTTCCAGATCGAGCCAATGTGGTTCGAAACCTGGTGGCTGCGGTGTCTGGAGCTGCTGGCCGCCGCGGCCGGCGTGTGGGGTATCGTTCTTTGGCGGCACCGGTTGCTCAAGCACCGCAACCGCGAGCTGGAACGCGCCGTCCGCCAGCGCACTGCCGAGCTGGAAACCGAGCGCGCCAAGGTGCTCGAAGAAAAGAAACGCGCCGACGAAGCTAGCGAAGCCAAGGGTCTGTTTCTGGCGCAAATGAGCCACGAAATCCGCACACCGCTGAACGGCGTGATCGGATTGAGCAGATTGCTCGAAGATATGAAAGACCCCACCGAGGCGCTGGACACGGTTCGAGTGATCCGTTCCTCAGCCGACAGCCTGCTCCGCGTGGTCAACGACGTGCTCGATTTCTCCAAAATCGAAGCCGGGAAACTGGACTTGGAAACCGCTCCGTTTGAACTGCGGCGCTCGATCGAGGAATGTCTTGAACTCTTTCGCGCCCAGGCGGTCGAAAAAGGCCTGCGGGTCGAAAGCAATTACGCGCCGGGCCTGCCGTCATGGGCCAGCGGAGACAGTACGCGATTGCGGCAAGTCATTCTCAACCTCCTATCGAACGCGCTGAAGTTCACAGAATCCGGCGGCATTACGGTATCGGCGACGGTCGAAAGGCATGACTCAGCTTCCGACGTGATTGCTATTGAGGTGCGGGATACCGGCATCGGAATTGCCGCGGACAACCTCTCTCGCCTGTTCTCGTCGTTCAGCCAGGCGGATGCCTCCATTAGCCGTCGATTCGGAGGCACCGGCCTCGGCTTGGCGATCTCCAAGCGGTTGGTCGAAATGATGGGCGGCGATATGCGCGTGCAATCGCAACCTGGCGCCGGCGCCAGCTTCCGGTTCACTGTCTCGCTGGCACACGCCGAAGAACCGGCCGGCCGGAAGACCGCCGATATTCCAATGCGCAGGATGACCACACTGAAGGTGCTGGTCGCAGAAGATAACCCGGTAAATCAGCGAGTAGTTCTCAAGATGCTTGAGAGGTTGGGCGTTCGCGCGGACCTGGCAACCGACGGAGCACAAGCCATCGCGGCCGTGGCAAAGGTCCGTTACGACCTCGTTCTCATGGATGTGCAAATGCCGCAGGTAGATGGTCTAACTGCAACGCAGGAGATTCGGGCTCGCTTGGCCAAGAATCTTCAACCCGTCATCGTGGGCCTTACGGCGCACGCAGAAACGGAATTCCGCAACACATGCCTGCAGGCAGGCATGAACGGATGCTTGACCAAGCCGCTGGACCCTGAGAGGCTTCGGAGCCTGATTGCCGATTTGTCCGCTGGACCAGCCGGTGAAGCTGCCGGGAGCGAAGAGGCCATCTCGTCCGTTGGCTGAGACCTCGCGCCGGATGGGATCAAGCGACGGTGAGCCGAACGGCTTGCCCTTCGGTAGAGGAGTGCAGCCGGTCGCGGCGTCGCATCTCCGCGCGGAGGAGGGCGGAAAACCGTCGGCGGCGAAGCTCATCGTCGCCGAAGCAGTGACTGAAAGCCGCCGAATAGCCGAGGAAATTGTAGGCTTTCTCTGCCTTGCCGATCCGGGACGACGGAAAGAGCGCGGCGAAGCGGCGGATTTGCGCCAAGTCCTGGCGTCGCGCCAGCCAATAGTGTCTGCGGTCGCAGTCGTGACCCATGTGGAGTGGCTCGCTGAAGGTGACGCCCATCAGACAACCGCAGGGGTTGCAGAAGCTCATTTTGCCGTCCGCGTTGAAAGCAGCGACGCTGGCCAGCCGCTGATCGGAAAAGTTGAAACGGACCCAGTCGCGGACGATCTGTTTCGAGTTCCGCAATTCTTTCTGAAAATTCATTTCGGCCTCCTTGGTGCGACAGAGAACCTGCACTGATGTTAGCTTTTTTCGCGAGCTGAAGCCGGTGTTTAGTTCCGGGCCGGCGTATCGCTCGCATCCCGGAGATAGGCGTTGAAGGTCAACAACGTCCCGAACGCGAACAGAACCGCTAGCCCCAAGTACGTGAAGTTATTTCGACCAGCCTGTTGGGCTTCCGGAGCAAACATGCGGAACAAACCGCCGAGGATGGCGGCCCAGCCGGCGAGAGTAACCATCACGGGCCAGCCGACGGCCCAACGATTGTGAGCACGGACGATTGAAAGACCAGCGACGAACAACAATGTGCCATTGAGATAAGTGACCGGGGCGATATTGTTTGCCCAGATATGCAAATTCACCGCTTCCGATATCATGAGCGCCATGATCGTTGGGCCAATCAATCCGGCGAGGTGTTTTGAATTCGCCATTCCAACCTCCTCTTGTTTCCGATGAATCAGTCAAGTCTACCCGATCAAAGGGGAGGACACGCTTCCAGAGCGGGTATTCGACGTAAAATCGTTATGGCATACCTCAGTGCGCACATCATGGCCCTCCGTTCGATGAGAGAGACGCGCTTTACGCAATGCCCGCGGGTTCTGGGCGCGCTTCTTCTCATCGCTTCCGCGCGCGTCGAGGCCGCTGATTTACGGAAGGAGACCGTGGCTGCGTTCGATCACTATGTCGCCGACGTGGAGGCTCGCCTGGAACGCCGCTGGCATGGGGACGGTTTTCTGTGGTCCGACAATCCGGCGCGACGCGATCTGTTGGCGCGAGGCGGTCCGATCGTCGAACCCGTCGAAGGAAACGGGAACATCGAGATCAAGGGCGGTCTGATTCAGGACTGGACCGGCGCGATTTTCATCCCGTCGGCGAATCTGGCGAGCGTCCTGGCGGTTGCGCAGGACTATCCGCACCACAGCGAAATCTACAAGCCCGAAATCGCCAGCGCCCTGGTGCGCTCTCATACCGGGAACGATTTTGCGGTGTACATGCGGATCGTGAAATCCAAGCTGTTTCTGTCGGACGTGTTAAACACCGAGCACGAAATACACTTTGTGCCCGTGGATGCGAAACGGGAGTACAGCCGAGGCTACAGCACGCGGATCGCGGAGGTGAGCAATCCGGGCAAACCGAATGAGCGCGAGCTGCCGGTGGGCAAGGATCGCGGCTTGATGTGGCGGATGTACGGCTATTGGTTTTACGAAGAAAGAGACGGCGGAGTGGTAGTAGAGTGCGAGTCGGTCACGCTCACGCGCGACGTTCCATTCGGCATGGGGAAATTGCTGTCGCCGATTATCCACGGATTACCGGCCGAATCCCTGCGCAGAGGTTTGGAGTCGACGCGCAATGCGGTATTGAGTTCTCCCAGGCTAGTTGCGCCGAGCGCCGATTTGAAGCGGTAAGTTTTATCGCCCGGATTGCAGTTCCCTGCTCACGCGTTCGGCCTGTTCCATAACGCGCAGGGTGTTCTCGCCGAGAATTTTCCGGATGTCGCTATCGGAATAGCCTTTGCGCAGCAGCGCCTCGGTAATTTTCGGCAGCTTGGAGCAATCTTCCAGGCCGTCGGGCATGTCGGCGCCGTCAAAATCGGAACCTAGGCCGACATGATCGGCGCCAACCAGTTTTACGGCGTGATCGATGTGGTCGATGACTCGTTCCCAACTGACGTGCGGCAGTTTTCCCTCCGCGGTCAACTTCTGTTGCAGCGCGGCCATCTCGCGCGAGATGCAAGCCTCATCGTTATTACAGCGCTTAGTGACTTCGCTCATGTGCTCCGCGACGCCGCCGGTTTCTTTGTCGTAGGCATCTTTATAGGCCTGATCGATGAAGCTCTTTTCGTAATTGATTTGGATGACGCCGCCCTTGGCAGCCAGCGCCTTGATCATGTCGTCGCTCATGTCGCGCACGTGGTTGCACAGCGCGCGGCAGGACGAGTGCGAGGCGATCAGCGGCGCTTTGCTAACCTCAAGCGCGTCGTAAAACGTCTTATCGCTGACGTGGGAAATGTCCGCGAGAACGCCTTGACGATTCATTTCGCGGACGATGTCCTTGCCGAAGTCGGTGAGTCCGTTGTGGGCGGGCTTGTCGGTGGACGAGTCCGCCCATTCGTCGTTGTAAAAGTGAGTTAGGGTCATGTAGCGCACGCCGAGATCGGCGAATATGCGCAGCACGCGGATGTCGTTGCCGATCATATGGCCGCCTTCTACGCCCATCAGCGCGGCGATTTTGCCTTGCGCGTGAGCGCGCCGAACGTCGTCGGCGGTGCGCGCCAGCACCATGTCCTTCGAGTATATCTTGACGTTTTCGCGAACGGCGTCTATCTGGTCGAGGGCTTTTTGGACGGCGGCCGGGCCGGTGATGCGCCCGTCGATCCAGATGGAGAAGAAGATGGCGTTCATTCCGCCTTCTCGCATGCGAGGGATGTCGACGTGACCGCTGGGGTTCTGCTTGCCCAGATCGAAGTCCTTCGTGAAGAAGCGCTGGGTGGTGTCGTCGTGCGTGTCCAGCACGATGGAACTGAAGTGCAGCTTATGCGCGCGCTCGGAAATATCGTCGGCGGCTGCGGATCGGGTCAGGATGGTCGCGGCGGTCAAGCCGGAGATGGCGTATAAAACGAGGACGCGGGTGAGGCGCATTCTTCCTCCAGTTTGGCTATTGTACACGGTCGCGATCAGTCCGCTTGAGGGGCGGCGCTAGCGGTGGACTGGAGTCGGGCGCCCGGTTTGCCGATGAACTAACGTGGAAACTCCGCCCACCATCGTCCTCTGTTTCATCCTTGCGATCGTAATCGGCTACTTCACTGGCAGAACCATTCGCATAAGCGATCGCTCGGATCCAGAATAGTCAGGCTCGCCGGAGCGCGTGGTAAACCACCAGGACGACAACCGCCCCGACTACTGCGACCAGCAGGCTGTAGAGATTGAGACCGGAGACGCCGCTCGCCCCGAAGGTCCGGAAAAGCCACCCGCCGACGATCGAACCGATGATCCCGAGGAAGATATCCAGGATCATTCCCTCACCTCGCTTGTTCACCAACTTGCTTCCGATGAAACCTGCTATCAACCCCAAGATGATCCACGCAAGAAATGACATGATTCTCGTCCTCCATCGGCTCAATCTATGCTCGAAGCGAACATCGCCTCAGGCTTGGCCAGTATACACGAAACGGCGGGGTACGATTCGGATTAAACTCGCAATGAGGAGACTAGCTATTGCATGTCGCGACTCGCGAGCATTTTCTTTGTTGCGGCGGTATGCCTGGCGCAGGAAACCAATCCGCTGGCGTCCGATCCGAAGGCCGCCGAAGTGGGGCGCTGGAGCTTTCGCATCTACTGCGCGCCGTGCCACGGGATTCACGCCGATGGCGGGCGCGGCCCCGACCTCACGCTGGGCACCTACGCGGCAGGCGACCGGGACATCGATCTATTCCGAGTGATTTCGCGAGGCGTGCCCGGCACGGAAATGGCCGCTTACGGCGGGCGCGTGGAAGATGAAGGCATCTGGCGCATGGTGGCCTATATAAAGTCCGTTGCGCGCCACGACAATTCCAACCTACAGGGTGACGCCGGCGCCGGCCAAAAAATCTTTTGGGGCAAAGGCGGGTGCGGAGCATGTCATCGCGTTGCCGACAAGGGGAGCGGACCGGGACCCGATCTTACGCGCGTGGGGCGGCAGCGGAGCGTCGCGTATCTGCGGACGTCTATTGTGAATCCGGACGCCGATGTGACGCCGGGTTATGGCACCGTCACCGTGATCACGCGCGAGGGGAAGAGCATCGTCGGCGTGGAGAAGAGCTACGATAATTTTTCCGCGCAGCTGGTGGATCTCTCGGGCCATTACTATTCGTTCCTTCGGGAGGATGTGACTTCCATGAAGCGCGAGTCTCGGTCGTTGATGCCGTCGAGTTACGGGCGGCTCTTGAGCGAGGGCGAGATTAACGATCTGCTGGCGTATATGATCAGCTTGCGAGGTGGGCAATGAAACTGCTGGGCTTGGGACTCCTTCTCGGCGCGATCGCGCTGGCGCAGACCGATCCGGGCGCTTGGACCAGTTACGGCAAGAATTCGTTCGGCTGGCGTTACAGCGATCTCGACCAGATCAACGTCAGCACGGTGTCGCGGCTGGCGCCCCAATGGATGTTTCAAACCAACGTGCCGGGAAAGAACGAGACCACTCCGCTGGTCTTCGGACGCATGATGTACATCACGGGCCCGTCCAACACGGCGTGGGCTTTGGACGCGCTCACCGGCCGGCAAATCTGGGCGTATCGAAGCGCGCCACCCGCGCGGCTGGATCTGTGCTGCGGCCCCGTGAATCGGGGATTCGCGGTCCAGGGAAATAAGCTGTTCAAAGTGGATCTCGAGGGCAGGCTGCTCGCGATGGACGCGCAATCGGGAGCGGTGCTGTGGCAAGCGACGCTGGACGATTACAAGAAGGGCTATTCCGCAACCGCCGCGCCGTTGATCGTGAAGAATCTGGTGGTGACCGGGATGGCCGGCGCGGAATACGGCACGCGCGGATTCATTGACGCCTACGACGTCAATACGGGAAAGCGGGTGTGGCGCTTCTACACGGTGGCCGCCGAGGGCGAACCCGGAGGAGAAAGCTGGGCGGGCGACTCCTGGAAACGCGGCGGCGGCGCCACCTGGGTGACCGGAACTTACGATCCAGAACTGAACACGATCTACTGGGGGACCGGCAATCCCGGCCCGGATCTGAATGGCTCGTCGCGGCCCGGCGACAACCTATATACATGCAGCGTTGTGGCGCTGGATGCCGACACCGGAAAACTGAAGTGGCACTTCCAGATGACGCCCCACGATCTGCACGATTGGGACGCGATCAGCGATCCGGTGCCGGTGGATTTGACGCGGAACGGGCGGAAAATCAAAGCTCTGATGCAGGCGAATCGTAATGGATTTTTCTACGCGCTGGATCGCACCAACGGCAAGCTGCTGCTGACGAAAGCTTATACCAAGGTGACCTGGGCGGACGGCATTGGCGCGGATGGGCGGCCGAACCTGGTCTCGGGTCAAGATCCGACCGAAGAAGGCAACCGCGCTTGTCCGGGGATGGGCGGCGGGCACAATTGGCAGGCGACGGCGTACAGTCCGCAGACCGGGTATTACTACTTCAGCTCGAGCGACCGCTGCATGCTGTACTACAAAACCGATCAGGAGTTCGTCGAGGGCCAGTGGTATCAGGCGAGCACGGTGGGGCGCGACGAGGCGGGCGGCGGCCGGATTCTGGCGCTCGATCCCAATACCGGCAACACGGTCTGGCAGTTCGAAATGGTGAGCACTCCGACGGCGGGTGTGCTGGCCACCGCCGGAGGCCTGGTGTTCACCGGCGACGCGGAAGGCTACCTGATTGCGTTCGATGCCCGCACGGGCAAGGTGCTGTGGCGATTTCAAACCGGGGGAACGGTGATCGCTCCGCCCATCAGCTACACGCTGAACGGCCGACAATACATCGCCGTCGCCGCCGGACAAACCATGCTGACGTTCGCGCTACCGAAGTAGGCGGGCCGTGTGGTTACACCGCGCGGCGTTTCAGGGGGCCGGACCGATCTCGGATAGCAGGACCTGGGCGAGCTGCTTGAAGTCGCCATCCATGGCGACTACTTGCTCGAACTCGCGCCGCGCGCCGTTCACGTCGGCCGAGCCCAGCAGTCCTTTCGCGAGGAAGAATCTGGCTCCTTCGAGATAAGGCGTCGCGCCGAGGGCTATAACCGCTCTGAGTTCCTTGAGTCCGCCCTCGCGATCACCTCCCGCCAGGAGGCAAATGCCCAAGTAGTAGCGAGCCGCAGCGAACTCGGGCTGCTTTTCAGCGATGGATCGGAGCGGCGCGATCGCTTCCGGATAGTCGCCCTTCGAGTAGAGGGCCATTGCTTGACGAAAAGCTGGTGGCCCGGATGGATCGGGCGCGGGCACGTAGGCGGGTGGCGCGAATTGGGCCAGCGCCCGGTAGCGCGCTTCCGAAATATGCGCTCCTTGTGCGGCGGGCGCGCTGGCTGTCCTGCCTTCGCCGGCTTCCTTGCGCGATTGGGACGCCAGCCACGCGAACACCATCACGGCCACGGTAAGAATCAGGCCGGTGAAAGCGTAAATGGCGAACCAGAAACGCGTGGCGGGTTTATTGGACATCGATCAGCGCGAACCCCAGGCCCAAGGTAGCAGACGAGCCACGCGAGCGCACCTCTTTCCGGCGTTGTAAACTTGAGCGCATGTTCGTCACTCGATGGTTGCTTGCCATGGTTTCGGTGGCGCTGTGGGCGCAGCCCGCGCGCCACGCGTTCAATTTGGACGACCTGGCCCGCATGCGCGAGGTGCGCGATCCCGAGTGTTCACCGGACGGCCGATGGGTTGCGTACACCGTGTCCACCGTCGACGTGAAGGAGGACAAAACCAACTCGCACGTCTGGATGGTGAGCCTCGACGGCAAGAGCGATCTTCAGGTCACTTCCAGCCAGGATAGCGAGTCGTCGCCGCGCTGGAGCCCGGACGGAAAGTATTTGTCGTTTAGTTCGTCGCGGCCCGGCCCGGCCAAGGGCAACCAGGTGTGGCTGATCGACCGGCAGGGCGGCGAGGCATTTCAGCTCACCGATACGAAGGGGCGCCTGCAAGCCTACGAGTGGTCGCCGGATTCCAAACGCCTGGCTCTGGTGATCGGCGATCCGGATCCCGACGGGGAGCCCGCGGAGGGCGCCAAGCCTAAACCGCCCAAGCCGATCGTTCTGGATCGCTATCACTTCAAGCAGGACGTTCAGGGCTACCTTCTGTCGGACCGGCACACCTACGTGTATCTGTTCGACATCGCGGCCAAGAAGCTGGAGCGTCTGACCGCGGGCAAGTGGGACGAATCCGCGCCATCCTGGTCGCCGGACGGCAAGCGCATCGCGTTTCTGAGCAATCACGGGAAGGACCCGGATCGGGATCCCTACACGCAACTGTTCGTGGCCGACGCGCGCGCCGGCGCAAGCGAGAAGGAGCTGACCACCATCGACGACCGCGTGAAGCGCGCGCGGCCCGAGTGGAGTCCCGACGGAAAATGGATCGCGATCCTGGTAAGCGACGAAAAGAAATACGACCAATATTCCATGCAGCGGCTCGCGCTAATTCCCTCCGATGGTAGCGGCGAAGCGGCGTTGGTAAAGCCGGCGGCGGATCTCGATCGCGGAGTCTCCGAGCCGCGCTTCAGCGCCGATGGCCAGTCGATTTCGTTTCTGGTGACCGACGACCGGTCCGTCTACCCGGCGCGTGTCAGCCTCGGCGGCGCGTCGGTGGAACGGCTGGCGGCTTCGCCCATCGTGCTGAACGGCGCCAGCGTCGCCGGGGCTTGCTCCGCGGTCCTCTCGAGCACCGACACCAAGCCGGTGGAGGTGTATTCGCTGGATGGCGGCGCGCTTCGACAGCTCACGCATCAAAACGACGCGCTCTTCAGCGGCATCCAAACCGTGCCGGCGGAAGACATCGGGTTTCGGAGCAAGGACGGCACGGAAGTGCATGGGTTGTTGTACAAGCCCGCCGGTTACGTCGCGGGCGCCAAAGTTCCGTTGCTGCTGCGCATTCACGGCGGTCCCAACGGCCAGGATCAGCATGCGTTCAGCGTCGAGGCGCAGTGGTTCGCAGCCAACGGCTACGCGGTGCTGGCGGTGAACTATCGAGGCAGCGCCGGGCGCGGGCGCAAGTACTCGTGGTCGATCGCCGCGGACTGGGGCCATTACGAGGTCGAGGACCTGGAGGCCGGTCTCGACTACGCCATCCAAACGGGCGTCGCCGATCCCAACCGGCTGGGCGTGGGCGGCTGGAGTTACGGCGGGATCATGACCGATTACATGATCGCAAGCGACCATCGTTTTAAGGCCGCGACCAGCGGCGCCGGCACTGCCTTCACTCTCGGCTTGTACGGCGCGGATCAGTACATCCTTCAATACGACTACGAAATCGGTCCGCCGTGGAAGGCGCTGGATGCGTATTTGAAGATCTCGTATCCCTTCCTGCACGCCGACCGCATTACCACGCCGACGCTGTTTCTGGGCGGCGAGCGCGATTTCAACGTGCCGATTCAGGGCGGACAGCAGATGTTCCAGGCGCTCAAGAGCCTCGGCATCGACACGCAACTGGTCATCTATCCCGACCAGTTCCACGGGCTCACACGGCCGAGCTTTATTCGCGACCGGCTGGAGCGATACGCGGCTTGGTATGACAAGTATCTGAAGCAGGCGAGCGGCACGAGTAACGCGACCACGGCGTCGCAATGATGCGGGCCACTCGGATCAGAGCGCCGATTCGGTCGGGAACGCCGGCTTGCGCTTCTCCAGATGCGATGCCAGCCCCTCGCGAACTTCCGGACCTGTGAAGCCTAGAAACTCCAAGGCCAGCGACGTGTCGAAGGTCGGACCGGCTTGCCGCAGCCAGTTGTTCAGAGCGAATTTGGTCCAGCGTATGGCGCTTTGCGCGCCTTCTGCGAGACGGATGGCGATCTCGACAGCCTTGGCGTCCAATTCGGCGTCGTCCACCGCCAGGCTCACCAGTCCGATGCGCTCGGCTTCCTCGCCCAGCAGTTGGTCGCACAACAGGAGATAGTATTTCGCCTTTGCCATGCCGCAAAGCAACGGCCAGACGATGGCGGCATGATCGCCGGCGGCGACTCCTAAACGGGTGTGCCCATCGATGATGCGGCAATCTTTAGTGGCGATCGAAATGTCAGCAAGCAATCCACACGCCAAGCCAGCTCCGACGGCGACGCCCCGCATGGCGCTCACCACGGGCTTAGAGCAGTTGATCAGGCTATAGACCAGGTCGCGCGCTTCCTTCCACACTCGGGTGCGCGTCTCGAAGTCGCTGGCGATTTGCTGGATCATGTCGAAGTCCCCGCCCGCCGAGAAGACTTTTCCGGCGCCGGTAATAAGAGCGGCATTGACGCTTGGATCGCCGTCGATGTCCCGCCACATCTGGGAGAGTTCGGCGTGCATGGCGCGGTCGGCGGAGTTCATCTTGCCGTTGTCCATCGTGATGCGCAGCACTTTCGGATGCGGCCGGTCGAACTTCAGGCGCGTGTACGCTCGGTAGCGATCGGCGGTGTTTTCATCCATATTGGTCTCCTTCGTCGATTCGGGATCAGCCGTGCATGGTGAGGCCGCCGGAAACGCTGATGGTCTGGCCGGTGATGAATTTCGCGTCGTCGCTCAGCAGGAACGCGATCATGCCGGGATAGTCATCCGGCATCCCCAGGCGGCCCATCGGCATGGCGCGAGCGAGAGCTTCGGCGAGCTTGGGCGCCGATTCCGAGATGTTGGCCAACAGCGGCGTATCGGTGGGTCCGGGACAAACGACGTTCAGCGTAACGCCGCGCCGTGCCAGCTCGCGCGCCAGGGTTTTGGTGAACGCGGCAATGCCGCCCTTGCAGGCCGAATAGACGGCCTCGCCCGACGAACCCACGCGTCCAGCGTCCGACGAGACGTTCACCACGCGCCCGAACCCGCGCTCCGCCATCCCTCGCACGACGATGTGATGCATATTCAGCGGCCCGTACAGATTAATGCGGATCACTTTGTCCCAGAACTCGGGCGTAGTGTCGAGGAACTTCACGGCTTGATCCCAGCCCGCGATGTTGGCGAGCAGTTGAGTTGCGCCGGCGGAGGACTCGAAGGACTGCACGGCTCGGCGCACGGCGTAATAGTCCCCGATATCCACTCTATAAGCCAGCGCCTTTCCTGGTTGGTTCTCGCACAGGCGCGCGGTCTCTTCCGCGCCGTCGCCGTTCTGATCGAAGATCCCGACGATGCAGCCTTCCTCCACCAGCCGGATCGTTGTGGCGCGTCCGATGCCGCTTGCGCCTCCAGTCAGAATTAGGCGTTTGCCTTCTAAGCCGCGCATGTCAGTCCTTTCCGTGCAGAGTCGATCTTGCAATTATGTCTTAGTTCGGCGGCAACCCTTGCCTGGGGTACTGCGTCTAGCACTGTACGGTCACGCGACCCAGTGCGTTAAAATCGGTTCACACCCATGTCTTATTCTTTTTTGAAGCTTTTGCTGTGCGGCGCGATCGCGCTGGGCTTGCCAATCAATCTGGCGGCGCAGATGCCGGAGGCCCGGGTTCTGATCGGGCGGCCGATCGATGCGAACAAACTCTACACGATCGCCGGAAACACGCGCCCCGAAGCCAACGCGCAGAACGATCGCGGGAGAGTGGCGGATACGTTCGCGCTGGATCACATGCTTCTACAATTGCAGCACAGCCCGGAGCGGGAACAAGCGTTGCGGAGTTTTATAGATCAACTGCACGATTCCAAATCCCCCAATTTTCATAAATGGCTTACGGCGGTCGAATTCGGCAAGAATTACGGACCGGCGGCGCGGGATATCGAAACCATTTCCCAGTGGCTGCGATCCAGCGGCTTCACGGTGAACACCGTGTATCCGAGCGGTATGACGATCGATTTTTCCGGAACGGCCGGCCAGGTGTCGGCGGCATTCCATACAGAAATTCACAAGCTCTCCGTAAACGGGAAAGACCACATCGCGAATATGAGCGACCCGCGTATCCCGGAGGCGCTGGTTCCGGTGGTGGCTGGGGTTGTATCGTTGCACGATTTCCGGCCGCGCTCGATGAGGAAACCCCACGCGCAATACACGGCTACGTTTGAGGGCACTACTTTTCAGCTCATGACACCGGCCGACCTGGCCACGATTTACGATTTGAACGCGGCTTTCAACGCGGGATACACCGGCCAAGGACAAACCATCGCGGTGTTGGAAGATAGCGATCTTTACGCCAACTCGGATTGGAATACGTTCCGGCAGGTGTTGGGATTATCCAGTTACAGATCGGGATCGCTCAGCACGATCAATCCCGCGCCGCCGAGCGGAAGTTCCAATTGCTCCGACCCGGGCGCGACGGCAGACGACAATGAAGCGACACTCGACGCCGAATGGTCCAGCGCCGCAGCGCCGGACGCGAGCATCGTGGTGGCGTCCTGCGCGGACACGGATACCAGCTTTGGAGTCTTCATCGCGGCGCAGAATCTAATCAACGCCAGCGATCCGCCTCAGATCGTCAGCGTGGGCTACTCGTCCTGCGAAGCGGAGAACGGAGCAATCGGCAATGCGGCGTACAATTCGATTTACCAGCAGGCGGTGACCGAAGGCGTGTCGGTGTTTGTAGCGGCGGGAGACGCAGGCGCGGCCAGTTGCGATGACGGAGCGAGCGCCGCAACCCATGGCATCAATGTCAACGCCATCGCCTCCACGCCCTATAACGTTGCCGCCGGAGGAACCGATTTCGCCGACACGTCCCTGGGCACCAACAGTACATATTGGAACTCGTCCAACAGCTCCACCTACGGGTCGGCGATCTCCTACATTCCGGAAATCCCGTGGAACGACTCGTGCGCCGGCTCGATCCTGGCCGTTTTTGCCGGCTATACGGTTGGTTACGGCCCGAGCGGTTTTTGCGGAAGCGCGCTGGCGCAAGAAGCCGATTACTTCGTTGTGGGCGCGGGCGGCGGAGGGCCTAGCGGGTGCGCAACCGGAGCTCCGGCCGAAAATCTGGTGGTAGGAGGCAGTTGCCAGGGATATGCCAAGCCTTCGTGGCAAACGGGCGTGGCTGGGAATCCGAACGACGGCGTCCGGGATATGCCCGACGTATCCATGTTCTCCGCCGACGGAGTCTGGGGCCACTTCTATGTGTACTGCTTTACCGATCCCAACAATGACGGATCGCCGTGCGAGGGCGATCCGATCAATTGGGCGCCCGGTGGAGGTGGAACATCGTACGCTTCCCCTATTCTCGCTGGGATTCAAGCGCTGGTGAATCAAAAGATGGGCGGCGCCCAGGGCAACCCAAATCCGGTTTACTACAAACTCGCGGCCAGTTCGGCGGCCTCGTCAGTGTTCCATAGCATCACCACCGGAGATATCGTGGTTAACTGCGCGGGTGAAATTAACTGCTTCGGAGCCGGGTTCGTGGCAAGAGGCCGCGCGACGCCGGTTACCGGGTTCGCGGGCGGAAACGGCGCGCTCTCCACCACCAGCGGCGCGTATACTCCCGCCTATGCCGCCGCCGCCGGTTGGAACTTCGCAATCGGGCTGGGCAGCGTGGATGCCTACAACCTGATCTTGAATTGGAGCAAAGGCCAGTAAGGATCCCATGCGCAAATCCATTTTTCTTCTTAGCAGCGCCGTTGCGATGACGTTGGCGCCCGCGGTCACGGCTCAAAATTTCGATACCAGCGGGACGGCGGGCCTCAGCGGGCAATACCTATTCCGATACGTCACTTTCTTTAACGACTCGAACGGCAACCTGACGGAATCCTGCAGCCTGACGGGCGTGATGACGTTCGACGGTGTATCGTCGTACACGCTCTCGAACACGCAATTGTTCGATTCGGCCGGCGCCAGCGGCCAAGGCTCCTGCTCGTCGCTCGGCGGGGGCAACTACGGAGTGCAATCCAATGGCATGGCCCAATTGGACAATCCTCTCTTCGACGCCACTCTTGTGGGAAGCTTCAGCCAGCCCGTAGTCACAGCCAGTTCAACGGAAGACGACTACTACGATCTATTTATCGCAGTGCAAGCGCCGACGACCTCCGCATCGAACGGCAGTTTATCGGGGGCCTTCACGGTGGGCACGCTGGACTTCCTCAATGCTTCGGCCACACTGGCGCGGCAAGGCTATTTCACGCTGAACGCCGACGGCAACGGCAATATCGCGGCCTTCTCGGTGACTGGCTCGGCGGCGAATTTAAGCTCCGGCAACAGCATAACGCTGAACGTTGCGGCCTCCACGTATGCGCTCTCCGGCACGACCGGCGGGACCGTGACTCTTCCTAGCGACTACGGCGATCAAACGCAGATCGTCGCCGGCCAGAAAGCTCTGTACGTCTCGGCCGATGGGAACTGGTTCGTGGGCGGCTCGATCGCCGGATCTGACATGCTCTTCGGATTTCGGGCGCCTTCCGGAGTCAGCTCGAATGCGCTGTTGAACGGGACCTACTTTATGGCGGGAATGGAAGACTACGTGGGCGCGACACCGAATTTTCTGGATTCCTTCTATGGTTCCGTCAGCACCAACGGAAATGGAACGCTGATTTGGCATGAACGGTTCGACGATGTGGTCGACGTAGAAACCTACGACTACACGTTCAACACGCCGGTGACCATCGGCGGAGACGGCTCCTATTTCGACGGCAATATTTACACTTATTTCGCCGGCGCCAATGGAAAAGCGTTGATGCTGATTGGATCGAACCAACAATACTCGCTGATCGCCGGTGTCCAGGCGCCAGGGTTCACGCCGACATCCACGGTGTGGATTAATCCAGTCGGGATTACCAACGCGGCCAATTACACGCCCATCACGAACGCTTACTCTCCCGGAGAGCTGGTGAGCCTGTATGGAAACTTCGGCGTCGCTACTCAAGTTGACCAGGTGCTCCCGATTCCCACCACGCTGGGCGGCGTGCAGGTGATGGTCAATGGGCAGGCGGCGCCGGTCTATCTGGTAAGTCAGAACCAGATCAGCGCTCTGATTCCCTACGAGGTTTCGGGCAGTTATTTTGCGACTTTTCAGGTGGTGGTGAACGGGTCGCAGTCCAACACGGTAACGGTGTACATCGATAACACGTCGCCGGGGCTTTACACGCTCACCGAGAACGGCATCGGGCCGGGAGCGATCCTGCACAAAGATTTCACCGAGGTAACGGACGGAAGCCCGGCCGTTCCCGGCGAGACGGTCCTGCTGTTCATGAACGGTCTTGGAACCGTGACGCCGCAAGTGGCCGATGGCGCGGGCGGTCCCAGCAACCCGTTGAGCTACAGCGACGAATACCAGGATATTGTCGTGGATCTGGACGACGGGGTGGATTCGCCGGCCGAGACTACCGTCACGTACGGAGGCCTTGCGCCCGGGTTTGCGGGGCTATATCAGGTTAATTTCAAGCTCCCGACCAGCGGTTTGGAAAACGGCGATGTCTACGTTGCCTTCAACACCAACGAAGCGCTTAACATCATGGCAACGATCAGCGTGTCGGGATTCCCGCAGTCATCCGCACGCGTCGGTCAGGCCCTCCACGCTGCCAGGCCGCAACGCCGCGCCGGCCCCGCTCACAGGAAGCATGGGAAGGATTTTCGCCGTGCGTTGCCGGAGAGATCATCGCTAGAGAGATCATCGCTGGAAAAATCAAGGGAATAGCGAGGCGGACGCCTGACAAGCTCGATGATAGCGGCGCTGGCGGTTGCGGTCTCACTGCTCGCGTCACCCGCCGGCAGCCAAACCGCCTCCTACCGGGCGCCGCGCACGGCCGACGGCAAACCCGACTTGAACGGCATCTGGCAAGCCCTCAACACCGCCAATTGGGACATTCAGGAGCATTCGGCGGCGCCGGGACCAGTGGCAGCGCTCGGAGCGACGGATGCAATTCCTCCAGGATTGGCCGTAGTGGAGGGCGGCGAGATCCCTTACTTACCGGAAGCAGCGAAGAAGCAGCGGGAGAACTTCGCGAATCGGCTGACCGGCGACCCGGAAATCAAGTGCTATCTGCCCGGCGTGCCGCGAGCCACCTATATGCCCCAGCCGTTCCAAATTATTCAAGGCGCCAAGTCGATCATGATCGCCTATCAATATGCCGGCGCCGTTCGCGCCATTCCGCTGTACGATCCCGGGCCGAGTCCCGCGCCGAGTTGGATGGGCTGGTCGGTGGGCCATTGGGAGGGCGAGACGCTGGTGGTGGACGTAACGGCTTTGAACGATCAGACCTGGTTCGACCGGGCCGGAGACTTCCACAGCGACGCGTTGCACGTGGTGGAACGCTACACGCCTCGCAGCCCTGATACCCTAGTCTACGAGGCCGTCATCGAGGATCCGAAAGTATTTTCGCGGCCCTGGAAGATCAGCATGCCTCTCTATCGGCGAGTGGAGAAAAATGCGCAGCTTTTGGAATTCCGATGCGTCGAGTTCTCCGAAGAGGTGATCTACGGGCATCTTCGCAAGAAACCGAACAACTGAAATGCGGCATCGACTGGCCGGTTTGAGGAGCGCGCTTGCCATTGCGATCGCGGCAGGGTTGCTGGCGCCCACCTTGGTCCGTGGCCAAGCTTGGACTCCAGCACGCACGCCGGACGGCCAGCCGGACCTCCAGGGATTCTGGTCGAACGTTTCCATCACACCGCTGGAGCGCCCGGCCGAGCTTGCCGGAAAAGAATATTTCACGGACCGGGAACTCGCGGAAGTGGAAAAGCAGGCGGAAAAACCCAAAGGTGTGGAGGTTCTCGGAGGGACCATCGCGCATTATGATTTCCTGCAGTTCGGTCTAGACCAGACTCAGGCCAAGCACGCTTTGAACCACCGAACTTCGCTGATTGTGGATCCGCCCGATGGAAAAATTCCGCCGCTCACGCCGGAGGCGGTGAAGAGAGCGGCGGCGCGCGCGGAGGCGAGGAAGCACAGCGGCGCGGGCCCCTACGACGGCCCCGAAAACCGGCCGCTGAGCGAACGTTGTATCTTCATGACGGAGGGGCCGCCCATGCTTCCCGAAGCCTACAACAGCAATCTGCAGTTCCAGCAGGGACCGGGCTACGTGGCGATCCTGCAGGAGGAGATCCACGACGTACGCATCATCCCCCTGGACGGCCGTCCGCACGTGGGTCCCAATATCCACGAGTACATGGGCGACTCGCGGGGCCGTTGGGAGGGCAACACGCTGGTAGTGGACACGACCAACTTCACCGATAAAACGAGGTTCATGGGATCCACCGAAAGCCTGCATGTGGTAGAGCGCTTCACAATGCTGGACGCGGACACGATCCTGTACCGCTTCACGGTGGATGACCCAGCGACGTGGGTCAGGCCCTGGACAGCCGAGCTGCCGATGACCAGGATTCAGGGTCCGCTGTACGAGTTCGCCTGTCACGAGGGAAACTACGGCCTGGCGAACACGCTCAGCGCAGCGCGCGCCGAAGAGGCAAAGCAGGCCGGAAAATGAAAATAGTTCCGATTGTCGGTCTCATCCTGGCCGCGGCGCCGTTGTGGGCGCATCACTCCTTCTCGGCGGAATTCGATATCAACAAGCCGCTCAAATTGCAGGGAGTGGTCACAAGATGGGAATTGACCAATCCTCATTCCTGGATTCACTTGGATGTGAAAAGCCCGGACGGTAAGACCGTGACCTGGATGATTGAAGGCGGCAGTCCGAATTCTTTATTCCGCCTGGGCTTCAACAAGGATTCCCTGCCCCCGGGAACCGAGATCATGGTGGAGGGCTATCAGGCCAAGGACGGCGCGAATCGAGCGGTGGGCGCGAAGCTCACGTTCAGCGATGGGCGCAAATTGTTTCTCGGCGGGTCTGTGCCTGGGGGCAATCCGGATTCGGCCGAACCGCCGGCGAAGAAGTGATTCATGCAGGCTTCACTTCATCAGTCACAACCGTAAAGGTTTTTAGGATGTTGGGACCAAACGACGTGGTAATCGCCACGTCGGCGGCATCGCGGCCGGTGGCCATCAGCACGCGGCCGATTCGCGGGAAGTTGTGGCGCGCATCGAACGTCCACCAGCGATCCTCCAGGTAGACCTCGAACCACGCGCTGAAGTCCATCGGCAGCGTCACGGGAACGCCGATGTCGCCCAGGTAACCGGAGGCGTAGCGGGCCGGAACGTTCATGCAACGGCAAAAGGTAACCGCGAGATGCTGGAAATCGCGACAGACCCCGCAGCGATCCCCGTACACATCGCGAGCCGTCTTGGTGGGACTGGCGAAGTGGTAGCCGAAGGTGATATTCGCGTGCACCCAGTCACAGATCGCTTGTACCACGGACCATCCCGGCGCGGCTCCTCCGAACAGGGTTCCGGCGGTGTCCATGAGTTGGTCGACTTCGCAGTAACGCGAAGCCAGCAGAAAACGGAGTACTTCCGGCGGCAGATCTTGGACAGGCGATTGGCGCGCTCCTGGATTTACCGGATCGGGAACGCCCGAGTCTTCGATCAGAGTGGAATTGTAGAGCCGAATCTGACCGGCCGGCGCGACGAAACGAGAACAGATGTTGCCAAACGAGTCGCGATAAATTTCAAGCGGAACCGCCGGGGTGAGTCGCAGTTCGTCGGGCTCCCGCAGGTCCACGATTCTCGAGGGATGCACATTCAGCATCGCGACCATCGGAACGGGCGCGGGAATCTCGAATTCGATGTCGTAGCCTACTCGGATCAGCATTAGCTCCCACCCATACCAACGATCGATGGCGCCTTGCCGGCGGGGCAATGAGCGACGGAGATCCTTCAGCCGCCAACAGTATCAGTCTAACCGAAAGCGAGGAGAGCTTCTTCGTTCGCAAAGCCTTCGTCGCGAAAAATGAGACAATGGCGGTTACGCCCCGCTCGAATCGCGACAAGCTGAAGCTGTGAACAAACAGGTGCTCGTAGTCTACAGGAAGCCTGACAAGGTACGGCCGTACGAAGATGCGCTGCTCGCCGCCGGACTCGATCCCGTGTTGCGCGAAGCGAATCGACCGCTGTCTCTGGGCGATTCATCGGGCTTAGTCCTGACCGGCGGATCGGATGTCGATCCGGCGCTCTACGGCGAAATAATACAAGCGGAAACGGAACGGCCGGATGCGGAGCGAGATGCCGTCGAAGCGGCGCTGGTGGAAGAGGCGCTCGCGCAAGATCTGCCGATCCTGGCGATCTGTCGCGGCCTTCAGATTCTGAACGTGAGTCAGGGGGGCACGCTGATCCAGCACCTGAACCCGCTCGACCGGCATCAACGGACTGACACGAGCCACGAGTTGCCCGCGCACCGAGTGACCATCCGGCCGGGTACGCTGCTCTCCACGATCGCGGGCACGGATACATGGCAAGTGAACTCGCGTCATCATCAGGCGGTGAGGACGGTGGCCGGCAATTTGCGGGTGTCCGCGTTCGATCCCGAGGACGGGACGATAGAAGCGCTCGAGCATCCGGAGCGGCGGTTCGTGCTTGCCGTGCAGTGGCACCCTGAAGATCAGGCGCGCGTCGATCCAAACCAAATGAAGCTCTTTCAGAGTTTCAGCGCGGCGATAGGCTGAGGATAACAAGGAAATCGAATGACATTTTGTCTCGGGGTTATTGTCGAAGATGGCCTGGTGGGAATTGCCGACACTCGCGTGGTATCGGGTTCCGAAGCGCTGACCGCCCGCAAGGCGGCCACCTACCAGGGCCCCGGCTATTCATTCTTTATCATGACCTCCGGCCTGCGATCACTGCGCGACAAAGTGCTGCTGTTTTTCGAAGAGGCTTTCAGCCGGCAGATCTCCGCCAGGGAGCGCTTGTTCAAATTAGTCAATCTATATGCGGCGCAGGTGCGGCGTACCGCAAGCGAGGACGCGAAGGCGCTGGAGGAAGGCGATCTTGACTTCAACCTCTATTCCTTGATCGGCGGCCAGATGACGGGCGATAGCGCGCACCGCTTGTTTCTGGTCTACCCGGAGGGGAATTGGATCGAAGTGGGTCCCGACACGCCCTATCAGATCATCGGCAACTCGGGATACGGGAAACCGATTCTGGAACGTTCCCTGACGCGCAGCGATCCGATTCTTTACGCGTTCAAATTAGGCGTACTCGCGTTCGACGCCACCCGGCTGTGCGCTTCCAACGTGGATTTTCCGATCGACGTAGTGCTCTACCGGCGCGGAAGCTATGCATTTGTGGAGCACCGCTACCAGCGCGAGGATCTGAACCAGATTTCCCATTGGTGGCAAGAGCGCATGCGCTGCGCGGTGGATGAACTGCCGTCCAAATGGGTGGAGGCCGCATTCTCGAAGCTGGCAGAATCCAAGCCGCCGCCGGAAAGCGGGTGAGTTGGCGTGCAGAAGGGGAGCAGCTTGCCGGCGCTCCAGCGGCTCCTTGGGCACGACCACTTGGCGACAACGGAGATCTATTTAAACCTCAGCCCCGAGCACGTCATCAAGGAATTCATGGACAAGTGCTCGCATCGTTGTGATCTATCGAGAACCGTGTGCTGCCGTGTATTCGGCGTTCAGGCGTGGCTTCGACAACGATTCTGCGCCGGCTTGCGGTGATGTGCGCGGAACAACTCACTGGGCTTGCCGGATCGATCGATCCCGGGTTGGTCAGGATCGTCTCGTACCGCGCCCTTTGCGACGCGCCCGACGCGATGCTGAAGCCGCTACGTCTTCGCCGGAATTCCGTTCGACCCGATCAGCAAAGCCGCTCGGGAAGAGCGGTGGAAAGTGCGCGATGCGGACCGGCGCTATGTCTGAACTGCCGCAGCCCGACATTGCCTGGCTGGAATGCTTCTTCGATGTGCGCCAGAGCCGCCAATGGAAAATACTGGAACGCGGTTCCTTGTTTGACATTCCAAGGGACCCACAAGCGGGTTTCGCTTCATCCCTGTGGGAGCTCGAAACTCTCGATCGCAGATGCTTCGTCCTCGAACATCTGTAGAACCGAGTCAATCTTGGTCACGCTCAGTACCCGCCGCACCGGCGTATCTGGATTAAGCAGCTTGAGAGCGCCTGCGTTCTTCACGGCGTGGCAGTAGCAGTTCATCAGCACTCCCAAACCAGTGCTGTCGATCCGGCTAACTCTGCTAAGGTCGATCAGGACCTTGGAGTCGCTCTCTAAACGGATTGCTTTGGACAACTCCGCCAACTCCAGCGATGCCGCCAGCAACTGTGTGCCCTGCTTGAATCCCAGCACGGTCACGTCCTGGACGCGCCTGCGCTCAACCGTGGGCTCGCCCAAGCCGCGAATCAGAAGTTCGGTAGCACGCATCTCCTCGAAACACTCCTGGCAGCCGAGGAAGTGATCTTCCCATTCTTCGGCTAGATCCGCGTTCGCGCGGTGCTGTAGATAGCGCGCAATCAGCAGCTCGCGAAAGACCGGATCGTCATGGAAATCCATGCTCACATCACTGAGTGACGCGAAACTCCCCGATGTTTCGTCTGCTCCACAAAAATTGCACGAAATCTTTCCTTAGCCCGGCACAGCACCACGCGGAAGTTTTCGTCCGTCAGTCCGGTGTGTTTCAGGATCTCTTCCTTCGACTTTTCTTCGAGATAGAATGCCCGCAGTATCCGGCGGTCGCGCTCGGAAAGTTGTTCCAGCCCCGTCGCGATGGCTTGGCGAAGCTCGAAAAGATCGGCTTCCGGGATCGTCTTCGGGGCCGGCTCCGGCACCACCTCCGGCATCGGCTCCTCGCGCAGGTTCCGGCGCCGGTACTCGGAGATCACATTTCGGCAAATGCCATTCACGAATGCGCCCCCGGCCGCGGAGTTCCGGATCCTTCCGTCCCGCGTGGCAGTCACGAACCGGGTGAGGGTCTCCTGTACGATATCGTCGACGTCGGGGCAATAGAAGCCGATGTCGTAGCAGACTTTGAATCGCAACCTCAGTCGAAGCTTGTCCAGCTCGTCGTCAGAAAGGATCATCGACCCTTAAACACCCCGAATTCGAGCCATCGTAACATACCTATATATCGCTGCTTGACATCGCTCGGCACTTCACCCGACCATCCTTATAGATAATGAATATCGAACCAACGAGACTCGAAAAGGCCATTCTGCTAAAGGTAACAGGCCGAATGGATGCTGAGAACGCCCACGAGTTTGAAGAGGCCTGCGAGCACTGGATCACCGAGGGCGCGAAGCATTTGATCGCCGATGTGGACGGCCTGCAGTACGTGAGCAGCATGGGGCTGCGCTGTTTCCTCTCAGTTGCCCAAAAGCTCCAATCAACTTCCGGGTCGCTGATCCTGTGCGGGCTGCATGGGTTGCCGCGCCAAGTCTTTGAAATGACGCGCCTCATCGGCCTGTTTCCAGTATTTGAAACCACCCAGCAAGCCCTTGCCACCCTCTGATGGACGCTCCGGTCAAACGTCTCACCCTGCCCGCTCGCCCCGAATCGATTGCCGCTTTTTGCGAATTTGTGCGCGCGGGTGCACTGGCCGCCGGCATCGCCGCGAGCGAACTCGAGAAACTGGATCTGGTCCTAGAGGAGATCCTGATCAATGTTGCCCGCTACGCCTATGTGCCGGATACGGGCAAAGCAGAGGTTGCCTACTTCGCGGAAAAGCAAGGCAAGCTGCGGGTAGAGATTGCTGATTCGGGCCGCTTTTTCAATCCTTTAGAGGTAGATCCACCGGATCTTTCCAGGGGTTTGGCGGAACGCCAGATCGGCGGTCTGGGCGTATTTCTAGTGAAGAATCTGGTGGAATCAATCGCCTACAGCCGGAAGGACTACCGAAACGTCCTCTCCTTTACATTCCCCAGCGGTGGCTGATCTGGCTCCATTTCCCAAGGAACTTTTTTTGTGGGCCTGCAACATCCATCGGAAGTGTGTCACTCTACAATGTAAGCAACGCAGTAAGCGCTCTGGAGGAATTTGATGACTTCGTTACGCAAATGGAGATTCCCGATTCTGATTGGCAGCGGCCTGATCGCAGCCGGTGTCCTGGTTTATTTTTCGAGCAACCACATCAGTACCGACAAGACCCAAGGTGCAATCGGCAAACGTGACGTTTACCGCGACGGGCAAGTGAACTCGGCCGACGTGGCTCAGCCGGGGTCGGCGCCCGTGGCTACCCAAGCTATTCTCGAGAGCAGCGAATTCAAGTCGCTGGCCAAGGACCCTGCATTCCAAAAGTTGCTGGCAGATCCAGCGTTCGAGAATTTATCAAGGCAGGCGGGATTCGTGTCGCTGTTGTCGGATCTGAACTTCCACGAGATGGTGCTGCGTAAAGATTTCACGGAACTCGTTACCTCGGATCTTTTTGCTCGCGCGCTGAGTCAATCCAACCAGCAGAACATAATGCACTTCCTGTCCTCGGATTTAAATGTGCAGCGGTCCTATTCTGAGCTGATCCACCTGAGCGCGTTCAACAACCTACTGGAACACCGCACGTTCCGGGAGTTGGCCGCGAATAGTGCTTTCCTGGGTCTGCTGAGATCCAACGAACTCTCGCGTGCATTGACCGTGAGGACGTTCTCGGACTTGACCTTGAGGTCGGAGTTCGGGGCCTCGCTTCTCTCGGGTAGCGCCCAGCAGATGAGAGCGGAGTTGAGGAGATAATCGGCCAGCCTTTGACCGCAATCAGTTTCTTCACTGGAGTCCCGCGCAGGGTCGCGGGACTCGTTTTGCTTTTTGGCCTGCTCTGCGCACCCGCGTTCGCCCGACACCCGAAGATATTCATCCAATCCTCGACGCACATCGAAGTTCTTTATTACAGCCCGACGCACGAATACCTGGTCACGCATCTCATTCGCTCCTACGAAAACGCGCTCGCGTTCGAGACCAACCTGTTTCATTACGTCCCATCGCAGAAGCTGAGTGTTCTGCTTGAGGATTTCGCCGATTACGGCCACGGCGCAGCCGGAACCGTGCCCTCCAACTTCATCGACGTCGGCATCGCACCCTTTAGCTACACTTACGAGACACTGCCGGCCAACGAGCGAATGACCTGGATCATGAATCACGAGTCGATCCACATCGTGATGGGCGACAACGCGAACCCCGCCGACCGCCGCTATCGCTCCCTGTTCTTCGGCAAGGTCGCGCCCACCGATGACGACCCGGTTTCAATTCTATACAGCTCGCTCACCAGTCCCAGGCACTATTCGACACGCTGGTTTCACGAAGGCATCGCGACCTTCATGGAAACGTGGATGGCCGGCGGACTAGGACGCGCCATGGGCGGTTGGGATGAAATGGTGTTTCGAACCATGGTCCGCGACGACGCTTACGTCTACGACGTTGTCGGGCTCGAATCCGAGGGAACCGCCGCCGACTTTCAGACTGGCGCGAACTCGTATCTTTACGGCACCCGCTTCATGACCTGGCTCTGCTACACCTATGGCCCCGGCAAGCTGCTCGAATGGATCACGCGCGGCGAGAACACCAAGCGCTACTTCGCATCGCGCTTCGCTCAGGTCTACGGAATGGGGCTGGATCAGGCCTGGAAAATGTGGATCGCCGATGAGCGAAAGTTTCAAGAGAAGAATCTCGCTGAAATCCGGAAATATCCGGTCACCCAGCCGCAAAGGCTGACGGCCAGGACCCTAGGTTCCGTGTCGCGAGCGTATTTCGATCCGAAAGACAACGTGATCTATGCCGGCATCCGCTATCCCGCGCATATCGCGAGTGTAGCGGCGATCCACGTGGACACCGGTAAAATCGAAGAGCTGAAGGAGATCAAGGGACCGGGCCTTTACTACGTCACGTCGCTGGCTTGGGACGCCCACGCCCGGAAGCTGTATTACACCACCGACAATAACGACTTGCGCGACTTGAATGTGTACGACGTCGAGACGCATCATTCCGCGCAGCTACTGAGGGATGTCCGGGCCGGCGACCTCGCCTTCGACGCGGCGGACGGCTCGCTGTGGGGCGTGCGGCACAACAACGGCTTATCGGGCCTGGTGGAGTTTCCCGCGCCTTATAAGGAATCCAAGAGCGTTCACGATTTCGATTACGGCGCCGACCTCTTCGACATCGACGTTTCCCCGGATGGCCAGTTTCTCACCGGCGCGCTCGCCGATGTGAGCGGCCGGCAAAAGCTGGTGCGCTTTCGGATCAATCAGCTGCGCAATGGCGATGCTTCCTTCGAGGTGCTGTACGACTTCGAGTACAACTCGCCCGGCAATTTCGTGTACTCACCGGATGGGCACTATCTGTACGGCTCGTCCTACTACACGGGTGCATCCAATCTGTTTCGCTACGATTTTGAGACCAAACAGATGGACGTGATCAGCAATGCCGAGACCGGGCTATTTCGCCCCTTGCCTCTGGCGGACGGGTCGCTGATCGCGTTTGAATACACCAGCAAGGGATTCATTCCGGCGCGCGTGCCCACCAAAAAACTGCAGGACGTGAGTGCGGTGAAGTACTTCGGCCAGGCGACTCTCGACAAGTATCCCGAACTGCGCCGCTGGAAGCTGCCGCCGCCGTCCTCGGTCAATTCAGAGAACCTGATCACCCGAGCGGGCGCCTACAATCCGCTGCATAATGTGCAGTTGATTTCCGCCTATCCGATCGTGCAAGGTTACAAGTCTACGGCGGCTGTCGGCATGCGCGCCGAATTTGCGGACCGTTTGCGCGTGGTGGGCGTGAACATAGACGGCAGCTATTCGCCTGATCCGAATCTGCCGGTGAACGAGCGCGCGCACGTCTCGTTTGACGCCCACATGTGGGATTGGAAGCTGACCGGCTATTACAACTACGCGGATTTCTACGATCTGTTCGGCCCCACCAAGGTGAGCCGCAAAGGCGAATCGCTGAAGCTTGCCCATTCGCAATACTTGATCTACGACACGCCGCGCACGCTGTCGCTCGAATGGAACGTGGCCGGCTACTCCGACCTCGATCGCCTGCCCGAATATCAAAACGTAGCCACCAACGTCCGGGATCTGGCGGAAGCCAACGTAATGTTGAAGTATTCGAACCTCGAACGCGCGCAGGGCGCGGTGGATGACGAAAAAGGGAGCTCCTGGGGCATCTACTCGCGCATGTACTACTCGCATTCCTCGTTCCCACGGCTGTGGGCGAACTACGACCGCGGATTTCTGCTGCCGCGCAACAGCTCGTTTTGGCTCCGCGGTTCGGCCGGAAAATCGCTGGGCAATTTCGACAGCCCTTTTTCGAGCTTCTATTTCGGCGCGTTCGGCAACAATTACATCGATCACGGTACAATCGACCGCTACCGCGATTACTACAGCTTCCCGGGCGTGGGCATCGATGCGATCGGCGCGCGCAGTTTCGGAAAGCTGTTGGGCGAATACAATCTGCCACCCCTGCGTTTCCGTGAATTCGGAACCACATGGTGCTATTTGAATTGGGCGCGGCTGACGTTCTTCTCTTCGGGACTGATCACGAACTTCACCAGCACCGCGGGCCGCGATTATTTCGCCAACATCGGAACGCAATTGGATTTCCGCGTGGTATTGTTCACATATTTGAACGCAACCCTCTCCTCGGGCTACGCCGCCGCGGCCGACCATAATGGCCATGTCACTACCGAGTACATGGTCTCGCTGCGGATTCTTTGATGTTCCCCCCTGCCCTCTGGCTGTTTCTTGCGCAGGCCGGCTTGAGCGTTTTTCCCGTGTTGGTATTTCTGTTCGCGCTCAAGCTAATCGACACGTACAAGCTGCTGACGCTCCCGCGCGTGTTGCGATCGGTGGGCGTCGGGTGCGCTGCCGCGGTGGTTTGCTGGGCCCTCAACACGGGGATCTACGCATCGGGCATTACATCCCCGGGCGTGTGGGCCCGCTCCGGCGCACCGGTGATCGAGGAAATCGCCAAGGCGCTTTACGTAGTTTGGCTGTTGCGATCGAATCGCGCGGGCTTCATGGTGGACACGGCAATCTCGGGGTTCGCGGTTGGCGCCGGTTTCGCAATCCTTGAGAATTTGACCTACATTCCGGATCTTTCCGCCAGCGGCGTGGCTTCGAGCGCCGTGCGCGGCCTCGGTACGGCCATGATGCATGGCGGCGCGACTGCCATCTTCGGTACCATCGCGGCAAACGTGAGCGAGATCCGCGGGTCGCGTTCGACGATAGTTTTTCTGCCTGGACTCGCGGCGGCTATCTTTATTCACGAGCTTTACAACCAACCGTGGTGGCAGCCGGTGATCGCGGCGGCGGTGGTGCTGGTTGCCTTACCCGCGGGGACGGCATTTATCTTTTGGCGCAGCGAAAAAGTGCTGGAAAACTGGCTCGGAACCAAGCTCGACAAAGATATCGACCTGCTGCAGATGATCGCGACGGGAACGTTCAGCGAGTCGAAGGTGGGTTCTTATCTTCGATCGCTGGAGAACACCTTTGCGCCCGTGATTCTGGGCGACATGCTCTCGTATTTGCATCTGTCGCTCGAGCTTAGCGCGCGAGCCAAGGGCGATTTGCTGCGCCGCGAGATGGGCTTTCCGTTGACGCCCGATCCCGAGTTGCCTGCCCAGATGAAGGAACTGAAGTTTCTAGATCAGCAGATCGGCCGCGCCGGAAAGATGGCGATGGGGCCACTACTGGGGCAGAGCCGGCGTGATATTTGGGAGTTGCAGCAGTTAAGGGAAAAGATCGGCCCATCGTAACCGCCTTTTCGGCGCGATCTCGCCGTTGCACAACATCCTTTTAACGAGGTATCTCTGCAGGAATCAAGGTGATTTATCTACAGGTCACAACCCGCGCGGGCAAAGAAGTCTCATGCCGATCGCGTGCGTTAAATTGTGCAACTGGATGCCGTTCGGAACGGCGCGCTCATCAACGCGCTCCGAGTAGAACCGGAATTAGGGACGCCCGCCATTAAGGAGAGACTCTTCGAGGCAAAAGGCATGGAATGCATACCTTCCGGCGCCTCAATGTGACTTGGCGGCAAGAAGTGGGCGCCAGCCCAATCGACGCGCAAAAATCGGCTGGCCGCGCATTGCTCGATATGACGTTCCTGTACACGCAAAA
>Ga0302326_10002974_pt1 | contig 40493 bp, 34 predicted proteins | sample Palsa_T0_3_FD_202264 | JGI IMG/M metagenome (GOLD analysis project Ga0302326, IMG submission 202264) | Peat permafrost microbial communities from Stordalen Mire near Abisko, Sweden - Palsa_T0_3 | ecosystem: Environmental > Terrestrial > Soil > Palsa > Peat permafrost | place: Sweden: Abisko... | reverse complement strand
CTGGCCATCGATCCAGAACGGCAATTCCGCCTCGCCGCTCATTGGCATCTCCCCGCCTTGCATGGACACTGCTTCAGTCCCTGGTATTGCTTCGAAACTTTGCAGAATCTCGCGGTATTTCGCGCGAAGCTGCCCAGCACTCATTTCCTTCTGAGGCACAAACGACGTCGAGAAAGCCACCACGTTGTGCGGATCGAATCCAGGATTAACTCTCCAGAGCGCGGCGATGCTTCGGATCATTAGCCCGGCCCCGATCAGCAGCACCAGCGCCATCGCCATTTCCACCGCCACCAGCACTCGCTGCGTGCGATGCCGCGCGCCGCTTGATCCGCGCCCGCCTTCTTTCAAAGTTTCGTTCAGATCCGGCCGCGCGATTTTCAACGCCGGAACGAGCCCGAACAAAATTCCCGTCAAAACTGAAATGCCCAGCGTGAAAAGCAGCACGTGCACGTCGAGACCGATTTGATCTGCGCGCGGAATAGCTTCGGGCAGAACCGCGAGCACAGCTTGCGTGCCCCAGTTAGCGAGCGCGAGTCCCAACGCTCCGCCCGCGGTGGCGAGCAGGATGCTTTCCGTCAGAAGCTGCCGGATCACGCGAGTGCGGCTTGCGCCCAGCGCCGCTCGGATGGCGAACTCGCGCGCGCGCCCCGTCGAGCGCGCCAGCAGCAAGTTGGCCATATTCACGCACGCGATCAGCAAAACGAATCCCACCGCGCCGAGCAATACCAGCAGAATTCCTTGGACGTCTCCGATGATGTCTTTTTTCAGCGGCACGAGCTCGATTCCAGAGCCCTTATCTGCTTCCGGATACTCCGCCGCGAGGCCTGCCGCCACGCCTTCCATATCCGCGCGCGCCTGCGCGAGCGTCACTCCGGATTTCAGCCGGCCGATTGCGCTCATACCCAACGCGATTCGCCGATCGCGAAATGTCGGGTCGTTCCACTGCCCCATCGGCACGTACACGTCCAACGGGCGGAACATCGGCAGGCGGTCTGCGTAAACGCCGATAATCGTGTAAACCGTGCTGTCGAGCGTCATCGTCTTGCCGATCACGTCGGGTGAAGATCCATACATGCGCTTCCACAATCCCGCCCCAATCACGGCAACGGGAGCCGCGCCAGGTTGATCTTCTTCAGGCAGGAAATTGCGCCCGAGTATCGGCTGCATCCCGACGACCGGGAAGAATTCCGCAGACACCCTGTACCCCTGGATGCGCTCCGGCTGACCTGTTCCCGTGAGGATGTAATCTTGGTCCATGTAGGCGCCAAGGCCCGAGAATGATTGATTCCGCTTCTGCCAATCCAGAAAGTTGAGATAAGAGACGGAGGTCTCGCCGGAAGCGGAAGCCATACCGTAGACGGCGTAGAGCTGATTGGGCTGCGGAAACGGCAGCGGATTGAGCAATACACCGTTCACCACCGAAAATAGCGCTGTGTTGGCGCCGATTCCGAGCGCGAGTGTGAGAATGGCGACCACCGCGAATCCCGGCGACTTCGCCAGCATGCGAATGGCATACTTCAAATCTTGCATGAAAGCATTCATCGCCATGCTCCATCGAATCTGAATCCAATTTCTTTTCGGCGTTTCAAACTCTGATACGCGAGTTGAAGTTCAATCGTTCCTATTCGTATCGCAACGCAACCATTGGATCCACGCGCATCGCCCGCCGCGCCGGGAAGTAACACGCCAGCAGTGCAACGACCGCAAGCGCGGCAGCTCCGCCGCCAAAGCTGATCAAGTCGGTTGCGCTCACGCCAAAGAGCAAGCTTGCGAGCAACCGCTCGAGAGCGAATGTCATCGGCAGCCCAATCGCGATTCCGATGGCTGTGAGCACGAGCCCGCGCGAGATCAACATCTTCATGACGTCGCTCGGCCGTGCTCCAAGCGCCAGCCGCACGCCGATCTCATGCGTGCGCTCCGTCACCGCATAAGCCATCACGCCATAGACACCCACCGATGCGAGCACCAGCGCGATCAGCCCCAGAACCCCCATATTCGCGGCGACGTAAGAGAGGCCCACGATCGCGTTCGAGATCACGCGCTCGAGCGTCATCGCGTCGTACACCGGCTGATCCGGATCAACGCTGGCAACGCTGCCGCGAATCGCCGGTATCATTCCGCGTGGATCGCTCGTCGTACGCACCACCAGGTAAGTGTCCGCGTAGCTCCGTTGTTGATAGGAAAGATAAATCGCGTAGGGAGGGTTGCGATCGAAGATTTGGTAAGTGACGTCGCTCACCACACCGGCGATCGTGAGCCAAGGACCCGGTTCATCATCGCGGCCCATCTTGATGTGCCGCCCGAGCGCACTCTCTCCCGGCCAGAATCGCCGCGCCAATGATTCGGAGATAATCGCGACTCCCGGCCGATCGGCGCCATCCGCGTCAGTGAATTCGCGCCCCTCGCGCAGCGCCACGTGCAACAGCCGGAAGTACGATGGGCTAATCGTTTCGCGATTCGCTGTACGGTATTCGCCAGGCCGAGCCGGCTGCCCTTCGACGCTGAAATCATCCGAAGCTCCTCCGATGCCGAACGGAACCACGGACGCAAGCGCAGCCTCCTTTACGCCTGGAAGGCTTCCGACCGACTGCAACATGCGGTCGTAGAACGCGGCTAGCTGCGCCGAATTTTTGTATTTCGATTCAGGCAGCGTCATTCGCATCGTCAGCACGCTTTGCGGCTCGAAATTGAAATTCATCCTGAAAATTGCATTCACGCCCTTCACCATCAGCACGGCGCCCACAAGTAGCACCAGCGAAAGAGCGATCTCGGCAACCACGAATGCGCTTCGCATTCGCTGCCGGGCGCGGCCGCCGGTTGTTCCCCGCCCGATTTCCTTGAGCGATTCGACCAAGTCCGGCCGCGATCCTTGCAGCGCCGGTGCAAGTCCCGCGAGAATTCCCACGATCACCGTAATGGCCATCGTGTAAATGAAAGTGTCGCGATCGAGTTTGATGGAGCTCCATGCCGGGATGTATCGCGCCACCTCCGGCGGCATATTCTTCACGATCAGCTCGATCCCCCACTCGCCAATCAACAAGCCGATTCCAGCTCCCGCGAATGCAAGCAATAGACTTTCGGCGAGAAGCTGCCGGATGATTCGCCATCGGCTCGCGCCCAGCGCTCGCCGCACAGCAATTTCTTTCTGCCGGCCGACGCTTCGCGCGAGAAGCAGGTTCGCAACATTGGCGCACGCAATCAGAAGAACGAAGCCCACCGCTCCGAGCAAAACCAGCGAATACTGAACGCTCAGCAGTCCCGCGGCGTAAAGCCGCAGCGGCATGATCCAAATGCTCCATCCCGTTTCCGCCTTGGGATAATTCGCTTGCGCCCGTTTCTGCAGGATGTCCATTTCCGCCTGAGCTTGCGCGATGGTCACTCCGGGCTTCAGCAGCGCCATCGAAACTACGTGGTGCGAATCACGCACGGCCTTTTCGTCTTCGCTCATCGCCAGCGGCGTCCAGATTTGCGCGCTCATCGGAAAAGAAAAATCGCGCGGCATCACGCCGACAACATCGAAGCTGCGTCCCCCGAGCGTGACCGCCTTGCCCACAATTTGCGGGTCCGAAGCGAACCGCCGTTCCCACAGCCCGTAACTCAGAATCGTTTCCTGCCCGCGCCCTGCCTCGGTTTCGTCAGCGGAGAACACTCGTCCGAGCAGCGGTTTGGCGCTGATCATCTTGAACAAATCAGCTGAGATGGCCGCGCCCTGCAGTTTTTCAGGATCGCCATTCCCCGTCAGATTGAACGAACTCCATTCGAACGCGCCAATTTGCTCGAACGACCGGGTCTGTGTTTGCCAGTCGTCGAGATAGTCAGCGGGAGAGGCATATTCCCAGCCCTGGGTGTCGCCAGGCGCGCGATTGAAAAGCATGACGATTCGATCGAGATGCGGAAACGCCACCGGCTTCCGCAGAAACGCATCAGCCACGCTGAAAATCGCCGTGTTCGCGCCAATGCCAAGCGCCAGCGCAATCACAGCCAGCGCCGTGAATCCCCGGCTTTTCAGCAAAGTTCGAAATGCGTAGCGAAAATCCTGAAGCAGCGCGTTCATGATGAACCGTCTCTCCTACTCGTATCTCAACGCGATCAGCGGACTCTGCGTAATAAACCAAGGCTGAGAACATAACGACGGGCAATTGCGCCCACCAGCACTTGTAGCGGCCGGCTTCAGCCGGGCAGCCTTCGTCTTTCTCGCGCTCTCGTCGCAGTTTCGACGCCCACGCACACGCATACTGTCGCGGATGCCAAATATCGGCGACCGGGCGAGTAAATCGCTATAAGCGCCAACATCGCGCAATGTTCAATGAATAGTTGGCGCTAGACGCTTTCGACCTTCGCCCCGATCGTATCTTCGACAATTCTTCCGTCGAAAAGATGGATCGAGCGGTCCGCGATTTGCGCGTAGCGCGGGTCGTGCGTAACCATGCAGATGGTCGCGCCTTCGCGATGGAGTTGACGCAACAGTTCCATCACGGCTTCGCTGTTCTTCGAGTCGAGGTTTCCGGTCGGTTCGTCCGCCAGCAGGATGGACGGCTGCCCGACGAGTGCTCGCGCGACGGCCACGCGCTGCTGTTGGCCGCCAGACAGCTGTGAAGGGTAGTGCTTCATTCGGTGCGCCATCCCCACGCGCTCAAGCACTTCCTGCACGCGCTTCTTGCGCTCAGCGGAAGGCATGCTCCGGTACGTCAGCGGCAGCTCGACGTTCTCGAATACCGTAAGATCGCCGATGAGATTGAACGCCTGGAAAATGAAACCGATTTCGCGATTGCGGATTCGCGTGCGGTCCGAAAGCGAGAGATTCGACACCGCCTGTTTATTGATCCAGTAGCCGCCTTCGCTCGGCGAATCGAGCAGGCCGAGAATCGAGAGCAGCGTTGATTTGCCGCAGCCCGAGGGCCCCGCGATCGAAAGGAATTCGCCGTTCTGAATTTCGAGATGCACTCCCGCAAGCGCGTGCGTCTCCACTTCATCCGTATAGAAAACTTTCGTCACGCCTTCCAACCGGATCAATGCTTCCGCATTCGCCATACTCGCGCTCCTCTGAAAAATCTTTGCGCCGATTTCGCGCCCGCCCGCAATCTACTTCAGTTGAATTCGGTCGTAATTGTCCCACTGCGACATGTCCGACAGAATCACGGTGTCTCCCACTTGCAGCCCCTTCTTGATTTCCACCGTGTTCACCGACGTTTTCCCCAGCGCCACCTGCACGCGCGTCGCTTCCGAGCCGTCTGCCGTCACCTTGAAGAGTCCCACCGTGCTGTCCGCTTCGCCGTGCACCGGCCGCCCGACGTAAATCACATTCGTCAGCCGCTCGATTTCGACAGTGCCTTCGACGCTCAAATCCGGCCGCGCGCCCTCCGGCAGCGTGCCTTCGAGCGAGCAATCCACCGTCACCGTTCCGTTCACCACCGCGGGATCGATTCGCGTCACGTGTCCCGAAATAATTCCATTGTGCGTATCGATACTTGCCTTCTGCCCGATCTGAACATCTTTCGCCTGCGTCTCGGCAATCTTCAATTGCGCTTTCAAGTGCGTCGGCTGCGCCACGCGCGCCAGCACCGTGCCCATTGTCACCTTCTGCCCCACTTCCACGTCGAGCTCTTGCAGCACGCCGTCAATTCCCGGCGTCACGCGCAATTCCGCCACTTGCGAGCGTTTCAGATTCGACAGCGCGCGCAACTCATCCACTTTCGATTGCTGCACGGCAAGCTGCGGCTCCATCGAGCTCGCAAACGTGGTCACTTGCTTCTCGGCGATGTCATTCTGTTTCGCCAGCTCTTCCGCTTTCACTTTCGAAGTCTTCATCACCACGTCGGAGATCAGCCCAAGCTTGAACAGTTCCTCGTTCGTGTCCGATTGAATCTGCGCCTGATGATATTCCGACCGCACGCCCGCGGCCTTGGCCGTTTGGTCCATCAACAGATTTTGAAGCTGCGCCTTCAAATTATTGAGTTCAGCTTCCGCGCCCTTCTGCTGATATTCCGCGTCGAGCGCCGCCTGCTGCAATTCCGGGTTCTGCAACAGCAAGATTGCCGTGTTTGCTTTGACGGGCACGCCGGGCAGAAGATAGCGTTCTTCCACTTGCCCGTCCGTCGCCGCCGGGATCAACCGGATCGTCTCTGGCACCAGCGTTCCGAGCCCGCGCACCTCGCGCAGCATCGACCCGCGCTTTACCGTGTCCGTCCACACCACGCCCTTATCCACCGTCGGCGCCGCAGGCTTTAGCGTGTGCAAAGCGTAGGTAACCAGCGGAATAAGGATCAGCGCCGCCAGCAGGTACACGGCTTGCCGGATCCTTTTCTTGCGCTTGACGTCTGGGCGGGCTATATCCACAGCAATAGTCTCCAGAAGAAGTATCGCAACTCACCTTCCCCCGTTACGCGCAACTTAAGTTGTTTATTATATTATATTTACAACGAAGGTGAGAGCACTCGCCCATCATTCTTGCCCGCTCGTGGGATTATTCCGTCCCAAATTCGAACATCAATTTTGCAAGGAACCTCACGCCCCAGACGTGTAGCCCACGCCTGCCCTGAGCTTCGAAGGGTCCCCGGCGCGACGCAGTCGCGACGAGACGTGAGGCCTTTCCACGCCCGATGCTATCTATTTCAATTCAGAGCCCGGAGGCTCCCATCTCCGGGAAGCCCCTAACCTGTTGGCACCTATCGAGCCAGCACGGTCTGTGATCGGCTGCCGTTTGAGCGGACGACACCAGTTGACGCCGTCATTCCGCGCCGCCATCACATCCCCTACGCCCGTGCCGCCGCGCTTACGCCAGCGCCGTCTTAATCCGCTTCGACGTCTTCAGCAATTGTTTCTTCAACGCATCGAGCTGCTTCGAAATCGCGTCCAGCTCTTTCCTCGCCACCGCACCTGCCTTTACGTACTTATGCGCCTTCGCGTCCGCCGTCCCGACCGCAGCTCCAACCTTCCTCGCAAACTGGTTCAACTTGCTTCTCTTCGCCATCCATTCCTCCTATTTTGAATTTGTATCCTGTGCCATCGTACTCGCGCGTCTCGCACTCCGTCAACGTAGCGTCGCTCTTTCGGAAATCTCGCCCAACGCCAGCTTCAACAAATTATTAATTTATAGGGCCTGTTCCCGAATATCCTCGCCAGTTGGATAATTTACGGGCCCTCAGAGTTTCATCGTATTCACCGCCCGCTTGATCTCATCTGCGCCCCGCGATAAATTTGCCTACTTCTGAAGCAGTTGATTCAACGCCGCGATCTGCTGATGCGTCATTTTCGCGCGCAGCAAATCAATTTTCATCGGATACATCGAACCATACTCAGTCACCTTATGCGCCGCCGGAAACATCGCGCTGATATAGGCGTCCCGGTACGCAATCCAATCCTTTTCAGCAGTCTTAATTTTTGCAAGCCCCACCGGATCGCTTTCAGCCTGTGAAAGCACTTTGGCATAGACCGCATCTAGCTTCGCATCGACCCGTGCCGCCTCTTCATGCGCACAAGCATTCATCTCCCCCGGAGTGTTCGCCTTCTCGCTACAAGCCCGATATTCTTTCGAACTCTGACAAAAGGACGCACCGGAAGTTAGAGCCATAAAGAAGATAACCGCTACGTATCTCACCTGCAAAACTCCATGTCGACGCGCGTCATCCGACGCTGAGGAAAAGTGCCAGGAACATTCATAGCCGCTGGCAGTGCACCCTCATATGGAACATTCTCCGCTCAGGGGCGGCGAACAACCAAACCCGAATACTACTGAGCACTATTTGCAGCCGCTGTTCGGTCGTAGGGGCGCTGCTTGCTGCGCCTGCCTTTTCCGAAAGCAGTTTTGAAAATCTATGTGGAGTGTCCAATCCCATTGAGCTGGAAGCGTTTGGATAGTACTAACAATGTTACGAGACTTGCTGGTACCCGGGGGTCGCATGATAATGTGACGATGCAAAATGTTCGAGCGTAGAACAACGCGAATCAGGCCAGCGCCACTAGGGCGACGTGTAGCTCATGTCCCCGGCGCGACGCAGTCGCGACGAGACGTGAGGCCTTTCGACGCAGCTGACAACGTGGGGTCTCCGCAAATTTGCGGAGCCCAGTACTCAATTTCTAATCGATAGACTAAAACGATTAGAAATCGCTGCAAGCCGTAGAAAACATGGAACCGAGACCAATTCTAATCGATAGAAAAAACACCAACTCTGCGGACAACAAATCACAATGCGCGATCAAGGCAATCACGCACTCGAGCGTCGGCCTGCCCTGAGTTTCCGAAGGGCATCCTGCCGGCGATTTTCCGCGCGGCCACCGCACTCAAGACTTCTAGGCAATATTCCGCGGCAAGACGAATCGGGACCGCCTTTTCCAATCGCTACACCAAAACAATTAAAAATCGGCGCAACCGCTAGAAAACACGGAACCGAGGTCATCTCTAATCGCTACAAAAATAGAGGGGTCGCAAAGCGCGTGCGGCGGCAACTCAACGCGGACTGTTTGGCCTACGCTCCGAATGCGATGCGCTCGGCGTTCACGGCCGCGCCGATCACTCCATCTTCGTCGCTCGTGGGAATTACCTCGAAGAAGCTGCCTTGCAGGGGACTCATCCGCACCATCTCTTGCAGAAACCGGTCGAGCATCCCTATATCCACGAACTTCGCGTTCGGACCGGTGATGAAAAACTTGCCGGGTCCTTCCATGTGGACATTCGAAGCCGCCGCCGCAGCCAGCGCGCGGTGCCACAGCACAACGAACTCGGCGCAGCGCGCATCGCCACTCTTCGCGTTCGCGAAAACTTCCTCAGGCTCGAGATCGAGGAAGCGCAGTCTCATCGCGCGATTGCCCATGATTCCTTCCATGTGCCCGCGTCCTCCGCAGCCGCAGAAATTTTCCTTCGCGTCGAGCGTGACCACCGTGTGCCCGCCCTCCCAAATTCCTTGCCGCCACGGATACCGCCCGAAGCCGATGCCGTTGCCGAGCGTCCAGACGCGAATGAGCTTGTTGAGTTCCCCGCGCGTGGCGGCGATGCCCGCCGCCGTCGCATCGGCATCATTGAAAACTTTGACCGGAACCGCTTCGCCGCCGAAACGAAGAGAGGCGGAAAGCACCGCTTCCATGTTGAATCCTTTCACCTGGTGCAAATTCGGAGAATCCTCGATCACGCCGTTCTGGATGATTCCGGGGAAACCCAGTCCGACCGCGCGAATTTTTTCTCCGCCGGCAGCTGCTTCCAGTTCCCGGCGAATCACTTCGGCGATGCTTTCCGCCGGCAGCGTCTGCAAAGGATCCATTGAACTCGATTTTTCCGGGTACACCCGAACGCCGCCGAGAACCTTGTTGTTCTCGACGAGTGCCACCGAGATGTGCTCCATCACCAGAACGCCGAGTGTCTTGCTCATCTTGCGCCTGCCAATCCTCGTTCGTCGTTGCTCTGCGAGTGAATCATGCTAGGGCCTGCTCAGCTTGTTCAGTCCGTTGAACGCAGCGGCTTTGTAGCTCTCCGCGAGGGTCGGATAGTTGAAAACGCTATCCACGAAATATTCCATCGTGCCTCCCAGCGCGAACACCGCTTGACCGATGTGAAGCAATTCGGACGCGCCTTCGCCGATGATGTGGACGCCGAGCAGCAATTTCGTGTCGGGGCTGAAAATCAATTTGAGGCGCCCGGTGGTATCGCCGCGGATCTGGCCGCGCGCGATTTCGCGGAAGTAGGAGATGCCGACTTCGTAGGGGACGCCTTCGTCGGTGAGCTGCTCTTCCGTTTTGCCGATAAACGAAATTTCGGGAATGGTGTAAATGCCGTAAGGGTAGTTCGCGCGATTGGAATGTACTGGCAATCCGAACGCGTTCGAAGTTGCGATGCGGCCCTGTTCCATCGAGACGGATGCCAAGCTCGGGAAGCCGATCACGTCGCCGACCGCGAAAATATTTGGTTGCGCGGTGCGGTAGTTTGCGTCCACCGCGATGCGCCCGCGATCGTCGGATTCGAGGCCCGCGGCGGCGAGATTCAATTCGTCCACATTGCCTTGCCGGCCCACCGCGTAAAGCAGCGCTTCGCCCGAGACTTTTTTCTTGCTCTTGAGATTAGCGCTGACCCCGCCTTCAGGAGTCTCTTCGACGCTCTCGACTTCTTCATTGAGCCGGAGCGTGACGCGACGATCGCGCAAGTGGTAGCAGAGAGCTTCGACCATTTCGGTGTCTGCGAACTCAAGCAGGCGCGGCCGCTTCTCGACGAGAATCACGCGCACCCCGAGCGTTGCAAACATGCAGGTGTACTCGACGCCAATGACTCCGCCGCCGACCACGATCAGCGTTTTCGGAATATCCGGCATCTGCAAAATTTGGTCGCTGTTGATGATGTTTCGATTGTTGAATGGAACGAGCGCCGAGTGCGCGGGCTTGGTTCCCGTCGCGATGATGATGTTGGCGGCTTCATATTCCGATTGGTTGCGCGAGCCGACCACGCGGACGTGGTGCGGATCGATGAAGCTGGCCATACCGGTGAGCACTTCGATGCCGTTGCGCGAAAGTTGCGCGCGGATCACGTCCATCTCTGTCTTGATCACATGCTGCGCGCGAAAGCAGAGGTCAGCCATCGTGATTTGCTCTTTCACGCGATAGTTGACGCCGTAGATGCTCTGATAGTGGAAACCGGAAAGATGAAGGACCGCTTCGCGGATCGTCTTGCTGGGGATGGTGCCGGTATTTATGGCCGCGCCGCCGACCACTTCAAGTTTTTCGATGAGCGCGACACTCTTGCCGTACTTTGCGGCCTGAATGGCGGCGCGTTGTCCCGCGGGCCCGGACCCGATGACGACAAGATCGAATTTTTCCATCGAAATAATGTAGCTCGGGTCTTCAGACCCGAGGATTTTGAATTTTGTTTTTGTCGCGCTAGCTGAAAAGCCTCACCTCTGAAGAGGTGAGCTACATTCCTTGCGCGACATTCGTGAAGACAAGAGGCGCGAGTATATCACCGTTGAAGTTACGCCCACATCACATCGCGGTTACTGTGCCGCTTGGCGGCTGATTGCGCGCCGCCGCAGTCGAGCGCGCCCCTCGCGCGACCGGCGAGAGGCAACTCGAGAAAAAACTCCGCTGAAAACTGAAATGCGAAATCAAAAGCGCGAGATTTTCCGCGAACGGGATCCTGCGAGACATTCCGGTCGAGAAGACTCCGAGCCTTGCGGCTTCGCTCAATAATTTCGAATGCCTGAAGCGATTACCTGTCGCGCCCGCCTCGGCCGCGTCCACCGCCTCCACCCCCGCCGTAGCCGCCGCGCCCTCCGCCGCCACCCCCGCCTCCAGGTCCGCGCCCGCCACCGCCACCGCCGCCGCCTTCACGCTGCGGGCGAGCCTCGTTCACCACAATTTTGCGGCCCTTGAAATCCTTGCCGTTCAGCGCAGCGACGGCTTTTTCCGCTTCGCCGTCCTCATTGATCTCAACGAATCCGAAACCTCGAAGTTGGCCGGTGAAGCGATCTCGAATAAGCGTGACAGTCCCAGACGTGATCCCGTTCTCCGTGAACAGCGCCTGCACATCCTCTTCCGTCGCCTGAAACGGAAGATTGCCCACATACAGTTTCTTCACTGGCTTCTCCTTCGCCCTCGCGGGCGCACCAAGTATGCGAAGCTGAAGAGGCAGTATCACGGCCACGGGCAGTCAGAAGGCACCTGGCCACCTGGGCTGAAGCTAACGCTCCAGCAACTCGCCCCAAATCTTGCTGCAAGTTGCTTCCCCAGTCAACAAATGTCCATTTGGCGCGGGCGTTCGAAATGGCGTTCGCCGCGACTGCGGTAAAATTTTGGGGCTGCGGCAAAAGTTGCATACGCACGGCCGTCGCTGAGAGACTGTCGTTGAAGAGAATTTGTTTCAAATCGTAGGAACCTAATTCGTAGCGGCGGTAATCGAATCAGAGTACGCAAAACGCCGATACCGGCATGGCGCATGTCAATTTTCGGCAAAGGCCAACGGAGGATTCGTGAGTAGCAAGGTGATGCGCGTCGTCGGCTGGACAGTCTTAGTCATTGCGATTATTTGTACGCTCGCGTCCGTAGCACTGACGATCGGTCTTCATAAATATGTGAAAAGCGCGGTCATTACGGTTCTTCGCGAGCGTTACAACAGCGACGTGGAGATCGGCGATCTCCGGATTCTTATTTTTCCCCGCGTGTTCATAACGGCCACCAAAGTGGTGCTGCGGCATGAAGGCCGTACCGACATTCCTCCATTCCTAGACGCGGACAAGCTTACGGTTTCAGCGGATATACTTTCGCTCTTTCAATCGCCGAGAAAGATCGCGAGCGTTCATTTGGAAGGATTGAAGATAAACATTCCGCCGCGCAATCCTAACGCGCCGCAACACGGACCGCGCCAAGTGAAGATGCCCGTCGTACTCGAAGAAGTCACAGCCGACGACACCGTGCTCGTGATGATACCGAGCGATCCGAACAAGGTTCCACTCGAGTTCGATATTCATAGTCTTGTGATGCATGAATTTGGGCCCGTCCAGCCTGCGGAATTTCACGCGCTGCTGCGAAATCCCAAGCCCGTCGGGGACATCGACACTGAGGGGCAATTCGGCCCGTGGGATGCGGACAATCTGAGTCTCACTCCGATTCAGGGGAAGTTTTCGTTTTCGAATGCCGATCTTTCGACACTCAAAGGAATCTCGGGAATTTTGTCTTCGAAAGGGCAGTACAGCGGCCCCCTCGACAAACTCGACGTCACCGGTGATACGGACACGCCTGACTTTGCGCTTCAGTTCGGCGGAAGCCCCGTGGACCTCAAGACGCATTACATCGCTGTCGTTGACGGGACGAACGGAAACACGTATTTGAAGCCCGTTACCGCGCACTTTCTGCATTCAACCATCGAGTGCAGCGGCGAAGTGGTGGGTGTGCACGGTTCGAAACACCGCAAAATTGTATTGGAGGCGACTGCCAGCGACGCGCGCGTCGAGGATTTGCTTCATCTTGTCGTGAAAGGCGATCAACCCGTGATGACCGGAACCGCCAATCTGAAGACGAAGATCGATCTGCCGGCCGTCGACGGGACGCTCTTCGATAAGCTGATCCTCGACGGCCAGTTTGGCATCGAAGGCGCGCATTTCTCGAGCGAGGGCGTGCAGGGGAAGATCGATTCGCTGAGCAGGCACGGCCAGGGCCAGCCCAAGAATGAAGACATCGAAAACGTGATCTCGAATTTGCAAGGGAAGTTCGTTTTGAAGAACAAGGAGGCAACGTTCTCGAATCTTGGGTTCGATGTCTCCGGCGCGAAGGTGCAGCTCACGGGAACCTACAATCTCGAAAATGAAAATCTCGATTTTCGCGGCCACCTGCTCTTGCAGGCGAAGCTCTCGCAATTGACGACGGGCACAAAATCTTTTTTACTGAGACCCTTTGACTCAATCTTCAAGAAGAACGGCGCGGGAACTTCGCTGCCGATTAAGATTTCGGGAACGCGCTCGAATCCATCGTTCGGCCTCGACCTCGGCCATAAGGAGAAGGACGACAAGAAAGTTCAGGGAGCGCAAATCAAAAATGGTGATTAGCCAGCGGACTTCTCCGCGCGACGCATGCGCATCGGCGGAATATTTTCAGGGCTTGGCGATTAGGATGGGCTGCGGATCGGACTCGCGACGATAAAACACGCGAGGTCGTTGCGTTTCGCGATCGTCGGGCGAGACGCCGCGCGACTGTGCACCTTGCACAATCGAAATGTCGCGGCCCAACGCGGCCATTCGCTTCATACCGTCCGTCTGCAGCTCCGGCAGCCGCAGCGTAGTGTAGTCGAGCCATTCGCGCAGGAGAATTTGACCGTCCTTCGGCGCGTAATCCGCTTTGCCCTGTTTCAGTCCCTCTTCAACGAGAGCATAAGTGAGCAAACCGTGGCCATACTGCGAAAGTTCCAGCGCCGCTTCATCTCCCTGCGCTGCGGCGAGAATATACATTCCCTTTTCATAGGCCAATTGCGCGAGACCCTGTGAATTCATCGGGCCCTGGCGCGGATCGTCGGATTCGAGCGTCTTGCCTGATTGACACGCATCAATCACCAGCACGATGTAATCCGCGTCAATCTTTTCGATGACGGAAGCCAGCTCACGGTCGTTGATCGCGCCTGGAAAGATTTCACTGGCGGCGGTTCGCGCGGCTGGAGCATCCGGCTGAGGCTCGAAATCCTGCGCGATCAGATAAAAGCGATCGCTCTCCTTTCCCGGAGCAGCGCCGTGACCGGCGAAATAGATGAAGATCGCGTCTTCGGGCTGCGCGGTTTCGATCCTGCTCAACTGTTTAGGAAATCCCTCAGCCAGAGGACCGGCTTGCGAGCCACCGAAGCGCGCCAGAGCTTGCAGGATGTTGGCCTTCGTGGCGTCCTGATTTTCGAGGAGAATCACCCGGACATCGCTGAAGGCGCCGATTTTTGTTTGCTGCACGCGCAATTCATCACTGAACGCCCGCGCGTCATCCACCGCGTAATGCAGATTGAATTGCGGGTGTGCGTATTCATTGATTCCCACGGCGAGAATGTAGGCGATGCCGGGCCGCTTCAAGTCTTCCGCGCCATCGAAGGTGATTTCAGTGTCCGCGCTTTTGACATCCTCATGGTTGAACGCGTAAGCGAGCAGATGTTGCTCGCCAGCGACAGCGGAGATCGTGGCTTCCAAGGTTGTCTCCGATTTGCCGCTCTCCAATACTTCGCCGTGCCAAATCCTTACGAGAGATCCGTTGCGGAAAAGACGGACGTCACGAACTCCGCTGCCGCCTCGGTGAGTGGAATCCGCCGGCGCCTCCTGCACGTTTATTTTCACGGACACGGTACGGGCGGAATTGCTCACGTCATTGTTCACAACTGCTCCCGAGGGCGCTGCTTCGAGCGATAACTCGAGCTGCGGTTGCCGCCGGTCAACTTGTGAGATCTCTCTTTTCGGCTGCGGAAATCTTCCAGCGAGGATTTCAGCGAGCAAGGCGGGATGATAATACTCCCGAAGGAAAACCTCGACGGGAGCCACATTGAACGTATTTCCCTGGAAGCGCCATAAGATGCGCTGCCATCCGCGCGGCGAGCCATCGAAGAGCCCGTTGGGACTTATCACCAGCCAGTCCGCGCCCGTTGCTAGCGAGACTAACGTGGCCATCAACTCGCCCGTTTGTGGATCCCACACGCGCGTGCCGCTATCTTCACTGGTCGTGAAAATCCATCGGCCGTCCGCGCTGAATGCCACGTCCCAGGCCGTACTGGGCGGGTGTATTGTCCGCACTTCACGGCCAGTGGCCAGTTCCCACACCTTTACGTCACCACCTGCTGATGCCAGCCATCGGCCATCAGGACTAAAGGCGACCGCATAACCGCTCAATCCGGTGAGTTCTCGTATCACGCGACCGGTCTCAACATCCCACAGGCGAACGACGCGATCCATGATCCACTCGCCCCGTTCGAACCGCTGAATGGCTCCTGACGAGGAAGCGAGAGTGCGCCCGTCCGGACTGAAGGCCACCGCAGTAATCTCGCCTTCGCTGCCAACTAACGTTCGAATCTCGCGTCCGGTGCTCACATCCCACAATTTTATCGTTTTGTCGGCCGGATGATCGTTCCCTTGAGGTTTGCTTCCATCCAAGACGCCGGCACCCGACGCAAGAAGTTTTCCGTCGGGACTGAAGGCCACCGTATTTATTTCGCCCGTGTGGCCGGTGAGCGTGCGCAGTTCGCGGCCGGACGCTGTATCCCACAGTTTTATCGTTTTATCGCTGCTTCCTGATGCGAGAAGCTTTCCATCCGGGCTGAATGTGACGGAATTGACCGTGTCCTTATGGCCTACCAGTGCACGCTGGAACTGCCCGTCACGCGAATTCCAAATGCGAATGGTCGGGTCAAGTTTAGTTTCAGCCGGGTATGGCTGCCCAGCCGCTGACGCTATCCACCGCGAGTCGGGGCTCATGGCCACAGTCGTGATCATGCCGGTGTGCCCGGTCAGAACATGCATTTGTTGACCGGCTGCGAGATCCCATAACCTAACCGTGTGGTCGCTGCTGCCGAGCGCGAGAGTTTTGCCGCTGGCCGCCCTGGCAAGCGGGCGGATTTGATCGAGAACCTGGCCGCCAAGAACGGGTTTTTGCCGCCAATTACTAGCATCCCAGAGCGCGATTCTGTTGTCCGAGCCTGCGGCCAGCCAATGCCCGTTAGGGCTGAAGCTGACCGCGAAATTCGTTGTGTGATTGCCAGGAAGGGCGAGTGACTTCACGGGGCGTCCCGTATTTGTTTCCCAAATCTCAACGCCTTTTCCCACCACGGCGGCAAGCAGACTTCCGTCCGGACTAAATGTCACCGCAAAAGAAGATTCGCCCGGCTTTGCAGCCCATGCATGGATCTCATGCCACGTGCTCGTATCCCATAGCTTGACGGATCCGTCCAAGTCGCAAGAGGCCAGCCAGCGGCCGTCTCGACTGGTGGTCACTGCCAAAACAACATTCTGGTGGCCCGCGAGGGTTTGAATCTTTTCCCCGTTGCTCATCTTCCAGATGTCCACATTTTTACCGACCGATGCAGCGAGCCATTCCGCGTTACCGCCGAACGCCAGACCGGTGACTTCGATTGGTTCGTGCAGCGTCTTCAATTTTTTTGCTGTTGAAATGGGCCAGACTCTGATCAATCCGTCTTTGCTGCCGGCCGCAATCGTCCCGCCGTCCAGGCTCAAAGCCAGCGCCCATACGGGAGTTCGTCCACCCAAACTGCTTAGCTCGCGGCCTGTTTCGATGTCCCAGGTTTTCACCGCGCCGTCGGTGGCAGCCGAAATTAGAGTTTTTCCGTCGGGAGTCACTGCGGTTTTTTCGACCATGCCGGGGTGGCCGGCGAAGGCCCTCAGCTCGCGGCCGGTTTTGAGATCCCATAGTTTGAGCGTGGTGTCTTGGCTTGCTGAAACCAACCATTGGCTGTCGGGTCCGAATGCAATGGACATGACTGGCTTGTGATGCCCGGATTCCATGACAAGTTCGGGTTTCGCATTTTGATCCGGCGGCGAGGTGGCGCCATTGGAAGAAGATTGGGCAAGCGTGCTGATTGCGGTGGAAAGGAGGGCCACACAAAGAGTAAGCGGGCGCATGATATTTGTTCTGTTACGAAGGCGTCAAATATCGGTGATAGGTTCTGCTTTATCGTAGATTCGAAACACCGCGTTCAGGCCGGAAATGAATGCCGGAGATGACAACTGGTAACACGCGCCCAGGATTAGGTGTGCAGGATTTCGAGAAACGAAGAGATAGCAGCCTCTGGCGCTGGAGAACTGGGCTGCGCTAGGGATCAGCAAGCCGGGACTGGTCGGATCGTCTACGTTTGAGAAATAGAATGAAGGCGAGTGATCAGGCGATCGAGAAACCCGACTTGGCCTTTTAGAATGCGGGCGCGCGCATCTTCGAGCGAAAACCAGGCGGCACGATCAATTTCGGGGAATTCTTGTGTCTTGCCGGACTTTGGCGGCCATTCCATGGAGAAATGATTGCTGTGAATTTCTGTCGGAGAGCAGTCGCCCTCGAAGGCCCACGCTGTGATGATTTTTCCGCTTGGCTGCTTGATTTCGTCGAGAGGCATGAATTCGCCGGCGGGCTTGATGCTGGTTTCTTCTTCGAATTCGCGTTTCGCTGCGGCGAGTGCGGTCTCGCCGTCCGTGTATTCGCCTTTTGGGATTGACCATAAACCGAGATCTTTCTTCCGCCAAAACGGCCCGCCGGGATGCACGAGCAGAACTTCTACTTCGGAGAGACGGCGTCGGAACATGAGTAGGCCTGCGCTGCTGACGCGTTTCATGTGTGCTGATTATCTTACGACGATCCTTTGCGGAAAACGCGAGCTCCTATTAACAGATGCCGAAAATTAGCTGGGGTTTCGGTGGGCATGCGGAATGTGGAGAATTCGTGCTGGAGGCCCGTAGCACAGGCGCTATGTTAATATTGTTGCGTCTCGCTAGGCCCGTAGCTCAGTTGGTTAGAGCGCTACCTTGACACGGTAGAGGTCTGGGGTTCGAGTCCCCACGGGCCTACCATCCTTTTCAAGACCCGCAAAATTGACTCGAGAAAAACTCTGATCTTTCATCAACTTTTCGAACGAACGAGACCGATTATGTTGCCCGCGAATCCTTAGGATGATGGATCAACGGTCTGGTCGCCACAGAACCGCCTGGGGCTTGGCATGCAGGAAACTCGTGACCTGCAAAATGCCCTGCGAATCATAGTCGCCGCGCGCGAGCACCGGTTCGCCGGCTACCGCTTGAATGGCAGCATGCCGCGCGATCGCCTCAGTGAGATCGGCTGTGACCTGCTTGCCGTCCCGCGTCTCAATCACAACGTGCGTTCCCGACACGACGCGAACGAAACCCGAAATTTGATGCGGCGACAACGCCGGCTGGGCGGGTGCCTCCACCCTAACGAATTGGGACGCGGGAATAAGCGCGTCACCCGTTGCCCCGAGGCCGAAGATCGAGAGCATCCGATAGCTCGCGACATAGACTTTACCGTTCGCCACCATGGGTACGATGTTTGCGTTGCCGCCGGTGTTTGGCCAGGTCCCTGCGGTGCTCGAGTAGAGTTGTGCGCCGCTGGCCGCGTTGAACGCGTATAGCGTGACGTCGTACGTGCTGTTATACGGGCGGCCTACTGCCCAGATCACCGCGGATCCGGAAGTGGTTCCGTTCGACGAGATGCTGGTGAAGAATCCGGGGTCCTGCGCGCCAGTGACTGATGGCGACGTGAATTCAGGATCAGCGACCAGAGCGGTTTTAGGCGAGGTCTGCACTTTCCAGACATTGATGTTGTTCCCTCCGCTAGACACGACGCGGCCAATGCCGTCCGACCCCGTGAAGAACGACGGGCCGCACCAGCAGCCGCCGACGGAATACTCGCCCACTACATCGCTAGAATTCTCGCCGCCGAGACTGCCCGTTTTCATGAGATACATAATCCCGGCCTTGCCCGCGGCCACGGCAAGATTCGGATCGGAACCGGGCTGCTTAGGCAACAGCATCACGCCTCCCGAACCGAAATCTTCATCATTCTGGTCCAGCTCTGCCACATCGGCTCCTGCGTCCGTGGGGCTGAAGTAAGAGACAATCTGATTGAGTGTCGACGAAATCTCGATCACGCTCTCCGAAAGATTCACTGTCTTGGTTTTGTCGTACGTCGTGCCGGAGGGATCGGAATTCCCTGTGACAAAATACACATTGCTGCCTCCTGAGGACGGTCCGTAACCCGACATCCAGATGGACGTCAGGAAGAAATCGTTCGGCGAGTTGACTGACAGTACTTGGTTATTCAGCTGCTTCTGCGTGATAGGTGCGAGCGTAGTAGCGTTCCAAGCAAGCATCCAACCGCGTGAAATGTTGGCGTTGATGTCACAAAAGCTGCCGAACCCCGCGTAGATATTTCCGTTGACCTCGAGCAGAGCGGGACGCTGGCGACTCGATCCGGCGGTGAAGTTGTATTCGGTTTTGCCGTCAGAGAGCGTATGCGTTGCCGAGACCACGACCGGGGTTACATTATCAGCTAGAGTTGTTAGGTTCAGAGCGTGCAACGTAAACTCTTCGGAACTGCTAGCGGAATTATAGGTATAGGCAATTACGTAAAGCAGCTTTGCCGATACATTGATGACGGGAGTCGAATTGATGCCGACATTGCTGCCGTTGTTGTTGCATTGGCCGGGCAGTGCTGTGATGGGCACGGGCGTACCCAGATTGACATGCAGCAGGATCGCACCCGATGCCGCGTCGATCGCATACACCGAGTTGCTTTCGGTCGCGACGTAGACCACGTCATGTTTGCTTCCGCCGATGGTGAGGCCCGTGACTAGGAGAGGCTCCGCATCAACTTGATCATCGAGCGTAACCTGCTGTAGGAGCCCGAAGCTCGAGCCGCTGATCGCGCTCGGCGTTAGCGAAGTTTCGCTGCTGTTCCATCCAGTGCGCCGCGTGTCATTGTGATAGGTAATGACGTTGATCTTCGCCGTGCTCGCGTTCGAAATGGAATTCTGAGAGGTCTTTGCGCTTACAACGCCCGCCGCTGCCGGCAGTGCAGCCGGGCGGACTGCGAGTTGCAGGCTCTGCGCGCCAGCTGCCGGAGAAAACATACACCACAATAAAAGCGCGCATAGCGTTGTGACAGCTGCCTGAGTTGCACGGCATTGGCTGCTGAATGCGGCCGCGCGAACCGATGACGACTTGATGAGAAATCGCCGCGCAAAGCGATGCGTGTTCATTGATGACTGTCTCCTTATCTCTTTCTAGGGGACCGAAACTCGCGGACCGTTACAAAATGTTAGATAGAAAGCCCCAAGACAACTTGGTTATGCTGAGTTTTACGCCCAGCGCAGCTATTGTTCAACAGAATTCGGAGTTCATGGGCGCGCCTGTGGAAAAATCCGAGCCTTTCGTACTCCCCGTACTAGAGCGGGATGCGAGAATCCGGGATGCGAGAATCTCAGTTATTGCCACCGAATCCGCAGCGCGATTCTATTTTAGAGTTTTAGCGTAGAACGCGGTGATGCGCGACCAGGCGTCGGCGGTCGCGTCTGGCCTGTAGCCATCTTTATTGTTGGGATTTTCGAATGCGTGGCCAGCGCCATCGTAGATTTTCACGTCAATGGATTTTCCGTCGGCCTTCATGGCCTTTTCGAAGGCGCGCACGTTGTCCGGAGTGATGCCGCGATCTTCCGCGCCGAAATTTCCGAGAAGGGGTGCGGTGATTTTCTGGATGTCGGCGTTGTCGGTTGGCATGGCGCCGTAATTCACTACGCACGCGGCTAGACGCGGCTCGTGGATGGCGAGCTGCAGAGAATATCCGCCGCCCATGCACCAGCCGATCGAGCCGATCTTGCTTTGAATGACATCCTTGCGCGCCGCCAAATAATCGAAGGCAGCTTTCATGTCGCGGATGGCGCGATCCTGCGGCAGGCCGCGCATTAGTTCGTGCGCTTCGTTCGGATCTGCCGCTATCTTGCCGCGATAGAGGTCCACGGCGAGAACGACGTAGCCCTGATCCGAAAGTTTTTCGGCTTCTTCTTTTACCCAGTCGTTCAAGCCCCACCATTCGTGAATCGCCACGATACCGGGATGCCGCCCGGCTGTGTCCGGCAGGGCGAGAAATCCGGAGATGGTTTCGTCGCCGCTTTTGAATTGCACCATTTCCGTTTTCGATTTGCCGGAAATTCGAGACGCGCTGACAATCGCGAGGGCTGCGATGAGCGCAAGGCCGACTGTGCACTTCAGAACTTTCATAGTGTTCTCCTCTACAAAACCAAAGAGCCAGATTCTAACGCCGTATATCGCGGCAAGCCAAACACACGAACGCGAATTCGCAGCGGCGAACTGGCGCGTCAGGGGGCGCGCTCGACTAAGACCGCGCTGCCGTAGGCCAGCACCTCCGTGACGCCCTGCATGATTTCGTTCGCGTCGTAGCGCACGCCGACAACGGCATTCGCGCCATGTTCGGCGGCGTGCTGCATCATCAACTCTAGCGCCTCTTCGCGCGTCTGCTCGCACATGTCGGTGAAGAGAGTAATGTTGCCGCCGACGATTGTTTGCAGCGACGCGCCAAGCGTACCGAAAATGCTGCGCGAACGGACGATGATTCCGCGCACCATGCCCAGATTTCGCACGATGCGATAGCCCGGCATTTCGAAGAGCGTCGTGACCATACTTGGTTCCACTTTTACGTTCACAGGGCCTCACTTTCACCGCGCGCCCAACGTTCACGCAAATGCGCCAGGTCATACACCGCGAAACTTTTTCACGATGACCTTCAAACACGCGGACAATACGGGCTGCAAAAGCGTCGAGGATAGCACATTCGCATTGGCTGCTCTCGCGCGCATGCTAGAATAGGGGTGAGTTCGTTGCGCTCGTCGTTTTCGATTTAGGCTCGATTTGGCCTCGATTTGGGTCGATTCACCTCGATTGGAATGAAGAAGGGCTGCAGGAACGTTCATGCAGCCCTTTTTGTTTGCGCAGACAGCCGATATGACGCCACCGATTCGAAACATCGCGATCATCGCCCATGTGGACCATGGCAAGACCACGCTTGTGGATGCCATGCTGCGCCAGAGCGGAATTTTCCGCGCGAATGAGGCGCTGGTCGAACGCGTGATGGATTCGAACGACCTCGAGCGCGAGCGCGGCATTACGATCCTCGCAAAAAATACGGCGCTCTTTTTTCACGAGACGAAAATCAATATCGTGGATACGCCGGGGCACAGCGATTTCGGGGGCGAAGTCGAGCGCGCGTTGCGCATGGTGGATGGCGTGCTGCTGCTGGTGGATGCGAGCGAAGGTCCGCTGCCGCAAACGCGCTACGTCTTGCAGAAGGCGCTGGCGTCGAAGCTGCCGCCCATCGTCGTGCTCAACAAGATTGATCGCTCCGATGCGCGCACCGCGGCCGTCCTCGACGAAATCTACGACTTATTCATCGATCTCGACGCGACTGAAGACCAGCTCGATTTTCCGGTTCTCTACACGAACGCGAAGATTGGCGTGGCGCATCGCCAGATGGGCGATTCCGCGACAAACCTCGAAGCGCTCTTCGAGACGATCGTTTCGGCGATACCCGCGCCTGTGGGCGATCCGAAGGCTTCGCTGCAACTTCAGGTGACGAATCTCGATTACAGCGATTATCTCGGGCGAATTGCGATTGCGCGCGTGTTCAATGGGACGCTGCGGCGCGGCTCCGACGTTGGCATCGTGAAAATCGGCGGCACGATTCAGCCGACACGGATCACGAAGTTATTTACGTTCCGCGGCCTCGATCGCGACGAAGCTGAGGAAGTGACGGCGGGCGACATTGTCGCGATTGCCGGCGTCGAAGGAATTCAAATCGGCGAGAGCATTACCGACGTCGAGAATCCGGCGCCGCTCGAGCCGCTGACGATTGACGAGCCGACGCTCGGGATGGTGTTTACGGTGAATACATCGCCGTTCGCCGGGCGCGAAGGGCAATATGTGACTTCACGCGATTTGCGCGATCGCTTGCAGAAAGAATTGCTGACGAACGTGTCGCTCCGCGTCGAGGAGACGGAAACGACTGACGCGTTTCGGATTCTCGCCCGCGGCGAACTTCAACTTGCCATTCTGATCGAAACCATGCGGCGCGAAGGCTACGAGCTCATGGTTGGAAAACCGGAGATCGTAGTTCGCACGGAAAACGGCAGGCGGCTCGAGCCGCTTGAGGCGCTGGTGATTGACTGCCCTGAGACTTTTATCGGCATCATCATGGAAACGCTCGGAAGCCGGCGCGGCGAAATGACGAAGATGGTGAATCACCATTCCGGCCGGGTGCGCATGGAATTCCGCATACCGTCGCGCGGGCTAATCGGCTTGCGCGGACAGTTGCTGACCGACACGCGCGGGACTGCGCTGATCCATTCGAATCTCGAGGGCTGGACGGAATACGCGGGAGACATGGCGATGAGGATGACCGGAGCGCTGGTCGCGGATCGTCCGGGCGTTTCGACAGCGTATGCGATCTGGAATGTTCAGGAGCGCGGCGAACTTTTCGTCAGTCCGGGCACGGAAGTGTACGAAGGAATGATTCTCGGCGAGAATGCGCGCGAAGCCGATATGGACGTCAACATCACCAAGGAAAAAAAGCAGACGAACATGCGCTCTTCGTCGGCCGACGAGGCGATCCGGCTGATTCCGCCGCGCGAGTTGACGCTCGAAAAAGCGATTGAGTTTATTTCCGACGATGAATTCGTCGAAGTCACGCCGAAATCCATTCGACTGCGAAAGAAAGTTCTCGACGCGAAGAAGCGCCCCAAGCGCTGGCAGGAAATTAAAGCTAGCACCGAAGCCTAGCAGCTGGCCGACCGGCCGACCGCCCGCCACGGCGGGATAACACATTCAAGTCTTGAAGACACGAGCTTCTGACGGGATACTTTCCACATGCCTGATTTTGCTACGAAAACTATGACAGGCGCCGCGCTGCGCGTTCAGAATCTGCGCAAAGCGTATAAAGATGTCGTCGCGGTGGACGGCCTCGATCTTGACGTTCGGCTCGGGGAATGTTTCGGGCTGCTTGGGCCGAATGGCGCGGGAAAAACGACAACGATTGAAATTTGCGAGGGGTTAACCGAACCGGATTCGGGCGATGTCGAGGTACTTGGCAAGTATTGGGCTTCCGATGCCGCGCGGCTTCGGCAACAGCTCGGGATTCAACTTCAAGATACGCAACTCTCCGAAAAGCTTACCGTGATCGAGACCGTGCGCTTGTTTCGGAGTTTCTACGAACAAGGGCCGGAGGCTGCCGAAGTGATCGCGCTGGTTCAACTCGAGGAAAAACAGAAGTCACGCGTCGGCGAACTTTCGGGCGGCCAGAAGCAACGGCTGGCGATGGCCTGCGCGCTGGTGGGCGATCCGGAATTGTTGTTCCTTGACGAGCCGACCACTGGCCTCGACCCGCAAGCGCGGCGGCAGCTCTGGGACTTGGTGGAGAAATTCAAGAGTGAGGGACGAACGATTCTGCTCACGACGCACTACATGGACGAAGCAGAACAGCTGTGTGACCACGTTGCCATCATGGACCACGGCAAGAAAATTGCATTGGGCACGCCGCGCGAGCTGATTGCGTCCATCGGCGCGGAGCATATGGTGGAATTTTCGGCGGGTAGCGCGACGCGAGCGCTCGACGCGGACGGGTTGCAGCGTATTGAAGGCGTGCGCGATGTGCGCACGGAGAATGGCAACGTGCAATTGCAAGTGACGGAAATGCACCGCGCCGTTCCTGCCCTGCTCGAAGAGTTAAGACGCCAGGGTGTTCCGCTGACGGAGTTGAGCACGCATTCGGCCACGCTGGAGGACGTCTTCGTCGCTTTGACGGGACGGCATTTGCGCGATGTCTGACATCACCGCGACAACGGACCTCCGCGCGAGAGAGGCGGCGGCACAGTCTCCGCGCGGGAAGACGTTTGCCGACAACGCGCTCGTGCAACTTACGCTGGTGCGGTTTCGCGAATTCACGCGGGAGCCCGAAGCGCTATTTTGGGTATTCATTTTTCCTGTGCTTCTCGCTGCGGGTCTCGGCATTGCGTTCCGCAACCGGCCGGCGGAGGTGCTGAAGATTGCGGCGGTGACGCCGGAGCTGACGAGGTCGCTGCGACAGGATAAATTTTTAGACGTGGTGCAACTGGATGCCGCCGCCGGAGAGGAAGCGTTGCGCACAGGCAAAGTCGCGCTACTTGCGGTGCCGGGAAATGGCGGGACAGTTGTTTATCGCTACGATGACACGAATCCCGAAGGGCGCACGGCGCGAATGCTCGCAGATCGCGCGGTTCAGCAAGCGGCAGGACGCGTGGACCCGGTTTCGACGAGCGACGTACTGATGCGGGAGCCAGGCTCGCGGTACATCGACTTTTTGATTCCCGGCCTGCTGGGCATGAACTTGATGGGCAGCGCGATTTGGGGAATGGGATTCGCGATCGTAGATGCGCGGCGCAAGAAATTGATGAAGCGCCTGGTCGCCACGCCGATGCCGAAGTCGTATTACTTGATGTCGTTTCTGCTTTCGCGATTGCTGCTGCTTGTGGCCGAAGTCATCGTGCTGTTGGGGTTCGGCGCGCTGGTGTTTCACGTGCCTGTTCGAGGATCACTCGTTGAGCTTGTGCTGCTGTGCGTGCTGGGTTCGTTGTGCTTCAGCGCGCTAGGATTGCTGATTGCATCGCGCGCGCGAACGATCGAAGCAGCGTCGGGGCTGATGAACACGGTGATGCTGCCGATGTGGATCGCGTCCGGCGTTTTTTTCTCGGCGCAGCGATTTCCCGACGTCGTACAGCCGTTCATCAGAGCGCTGCCGCTCACCGCTGTGATCGACGCGCTGCGGGCGAACATGCTGCAAGGCGCAGGGCTGGCGCGGTTAGCACCGCAATTGGGCGTGATGGGAGCCTGGACGATTATTTGCTTCGCGCTCGCGCTCAAACTTTTCCGCTGGCGGTAGGCTGCCTCTCGCTGCAATCATCCTCAAACCGAAAAGAAATATGGAACCTGCAGCGTCTGGCTGCATCTTTATTCGTGGACAACTACTGCGGACAGCGAAATCCTATTGCAGCTACAGAGGGGAAATTCAAGTGATCAAGCGCAATTTGGGCAAGTCAGGACTTCAGGTATCGCTCGTCGGACTGGGGTGCAACAATTTCGGCTGGAAGCTCGATCTCGAAGGCGCTCGCGGTGTGGTACACAAAGCGCTCGACGCCGGAATCACGCTTTTCGACACGGCTGACATTTACGGCGGAAACGGCGGCTCGGAAACAATTTTGGGGCAAGTGCTGGGCGATCGCCGCAAAGACGTCATCGTCGCCACGAAATTCGGCGGTCCGATGGACGACGCGGGAACGCTGAAGGGCGCGTCGCGCCGGTATATTTTGTCAGCCGTGGAAGCGAGCCTTCGCCGGCTCGGCACCGACTGGATTGACCTCTATCAGCTCCATTTCCCTGATCCGCAGACGCCGATGGAAGAAACGCTAAGGGCATTGGACGATTTGGTGCGGCAAGGAAAAGTGCGCTACATCGGATCGTCGAATTTAACGGCGTGGCAGGTAGTTGAGGCGCACTGGATTGCGCGAGATCTCAGGCAGAACGCGTTCGTCTCCTGCCAGAATGAATACAGTCTTGTGGTGCGGGAGCCGGAGCGCGAATTAATTCCAGCGATGGAGGCGTATGGATTGGGACTCTTGCCGTATTTTCCTTTGGCTTCCGGGCTGCTTTCCGGGAAATACAAGTGTGGGAAAATGCCGGAAGGCGCGCGCCTGACGGACACGAAGCGGCTGGCGGATCGTTATATGACGGATGCGAACTGGAAGTCAGTCGAGGCGCTCGATGAATTTGCCACCAAGCGCGGGCACAATTTGCTCGAACTAGCGTTTAGCTGGCTGGTGGCCCGGCCTGTCATTTCAAGCGTAATCGCTGGGGCAACCAAACCGGAACAGGTCGAGCAGAACGCGAAAGCCGCCGATTGGGCCCTGACGTCCGACGACATCGCCGAGATCGATCGCCTGACCAAAAAGACGTAAGAAAGCTGTTTTCAGTTCCTTTGAAACAATCCGCTTCGGAGTTATCCGCGAAACGATCAACGAAAGCCTGCCATTCTCCGTAACCTCGTCGAATCCCTCTCGTCCTACTTACTGGTAGCCGCCGATGATCCTGGAGCATATTGCCGTCTTGTTTTGGAAATCCTCGACGGTATCGAAGACCGTTTCGCACTGGTTTCTTCATCTCGGCGGCCCCGGCCTCATTCCGCTGGGCGTGCTCGACGGCTCGGTGATCCCCATCCCAGGCAGCGTGGACATCGTGACCGTCATTCTGGCGGCGCATGAGAAGAATTTGTGGCCGTATTACGCGCTGATGGCGACTTTGGGATCGGTGTTCGGCAGTTTCATGACGTACCGGCTCGCGCACAGGCACGGCGGCCACCGCTTGGCGCAGCGATTGCCGTTCGCAACGATGGAAAAATACAACGCGCTCTTCAAGCGATGGGGATTCGGTGCGATCGCGGTTCCCGCCATGTTGCCTCCGCCGATGCCGATGGTTCCGTTTGTTCTGGCAGCTGGCGCGCTCAAATATTCGTGGAAGCGATTTTTGACGGCGTATACGCTCGGGCGCGCCGTGCGATATTCCGCGCTGGGATATCTCGGGGCGCGCTACGGAAAGCATATCGTGCGGATTCTCACGCAGTACGGATTCCGCATCTTTTACGTGGCGGCTGTGCTGGGCTGCATTGCCGGAATCGTTATGCTTATTCGCAGAAGCGTTGTGAAATCACAAGCGCAGCGTGTCGCCGGTTTTGGATCGCTGACGCGAGAGCCGAACAACCTCACGGGATTTGAACCGATCAAGCGGAAGCGGCTTGTCGTTCCTTAAGGGATTCCGAATTATCGCGGGTCACTGAAGGCACTTCCTCCGCAATTCCGTTCGCATATCGAAATCTTTCGAGCGTCGCGGATTCGACTCCTTGCTGAACGAGCGCAGCGAGATCGAGGTTCGCCTCGGCATGAGCGACTGACTTGGGAGTCGCGTACAGCTCGGGCGTGCGCGGCATGAAAACGGGGCAGCAATCGTGGAACGGTTCGGAGGAAATGTCATACGTTCCGATCTTTCGCGCCAGCGCGAGGATTTCGAGTTTATCGGTGCCGGCAAGCGGACGAAATACAGGCATGAGCGTGGCTTCACCGACCGCGACCATATTTTGAAGCGTCTGCGAAGCCACCTGGCCGAGGCTGTCGCCGGTAACCAGCGCGAGCGCGTGGTCGCGGCGGGCGAGAACCGCGGCGATGCGCATCATCATGCGGCGATAAAGGAGAATGCGGTAGCTCTCCGGCGCGTAGCGAACGATTTCGCGTTGGATGGGTTCGAACGGAATCCGCCAAAGCTTCACGCCAAGCTGATAGAGCGTGAGGCGCCGCGCCAACTCGCGAGCTACGTGGATGGAAGATTCGCCCGGCCGCGCGCCTGTTCCGTAGAAATGCGCGAAGCTCAAGTGCGCGCCGCGCTTCATCATTAAATATGCGGCGACGGCGGAATCGTAGCCGCCGGACAGCAAACACAGCATCCGGCCGCCCGTGTTCGTCGGGAGACCGCCCGCGCCGGAAATTTTTCGCGCGTACACGAGCGCCGGGCCGGGCGTGATCTCGACGCGGCAGGTAATGTCCGGCTCGGAAAGATCCACGCTGGCAACGCGGCCGGCGGCGTGCAGTTTGTCGAGTAGAAAGCGGCCAACCGTCGCCTCGATTTTCATGGCGTTGTGCGGAAATGATTTGTCGCTGCGCTTGGCGCGAACGGCGAACGTGGAGAATTTCAGCGGCTCGATTTCGTCCCAAGCCGCGGCGCAGAGCGCATCGAGATCGCGCTCGACGGTTTGCGCCACGGCAAAATAAACAATTCCAAAAACGCGCTCGATTCTTTCGACGGCCGCGGCAACTGGCGCGCCGGTGGCGAGACGTACGAGAAAGCGATCTCCCGGCTGCTCGATTCGCTCCACAGGAATTCCATCGAGGGCCTGCCGCAGCGCCTGCGCCAGTTTGCGCAAAAAGAATTTGCGATTGCGGCCTTTGAGCCACAATTCGTGGTAGTGAGCGACGATGACGGGGCTATTCATGCAAGACAAAATCTCGCGCCGGCTTTATTTCCTGATTCGAGTATATCAGCCAGGTGTGTAGCGGAGTAGCGCAGGCGCATCGAGCGCAGTGCTATTCCCAGCGCCAGTCCGCGTATTGCTCGCGGAGGCGCATTTTGAGGAATTTTCCGACCGACGTGCGCGGAATCTCTTTCGCGAATGCGAATCCGTCGGGCAATTGCCATTTTGCAAAACGCGCAGCCAGGAAATCGCGCAATTCCTCGGGCGTGGCGGCCTCTCCGTCGTTCAGAACGATAACGGCGAGCGGGCGTTCCTGCCATTTGGGATGCGGGATGGCGATGACGGTGGCTTCGCGCACTTTGGGATGCCCCATCAGCGCGTTTTCGAGATCCACGGAGCTAATCCACTCGCCGCCCGATTTGATGAGATCCTTGCTGCGATCCACGAGTTTGAGGTAGCCCTCAGGATCAAGGGTGGCGATATCTCCGGTCTTGAACCAGCCGTCGGTCGCCCAGCGATCTTGATTTTCGGGCGAGTTGTAATACGCGGAAGCGACCCAAGGGCCGCGTACCTCGAGTTCGCCGGGCGTGAGACCATCCCACGGCGCGAAGCCTTCGTCGCTGCGCACGCGCATCTCGATGAACGGAGCCGGGAGACCCTGTTTTGCGCGAACTTCGTATTTCTTGTCGTCGCTCCAATCCGACATCGTGGATTTCAATTGGCCCGTCGAGGCGATCGGCGTCGTTTCCGTCATTCCCCAGAGATGCGTGATGTGAATTCCGTGTTTATCAAGCGAGCGGATCAGCCCTTCGGGCGGAGCGGTGCCGCCGCAAGGGGCGCTCAGGCCAGAAGAAAATTTCCAGCGGCCGGGATGCTTTTCGAGCGCCGCAAGAATGCCGATCCAGACCGTCGGAACTCCGAGCGCGATGGAGACTTTTTCGCGTTCGATAAGATCCAGGAGACTTTCGGCATCAAGATGCGGTCCGGGCAGAACGAGCTTCGCGCCGACCATGGCGGCGGTGAACGGAATTCCCCAAGCATTGGCATGAAACATGGGGCAGGCTGGAAGAACTACGGCGTGATGGTTGATGCCGAATGCCTCGTCGAGTGTGGATACGAACGAATGGAGAATGAGCGCACGGTGAGAATAGAGGACGCCTTTTGAATTTCCGGTCGTACCGGAAGTGAAGCACATCGCCGCGGCTTCGTTTTCGTCGAGCGCAGGATAAGTGAAATTTCCTGCGGCAGTCTCCAGAAAATCCTCATAGTTTTCGTAGCCGGCGGGCGGAGGATTGCCCGTGAACGGCACGACGATCACGCGCTCGAAATTCGTTTTCGATTTGAGCTGTTCGTAAATCGGAAGCAGGACATCGTCCACGATCAAAAAGCGATCCGCGGCGTGATTTGCGATGTAGGCGATTTCCGACGGATGCAGGCGAAGATTCAGCGTGTGGAGGACGCCGCCGCTCGCCGGTATTCCGAAATACGCTTCGAGGTGCGAGGAGTGGTTCCACATCAAAGTTGCGACGCGATCGCCTCGTTGCAGGCCGGCGCGCTGTAATGCTTCCGCGAGAGCCCGCGCCCGGCGGTAAAACTTCGAATACGTGGTGCGATAAATCGAGCGATCTGGGCGGCGCGAAACGATTTCGATTGCCCCAAACAGATGACCGGCGCGCTCGAGAATTTTGTCGAGTGTGAGCGGAAAATCCATCATAAGTCCTTGCATGACGAGCCTCCGGAAGGTTAGTGGCGCGCATCCTACCACTAACGTAACTCCGCGGGCAGAATGGGTGTCCTTGCAGGCATCCCGTAAAGAGCGAATTGAGTCTCATAAGCTTGCGCTATTTGCATCGTTTTTTCGCTTTCACGTGAACGTAACGATGCAGTAGTACTATCCCGGATTAAGGGCAAACGCGGCTTATGAAGCATTAACCGACTCGCGTCATTTCCCTTTGTGGAGCGACTCTTTTTTTTGCTGAGGGTTAGAATCGTCAAACCCTTAGCCCCGGAGTGGGACGCGTTCGGGCGCCGTGGAACCTTCGCGGCGGTAAGCGCATCCAATCTGTCGAGAATGAAAGGTAGGACGGGCCCATGTGGAGTCGCAAAGATTGGGCTGATTTTTTTGTCATCGTGCAAGGACCGCGCCGCTCTCAGCGGCCGCCGCGGCCACTAGATACGTCTGCGCGGAATCGCCTTGTGCCCGCCGAAGGCTACAGCCTGGCGGAATTGGACGACGCGGGAATCAGCGTTGAGCTGGCGGAACTCCTTGGGCTGCCGGTAGATGCGGGTCGCGTCGGGTCGTATAGCCCCAACGTGTCGACGTTGCGCGAATATCTGCGGGCAACTCGTTCACGCTTCTAGGCTGACGCCCGGCCAGACTGCGCTTCAAGCGCCAGTCTGCCCTGCCGCTCGCAAGTTCCCCAAAATTTAGGATCTCGAGATTGGGTCATTTTTTTGCGGCCCAGTTTCTATTAGGCATCACTCGGGCTTGACGGCGGCAAAAAAACCCGTAAACTGCGATTTCTTGTTATGGCGACTCAACTCAACATGCTTCCGGAAGCCCCGGTGGAAACGGGGCGGGATTTTGAATTCCCGCAGCGCGAGGCGGCATTTTTCTACGGCCTCTTTCTTCGCGGGCATTCCGCCGACGAACTTCGCCGGGACATTCAGATTCCGGCGCCGGTCCTCGCCAAGTGGGACCGTGAAACGGCGCGCGAGCCGGGACTGCGTGCGATGCTGGAGCGGATCGTCGAATACCGCCGCCACGTTCTGGCCATCTTTGACTCGCTGATTGACCACGATACTTTGGGCCAGCGGCTTCAGTAAGATTTCCTTCCTATAATCGTCCTTCTGCCAGTCCCGCACGACCGCGATCTGATGACGAAAAAGATCTAGCGCGCGGACTCGTCGCTGGTTTTAGCATGTGTTGTGGGTCTGAGCGATCTTTTGCTTTGCGAATTTCTCAGGAGTATGGCGCGGGCAATCCGCAGCTCAGCCGGTAGGCGCGCATTTCGGTTTGCATGTGAGTTCGAATTTGCAAATTTGAGCGAGGCCGGGCGGTACAGAGCAGGATGAAACCCGCCTCACGGTCTTGAGGGTAATAGGCGACGGCGTCTCTCTGGTCGAATTCGCCCGGCGCGCTCAGTTTCCCGGCGCATGTCAAGCAGCGTCCCTGATGGCAAATCGCCGGGAGATCGATTCCCGCTCGCTGCGCGGCATCCCAGATGTGATCCTTCGAATCCACCGTGATCACACGCTGCCCGTCCGGCATTTCGAGCGTCACCGCGAACGAATCCTTAATGGAAATCTCCTTCTGGTGAAATTATGAGGTGAATGTGGGGCTGCGGCCGCCGGAGCTCGCGTTCCGGCTTACACAGCCCAGGCGATACAGCGATTTCACGGATTGTAGAAGCCGCGATTCTTGCTGTACGGCGCTTCGCCGGGAGTGCCGCGTCGGAAATGGCCTGACGGAATGGATTTTCCGTCGCGCTCGTGAGCGAGAAGCTCGATGAACCAAGCCTCGTGTTCGATCTCCTCATTCAAGATGCGGGCGGCCATGTCGTAAGTCCTGGGATCCTTGCCAAACGTCAGATCGCAGATCTGAATCCAACTCCGGATGGCGCACCGCTCGGATTCGAGTAGCAGCGTCAGAATGTTGACGGCCGTCGGTGGATCGGGCAGTTTCGCCGCCACGCATCCCGCCTGGTCGTGGAACACCTTCAAGTCGTTTGGCAGTTCGCCGCCCAACTCGTAGATGCGCGGCACAATCAGTTCCCAGTGGGCGCGGTCCTCGAGCCGCGCGTCCTCGCAAATCTCCTTGTAATCTTCGTGGCCCGCGAGGTGCATGCGGAGGATCGTATAGTAATAATAAGTGCTCGCGAACTCCGCCGCCGCATTGGCCACGAGCATTTTGATTAATTTTTCGACGTCCACTCCGCGCGCTCGAATCACTTCCACGCCCACGCGCTGCGTGACGTCTCCGTGTTTCACTACTGCGTTGTCAGCCATCGTTTTTGGCCCTCCGAGCCAGAGACTAGAGATTTTCGAGCCAAAGGTCTAATATTTGTATCCTATGGAATCCATAGTTCTAAAGTATGGCAGCGCCTGGGCGCGCGCATAATCCATGGAACTGCACCAATTGCGCTATTTTTGCGCCGTCGCTAGAACCGGAAACTTCACGCGCGCGGCGGACGATCAGCACGTCGCTCAGCCATCGCTTTCGCAGCAGATCCATAAGCTCGAAGACGAGCTGGGCGCCAGACTTTTCGATCGCTTCCCGCGGTTCGCCCGGCTCACCGAATCCGGCAAGGCCTTTCTGCCCAAAGCCGAGAATATTCTTCGCCAGGTAGGCGAGGCGCGCACTGAAATTCAAGAAAAATCTCGCGCCGAAGTGGGCACCGTTTTCATCGGTTCCATCCCCACGATTGCTCCGTACTTTCTTCCGCTGGTTTTGGCCCGCTTTGCCAGCCGCTATCCGGGCGTATCGGTTCGCGTCATCGAGGACATCACCTCCGGTCTGCTCGATCATCTGCATCACGGCCGCGTGGACTTGGTCCTCCTGGCTTTGCCTGTTCGCGGCGAAGAACTCCAGTTCGAGGAACTTTTTCGCGAGTCTCTGTTCGCTTGTCTTCCTGAATCCCATCGTCTCGCATCGCGCAAGTCGATCGGCCTCGCTGCGATCCGCGAAGAGCCATTCCTCTTACTCAAGGAAGGTCATTGTTTTCGTGAAAATGCCATGGCGGCTTGTCGGCGCTCGCGCGTTGATCCCAACGTCATTTTCGAGAGCGGCCACTTTTCGACGATTCTTTCCATGGTGGCGACAGGGATGGGAGTGTCGGTGGTTCCCGCGATGGCGGTGAGCAAACATTCCGGTTGCCGCTTCGTGCGCTTAAGCGACGACCGCATGGAACGCCGCGTGGGCCTGGTCCAACTGAAGCACCGATTCCCGACGCGCGCGCAGCTCGCTCTTATTGAGGAATTGCGCCAGCATGCCCGCGCGAATTGAGTGCGAGCCGGATGTGACGATTGACTTGCTCCAAATGTTTCGGAAGCACAATGCTTGTCCTGCCGAGAGGGTGCACAGGTTGTCGGGGACGCCACGAATGAAGGAGCTGACTGCCGATGGGTTTGGAGCGGCTTTTGCCGTGTGGCCCGCCGATCCTTCAAAGTTCGAGGCGATGTGATGGCCGTGCGCAAAGCTCAAGCTATTCAATCGATGGCATGGTTGAAAAGCTCGCGTAACCACATCCACTTAAACATCGCGCTGTTAGTGTTGGAGAACTTAAGGAAAAGCATGACGCAAGGCAAGATGAGGAGCGACTTCCCGAAGTGGTTCAATGGATGGACGAGACTGAGCAGAAGGTTCGATTGGAAAAGAATCTACACGCTTACGTCCCTATCTTCGAGGATGAGGAATGGTGGAGGTGAGTTCTGCCGGGTATTCTTCACAGACGCATCCGCAAGGCCATAGAAATCCGATCTAGATCAGCGGGAATAAGTACTTCCGCGGTTCACCTTTGCGATCACAGACCCTGATTCAAAAGGGGACCTCCGTCCTGCTATTTATTTCACTGAGCTATGTATACTGCTCAGCATGCCCGACCATCGTGTTCTCGAATCCGTCGTGAAGGACTCAGTCACTTGGCTCTATCCTGAGATTGAACCATATAACACGGATCGGCTACGGGTCTCGCCTGTCCACGAAATCCATTTCGAGGAAAGCGGCAATCCCTTGGGCAAACCGGTCGTGTTTCTGCACGGCGGTCCGGGAGGCGGCTCCGAACCCAAGCAACGCCGCTTTTTCCACCCCGATAAACACCGCATCGTCAACTTCGACCAACGCGGCTGCGGAAAGAGCACACCTTACGCATCCTTGGAAGCTAACACCACGTGGGATCTTGTTTCTGACATCGAGAAGATTCGTGAGCACTTGGGCATTGATCGCTGGCAGGTGTTTGGAGGCTCATGGGGTTCTACTCTCGCGCTCGCGTACTCTGAGACGCATCCCGATCGCGTCACAGAACTCGTCCTCCGCGGGATCTTTCTGCTGCGCAAGCAAGAAATCGATTGGTTTTACCAGCGCGGCGCGTCAGTCCTGTATCCGGACGCCTGGGAACCATACCTGTCTCACATTCCCGAAGCGGAGCGCAGCGATCTACTTTCGGCCTACTACCGCCGACTGACGAGCGAAGACCCAGCCGTGCGCCTCGCAGCGGCAAAGATCTGGAGCAGATGGGAAGGTACGACTTCTAAGCTCTTGCCGGACGCTGACTTCACTGCACACTTCGAAGAGGTCGAGTTCGCCCTGGCCTTCGCGCGCATCGAAGCCCATTATTTCGTGAACAGAGGTTTCATGAAGACTGATGCCCAGTTGCTCGAAAATATTTCGCGGATTCGCCACATTCCGGGAGTGATCGTGCAGGGTCGTTACGATGTCGTCTGTCCGATGGAAAGTGCCTGGGCGCTTCATCGTGCCTGGCCCGAGGCCGACCTCATCATTACACCGGATAGCGGCCATAGCGCCTTCGATCCACCGAACAGCCGCGCGCTCGTCGCGGCAACTGACAAATTCGCTGGCTAACGAGTTGGATCGAGTCTCCGATCACGCTTTATTCTGATCCCTGCAAATCCTTGAATTTCGCCACGGTTTCCTCAATCCGATTGATAGAATCTAATCGCTGCGGATAGCCCTTGGCCCATTTTGCGAGGCGCTGGATCTTGCGGCCTTGATCTCTCGAACAGTCCTGGCTTTCACCAGCCTTAGAGAGCGCCATCGCGAAATCACGACTGCGATTGCTCGTTTGCCAGGCATCAGCGGCTTCGGAAATGACTTTGGCTTTGCGGTCGAATTCGGCTTGTCGTCTCCGTTCCGCTTCCGCTCGTTTCTTCCAAGACTCCACCGAACAAGCCTACGAGCCGGAAGATATTCTGCGCTTCTGGATCGGCCATGCTGACGTCTCGGTTACGGATCGCTATAGCAAGATGTCGAAGCGAATCCAAAGCCGCAAAGATTGGGCGGAAAAAGCCGGCCTCGGATTCAATCTGCCTGAACTTTGTACCCAATGTACGAAAAAGAGCGTCGTTTCGACTCAGGAAAATGCCGCGTAAAGTGTTACAATTCGAGAAGTTAGAACCTCAACTCCCCGGTAGCTCAACGGTAGAGCATTCGGCTGTTAACCACACAGCCGAACACCATAAGCCTTTGTTTTGGCGTCGGTTAGCTACCAAGCTGTCTCCTCTAGTTGTTCCCCACCAGTGCCCCGGCATCATCAATCTGGACGACTTCCGCAAACGTATCAGAAACTTGTTGGAACGATCCAAGAAATGCGCCGAGTTGTCCAAGTCTGGACATCGACCGCGAAAAATGCCTCGAAAAAGGACTGGGAAATTGGGGTCCAAGGCAAAGGCAGGATACGAATTCCAATTGAGTTGGCAGGACAATGAATGTTCGCATTGTCTTCGATCGCCTCTACGGTTACGAAATCTTTCGTCGCGCCCTCCCTTAAAGGGCTCAGGCGTTTAGCCTTCTCCAGCGCCCCGAAATACCTCGAGTACGGTGCTACCGTTGTTGTTGAAGAACGCGTGAAATGATAGGTCGAATAGATCGCAGACGGCCTGAAGTTTGGTTCGAATCACCGCTTGCTTCATGGCATTGCGATTGACCTTGGCCATGAGCGAGTAAAATACCGCCCAAGCGATGGTAGCGTCGTGAAATCGAATATCGCCCCGCGGCCCGATCACCGAGTAGCACGTGCTTTTTCGAAAGAGCGGGCGTGCAAGCGCGGATCTTGTGCTGTCACACGCGGATATGAAAAGTCGTCGGCCGTCCATTGCGGGTGAAAGGATCTCAGCGAGCTGCGAGAAGGGAATGTTATCGTAAGTAAGGCCGATACCGTGTCGATCCCCGTGACAGGCCAAGTGCAAATAGCGAAATCGCGATTCCCGGAATTCGGTGGTGAAATGTTTGAGTTCTTTGCGAGTCCGAATGTAGTGATGTTGTAGGCGGCCGCCTGCTAGGCGAAGAATCTCCTCGAGGGCATAGCGCTCTCTTAGATCGTGTTGTTCATCCTCACGATAGGTTGATTCGATCAGGAATATTCCTGGTATCGTGTTTTTCATTAATTCCGCCGTGACACGACAATTTCGAAATGAGCTGGACTGTACTTGAAGTCTTTATTTTAGTCAACTAGAACTATAAGTACATTATGAGTGAATAGATTTTGCCGTCGCGCGTAGCATTAACTTGATCCCACCTTTGGGCTGCTAATAGTCCCAATTCAGCCCCAATTAGATGCGGTATCTTGCTCGGAATTTGACGTTGCTGTGGTCTGACGTGAAGCAACATCGTCGGCCACATCGAACGGGCGACCTTCTGCTTGCCAAGCGCCAACTATTGGTCCAAGAATTGTAATGCGCTTTTTAACTGCTAACGTTTTCAACAAATCGGGGAATCTGCTTTCGCTCAAAAGCTAACCCCAATAGGCTGAAAACAACCCGTTCGTGCACAGTTCTTGCACAGTCCAGCGCAGCGTCACACACGAACCCTCGTTGAGACAAAACTGTGCATCACAGACCAATCCGCGAGATATTGGCTCGGGATACGCTTTTTCACGACTTCGTGAGCACACGCCGAAGACGTGCTGCTTCGCTGTCGAGGCCTGCTTTCTGCAGCGCGTATATCGCATCCCACACTAGGCGCTCAAGGTTCTTAATTTGCTCTTCCCGTGCGGCAACCGCAGGATCGTGTCCGGTCCATTGGCGAATAATCGCCCACGCCGCCCGGTACTCGTTTAGAAGTGGAATGATGTATTCCTCTCCAGGAGTCCGCGCCGTCCGCACCCAATCCCGCTCGCCGGCCTCGATTTTTACGAGCACCGCTTGCGGCTCAACAGCGCAAAATTTCTTCGCAATTTCCAAGGCTTCATCGAATGGGAGAAAGAGCATTCCCTGCCGATCAACGTAAGAGCAGGGCGAATGTTGCCCACGATTTAGGGAGATCCGAGTCTTGAGTCGATCAATGACGTCAGCCTTACCGCGCAAGCATCCACCCCAGAATGTCACGCCTTCCCCTACGCTCTCGAAGACCTCGCTGAGTGCATTGGTGATAGGCGACTTCAGGCTGTAGCCGCGCCTGTCGTTGTATTCATCGATCCGTTGTCGGTCTGTCTCTTCTCTCAGTACTGCCTTATGTTCTTTCCACGGGGCAATCAACTGCCCCGGTTCGACATAGTCGACCAAGCCTGCATTTGGCTCGATCCATTCGGCCTTCCATTTGTTGCCACGGATGTGTTCGAGGATCTTCAAACGCTGGAAGGGAACGCCGGGTGTTCGCTTTTCACGAAATGCATAGTGAGCGCCGGGCTTGATTTCCGATTTGAGCATGGGTCCCTCAGGGTCGTCGCATTGTAAAATCGATCATATCGCTTAGCGGAATTAGTCTGACTGGAACTCCCGGCACGTTAGAAGAGACCCCGCCCGATATGCTGCGCTGAAGCCAGCGTGATTCTTTGTGTGAAGATACGATCTCAGCTTTGCTGCTGTTTGTCCGATGTGTGCATCGTAAAACTGCCTCGCTTTAGGCGAGTCACTCCAAACCGGGCTTGCCGTTCAAGGCGATCCTGGACGAAGGCACGGCTCCCGAAAGAGGGCCGGGCCTTTTCTAATTCTTCATTAAATAAATATTGACGGCCAATTTGAGCCGAAGGTCGACTCCTGGAGATACCGACTCGTCTAATTCTAGATCAGCGGGAATAACTACTTCCGCGGTTCACCTTTGCGATCACAGACCCTGATTCAAAATGGGACCTCTGTCCTGCTATTTATTTCACTGAGCTATGTATACTGCTCAACATGCCCGACCATCGTGTTCTCGAATCCGTGATGAAGGACTCAGTCACTTGGCTCTATCCTGAGATTGAACCATATAACACGGATCGGCTACGGGTCTCGCCTGTCCACGAAATCCATTTCGAGGAAAGCGGCAATCCCTCGGGCAAACCGGTCGTGTTTCTGCACGGCGGTCCGGGAGGCGGCTCCGAACCCAAGCAACGCCGCTTTTTCCACCCCGATAGATACCGCATCGTCAACTTCGACCAACGCGGCTGCGGAAAGAGCACACCTTACGCATCCTTGGAAGCTAACACCACGTGGGATCTTGTTTCTGACATCGAGAAGATTCGTGAGCACTTGGGCATTGATCGCTGGCAGGTGTTTGGAGGCTCATGGGGTTCTACTCTCGCGCTCGCGTACTCTGAGACGCATCCCGATCGCGTCACAGAACTCGTCCTCCGCGGGATCTTTCTGCTGCGCAAGCAAGAAATCGATTGGTTTTACCAGCGCGGCGCGTCAGTCCTGTATCCGGACGCCTGGGAACCATACCTGTCTCACATTCCCGAAGCGGAGCGCAGCGATCTACTTTCGGCCTACTACCGCCGACTGACGAGCGAAGACCCAGCCGTGCGCCTCGCAGCGGCAAAGATCTGGAGCAGATGGGAAGGTACGACTTCTAAGCTCTTGCCGGACGCTGACTTCACTGCACACTTCGAAGAGGTCGAGTTCGCCCTGGCCTTCGCGCGCATCGAAGCCCATTATTTCGTGAACAGAGGTTTCATGAAGACTGATGCCCAGTTGCTCGAAAATATTTCGCGGATTCGCCACATTCCGGGAGTGATCGTGCAGGGTCGTTACGATGTCGTCTGTCCGATGGAAAGTGCCTGGGCGCTTCATCGTGCCTGGCCCGAGGCCGACCTCATCATTACACCGGATAGCGGCCATAGCGCCTTCGATCCACCGAACAGCCGCGCGCTCGTCGCGGCAACTGACAAATTCGCTGGCTAACGAGTTGGATCGAGTCTCCGATCACGCTTTATTCTGATCCCTGCAAATCCTTGAATTTCGCCACGGTTTCCTCAATCCGATTGATAGAATCTAATCGCTGCGGATAGCCCTTGGCCCATTTTGCGAGGCGCTGGATCTTGCGGCCTTGATCTCTCGAACAGTCCTGGCTTTCACCAGCCTTAGAGAGCGCCATCGCGAAATCACGACTGCGATTGCTCGTTTGCCAGGCATCAGCGGCTTCGGAAATGACTTTGGCTTTGCGGTCGAATTCGGCTTGTCGTCTCCGTTCCGCTTCCGCTCGTTTCTTCCAAGACTCCACCGAACAAGCCTACGAGCCGGAAGATATTCTGCGCTTCTGGATCGGCCATGCTGACGTCTCGGTTACGGATCGCTATAGCAAGATGTCGAAGCGAATCCAAAGCCGCAAAGATTGGGCGGAAAAAGCCGGCCTCGGATTCAATCTGCCTGAACTTTGTACCCAATGTACGAAAAAGAGCGTCGTTTCGACTCAGGAAAATGCCGCGTAAAGTGTTACAATTCGAGAAGTTAGAACCTCAACTCCCCGGTAGCTCAACGGTAGAGCATTCGGCTGTTAACCG
>Ga0302326_10002973_pt1 | contig 40510 bp, 33 predicted proteins | sample Palsa_T0_3_FD_202264 | JGI IMG/M metagenome (GOLD analysis project Ga0302326, IMG submission 202264) | Peat permafrost microbial communities from Stordalen Mire near Abisko, Sweden - Palsa_T0_3 | ecosystem: Environmental > Terrestrial > Soil > Palsa > Peat permafrost | place: Sweden: Abisko... | reverse complement strand
AATCGCCGATCGCTTACTACTCCGATGCAAAGGCCTACGACATGAAGCCCGGTCTTGGGAAGATAGAACATATGCCAGGCGCGCTGCCCATCAACTCGACGTGCTTGCGCTGTCACATGAGCGCGGTACAACATCCAGAGTCGGGTACGGAAAATCGTTATCAGGGGCCGGCATTTCTTCACGTTGGCATCACTTGCGAGAGTTGCCATGGAGATACGCACGAGCACGTCTTAACCAACGGAATCAAGGCGGTCGTGAACCCGGTCAAGCTTGATTCCGAAAGGCGCGATTCGATTTGTATTGTTTGCCACCTCGAAGGAGCCACCAGCGTCGAACATCGCGACCGCTCGGTGATCGATTTCAAGCCCGGAGAGGACATCAGCGATTACATTTCTTACTTCGCCAACGCGAGTGAGAAGGCTACCCAGCGCGGCGTCAGCGAGATCGAGCAATTCACATCAAGCAAGTGCAAACAGGTCACCGGCGAGCGAATGTCCTGCATGAGCTGCCATGATCCGCATCGTTCGCCCGCCCTCGATGAGCGAGCGGCTTTCTATCGCGGCAAGTGTCTCGCCTGCCACACTCAGCCGAAGTACGCCACCACTCACTATTCGAGCAACCCGGATTGCATAAGCTGTCACATGCCCAAAACAGGAGCAAAGAACATTCCCCACGTTGCCTGGACGGACCATCGCATCCGCCAACATCCAGACCGAGACGATTCAGGCGCTACCGTTCTAAGCACTGGAATGGATATGACGCCGATGCTGCCCGGAAGCAGCGCACGCGACCTTGCTCTGGCTTATTACAATTTGGCAGTCAATGGCGTCACCTCGGAAAGGCCGCGCGCTACTGCATTGCTTGCGGCGACGGCACAGTCATCCACTGGAGATGAGGAGGTGTTGCGTGCTTTGGGTATCCTTAGCGAATGGAATGGCGACAGCGCTCGATCGGAGCAGTTTTACCGCGCCGTGCTTGCGCTGGACCCAAACTCTTTGACCGCGACGACCAACCTCGGCACGCTACTGGCAAAGTCAGGCGATCTGCAAGGAGCGGCGGCGCTCTGGCGACCAGCTTTTGCACGCAACGAAGATATCCTCGGCCTGGGGCAGAATCTTGCGACTTTGGAATGCCTACTAGGCGACAAAGGCCGATCCAGCGAAGCACTGCGGCGTGTACTCGTTTACAGTCCGGATATGCCGGAGATCCGCAATAAGCTCCGAGGGGTCGAAACTGGAAGTCAAGAGTGCCCGCCGACTGTGTCACACCACTAGAGGACTTGTCCTCGAAATTAACCGGATTATTGCATGCCGGCGAACCGAAGAGCCCGAGCCTAAGGCGTCGGCGTAAGCGATCAATCTCGTGGGGCTATTGCAGGAGTACAGTGGGCGTAATGTGCGGCGGATTGGCTATGTAGGCTTTTTCTTGAGGAAAAAGCCCGCCCGGCCGGGGTGCCTCACCTTACAGTAACTGTACTTCTGCTCTAAAGCCCCACGCTTCCACCCGGAAGAGCCGACGGCGGCGGTCACGACTTATGTCAAAGACTTCCCGGGATGGCATACCAGGACCGACTGAACGTCTACTGGACGGTGTAAGTCCAATCGAGGATGTTCTGGATAGCGGAGGTGCTGCCGCTGGCGCCGGTGAAGCCAACGTAGGCGGTATTGCTGTCCAGGATGGTTGCAAGGTTGACGGCGACGCTGTTGGTGACGCTGCCGAGCGCAGGTTGGCTGTTATCGGAGATGGTCCAGGTCAGGTTGTTACCTGCGTAGGTGATGACGACGTGGAAAGTATCACCGTTGCTGAGGATGAGTCCGCTGGGAGTCAGGTTGATGGCGGGGAGGGTGGGAGCGGCGCCCTCGACGTAGAAGCCGGTAGAGTCGTTACCTTCGCCGGCGTTGTTGTGGATATCGAACTTGATCGCGATGCTGAGGGGAATATTTTCGTATCCCAGACCGCCGCCCGAGCCAACATCGCCGATGGCCTGAGGGCTGCTGTCCTGGATGACGAAGGTGAAGCCGTCCGCCGCTGCCTGAGCCAGCTGGAAGTCGAAAGTGGAGGTAAAGGCGTCAACGTTCACGGGGGTGGCGTAGTACACGCTGTGGAACTGGTAGGTGCCACCACTGGTGAGCTGGAGGGCGTTTCCGGCGATGGCGGCGCCGTTGAGAGCGAGCCCCTTGGTATCGAAGCCAGCGGGATAATTGGGGACGGGGGGCGTTCCGGCAAGGTAGGTCCAGGCAAGCATCTTCTGGCTGGAAGAGGTGCTGCCGGAACCGCCGGTGAAACCGACATAGGCGGTATTGCTGCCGATGGTGGCGGGGATATTGATGGGCCAGGAGTAGGACCAGGTCGCGAGCGTCAGAGTATCGGTCAGCGTCATGGTCAGATTGACGCCGTCATAGGTCATATGGGCGTCGATGGCATCGCCACTGTGCAGGTTGATGCCAGTGGGATTGAGGTTAACCGCGGGCACGGTGGGCTGTGCGCCGTTGATATAGAGGCCGGTGGAGTTGTTTCCCTCGCCGGCATTGTTATGCAGATCGAACTTGATGGCGACGCTGTGGCCGATGCCTGCGTAGCCAAGGGATCCACCGCTTGCACCGAGGGCACCAGCGCCGACATTCTGGATAGTGAAGGTCATGCCATCCGCGTCTGGATTGGAGAGCTGGAAGGTGAAGTCAGTGGTAAACGCCTGGATGTTGACAGGGGTAGTGTAGAAGGCGCTGCTGGCCTCAAAGAGTCCGCCATTGGTGAGCTGCAAGCGAATGTCGTCGAGGTCGGTGTTGCCGTTGAACTGCACCTGATTGCCTTCCTGTGCTTCGGCGAAGCCTTGGGGGAAATTGATGGTGTTCGGCGTATTGACGACGTAGCCGGCGGTGACGACGGAGCTGGGCTGAAGACCAGGGGCGACGGCGATAGCATTGAAGGTTTCAGAGACGGAGACGACGATGCCGGCGGTATAGACATTGGAGCCGGTGGTGGGGGTGGTTCCGTCGAGGGTGTAGTAGATGGTCGCGCCCTTGGTGGGATCCGACATGGTCAGCATCTGGGTGCCGGTGTAGGTACCTGAGGCCAGCGACAGGACCGGGTTGGCGGTGATTCCCTGAGCGGAGAAGGTCGCGGCAATGGGGGCGGACTGGAGATAACCGGTAGCGCTGGCGATAGCGGTAATGGTCTCGCTGGCAGTAACGGTGATGGGTCCGGTGTACAGGGTCGAGTTGGCGGTTGGAGTAGAACCGTTGGTGGTGTAGTAGATATGGGCATTCGAGTTGGAGTCAGTGATCTGGACAGACTCGGAGCCGGTGAAGTTACCGCCGTTGGGGCTGATGGACGGAGCGGCGACGGTCGGCACGGTGCCGAGCAATCCGTAGATGCTCAGTCCGGAACCGGAGGTCACATAGACTTTGCCATTGGCGATCATGGGCGTGGAGAACTTGGAGTTGGGGCCGGGATTGTCGCGGGCAAAGTTGGTTTCGCTGCTATAGAGGAGCTTGCCGAGATTGGTGGCGTCGTAGGCCTGGAGCATCTGTGGGGCGGGGGAGCCTACATAGTCGTCCTGGTGCAGCACCCAGAGAATGCCATCGTTGTTGCCATTGGAGGAGACCGAGGTGGTGGGGCTGGGGTACCAGAAGTCCCATGCGGTCTGGCTGGTTGGTTGGGTGGACATGACGCCCTTGGAAAAGGAGTAGGCGGTGAGGGGATGGGATTTCCCGGCATTCTGTCCGGGGTAATAGATGTTGCCGTTCCAGTAGGATTCGGTGCCCCAGACGCCGGCGCCCCAGTTTTCGGATCCGACTTCAGGGGTTTGGAACTCCTGCACGACATTGTCGTAGTTTGCGCCGGCGACATTGTTGTATCCGCCCAGATAATTCCGGTCGAGAATATAGACCATGCCGGACTTGGCGATTTCGACGAGGGGCTGCAAGGTGGTGCCGTTTGCCAGGGCCTGGTTGGGCAGCAAGACAGGGGCGCCGGAACCGATATCGGCGTCCTGGACTTCGAGGGTGGAATAGTCGTAGGGGGTGAAGAGGTCTTCGACGGTCATCTTACCGCCGGTAAGGTCGAGGTTGAGGACACTCATAGAGTAGTCCTTGCCCCGCGGGTAGGGCGGCGCGCCGGGAGCGGAATAGGTGCCGTTGCCGGTGGCGATGAACATGCGGCCGTAGGGCTTGCTGGGGTCGTTGACTTCAGCGGCGAGGGCGGCTCCGCCAGCCCAGAGGCCGGCGCCGAATCCTTGCGGGGAGAGGCAGAAGACGTCGATGAGGGCGAGCGTGGAGGCGTTGTAGGAGTAGATCCAGCCGTGCCAGGAGCCAATGTCGCCCACGGAGCCGAAGCCTATGTAAAGGACTCCGTTCAACAGGAGGAGACCGGGGCGCTGTTGTTGGACGTAATTCCTAAAGGGCAGGCTGCCGCCGGTGCTGCCATTGCCGTTGCCCGGGACAGTGGCTTGGATGGTGACGGGACCGTTGAACTTCTCCAGGCCGGTGGTGATGTCGAGCGCGTGCAGCTGATACTGAAAGGTCGAATTCTCGGCTGAATCCAGACCGTAGGTGCTCACCAGGTAGATGGTGCCAGATGGGTCGGAGGAGGAAGGCGGATCGATGACGGGAGTTCCGAAGACGCCTTGCTGGATACCGTCGGACGTGGAGGTAGGCGGATAGGTGGGCAACGGGGTTGACCAGAGGGGCGAGGCGTTGACGCCACCGTTGTCGTCGGCGTCGAAGGCGTAGACCGCGTTGGTCGAGGCGACATAGACGACGTTGTGGCTTCCCTTGTTGGGGATGGCTACGTTGGCGACGTAGAGGGGTTCGGCGAGGACGGCGCCGGTGGTGGGCTGGGAAAAGAGTTTCCCAAACTTGGTCGCGACGTTGGTCGGGGTGAGAATCGTCTCGTTCGTATTTTGACCGGTGCGGGCAATGTCGTTGTGGGCGGTGAGAACGTTGATCTGCGCGCGCGCCGGCATCCCCAGGGTAAACAGGGCCAACAGCAGCCCATACCCGGTCCGGACCAGCAGCAAGTAGGTTTTCCAAGGACCCCAGGGCGTGGAAGTACTGGCGCAGACGATCGACTTGATCCGCCAAATGCTTTTCATCAGGAATCACTCCGTTAAGTAAAGACGTTCGGTATTTAGAACAGTGGTACACGGAAGGCGTAACCACCAGGTCAGGCCGAGGTCCTCGTCGAGTAAGGAACTATCAGCCAAACCGACTATCGTCTTCGAAGACCGCCCCTTCGCCTAAGAAGCGCTTAGAAGACAGCAATTCAATCGCGAAATCGATGTCGTGATAATTAAAAGATGTTACTACTATAACAACACGAGCGAGCAAGAACGACGATCTTTCGTTAAGTTTCTTTCAGAAGGTACTGTGCGATCCTGCGACGGTGTTACCGTCGGTACGAACGAAGCATCCATTATGGATTTGTGTAAGTCCAATTTAAGACCCGCTGAATGGCGGAGTGACTGCCGCTGGCGCCGGTGAAGCCGACGTAGGCGGTGTTTCCGTCGAGTGTTGTCGGTAGGTTTACGGTGACGCTATTGGTGACACTCGCTAAGGCGGTGTTGGTTTTGTCGGAGATTACCCAAGTAAGCGTAGTCCCGTCGTAGGTTACCTGGCAGTGGAAGACATCTCCATTGCTCAACACCAGGCCGGAGTTGGTGAGATTGATGGACGGGACGGTAGGTTCGGCTCCTTCGATGTAGAAGCCGGTAGAGTCGCTGCCTTCCCCGGCATTGTTGTAGATATCGAATTTGATGGCGACGCTATTCGGGATGCCCGCGTAGCCGAGCCCTCCCCCACCACCGCCGAGCTTTTTCGTATTTCCATTTTGAATCACGAAGGTAAACCCGTCGGCCGCGGCTTTGGTGAGTTGGAAGTCGAAATTCGCGGTGAACGACTCGATATCGACGGGCGTGGAGTAATAGACGCTCGACTCCTGTTCCGTCGTTCCGCTGGTGAGTTCCAAAGCGTTGGTGGCAAGCGCGCCGTTGCCGTTGATCGCGAGGCCCACGGCATCGAAGCCTACAGGGTAGTTAGGCACGACGGGCATTCCAGGGAGGTACGTCCAGGCCTCGATTTTTTGACTGGAGGAGTTTTGACCGGTGCTACCAGTGAAGCCGAGATACGCGGTATCGCCGCCAACGGTAGCCGGAATGTTAATTGTCCATGAATAAGAACCTGTAGCCTGAGTCAAGATATCGGTAAGGGTCATGTTCAGCGTGGCGCCGTCGTAAGTGATGTGGGCTGAGATGGCGTCGCCGCTGTGGAGATTGATACCGCTAGGAGTCAAGTCGATGGCAGGAACGGTAGGGATTGCGCCGTTGGTGTAGAGACCGGTGGAGTTGGGTCCTTCGCCAGCGTCATTATGCAGATCGAACTTGATTGCGACGCTTTTGTGGATGTATTGATAGCCCAGCGCCGCGCCGTAGATACCGATGGCGCTGGGGCTGTTGTTCTGAATGGTGAAGGTGATGCCGTCGGCCACGGGATTGGACAACTGGAAGGTGAAGTCGGTGGTGAACGCCTGGATGTTGAGCGGGGTGGTATAGAAGGCGCTGCCGGCCTGGTCGATTCCGCCGTTGGTGAGCTGGAGGCGAACGTCATCAAGATTGGTGGAACCGTTGAACTGCATCGGCCCCTGCGCGTCGGCAAAGCCCTGATTGAAGTTGACGAGATATGGCGGGGTCACGGTATAGCCAGCGCCAACGACCGAGCTGGGCTGGAGACCGGGAGCGACGGCCATGGCCTGAACGGTCTCGGACACGCGCACGGAGAGGGGCGCGTTGTAGACATTCGAAGCGGTTGTAGGGGTCGTTCCGTCGAGGGTGTAATAGATCACCGCTGCCTTATTAGTATCCGAGATAGTGAGAGGCTGCGTTCCGGCGTAGGCACCGGCGGCCAGCGAAAAGGTGGGGTTTGGGGTGTTGCCAGTGACCGAGAAGGTGGCGGTGGCGACGGCTCCCTGCACATAACCGGTGGCACTGGCGATGGCGTTAATCGTTTCGCTGGAATTGACGGTGAAGGGTCCGGCGTAGGGAGTGGAGAAGACGGTCGGGGTTGATCCGTCGGTGGTATAGAAGATTTGAGCGTTCGGGGTGGTGTCGGTAATCTGGACGGTCTGCGAGCCGGAGATAGTTCCTCCCGGAGGATTGATGGAGGGAGTGGCAACGGTGTTGACGGTGTCGAGCAAGCCATAGACGGCGACGCCGCCGCCGGTGCCGACGTAGACTTTGCCGTTGGCGACGGTGGGTATGCCGTATTCGACATTGACGCCGGGGTTGTCGCGGGCAAAGTCGGTTTCAGTGGTGTAGAGCAGCTTCTGCAGATTGGTGGCGTCGTAGGCCTGCAGCATTTGCGGGTGAGGATGGGTGGCGGCGTAATCGTACTCGTGCTCCACCCACAGGATCCCGTTGGTGTTGCCGTTGGCGGAGATCGACGGAGTTGGGCCGGGGTAGAAAAACAGGTAGCTGGTCTGGCTGGTGGGCTGGGTCGACATGACGCCGTTCTTGAAGGAATAGACGCCGAGACTCTTGCCGCTGCCGGCGGTTTGTCCGCCGTAGTAGATGTTGCCGTTCCAGTAGGTTTCCGAACCCCAGACGCCGGCGCCCCAGCCATTGGGTTCATTGGGGGCGGCGGGGGTTTGGAACTCCTGGACAACGTTGTCGGAGTTTGCGCCGGCAGCGTTGTTGTAGCCGCCGAGATCGTTGCGATCAAGAATGTAGACCACACCGGTTTTGCCGATCTCGAGCAACGGCTGGAGAGATGTGCCCGCAGAAGTGGTCTGAGTCGGCAGCAGGACGGGCCCTCCGGAACCGAGGTCGCCATCCTCATCGGTGAGGAGCGCCTGATTGTAGGGAGTGAAGATATCTTCGATGGTGAATTTTCCGCCGGTGAGGTCGATGTTGAGCAGACTCATCGAGAAGCTTTGTTTCCCGGTATTGGTGGTGTAGGGCTTGGTGGCAGAGTACTTTCCATTGCCGGTTGCGAGGAACATGCGTCCGTAGGGTTTGGTGGGGTCGTTGACTTCGGCGACGGGTGCGGCGCCGCTGGCCCAGATGCCGGCGCCAAGGCCATCGGGGCTGAGGCAGATAGCATCGATCTGCTTCAATGTGGTGGCGTTGTAGGACATAAGCCAGCCGTGAAATGCACCCACATCGCTCCAGGAGCCGAAGGTGAGGTAGACGATTCCATTGAGGAGAACCAGACCGGGCCGTTGTTGTTGAGTGGCGGGATCGAAGGCGAGAACGCCTCCGCTGCTGCCGTTGCCGTTGCCGGGGACGGAGGCCTGAATGCGGGTGGGGCCGTTGAACTTCTCGAGTCCGGTGGTGATGTCGAGGGCATGCAGATAATACTGGAAGGTCGAACCGATTCCGCTGGTGCCGACCAGGTAAATAGTGCCGGAGGGATCGGAGGTGGACGGCGGATCGATGACGGGCGTTCCGATAACTCCGGACTGGAGGGTGGCGTTAGCCACGGTGGGAGGCTCGGTGGAGAGAACTGTTTGCCATAGGGGCGTGGCGTTGACTCCGCCGTTATTGTCGGCGTCATAGGCGTAGACGGAGTTAGTCGCCACATAAACGACATTGTGGGTGCCCTTGCCGGGTATCGGCACGTTGGCCACATAGAGAGGCTGGGCGGTGATGGCGCCTTCGGTGGGCTGGAAGAAGAGCTTTCCGAATTGATTCACGTTGACGTTGTCGGGGGTCAGGATCGTCTCATTCAGGTTCTGCCCGGTGCGGGCGAGGTCATTGTGTTCGGTGAGGACATTGACCTGCGCATTCGCCACCACAGTGGTCAACACGAGACCCAACAGTAGGCAGAGGGTGGATATTTTCGTAGACAGAGTCGATGAGCCGCCGCGATCCGCAGAAGGGCCGGAGGATTTCCGCCAGTTGGTTCTCATGAAGCCTCGCATATATATGGAACTGCGTTAAGAATCAGGACAACGACAAATTATGGGGAAATCGATGCGGTCGCGCGGCTTACCCTCCAATCGATCGGGAGCGAATGCGATAGAGTTGGGCGAGCGACAAAGCTTCAATGCTATCGGGGACGACCCGAAAGCAAAACTAGTTAGTTACAAAGTGGGCTTATCGAAATCAGCCGCATGACAATCAGCTATTGCACGAACCGATGGTGCCAAAGACTACATTCCATCAAGCGATGGAAAAGTTTATTGTTGAAGTACCGGGCGAACAGATTGGCTTCTCAGATCATACAACCATTTCGGACAGATGGATCAATTGAATTAGTGTCAATGGTTTCATCAGGTAACTTTTCCCTCGGCGTTTGCAGGTTACCTTTGGCGCACAAGGCACTATGACTGTTGCGAGCCGAGATACATCAGGGTTGATATTGCAGAAGTACAGCCGGTGCAATGTACGACAGATTGGCTATGGAGGCTTTTTCTTGAGGAAAAGACCGCCCGGCCGTGGTGCTTCCCCTTACAGTAACTGTACTTCTGCTGTAGACAACCAATGCCATGGAGGAAGTATCGACAAGACTTCCTCTTAGCTTCATTTGCGATTGTGCGAAAGACGCGGTCCGGAAGATGGTGATTTCCGGGACCGCGTCTTTCGTAGGCCTCCGCACCCAATGATGCAGCGGTCAAAGTACCTCTAAGACACCTGGATCAGGACGGCGCTTAACGCGGGAACGTAACACGTCACCTGGGTACCATCCGGGATGAGTTGATAAGGCGCTGCCGGAGAGAAAGCGCCGTTGGTCAAGACTTCCCCTCCCTGGACGGTGACGCCCGAGGTAGCGAGAAGATTTGGTCCAGAGGCACCGGAAGAACGCTGAGTCATTTCCATGAGCTTTGCACTGGTGACGCTTTGCGGGAGGTCGATCTGCAGTTCGACATTCGCGGTCGACTCTTTGTTGAGGACGATGACGCTAAGGCCCCCGGAGAGTGTCTTGACCGCATAGCCGGTGACGTTCAGCGAACCGGGCGAGACCAGGGTTTCGAGGACGGTACCGGTGCCGGCCATGGTCATCAAGAGCATGGCGTAGAAGAGCGGCGAGACAGAGACAATGGCTTGGCCGATGTTGAGCAGGGGCGGATACCCGGGGACATCGCCGCCACATTCGAAGTTGACGCCCGCAGCTCCACCCTGGGCACACATAAACATATAGTCGAGTCCCCAGAGGGAAGCGGTGTAGGAGCCGGCGATGTTGACCGGCGCGGTCGTTCCGGTGTTGTTGTAGAAGTCCCCACATTCACCCATACGAAAGGGGACGCCGATCCGCTTGCAGGCGGCATCGATGGCTGCGAGTTCTTCGATCAGGTCTTTATGCAGGCCTACTTCCAATAGTTCGGTGGTGGTGGCGTTGGTGGCCAGAGCGTTGGCGACGTAGTAGTGCTGGGTGACCAGGTCGACCTTTTGCTTGCCCGCGACCTCGATGAAGGGAACGGTCCAGGTAAACGGATTGCCAGCGTCGGCGGGACCGGCAATCGGAACGCCAGGAGTCAGAGTGACAATGGCCTTGCGAAATTCGGACCACAAGGCGATGTACTCATCGAAGGACCAGCCGTTGGGAAATGGGTTGGTTGGCCTGCCGTAGAGGTCGGGCTCGTTGCCGATCTCGACGCCGATGAGCGCGGGGCCTAGTTTTTTGGCGACGTACGCGACTTCGGCGGCGGCCATGGAAGGATTGGTGGCTCCGGTTGCCGCGCCGCCGAGATTGACGCCGTAGATGCAGCTCCATTTCGTCACATCAAGAAAGGCCGCGAGGTTATCGACATCGGAGGGAGCGACCAGGCCGGACTGGCTGCCCGGACCGGTGGGGTCCCAGATGGTTTGATCGACGCTACTGCCACCGATACGCAGACAACTTGGGCCAATGCGGTTGAAGATGCCGATCAGGGTGGGATCGGAGGTGGCGAAGAAGTCTCCACTAATTTTTTCCTTGGTGTAGGCGAGGCCGACGAAGGCGGGCGGAAGGGACCCGGTGGCGGTGGAGGAGATGGTTATCGGAATCTGGGTGAGGGCGCCAGTAGGCACAGGTTGATTTCCTGGTGTGGCGGATTTCGTGGTGGCGGCCGCGGCGAACGAAAGTCCGCGTCCAGCCCAGAAGGACGCGGCGGCCGCAGCGGCAGTGCCTTTCAGCACGTGGCGGCGAGTGAGCGTCGGTAGTTGATTGCGGTTGTTCATGAAATCCTCTCAAGATCGGTATTGCTGGCCTTTATATCGGCGCTATGTCGCATTAATTCTTGAGTGCCGCGCGCTGTTGTGACAGCGGCGGACCGATGTGGAAACACGATCGCGGATTTGTAGCCGTCCCGGCGACAATTTGATTGCGCAAACGATCGGTGTTCGTTGGAGCGAACCGGGGGTTGGCGGTGCTGGGAGATTTTGTTGTTCCGAATCGGAACGGTACCCATGAGCAAGGCCTTGAAAGGCCAATGGCGCATGAAACGCGAGGCTTGCTCGCCAGCCTCGAGAAGCAGGCAGGTCAGCGGTATGAAGAGAATGAAGAATTCCCGGCCCTGGGAAGGAAGTATCAGAATAATCGGGAAACTGTGAAACCATGTTTCGGACCTCTGCCTCGGTAGTTTTCACCGCTTAGCGACAACACGATGACGAAGACAAGTCGATGGCTATTTCTCGATCGTCGCCGCTAGAGCGGCATCCACACAGGCAGCGTCCGAAGACGAAATTCCAGGGCAATGGGCCATAGCGCGAACCATGCCAATGCCGCACGTAGCGCGCGACAACAAAACATACAAGTAAGGAGACTCTTTGTTAAACGAATCCTACACGGGAGTGGCACGTTTCACAATAATAATGGCATTAAATGTTCCAATTCGCGACACACTGACGCTGCCCGTGTAAGAGTTGCGCGATGAGCTAGTAATAGTTGCGATGCCTTGTAAATTTTTCATTACTGGGAGCTTACAATCCCACGCAGGATAGAGGGAAAAGCCTGACTCCAATCGACTTAGGAAATAATCGAGAAATTTCGGGCATTGCAGTGGGCTGAGTAGAAGATACACATCTAATCATCGAGATAAGGGGGAGTTATCGTTCCTACGGCGGGAGTTATTCCCATAACGGGAATGCGAAGTGATCCTTGTCGTAAGAATCGGCAGCAGGTAGCCTTGATTCGAGGATTCGAGTGCTGAACGTTCTTCGTTCCGCCGATTATCGACATGGCTCCGAAACGCAACTTCGATGTTGAGCTCGCCGCCATCGAGGGGCTGCGCGAGGCGACGCCTGAGGCCGCCCAACCGGCGCTGGTCAAGGCGCTCAGTCACCGCAATAATTTGCTGGTCGCCAAGGCGGCGAGAATCGTGCTGGATCACCAGTTAACGGGGCTTACCTCAAACCTGGTTGCGGCTTTTTTCCGCTTCCTAGAAGGCGGGGGAAAGACGGACCCGCAGTGCTGGGCAAAGAATGCAATCGCGAAGGCATTGGCTTCGTTCGAATACCAGGAGCCGGAACTCTTTCTCGCTGGTATGCGACACATTCAGCTTGAGGCTTCATGGGGTGCGCCGGTGGACAGCGCAGGGACGATGCGGGGAACTTGCGCGCTGGCGCTGGTGCAGTGCCGGGAAGTGAACAGCCATCGCGTGCTGGGCTATCTGATTCCGATGTTGGCGGACAAGGAACTCTCGGTGCGAGTGAACGCGGTGCGGGCGATCGAACAGGTGGGTACGGATTCGGCGGCGCTGTTGCTGCGTTTGCGGGGGGAGCTTGGCTCGGATGATGCGGAGGTGCTGGGCGGCTGTTACTCAGGGGTACTTGGACTGGAGGGCGCGGCGGCGATTCCGTGGGCAGCAAAATTTCTTGGTGAAGAGGACGACACGGCCGCCGAGGCCGCGATGGCGATTGCACTGACACATACTCCAGAAGCCGTGAGGTTGTTGCGCAATGTCTTTGAGAAGGCGCGGGATCCGTGGTTCCGAGCGGCGGTTCTTTCCGCTATCGCTCTAGCCCGTCAGGCGGAAGCGACTGACTGGCTGATCGAGCTGGTCGCAAAAGAAGAGCCCCATGCCAAAGACGCGCATGAGGCTTTGTGCCGTTCGGCACCTTCGGAGGCGACACTGGAACGGCTCCAGCAACTGGGAGTGCCCTGTCGATCGGGTTGAGGGGGATTCAAGATCGACTGGCAACTCTCGGTTACTCCCTACAACAAGTTGTCATTTAGAAGACATGCAATAACAGCAGTACTACGACGATCGCGAGAATGAGGCCGATGCCTCCGGAGGGGTAATAGCCCCAGCCGCGACTGTAGGGCCACGCGGGAAAGGAACCGAGCAAAGCCAGCACCAGGATGACAATGAGAATTTCGACAACCATGGTTTCGCCTCCGCATACTACTGAAAAGTGCGATGTATTTTGACGATGCCAAGATGTCTCGCAGATTGGAAAGCGAGGTAAGGGGACAGTCCAATCAAGTGACAAAATGTGCCCTCAGTGGCTGAAGCCACGATGGTTTCGGGAGACTTGCGGCACGGCTGAAGCTATGCTCCTTCAAGAACCGGGCTTAATTAAGCAGCTTCTGAGCAGTGACTCAGAAGCTGTAGCGGAGGCGACTGCCCGGGCGCGCTGAAATATTTTCAGGAACATGGCGGCGGTGAGTTTGCCCGTGTTGGTGTTCTGCAGTGACGGATGATAGGTCGCGAGAAGGAAGTGGTCCGGCGCAATCTCAAATTCGACGCCATGAGAGAAACGGAGGTTGCCGCGACGCTCGATTGCCCCGGTACGGAGCAGGTGGGTGACATAGCCATCGAAGGCAATCTTGCCGAGGCAGACGACGACGCGCAAATTTGAAAGCGCGGCGATTTCTTCATCTAGATATGGGGCGCAGTTGGCGACCTCCTCAGACAGCGGCTTGTTGGCTGGCGGCGCGCAGCGAACGACGGCGCTGATCCAGGCGTCATGAAGTTCCATGCCGTCTTCGCGGGAGACGGAGTCGGTCTGGGAGGCGAAGCCGGCCTGATACAGGACGGGATAGAGGAAGTTTCCGGAGCCGTCGCCGGTGAACGGGCGTCCGGTGCGGTTGGAGCCGTGAGCGCCGGGGGCGAGGCCGAGAATGAGGACGCGGGCTGCAGGATCGCCGAAGGACGGCACGGGGCGGCCCCAGTATTCATGGGTGCGATAGGCGCGGCGTTTTTCGAGCGCCATTTGCCGACGGTGTTGGACGAGCCGCGGGCAAAGTGTGCACTCAACGATGCGGGCGTTTAATTCGGCGAGTTGGAGCGGACCTGAGTTTGCAATCTTGCTCATTCGGAAATTCTAGAGCGATGATCCTCAAAACCGAGACATGGGGCACCCGGATAACCGCCATGGAGGTTTTTCCTGGGGAAAATGCCTGTCGAGGAAATTGGGCGGGGTCAGGACGTGGCGGGTGCGCGCCAGTCGCCGCGGAGTAGCGACGCCTCGACGAGCGCGAGTACCGCGACGTCGATCCAGAGCGCGCGGTTGAACAGTCTGGGCGTGGCGAAGGCGCCCGCGGCGGCACCGAACAGGAACATGCTGCAGATAATGGCGAACACTCTGGATTCGCGCAGATGACGAGGTTTTCTTCCGTCAAAGGCCCATTCGCAGAAGGTTTCGACCATGGTGCGGAGATTGCCGCTGGTGAAGGTGGAGCTGTAGGAGCGTCCCTCGATTTCGCGGAAGGTGGTCATCTGGAGCGACGCGGCGAAGGCGATGGTCATGGTGATGACGAAATCGGAGGTGGTGCGGGGTAGAAAGCTGAGGGTGAGCAGGAGCAAGAGTTCGAGGGTGAGGACGGCGAGTTGGGGTTGGCGGACAAACCTGCACATCCGGGGGAGGCGGATGATCCTGGCGGCGGCGACTCCGCTAAGAAACATAAAGATGGGCAGCAGGTGGTGTAGGCTTCGACTCCAGGAACCGGAGATGGCGTCGACGCCGAGGAGGACGACGTTGCCGGTCATGGCGTTGGCGAAGACATGGCCGTGGCCGACGTAGGTGAAGGCGTCGAGGAAGCCTCCGGCGGCAGCGAGCGAGGCGCTGACGCCGAGCGACTTGGCGCGATGCTCCAGCCGGTTGCCTGGCGAATGGAACGCGGGTTGGGCGGATTTGGGGTCGAGGGCGGCTGTTTCAGGATTGTTCATAGACCCGGCGATGGCGACGACGGTTGGAGGAAAACTCTTGCCCATCTGGGTTCATGATGAGGGATGCCGCATCCAAACGGGGAATATTTCGTTAGAAAGGCGCCGGCCGGCCGGTATGCCATGGATGCGGAGTTCAGCGTAGAATCGGGGAGCTTTGAAAATCAGGGATTCAATCGCTTTGAGGATTGGATGCAGTTTTGAAATTTAACCTCTTGCAAAGGAACAATTCATGCACAAAAGTCTTTTATCATCGCCAATAATGAAAACGATTGCAGGAGCGTCGCTTGCCATGACCGCGATTACGTTTGGCTGCAAAGCCCCGACCAGCACAGAAACGCCATCCGCCGCACCAGCGGCCCAACCCGCGGCACCGACGACGATTGGTGGTTCCGAAGTAATCAAGCTGCAGCGCAAGGCTACCGGCGACGGCACGAAGCCGGAGTTTCTGACTGCGACGATCCTGCCGGGCCGGGGCATGAACCTGCTGCAGATCACGGCGAATATTCCTGGCAAGGGCGAGATTCCTTTGTTCTTTGCGCCGGCGGACCAGTTCACGACGGGGCGCGACGATACTTATGGCGAACGCGGCTTCATGGGTGGCGGAGCGTTCCTGGTTCCCTACCCTAACCGGATTCGGGGCAAGGTTTCGCCCGACGGCAAGACGCTGACGACGGAATGGCATGGCAAGACACTGACGCTGCCGGCGAATTTCAGCGGAAAGAAAGATGGGGCGGAGTTGCATGCCATTCACGGGCTGATCTTGAAGAGCCAGGCGGAATCGCTGAATACCGAGACGACCGCCGATGGGCAGACGCAGACCGGAGTGATTCATGCGGGGGATTTTGGCGGACATTGGCTGTCGAAGACCGACGTTTCGTTCACGATCGCGCTGACCGGCGGGGCGATCGATACGACGATCACGGCGAAGAACGTGGGCGACGTCGAGGAGCCGATGGCGATTGGGTGGCACCCCTACTTCGCGATCCCGAGCGGCGACCGGACGCAGGCGCGGCTGCATGTTCCGGCGGAGAAGCTGGCGCTGGTGAACAACTATGACGACGTCTTCCCTACCGGGCAGCTGGTTCCGGTGAAGACGTATGAGGGCGGCAAGTATGACTTCAACGCACCGAATGGGAAGGCGCTGGAACATGACTTCCTGGATGACAACTTCTCGACGCTGCACCGGTCGGATGGCAAGGTAGTGGTTGGCCTGACCGATCCGGCCTCGAACTATGGCATGCACGTCGTTGGGGTGTCGAAAGAGATCAAGACGGTGCAGGTTTATGCGCCGATCGAGAAACAATTCGTGGCGATCGAGGAGCAGTTCAACTTCGGCGATCCGTGGGGTAAGGAATGGCGCGGCATGGACACCGGATTTGTGACGCTGAAGCCGGGGGAGTCGACGAGCTGGCATGTTCGGCTGGAGTTGTTTACGCCGGGGAAATAGTTATTCGGTGAATGGCAAAGGCGGAGGGAAACTGGTTCCTTCCGCCTTTTCTCCTTTGAGATCGAATCAGGCCTTGACGAAGCGCATGGATGCTGAGTTCATGCAGTAGCGTAATCCGGTCGGCGGCGGGCCGTCGTCGAAGACGTGGCCTAGGTGGGCGTCGCAGCGTTTGCACTTGACCTCGGTACGCTCTATGCCGAGCGAAGTGTCAGACGCCTCGTCGACATTTTCTTTCGCGATGGGCGCCCAGAAGCTGGGCCACCCGGTGCCGGAATCGAACTTGGTCTTCGAGTCGAAGAGCGCCAAGTCGCAACAGATGCAGCGGAATATCCCCTTGCCGTGCTCGTTCCAGGTGCTGCCGGTGTAGGCCATCTCGGTGTCGGCGTGGCGGGTGATGTCGTAGGCGTTCGCGGAGAGCTGCTTCTGCCATTCGGCGTCGGTTTTCACAATCTTGGGAACGGTCTGTTTGCCGAGATTTTGGCCGCTGTCGCTGAAGTTGACGATGGTGACCGTGGCGGGATTGCCGGTGGTGGCTGCGCTGGCTTCGACTTCGGGGGCTTTGCGCATGGACATCAGGGCGAATCCGCCGAGGGCCGCGGCTCCGGCCCCGAGGAAGACTCGTCTCGTCATGTTGCGCGAATTGTGGTCTTTGGTGATTTCTGAATCGAACATTTTGTCCCTCGGTGGATATTTCTATCCTCGGTTATCGGACTCCGCAACATAAGGAAAAGTTACGGAGATCGTGGACGCCGGTTTGAGGCAGCGAAATTTGATGCCATTGATCCAGATCAAGAAGGAGCCCAGGCCTAAAGGCCATTCCTCCGAGGGTTTGGTTCCGGGGGCTAAAACCGGCTTCCACCGTTTTCGTTTTGGAAATCATTCGTCGCTTTTGCCCGATTCGGCTGGTAGTGGGGGCGAGTTGGCGAGTGGCTTGGTGATGTCGTCGAGGTAGGCTGGCGTACCTTCGACGCGTTCCAAAACCGGATAGCGTTCGCCGTCATGATAATCGATGTCCACTGTAGATAGATACGTGTCGGACTGGACGATCAGATGGATCGGTTCGGTTTTTCCCTTGGCTTCCTTGATGGCGGCCTTGAGCGCGTCGGCGCTGAAGACCTGGCCATTGACTCCGATGATTTTGGATCCTGGAGGGATGCGAGCTTTGTCGGCGGGGCCGTTCCAGCGAACGTCGCGGACGACTCCCTCGCCATTCACCTGGATTCCGATCGAGTACCAGGCATCGACGATTCCCTTAAATCGGGGCGGGAGGTTGGCATAATAGGTCTTCTCCGAAGCACTTGGCTTGTCTTTGTAGACCAGCTTGTAGCCGCCCTGCTCGATGCCCGCCAAATCGGCCCGCGGATGGATATTGTCGATGCGGTCGTGGAGAAAGGTGGCCCAGTCGTAGGGCATTACCTGGTTTAGGTCGGTGACGAGTTCGTCGAAGGCATAGGGGACGATGAGGGGGCCGGTGTTGCCGCCGTTGCCGAGGAAAATCTTCTGAAAATCGTCCAGTGATTTCCGGTTATTGGTGGTTTTGCGAATCAGGGTGTCAGCGTCCAGCCAGACCAGCTCACCTTCCTGATAGTAGTCCTGGCCACGCCGCCAGTTGGACCATGCCGGCTCGCCGCCGCGGAGAATGCTTGCGGCCACCGCGGTGTCTTCGGTGGGCCGCCAGTCGCGGCCCGGCTTGTAGTCGAGCTCGGCTGCGGACATCGCCAGCAGGTCGCGGTACTGCGCCTGTGTTTCGAGCCCGGTGCGCGCCGCCAGCATGTCGCCGAGATACTCGGTCATGCCTTCGTAGACCCAGAGCAACGCGCCCTGCTGGGCGGTGGCGAAATCCGGCTGATAGAGGCCGACGGGGCGGCGATACTTGCCGTTCCAGGAATGGGAGAACTCGTGCGAGAGCAACTCCGCCGCGGTGAGTTGATGACCGGGATCGGCGAAGCCCTTTTCGCCGACTCCATTGTCGGAGGATTGGCCGTGCTCGAGGCCTTCGCCGCCGGCGACGTCGGAGAGGGTGAGCAGGAAGTGGTAGACGTTGTAATGGTGCGAGGAGTAGAGCTTGTCCGCCTCGCGCACCAGGTTGCCGACCTCGGCGAGGAAGGCCGGGCGGAGGTTGGAATCTTCGGGCTGGTCCGAGACGACGTCAAGGTAATGCTTCGGCGAAATCTCCGGCGCCAGCGGATATTCGTGGAAGTATTGGCCGGCGATGAGGGGCGAGTCTTCCAACTGCTCGACGTTCGTGGCAGCGAAATGAGTGACTGTCCCGGCGGCCGGGACGGGATAACTGCCAGACCCTTCCGGGGTCAGCGCGGTGCCGATTCCCCAACCTGGGGGAACGATGAGCGATGGCTGAATCGGGATCTCCTTGACCAGCGTATTGGCCGGATAGAGCAGCAGCTTCTCCCACTCCAGGACGGCCATCTTTTGCGAGACGCGTTGGGTGACGATGCAGTCGAGATGGGCGTGGAGGTTGGTGACTCCCTCGGGAATCGTGAGATGAAACTGATAGAGGTCGACGTCATCGCGACGCCAGACGAGAGGCTTGCCGTTGGCGGTGAAGACGACTCCGGTGATCTGGTCGGCAGGCCCGGTGGGGCGGTGATTGCCGGGGATCCACTTCGGGGTTGTGAGGCTGAGGGGGCCGGGGGTGACGGGGAGGTCGATTTCGGCGTGGTAGAGCTTGCGGGGGGCGTCGGAGAGGTCGGCGGTGATCTGGATGATTGGTTTCTGGGCGTGGCTGAATGCTGCTCCGGTGAGGAAAAAGCTGGCGATGGCTGCGCTACGAAGGGCGTAGCGGTCGAGGTGCAAAATCATGTTCGCATCCTATCATCCAGCCTCTCTCCATCAGACAGATGTCGCGAGCCACACGTTCCGCTGGCCTATTTGCCTGGAGCTTTTTTTGTATTTACAATTAACTCGTGCTTGTCTGGGACGAGAAGAAGCGCGCAGCGAACCTCGTCAAGCATAAGCTCGACTTCGCCGACGCTTACCTGGTGTACGACAATCCAAGCAAGCTCACGCGCGAGTCTGGACGTGAAGGGGAGAAAAGGAATGCCGACATCGCGGTTATCAAAGTCTTCGGGGCAGGTGGCGGAGCGTGCCTTACGCTCGTCTATGTCGAGCGTGGAAAAGACGTCCGTGTCATCTCATTCCACAACGCCTCCAGAAAGGAGCGCAAACTCTACGCCGAATCCTGTGAGCAAGACTGATTGGGAACATGTCCGCCGGATGCAGGAGACGGACGCGCCGATCCCCTACGACGCCAGTGATCCCGACGATGGTCCCTACGACCCCAACGACGATGCCGCCGTCGAGGCATATTGGGCCGAGGGCAAGCGCCTCGGCCTTGTCCGGCGCGGCCCCGGCAAACGCGGCCCGCAGAAGTCTCCCACCAAGCAGCTCATCTCTCTTCGCCTTTCCAAAGAGGTGCTCGACCATTTCCGCGCCACCGGGCCGGGCTGGCAAAACCGCATCGATGAAACGCTCAAGCTCGCCGCGAGCACCAAATAGAAAAGCGCCTCAGGGGCGGCTGCGTCGCACCGTCCGCGCCGAATGACGCTACACTAACCACAGCCTATGGTCTTCGTTCTCGACAACTACGATTCGTTCACCTACAACCTGGTGCAATACATGGGTGAGTTGGGCGCGGAGATGGTGATTCGGCGGAATGATGAGCTGACGGTGGATGAGGTCGAGGCTCTGGGGCCGGAACGACTGGTGCTTTCGCCGGGGCCATGTACTCCGCAGGATGCGGGGATTCTGATTCCGCTGATTCAGCGATTTGCGGGGAAGGCGCCGATTCTGGGGGTTTGCCTTGGGCACCAGGCGATCGGCGCGGCGTTTGGCGGGGACGTGGTGCGGGCTCCACAGTTGATGCATGGCAAGACGAGTGCCGTGGAACATGACGGCAAGACGGTCTTCTCGGGGATTGCGAGCCCGATGACCTGCACCCGGTATCATTCGCTGATTGTTGCCGAAGACACTTTGCCGGCTGAGTTGGAGATCTCCGCGAGGACCCGCAATGCCGACGGCACGACCACGATTATGGGTTTGCGGCATCGCGAGTTCCAAATTGAAGGCGTGCAGTTCCATCCTGAGAGCGTGCTGACGAGCGACGGCAAGAAGCTTGTGCAGAATTTTCTGGAGCTCTAAGCGATGGCCAAGTTTTTTGCCCTGAGCCTTGTGGCTTGCTGTCTGGCGGTGGCTTCGAGCGCGCAGCAGACTCCTCCGCCGGTTGCGCCGATCGCTTATGTTCCTACCGAAGGCGTTACCGTTTCCGGTTCGCTGGAAGTTGCGAACGGCAACGCGGTCATCGGCAATAACGGAGCCATCACCGCTGGAGATAAGACTGCGACCGTGACGCTTGCCCGGGGCGGCGCACTGCGGCTTTGCTCGACGACGACGGTGCACCTTTCGAGCGATCGTTCGATTACGAATGTTCAGTCGAGTGCGCTGATGATTGCCCTGGACCGCGGCGCGCTGGAGACGAGTTACACGACTGGCAAGTATTCCGATGTGCTGATGACTCCGGACTTTCGGATTCTGATCTCGGGGCCGGGCGAGGCGGACTTGAAAATTCGTGTGAGCCCGAGAGGCGATACTTGCCTGGATAATCATGGCGCGAACGCCCCTTATGTGACGGTAACGAGTTTGCTCGAGGGCGGCCTGTATCGTGTTCAACCGAATCAGCGGGTGCTGTTTGAACATGGCGATCTGAAAGAGGTCGTCGACAATGAGGCCGAGCCTTGCGGTTGTCCGCCGACTCCGATGGTGTCGCTGGCGGATGCGGGGACGACCAGCAATCATCCTGCCGCGACGGGTAAACCTGTAGGCGGACCATCGTCGACACCGGTGGATACGGATTTCCCGATCGCGCAGAGTGAAGGCCTTGCACCGGCGGCACCGCCCGCGACGACGCCGGTTGTGCCTGCAGGACAGGCGCATGCCCAGGTCACCGTGCCGCTGGTATACAAGAGCGATGAGCCACCCCCGCCGCCGCCCGCAGAGGAAGCGGCGAAGCCGGCCGCGACGGTCGCGGCTGTACCTCCACCTGCGCCGACGCAGAAGCCGGCTGGATTCTTCCACAAGATCGGGCATTTTTTCTCAAAGATCTTTGGCGGGTGAGTCTGCCGCGAACATAGCGCGCAGGCGTTACTCTGAACAGCATGGAAAACTTCCGGTTGCGCGTGTTTCGCGCCGTTGCGCGTCACCTCAATTTCCGCCAAGCAGCGGAGGAACTGCTGCTGACCCAGCCTGCTGTCACCCAGCAGATCAAGGCGCTTGAGGCGGAACTGTCGGTCGCGCTCTTTGATCGCGGCGGCGGCAGGGTAGCGCTGACGACAGCGGGCGAAGTGCTGCTTCCCTTCGCCGAACGCGCGGCGGCGCTGGCGGAAGAAGCCCGCGAAGCAGTGGCTGCGACGGCGGGAGAATCCGCTGGGCGACTAGCTATTGGCGCCTCGCAAACTATCGGGCAGTATCTGCTTCCGAAGCTGATTGCTGGATTTCTGAAAGAGCGCCCGAGGGTGGAGATCACGGTCACCGGTGGCAATACGCAGGCGGTGCTGGAGGCGTTGGTCGAACACCGAGTCCAACTCGGACTCATCGAGGGGCCGGCGATGCGGAGAGACGTGAGGGTCGAGGCCTTCATGGAGGACCACATGGTGTGCGTTGTGCCACCGGGACACGAATGGGCCGATGATGACGTCGACCTTGCCGATCTGCGCAATGCGGTCGTCGTTACCCGGGAGCTTGGGTCGGGTTCGAGACGCATTGTCGAGCAGGCACTGGAAGAGGCTGGGCTTCCGATTAGGGAATTGCGGCTTGGCATGACCTTTGACTCGACCGAAGGGCTACTGAGCGCGGTCGAGGCTGGGCTTGGCATCGCCTTCGTTTCGCGCTGGGCGGTCCGCAATCAATTGGCGTTGGGGACGCTTCGGCTGGCGAGAGTGCGGGGTTTGCAACTGGCAAGGATGTTTTCGATTGCGACGCTGGCGGGGCCGGATGCGGCGGGCATCGCGGGGGCTTTCCAGCGCTTTGTGATGGAGCGGGCGGAGATGCTGACTCCGCGGGCGGCGGTGAAGCGGGGCGCGAAAATCCGGTCGCCAGGGAATATCTGATTAGGTTCGTCGACATTCCCTCAGCGGCTGAAGCCGCGCCGATTCCAATCGAGTTACAGCATGGCTGAAGCGATGCCCCTTCAAGAGACAGACTTCGATCAAGAGTTCTTTAGATTGAGATGTAGCTACGGTAGATGAAGAAGAGCGACACACAGGCCACGACGATCCAGAGGGCGACGCCTTGCAGGAAGGGCTTGATTCCGACCTGGCGGAGAGTTCGCCTGGACAGACTGGTGCCGATGAGGAACAAGGTGGCGGTGAGTCCGATCTTACCCAGGTGACTCAGTGCTCCGTAAGTCGAGGCAAAGCGTGGGAAGTAAGTGCTGATCGCAGCTGCGATGCAGAAAAACAAGATGAACCATGGCACCTTGACTTTGACCTTGTTGCCGACTTCGCCCGACGTTTTAGCTAGTCGCGCCATAAAGGCGGCAGTAAGCAGCGAAACCGGGACGATCCATAGCGCGCGCGCGAGTTTGACGGTGGTCCCGATAGCGAGGGCCTGGTTGCCGTACTTCGCCGCTGCGCCGACGACGGAACTGGTGTCGTGAATGGCGAGCGCCGCCCATAGACCGAACTGGTTCTGGCTGAGATGGAGGGCGTACCCGATCGCCGGAAAGATCAGCAGGGCGACGGAGTTGAGGAGAAATACGGTGCCCATGGAGACGCTGATCTCTTCTTCGCTGGCGTCGGTGATGGGGGCTATTGCAGCGATGGCGCTGCCGCCGCAGATCGCGGTACCGGCGGTGATGAGGAAGGACGCTTTGCCGCCGACGCGGAAAAGTTTGCCGAAGAGGAGTCCCAGGGCGATGGCGGCGCTAATGCTGACGGCGGTGTAGACGAAACCGGAGCGGCCGGCGTGGATGACCTGTTTCAGATTCATGCCAAAGCCGAGCGCGATGACCGATAGCTGCAAGAGGAGCTTCGCGAGCGAGCTGCTTTCGCTGGGGAATGGATGTTCGACGGTCAAGCCGAAGAGGATGCCGATGGCGAGTGCGATTGGCGGAGAGACGATGCCGCTGGCGGACAGCAGAAGGCCGATGAAGAATATGTTTTTGCCGTGAAGAGTTGTGACTCCGGGAGCATTCGACATCGTGCAGCGCCTCATTTTCAAGGATGGGCGCTTTCTGGGTGAGAATCCAAGCAGAAGTACTTATGGGCAATAAGCTTTCAGAGCAGTTCTCCTATTGCTAATGCACTTTCCAGGATTGGTTAAGCGTGGCTTTTCCTGGGGGAAAAGCCACGCCGCCATTCGCTCTTCGATATAGATCTATAGGAGAACCGCTTTAGTGGGTCTTGTCTACCTTGCTCCGCTTAGAAGGCTGTAAGTCAGAATGATGAGGACCAGGGCGCTGACGCCGACGTAAAGGCGGCTGCGCTGGCGAGCGAAGCCTACTACGCATAGCACGACGCGGACGACGGGAGTTGCGATGAGCAGGAGAATTCCTAGCTGGATGACACTGGAGGAGTCGAACCTCGCGAGGCCGTTAAAGACGCCGTGGATTGTGCGGAGTGATTGGGCGGTGGCGTGGAAGTGGGCGTAGTCGGGGAGGGTATGCTCGGTGCGGAGGTAGAGAATTCCGCCGATAAGCACGACTGCGGCGGAGAGAGTGACTCCGACGCGGAGCATGAGGCCGATTTCGGTCTCCATCTCTTTGTCTGTGAATTTGGGGTTGCCGAATTTCGGGTTGGTGGGTTGGGCCACTTAGATTCTCCCGGTAATGCCGCTGTAAATCATTTCGACGCCGAGAGCCAGGATGACTACTCCGAAGAGGATTTTCAGCGTTATTACTTTCGCTTTGACCAACAGTTGCGAGCCGATCATGGAACCACCTAGAACACCGAGCATGACGGGCAGGGCGAGGCCGGGATCGATGTAGCCGCGGGCGAGATAGATACCGGCGCTGGCGGCGGCGGTGACTCCGATCATGAAGTTGCTGGTGGTGGTGGAGACCTTGAAGGGGAGCTTCATGGCCTGGTCCATGGCGAGGACTTTGACGGCTCCGGAGCCGATGCCGAGCAGACCGGAGAGGGTTCCGGCACCGAACATGATGCCGAAGCCAGCGGGGACATTTTGTGCGAGGTAGGGCTCTTCGACGGCGCGCCCGTCGACTTCATGGGGATAGGTGCCGTGCAACTCAAGCCTCGTCGCCAGGGGGTTCGGCGTGGCTATCGCTGGGTTGTCGCCTTTCTGTCTGTAGGACGAATAGGCCGAATAGAGGAGCGCGAAGCCGAAGATGATGGCGATCCAGTGGGTGGGAATTTTGGCGGTGAGATATGCGCCGAGGAGCGCGCCGAGCGTGGTGGCAATCTCCAGGAACATGCCGATGCGGACGTTGGAGAGGCCTTCGCGGACGTAGGCGGCGGCGGCACCGGATGACGTGGCGATGACGGAGACGAGCGAAGCGCCGATAGCGTAACGAATGTCGACTTTGAAAATCAGTACCAGCACGGGCACGATGACCACGCCGCCGCCGAGGCCGGTGAGCGCGCCGAGGATCCCGGCGAGGATCGACGTGGCGAAGACGAGGGCGGAGAAGGATTCGACATTCATGTTTGTCTATTGTGCCTGCAATGATGCACGGGATTTGGATTCGGAGTTTGGCGGTCGAGGCTGGAAATATTCACAATGACCCTCTTTTGCGGAATGAGGAATAGGGACTATTCTTTCTGCGAACCAAATTCGAGGTTGGAGGCTTACCATGAGCGAACCAGTGAAGTATATCGCCGAGGGTTTTCATACCGTGACCCCCTATTTGCATATTGACGGAGCTGCAGCGGCAATTGCGTTCTATAACAAGGCCTTTGGAGCCACCGAGATCTACCATCTCCCGGGTCCAAATGGCACGATCATGCACGCCGAGATACAGTTTGGCGACTCGCGGATCATGCTGGCCGATGAGAGCGAGGCTATGAAGGCTTATGGGCCGAAGCATTATGGCGGGGCTTCCACGACGTTCATGGTGTATGTGAAGGATGTGGACTCGGTGGTGCAGCAGGCCGTGGATGCGGGGGCTACGCTGACTCGTCCGGTGGCCGACCAGTTTTATGGCGACCGGACGGGTGGGGTGGTCGATCCGTTTGGCCATCACTGGTATTTGGCGACACATATCCGGGATGTCTCGCCGGAAGAGATGTCGCAAGCGATGCAGGCTATGGCTGGGGCGAGCACTTAGGCGTTCGTTCCGATGATCGTCGAGACTATGGTGCCTGGGCGTATCCGGGCTTTCTGGCGTCGGTGAACGCCGTGACGTCGAGGCCGCTGGGCGACCAGGCTTCTACGATTACCTTGCCTAAGTTGGCGATGGTGACGTCGCCTTCGTCGTCGCTGCTGTAGCTCTGGTCTGTGTTTTGGTAAGTGAAGGCGGAGATGACGATGAGTCCGTTCTTTGAGGCGATGAGGCCGACGTCGCTGCGGGCGGCGTCGATGGCTCCGGTTTTGTGGGCGATGGCGGAGCCGGATTCGCTGGAATCCATGGGTTCGAGATAGCGCGGAATTCCGTCGCGGTAGAACTGGTTTCGCAACATGCCAAGCGCGACGTCGCATAGTGCTGCGTCGGATGGGACGGCTGGATGAGCCGGTGTCCCTAATTGGCAGAGGCCGATCTTTTCGATGACTAACGCCATTTCCCGGGCGGTCGTTTTTCCGAGGCCGAACTTTGGCTGATCGGCTGGAACCGGACCCGTGGGCGGTTTGTAGACCTTCTTGTAGAGATAGGTATCTTTCAGGCCCAACTCGCGGGTGTGGGCGTTGATCTTGTCGAGGCCGAAGCGATCTATGGCGAGGTTGGTGGCGGTGTTGTCGCTGACTGCGACCATGAGGGTGAGGATGTCTTTGAGGGTCAGGGTTAGCGGCGTGTCCATCAGGCCGAGCATGCCGGAACCTTGCACCTGATCTTCTTTCTTGAGGGCGATCTTTTCGTCGAGGGAGGCTTGGCCGTTGCGGAGTCGGTCGAGGGCTTCGAGGAGGATGGTCAGCTTGATGACGGAGGCGGTGGGGACGGGGATATTGGGGTCGATTTGGGCGGTTTCGCCGGTTTTTAGATTTTGGGCGTAGAGGGCTACTTTGCCGTGGTGGCTTTTGGCTATTTCGTTGAGTTGGGTTTGGAGGGTTTGTTGGGCTTGGCAGATGGTTGTTACGAGGCAAGCCAGAATCAAGCTCAATCGAAGCAGGTCCAGCAAAGGCTTCGAGCTCTGGCGATCCGAGCCGTAAGAATGCATACAGGAGTCTCGCTAAATTTGTCTTTGTCGCGAAGTGTGAAGAATACGAAGAATGTTCACTGTGTCGGACGTAACGCTGTACAGCACGATGTATGGTAACGGCGATAACACAAGTTCACGAGTTCCCTCCTTCGCCCCTATTCGACCACGCAAAGGAAAGTTTTCAAGAGAAACTGCGGCAGTGTAAAGCCTGTCAATTGTCGAATGCGCCAGTTGTGGATGATTCTGGCGTAGATATTCGTAACAACCTTCTAAGTCATTTGCGGCGGCGGTGGACCAACGAATTCGGGTTAAGACTGCAACATGCGCTGAACGCGTCTCGCCATCTCATCGCCTTCGATGAATTCACCGCGAGCGATCTGATCGATTCCGATTTGTGCTTCATGCCTAAGCCACTCGTTTTCGGAAATGAGGTGATCTACAGCCTGACGAATGAGTTCGTCTGTCCCGCGCCCAGTTTGGACGGCGATTTGCGTCAATTCGGTTACTTGATGAGGGAGCAATTCGACCTCCATGCTCTGAGTCTAGTCCTTCAAATTCCAGTCGTATAGCTCTATTTGCGTAGTTTCAAACCTCTTTCGGTACCCGTTCCAATAGCCTCTTCCAGTTCCTTTGATTTCTGCGGAAGCTTTTCTTTAGGTCTTCGAGGATTCTTTCGAAATCGGCGTGGGTTTTTAGGCGGTTCCAGGCTGGGTTCTTGGCGAACCAGGGGTAGTTTTCGTTGCCGAGATAGATGGCGCGGCGGAGCCAGTGGAGGGCTTCGCTTTCGTCGCCTTCGACGGCGAAGTAGGTGGCGAGGCGGTAGGCCATTTCGCTATCGACCTGAGCGGCGGCGAGCGAGCCTTCTTCGATGAGCGATGCCGCCCTGGCGCGGTCGCCGATCTGGACGTAGCACATGGCGAGCGTAGGAAAAGCAATCCTCATGCTGGCATCGTCGTGGATGACTCCTTCGAGTATCTCTATGGCTTGTCGGGTATCTCCCTGGCGCATGTGCTGGTAGGCGGTGGACGTTCGCAGCAGTGGATGGCGAGGTTCCAAGGACAGACCTTTTTCTAATTCCTCGCCGGCGAGTTCTAACTGGTTTTGATATTGGTAGACGCGGGCGCGATGGTTGTAAATGGCCGGGGCGTTGGAGGGGTTGAGGCGGAGCGAGCGGTTGAAATGCTCCATCGCTTCGTTGTACATGCCGTCGAGGCGGAGTGTAACTCCGGCGACCATGTGGACGTCGGCGTTGTTGGCGGCGGTGAGCAGGAGGTGTTCGATGCCGTGGCGGGCGCTTTCTTTTTCGCCACGGGAGAGGAGCATGTAGACGCGATAGAGGTTGGCCTCGACGGAACCGGGATCGATTTCCAACGCCTGATCGAAGGCGCGCCGCGCGGCGATGACGTGCATCTGGCCGCCGAAGCCGTAACGGACGTATTGGAGCTGGGTGATGCCGAGGCCGCTCCACGCGGGAGCGAAGGTAGCGTCATTGGCGACTACTTTTTCGAAGAGTTCGCGGGCCTTGTCGAGGTCGCTTCGGGACGAGGTGCGCTGCATGAAGGCGGACAACATGGCGCGGGCCTGAAGGTAATCTTCTGACGATGTAGGGGCGAGGGTCTCGGTGCGCGGAAGGCCGCTCTGGGGCGCGAGCACGAAGCCGTGGCCGAGGCCCTGGAGCGAGGAGAAGACTTCGGTGCAGATTTCGTTCTGCACGGCGACAAGATCGAAGGACGGGACGCTGATAGCGCCGCCGGCTTTTAGGCTTTCGCCGGGAACATCGAGGAGCTGCCAGTTGAGATCGAAGCCCTGTTGGGAGCGGAAGAAGTTCCCTGCGAGGACGAATTGGACGAGCAGCTTGTGGCCGATGGCGAGGGGGTCGAGTTGCGATACTGGGACGCTCATGAGTGCACTCGCGGGGCGAACGACCAGCGACGACATGCGTGCGAGCCGCGCGCCGATGGCGTCGGCGAGAGCGAAGCCGTAGAGCGGGGCGACGTCCGAGCCGCCGAGGTTTTGAAACGGCAGCACGAGCAGGGTATTTTGCTTGGACAGCGTGGCTGCCGATTCGCGGAATCTTTCGGCGAGCATGGAGAGGAATCCGGTGGAGCGTTTTTCGGCTTCGGCTGGAGAGACGGGGAGATTGGCAGCGGCGTCGCCGGGGATGATGCCGGTTTCGATCTGGAGCGCCTTCATGATGGTCTTGAGGGCTTCGCGGACGTCGGCGGCCGACGAGTAGCGCTCCTGCGGCGTTTTTTCGAGACAGCGAAAGATGACGGAGCCTAGTTCGGGCGGGACTTCGGCGCAACACTCTTCGAATGAAACTGGATCGGCGTATTGGATGGCGCGGATGCTTTGAAATTCGTCGCCGTCGGGGCGGGCGAAAGGGTGGCGTCCGCTGACCATTTCGTAGAGGATGATGCCGAGTGCCCAGATATCGCTTTGCACACTGCTTTGGCCGGTGACGAACTGCTCCGGTGCCATGTAGGCAATGGTGCCGCCACGGGCGGTATAGGTCGCTTTGGCGGGGCCTCCGGCTCGTGGCGCGGCGGTCTTCGATGGGTCGAAGTCGGCGTCTTCGGGTCGGAGACGGCGGGCGAGGCCGAAGTCGAGGATTTTGACTAGGCCGCCGTCGGTGAGCATGACGTTGGCGGGCTTGAGGTCGCGATGGAAGATACCGAGTTGGTGGGCGGCGTTTAATCCGTCCGCGATTTGAATGCCAACTGAAAGAACCAGCTGGAGGCTGGCCGGGCCCTGGGCGATGATCTTGTCGAGCGCCTGGCCGGGGACGTATTGCATGACGATGAAGGCTTCGTCGCCCTCTTCACCGACCTGGTAGATGGCGCAGACGTTGGGATGTTCGATGGCGGAAGCAAGGCGGGCTTCGCGGAGCACGGTGGTGCGCATCTGCTCCATGGTGAGGGTGGTGCGGCGCAGAATTTTGAGGACGACCGGGCGCATGAGCTGGGTATCGTTGGCGAGGTAGACGACGCCGCTGCCGCCGGCGCCCAGCTTGCGCACGAGTTCGTAGTGCTCGATGGTTCTTTTCATCTGTCTTTGAGTTTAGCGGGTTAAGGTTGCGATCCGGTGTTCGCGAGTGAGATCGAAGCGGGGTGGAATTGCGGGGATGTTCGAGAATGGACACCTGCTGCCAATGGTGGACATATTCGGGGGGAGAAAGCCTTCTTGTATCCCATGAATTCATAGGCTTACTTTGCAAATGAAGTGGTCGTCCAATTGCTTTCGGTACGAGTGAAAATTCTTGCCGAAATATTCGGAGAGTTCATGGAAAACCTGTTGCAGGACATTCGCTACGCGTTTCGCCAGATTCGCAAGTCGCCCGGATTTGCGATCACGATCATCGCGACGCTGGCTCTCGGGATCGGGGCCAACACCGCCGTCTTCAGCGTGATGAACGCGGTGCTGCTGCGGATGCTTCCGGTACACGAGCCGCAGCGGCTCTTCTACCTCACCCACGCCGGCGTACCCGGCAGCATCAACAATTCGGGCGATTACCCCTATACTTTCGGGATCAACGTCTATCAGCGCCTGAGAGAAGATCGCTCCGCGTTCTCCGACGTCATCGCATACGTCCCACTGTCTTTTACCAAGACTGCGGTCCGTTTCGGCGAGACGCCCGAGGAGGTTAGGGCCAACGAAGTGAGCGGGAATTTCTTTTCCGCTCTCGGCGTGGGCATGGTTGCCGGACAATCCTTTGTCGCCTCCGACGAGGACAAGCACTCTCAGCTCGCGGTCATCAGCTACGGATACTGGACGCGCCGCTTCAACCGCGATTCCAGCGTGATCGGCAAGCCAATCTTCGTCAACGGCGTGCCCTTCACCATCATCGGCGTCGCCGGGCCAAGCTTTTATGGAGTCGAGTCCAATGGAAACTCCACCGACCTCTGGATTCCGCTCCAAGATCGGCCGGAGCTTAACGCCTGGGGAATGCCCGCCGTCGGCAACAACATCCTCTACGCCAGCCCAAACTGGTGGAACCTGATGCTCATGGCGCGTCTGAAAGACGGCATCACTCCGCAACAGGCATTGGCGAGGATCAATCCTCTCTTCGAGCACGCCACCTACGAGACCCTCGGCCAGGAAGACAAGAAAAAGCTCCAGAAGCTCGAGTTGAGTCTGGTTCCGGCCCAAGGTTTGGGGACTTCAACCAAGGACTACCGCGACCCCCTGCGCGTTCTCATGGGCATGGTCGCGCTTGTCCTCATCATCGCCTGCGTCAACATCGTCATGCTGCTGGTGGCCCGTAACTCAACCCGCGAACGTGAGTTTGCGCTGCGTCTCGCACTCGGCGCAAGCCGTTGGCCGCTCTTCCGCCAGCTGCTCGCGGAAAGCGCGATCCTGGTCACGGTCGGCGGCGTTCTCGGTTTTCTCTTCGCCGTCGAGGCCACGCGCCTGCTCACCATCTGGTCGGAGCTCGAAGTCAGTCTCGCGCCCGACAAGCCGGTGTTGCTCTTCACGCTGGCCATCTCCGCGCTGTCGGCAGTGCTCTTTGGACTCGCTCCACTGCGCGCCGCGGCTAGCGCCCAAATCGGCCTGGTACTGAAGTCGACTGGCTCACAGACAACAACCACCCGCAGCCGGATGGTCACGGGAAAAGTTCTCATCGCCATGCAGATGGCTTTCTGCGTCGTGCTGCTCTTCGCCTCCGGCCTGCTGCTCCGCACCCTCCGTAACTACCAGAACGTCGACCTCGGCATGAGGGCCGACCGGGTGTTGGCCTTCGGAGTGCATCCGGTGGGCGCGCATGACTACGCCCAATCGCTGGCCTTCTACACCCAGCTCACCGAACACCTGCGCGCACTGCCCGGGGCACAATCGGTAACCATCGCCGGGTTTCGTCCCGGCACCGGGTGGTCGGACAACAACGACTTGACCGTTGACGGAAAGAAGTACCCATGGGACGACGGCAAGAACATGCTGCGCAGTAATGAAGTCGGCCCTGATTTCTTCGCCACTCTGGGCATTCCCACCCTTGCCGGTCGCGACATCCTCGACTCTGACACGCAAGCCGCTCCACACGTAGCCGTCGTGAACCAGACCTTTGCTGACCGCTATCTTGAAGGGACGTCGCCCGTCGGCCATACGCTTGGCGACCCCAAACACCCTGCCACCATCGTTGGGGTGGTACGCGACAGCAAATATTCCTCCTCCGACGAAGACACAATGCCTATGGCCTGGTATAGCTACCGGCAAGACCAGACGATTCAAAATATGGACGTCGAAGTCCGCGCCACGGGCGACCCGATGGCGTTGCTTCCAGCGATTCGCCGGATTGTCCGCGACCTCGACCCCAACGCGCCTCTCGACAAACCGCAGTTACTCCAGACCGGCTTCGAAGAGACCTACCTCATGCCCGCGCTCTTCGCCCGCCTCGCCATCTTCTTCGGCGTGCTCGCGGCCTTGCTCGTTGCCGTCGGCCTTTACGGGACGCTGGCCTATCGGGTAAACCGCCGGACGCTGGAGATCGGTGTTCGCATGGCGCTGGGCGCGGCGCGGCCGCAGGTGCTGTGGATGATTGTGCGGGAGAGCCTCTACCTGGTCACTGCCGGGTTAGTGGTGGGGCTGCCGCTGGCGTGGTTCGCGTCGAAACTGATGGGATCGATGCTGTTCAAGCTTTCGACGCATGATCCGTTGAGCTTGGTCGCGGCCGGGTTGGGGACGCTGGTGGTTTCGGTGGTGGCGGCACTGGTTCCGGCGAGGCGGGCGGCATCGGTCGAGCCCATGCAGGCGCTGCGCTCGGAATAGCTTGCCGCTCGCGGACCGGGGAAGGCAATGCCGGCACTATTTGTAGACGCCACTCCCTTCAACCAACGCATCGCGATGGGCGCTGTAGTCGATCATGGAGTCAAATACCGGACCGAAGAGCGGGTGGGCCTTTAGGCTATCGACAATCGCCGCGTGGACCGTGTCCAGACCCTCAGGAGTGGTCGCGACGTAGACAACCCAAAAAGTGCCTGGGGCTTCGGTGTGAATGGCCTCGGTATCGATTTCGTATTCGCGAATGGCGCCGTCGGCGAGCATCTTCTCCAACAGCGGCACTATCAGTTGCTTGCTGAGCGTGTCGATCGCATCGTCGGGCGCGTCCGCCTTCAATTTATAGGACGAGACGGAAACGTATCCCCTGTCCCAGGGTCCGGAATGCCAGTTGTAATACCGGCTGACCAAAATGCTGTCCCAGTGTTTCGTGGCGCTTTCCAGGGCGGGAGAAGCGCTGTTGCTGGACGCATAAAACTGGTCCAGCACCTTGATCAACCCAGCCATGGACATTGCGGACCACCAATTGTCGTGAGTTTCACCGTCGGGCTGGTGGACCAAACTCTCGTCCTTGCCATATCCGACGATCGTTCCATCGGCCAGCGCCTTGTCCAGGATTGTCTTGCCGGCCACACCCCCTTTTTCCATCTCCGCCCACTGCGCGCGAGGAATCTGCCAATTGGCGATGTACGAGTACATTGGAGGTTTATCTTTCACCTCCGACGTCTGTGCGCCTGATGGAATGGCAGATAGGGTTGGCAATACGAGAGCGCACACTCTCGCGAAGACGCTCCACAATCTCTTGTTCACTCTCTTTCTCCGGTTGTGATTTAGCCAGCATTGCTCTGGGGAATATTCTGACCGAGGGAAGTGTACAAGAGTCGGCTATTGTGCGGTTCCAGTTCGGAACCTGACCGAAGCTTTCTTTGATTTCCATGCTTTTCCCACTCAGGCTGACCCGACACTGTGAAGGCAACCTGGACCACGAGCGGGAACCGTCTGTTTAACTAGGCGCTTGCCCCTAAGCTACAATCAGTCTTTGGGCAGAATCGGCACTTCCCTGTCCCTCCGGCCCCAGGGCCAAATCCCAGCAACCTACTGTAAGGAGTGTTTTTATGGCGATTTCCGCCACCCAGATGCGTCCGGGCATGATTATCAAGCACAATAATGAACTACACACGGTTTTTGCGGTGGAGCACCGTACTCCGGGCAATCTTCGCGCCTTCATTCAGGCGAAGCTGCGGAACTTGCGCACCGGCGCGATGTTCGAGCACCGCTTTCGCTCTCCTGACCCGATCGAGCGGGTGATTGTCGACGAAACTCCGATGGAGTTCCTCTATGCCGATGGCGATGACTACTATTTCATGAACCCGGTCGATTACGAGCAGACGACGCTGAAGCAGTCGACGCTGGGCGATGCGGTGGAGTACCTGACAGCCAATTTGCAGATCAAAGTTTCTTATTTCGATGGCGTGCCGGTGGGGATTGAACTTCCTGCGACGGTAGAGATGACGGTGGTCGAGACGGAGCCGGGGATCAAGTCGGCTACAGCTTCTTCGGTGACCAAGCCGGCGAAGATGGAGACGGGGTTGGTGGTGCAGGTTCCTCCGTTTATCAACGAGGGGGAGAAGATTCGGGTGGATACGGCGGAAGGGGCTTATTTGAGCCGGGCTTAGAACGCTCCCAGATTCATTAAGGCAAGCTCAGTATGAGAATCAAGCGAATCGCATGGCTCCTTGCTGTGGCTGCTTTCCTCACTGCGGTTGTGCTTGCTCACCTCTACCCCGACAAGGCAATGCGAAGGCAGCTCCGGCAAGTCGCCGTCGACCGGCGGGACGCGTTTATTGATATCACCTTACCCGTCGTCTCGAAGAGCTGCGATACGCATGGCGGATGCATTGTCGAGACGGATGGACTTTACAACGGGCAATCCACCGGTCTAACTGTGACCTTCGCGCCCGACATGCGCGCGAGCACCTTCACCGATCAAGTCGAAACGACGAAGGTTTACCCGACCGCAGCGGGAATCACCTTCGTGGCGGAGGGGCCGCGCGGCAGGTCTCTGCTTCATCTGATCGCGGCCACTTACGGCAAGCCGGTGTCGAGCGCCAGCGTGCCGAAGACTATAGTTATGACGGCAATTGCGTTTGAAGGCAATCCGGCCAATATTCAGAAGGAGCCGTTGAAGTTTAAAGTGGTGCACCCCAGCGAGAAGGATTCCCTCGAGTATTTCGAGCTCTTCGTGAACACCGACCTGGCCAACGACCGAGTTCAGTTGAGCGAGAAAGACATTGGCTACCGACCGGCTGTTCTGAAAGCATTCGGCTTGAACTGATTCCATCCAGTGCCCGAGAATCGGCTACGTCAGCATCACGGTGTAGATAGCCTTATCCTTTTGCAGTTGGAGAGTGGAAGTCTCGACCGGGCCGATGCAGAGGGAGAGAAGCGCGTTGGCTGCGGGCACCGACCAGTCGGTATTAACATCGTGCTGAACAAGCTGTGACACGTTATCGATTAGCTCGTCCCAAGTCTGATGTGTGTCCGCGGATTTGAGCTCCGTGTTTGCGAGCGTTATCAAGTCCGAGCAGAGATTCATGAACTGCGCGCTTGCGAGGAAAAAATACTGGGTGGCGTTCACCTGATTCGCAAGGTTGCGGGCTGCGTAAAAGGACGGCGGCACATTGGCTGGGTTGCCGGACTGGGTGCGATCAGGCGCAGGCCGCCGGGGCTGGCCGCTGTTTGGGTCGATTCCGTCGATGGATATCCGGTTGAAGAGCGCCCAGTCGTCGTAACTCAGTCCGGAAAGAAAACTCAGCCCCAGCAGGTTGATTGCGGCCGACTGGAAGGCTTGCCAGTTGAGAGCGTCCTGGGTCTGTATTTTGCTATAGGCGGTTGGGGCGTAATCGTACTGAACGCAGAGCGTGCCTTTCGGCGTGTCGTGCAGAAACTGCCTTAGCAGGGCTTCTTCCCTGGCGGTGGCGACGGTTGCCAGACTGTCGACGATGAGGCCGCTGACGCGTGGCTGGCCGGGTTCCGTCATCTCGACGTGTAAGTCGATCTCGACTGCGCCTACATCTCCCTCCGTATCCGCGCCGGACGCGATGAAGTGGAAGCGTGTCTTCTGCAGGGCCTTTTGAATCTGAACATCTCCTTCTTTGCCAATGTCAAAGGAGTAGCGCAGGCTGCCATCGGGCGCGACACTGACATAGGTGTTCTGAAAGTAGGTGGTAGTGTCGGTGGCGGCAAACAGGTTGAAGAACTGCAGATGGATGGCGGTGGAACGCTGCATGCAGTTTGAAACACCGGAGCCGGGCAAAAGCGTGAGTCCTCCAATCCGCATAGCGGACTGCAGGTCGCCTTTCGCGAAGGCGCTCCAGCTCTGCTCGGCAATCGCCGGATTGGTGAGGTCCGCGGAAAATTCATAGAGCAACGCGCGGGACTTTTGCTGGGCGAGCGTGGCCGTCAAACCTACAGTGCCGATGTCGATTCCAGAGGAGCCGAGCCAGGAAGACGACTTCGAGACTGCGCTCGCCTGCAATGCGCCGGCCGCTCCGGCCGCCTTTTCACCGCCGGAGCCGGTGACTCCGTTGATGGCGCTTGCGAGTTTGGCTGTGTCGGTGCTGGCGGTGGGCGGATTTACGAGCGAGACTCCCGCGGTGATGCCCAGCGACTCGTCCGTTTCATTGGCGGCGGAACGGCTCAGCAAGAGCGTCGCCTGGTTCGTGCTGGCGCGGCTGACGATCGCCTCGAAGTGTTCGGTGTGTTTGTAGGTAAAGGCCGCCTTGACACCGGCGCTGACGCTCACATCGGGCGCGTTGAATTTGGTTGCTCCGACGGTGAGGCTTTGCCGTATTGCGCTTATCCCCGGGGCAGCGACGGTGTATTTGCCCAAGCCGTAAGTCAGGTCGAGTTCGAGGCTGAAGGTCCCGTCGAATTTGACGCTGGCAATCGCTCCCACGGCCATGCCGGTCACGCTGTCCGGCCGAAAGGGAAACTTCAAGGCCTGAAAGGCAGCGCGAATTGCTACGCCGGTTTCGGTGTCTGACGGGACTGGATGGCAATAGGTGAAGGTTGCCGCTCCTTTGCCGGAGGTCTTGCCGCCGATTCCCACGGCGCCGACCGTGCCACTGACCGAGAGGTTCCCCTGGATGTCGAAGTCGAGGTCAATGTTGACATAGACATTGCCAGCCGGAGTTTGACCGTACGTGTCTTCGGTGTCGCTGGAATCGATTGCCTTTGCCACCTTGAAGCAGGTGCTCTTCGACCCGACCGCAATCTTGCAGGTCGCGGAGGCTTTCAGAGTAAAGCCGACGCCGGTGCTCGTTTTCCATGAACCGGGAGCACCAATCGTTAGTGCGGTTGCCAGTTTGTCGGCAGCCGCCCTGACGGGTTGCCCCAGGTAGAGATTGACTTCTTTTCCGGGCTTGAGGAGCGTCTTTGCGTCGGTGGTCAGCAATTCTTGCAAGTCTGATCCAGCTAGTTGAGTCACGTCGATAATGAAATCAGGATCGGCCATGAATTTTCCCCTGCAATTCGGATGCAGGAGAACGTTACACTGGGCCACGCTCGATGGACAAGCATTGCTTTGAGGCCTCACACCTTGCGCCCCGCCCTATCCTCTGCAACACTTAACCTGGAACTCATGGTCCACCACTACTTAGTCAAAGGCCGCGTGCAGGGCGTGGGGTTCCGGTGGTTCGTTCATCGCGAAGCTGCTGAACTTGGGCTTCGCGGCTGGGTTCGCAATACCGAGGACGGGCATGTCGAGGTGGTTGCCGCGGGCGAGGCCGAAGAGCTGGCCGAGTTGCACAAGGCCCTGCATAAGGGTTCGCGCGGCAGCCGTGTCGATGCCGTGTTGCAGACCGAATTGGTCGAAGCCGAAGCCGAAGGCCTTGGTCCGTTTGAGATTGAAGGGGCGTGGTAACGCATTTTCGCAATTACGATGAGTTTTCTAACAACTGCGAAGTTGGCCTTTTCTTGAGGAAAGGGCCAACCGAGCGTGGTTTGCTGGTCTACACTTATTGCGAAAATGCTCAAGGCCTTTGCACTTCCCTATTCACGAGACTCACCTGAAGGAGTTTGCGCATATATATGACTCTGCCCCCTATCGACTGCGCGCCGCTAAAAGCGCTGATCCGCACCGTGCCCGACTTCCCTAAACCGGGAATTCTCTTTTACGACATCACTACGCTGCTGAAGGACCGGACGGGGTTCGCGGAAATGATCGACGCACTGGCCCAGCATTACATCGGCTCCGATATCGATCTGGTGCTGGGGATCGAGGCGCGGGGTTTCATCTTTGGTCCGGCCCTCGCTTATCGGCTCAATGCTGGATTTGTGCCAGTGCGCAAACCGCGTAAGCTGCCGGCGGCAACTGCGAAAGTTACCTACGATCTCGAATATGGGACGGATTCCCTTGAAATCCACCAGGACGCGATCGAACCGGGGCAGAAAGTCATTCTTGTCGACGATCTGCTGGCGACTGGTGGCACCATGGAGGCGACGATCAAGCTAGTTCAGCAATTGGGGGGAGAAATTGCTGGGCTTGCCTTTGCGATTGAACTGGATTTCCTCAAAGGCCGGGAGAAGTTCTCCGAGTATGACGTTTTCAGCTTGCTGCATTACGACGAATGAGGCTGCCCGAACGGGCAGGTTGGCCCCGCCCTTCGGACGAACGCCACAGCAAGCATAAGCAGAATTCGAGTAAGGTGAAACCACCTTGCCAGGCAGGCCTTTCCCCAAAAAAGCTACGTCGCCTCTGCTGGACACATCACAATAACTCTGTTTTTGCTCTAAACCGCTCGCGTTCCGCCGCGCAGGAAGTGGAAAATGATCGATATGGCCGCCAAAATCAGGAGAATGTAAATGAACAAACTCGCGATGTGAAAGATAAAAAATCCACCCAACCACAAAACTATCAGCACGATCCCAATAATCAGGAACATATTTTCTCCCCCATCTTTCCCGCCAGTCGCGCTTAGTCCAGTCCACGCAAAGACATGGCTGACAATGAGTTGCGTCAACCATGCCGCAAGTTGTGTCGGTGGGGAAGAAAAAGAAGGAATAGCGGCGGAGGCCGGTCAGATTTGCTCGCCGTCAGATTTGTTCCACGGCGACTATCTCGCCGGGCTTCAGGTAGCCTTTGCGGCAAAACCAATCCTGGATCGATGAACCCAGGTCGTCGATGGGCACACGGTAGCCGACCTCGAGGAGCCCATCGCCGATCGGGAGCGTGTCATCGAAGACGGCATGGTTGGTGAAGTTGCGCATAGCGAAGTTGTCAATCCAGGCGATCGGGCATGCATGCGATTGGCCGTCGACATCGACGCGAAGAATCCGTAGCTTGCGTGCAAACATCTTGACTATTCCGAAAGAACCGGCAAGGTCGGGAGATTCGCGGTGTGACCAGCCTCGCCAAGCACAGTGTCGAGATGGGCCAGCACCTCGGCAACGCTCATGGTGTACATCTCGCGGCCGTTGTCATAGCCGGATTCGACGGCTTCCTTCAGATAATGGCCAGCGATCTGGGCGGCCAACGCATCGGTGATCACGCCGCCGCTACGTTTCTTCTGTTCGACCCAAGCGACACAAGGCATGGCAATCCATACGGGACGCCGATTGACTTCGAAACGGACATCGACGGCGTCGGCGTGACGGGTGGCGATGGCGACGATGTTGGCTTTCCACCGGCAATGCAAGTCTTCGCCGGTCCAGCGGTCGTTGACGTGAAAGTCTTCGTACATTTGTCTCTAGCCTACTGGGAGCCGTCAGTCGCGGCAAGTCGCGCAAGCGTCTAGGCCAAAGCAGAGTTGCTATTTGGTACTCCGAGTGTCGTTATGTAGGCTTTTTCTTTGACAAAAAGCCTGTCCAGATTCGCGGTTCCACATAACACCTACTCTGCTTTGGCCTATCCTTGCAGGATAATGAATTCCTTCGGACGCGGAAACATCCCTTTTGCGATTTCCGCGTCCAATAGGAGATTGATGCAAGGAGTATCAGAAGTGACCCATTCGCCCGAAACCCTTCGCAAGTTCGAAGAAAAGCTCGTTCACCAGCAAGCAGAGTTGCAGCGCGCCATGGTCTCGGCCGTCGAACAAGGCCGCGAAACCAATACCGATGACACCCAGGACATCGCCGATCAGGCGGTCGCCTCCTACCAAAAGGAGCTGCTTTTTAGCCAGGGCACCAATGGACACGTCCAGATTTCGTTGATTCGCGCGGCGCTCGATCGTCTGGCTGAAGGGACCTATGGTGAATGCCTGCATTGCGGCAAAACCATCGGCCTGAAGCGCCTTGAGGCGCTGCCTTGGACACCTACCTGCATCGACTGCCAAGAAAAAATTGAAAAAGGCGAACTTGAAGATCCGGTCAGGGCGGCTTGATCGGCTACTTCAATTAAGGGATCCGATTTCAGTGGCATGAGCACGAGCGGACCCCGATCCCTCCCTGCGGGACCGCTGTTTTGCCGAGCGCCGAGTCCTGGATAGTTTGCGCGGGAGCCACATTGCCTGTAACTCCGGGAGCGAAGACTAGTATCCGATCATTCGGCTCGGCCACAAACAGCCTGCCATCCGATGCGACAGCGATCTTGTTATTAAGCTCGCCGGGGGATTCGAGTTGCGCCAAGGGGCCGGCAATCACTCGCGTAGGCTTGACGTCGCCGCTTGCCCGTGGCGGGAAGACGCTGACCTCTGCGTGGCCGGTCGCATCCGAATAGGTATACACATACAACTCATCGCTTACGGGATCCACTGCAATCGAGATCTGGTTGTTGCTAAAGTTGCTTGAATCGCCGGGAAGCATTCCGGTATCAGGGCCGGCCAGCGATCGCACCGTTGCAGGTGACGACAGACTTGATGCAGTGCCAATCGTCCCCACCAGCGCG
>Ga0302326_10002972_pt1 | contig 40512 bp, 29 predicted proteins | sample Palsa_T0_3_FD_202264 | JGI IMG/M metagenome (GOLD analysis project Ga0302326, IMG submission 202264) | Peat permafrost microbial communities from Stordalen Mire near Abisko, Sweden - Palsa_T0_3 | ecosystem: Environmental > Terrestrial > Soil > Palsa > Peat permafrost | place: Sweden: Abisko... | reverse complement strand
CCCAAGCTCGTCGCGGCCTTGCAGCCCGACCCGGAGCCTACTGTTGAATCGAACAAGGAAGCCGCGTAGTCCATGATCGAGTCGTCGTTACGACCAACGAACTTCAACAGCGTGAGGGGCAATCCCTTCCACGCTCAACGTCGGTGATAACCACGGTACCCGGCGTGGCCGCCGTAGTACCCGCGCGCGCCACGCCAAGCGCGATATCGATACCCATACCCCGCGTACCAACGGTTATATGCGGCGCCGTAAACGCGCCAATGATTCACGAGGGCCAGGTAGTACGGCGATGAAGCGGGTATCCAGACCTGAACGCCATCGTTGTAATAGAAGGGATGTCCGAGGCCATCGTAATAGACGATGCTCCCATCGTAGTACTGGGGCTCGTAGCCTTCGGCGATGATGGGCGTATCGGCGTCGACGTAACATTGCGTGCTCGCCATCGCCGGGGCGCACAGCACGACTGCCAGTAACAGACGTCGAATGGAGCGCATGCACACCGTCGATGCATTCGGCGTACCGACGCGCGGTCCCATCGGCGCGGCTGGTGGCATGTCCGATGCTTGTTGGGTGACATGGAATTCAGCGACACAGTTCAATCGATCCTGGACCGAAAGGGCGAAGCGGTGTGGTTCGTCCAGCCCGAAGCGCCCGTCTACGACGCCGTGCGCGCGATGGCCGACAAGAACGTCGGAGCCCTCCTGGTGATGGACTCCGGCGATCTCGTCGGTGTGATTTCGGAGCGTGACTACACGCGCAAGATCATCTTGAACGACCGGTCATCGAGGCAGACCAAGGTCGAAGAGATCATGACGACGTGCGTCGTGACGGTCGAGCCGAGCTGCACGCTCGAGGAAGCGATGACGCTCATGACGCGCAACCGCTTTCGACACTTGCCCATCGTGCATGATAGTCGTGTCGTCGGCGTCGTCTCGATGGGCGATGTCGTCGAACGCCTCATCACGACGCAGCGGCGCGCCATCGACCAACTCGAGGGCTTCATCGTCGGTCGCTACCCCGGTTAGCCTACGCGTAGCTCGCATCCGCCGACATGACCGCGGCGAGGATCGCGACGCGCAAGTCATCGACATTGAACGGCTTGCGCACGAACGCAGCCGCTCCGAGGCGCTTCGCGTCCTCCTCGATGGCCTCGTCGCGACGCGCGGTGATGAGGACCACAGGCACGTCCCACTGGGAGCTGCGCAGTGCCGCCAGCACGCCGATACCCGAGTACCCGGGCATGAGGACGTCGCTCACGATGACGTCCGGAAGACGTATCGGAGTGCTCGACGCGGACGCGAGCAGCGCCAGGAGCTCGGTCCCGTCGCGCGCCTCGACCACCTCGTAGCCATCGTTTCGCAGCGCCGTGGAGACCAAGGTGCGCATGTCCTCATCATCCTCGGCCAGAAAGACTTTCGTGGGCATGTACGACATCTCGGCACCTCTCGTGGCGTGGCGTGGAGAATTGGGACGGTGGGGCAAACATCCACTAGACGAAGCGAAGCCTTCGAGCGTTGGCGACGGCGGTTCGAAGGTCCTCGAGATCGAGGGGCTTGGCGAACACCGCCGCGGCTCCCCATTGACGCGCGTCGCTGCGCACGGCGGGCATGGGATCGACCGTGATCAGAATCACGGGCAAGTGGCAATGCGCTTGTCGCAACGTACGCAGCACCCCGAGGCCCGAGAAATTGGGCATGTGTACGTCGGTGATCACGACGTCGGGCATCGTCGGGGCGACAGGGGCCGCTTCGAGCAAGTCGATGAGCTCCGTGCCGTCTCGCGCTTCGAACACCTCGCAGCCGTCCTTCTCGAGGGCGAGACGAATGAGACGGCGCATGTCGGCGTCGTCATCCGCGAGGAACACGCGCTGGTTCGCTGACATGACGTCGAGTGGTGCAAGGCTCGTGCGAGCCGATCGTGGCTTTTTGGGACACGTGAGGTTTCTTGTTGCGGGTCGAATCACAGTGCAACACGATCAAGGGGCATGGATCATCCCAAGCGAATCCTCGAGCGGCGCGCCACCGAGGACCACCTGCGCGCCGCCAAGGAGCTCGCGGAGCGCGCGAGCAGTCGAAAGAGCGAGTTCGTCGCGAGCTTGAGCCACGACTTGCGGGCACCCCTCAATACGATGCTGGGCATGAGCGAGCTGCTCGGTGAGACCGCGCTAACGCCCAAGCAGCGGCGCTACCTCGCCACGCTCGAGCGCGCCGGCGAGCACATGCTGTCGCTCGTCGAGGATGTGCTCGATCTTGCGCGCATCGAAGCCGGTCACGTGACGATCGAGGACGTCGCGTTTGACTTGCGAGAGGTCGCGGACAGCGCGGTCGAGATGGTGCGCGTGCACGCGCGGCGGAAGAAGCTCGATCTCGGCTTCGATATGGCCGATGACGTGCCGCGCGCGCTTCGTGGCGATCCTCGGCGGTTGCGACAGGTGCTCGTCAACCTGCTCGGCAACTCGGTGAAGTTCACGGAGGCGGGCCGCGTTTGGCTCACCATCGAGCGAGATGCGAGCCAGAGGCCCGATCTGGCGTCCCTTCGATTTTCGGTCGTCGATACGGGTATTGGAATTCCAGCCGACAAGGTGAGCACGATCTTCCGCGGCTTCGAGCAAGGCGACGCCTCGATCCGCCAAAACTACGGCGGCTTCGGGCTCGGCCTGAACATCGCCAAACGCATCGTCGAGCGCATGGGTGGCACCATCTGGACGGAGGCCTCCCAGCCGGGCGATGGCGCGACGTTCTTCGTGACGCTGACTCTTGCTACGGAAGCTCGACCCCAGCGGCCCTCGCTGTCATCGGTGCAAAAGACCGCCGCCGACATCCGGCTGCACTCGGCGTCTGGGCGAAGGCTCTCGGTCTTGGTCGTCGATGACTCGCCCGACAATCGTGTGCTCCTCGGAGAGTACCTCGAGGGAGCAAACGTCGACGTGGCGTTCGCGGACGACGGGCCCGCCGCGCTCTCCATGGCCAACGCGACGAGCTACGACGCCGTGCTCATGGACCTGCAGATGCCCCAACTCGATGGGTACGCCACGACGCGCGAGCTCTTGCGCATGCTGCACGCGCGGGGCGTCAATCCACCACCCGTCGTCGCACTCAGCGCGCACGCGCTCGCGGATACGTTTGCCCGCAGTCGAGACGCGGGGTGCACCCTCCAGCTCACCAAACCGATTCGGAAGCGTGTGCTCCTCGAGACACTCGCGCGAGTCTGCGACGCCCGCATCTCGGACACGCCCCCCCGCGCGGGTCGCACGACGGCCGAGGATCTCAAACCTCTATTGCCGCAATATCTCGCCAATCGCACCAGGGATGTGGCGGCGATCCGCGCCGCCCTCGGTCGAGGTGACCTCTCGATCATCACGAAGCTCGCTCACAACATGCGCGGGACGGGAACGAGCTACGGCTTCCCGGAGCTCAGTGAGCTCGCGATGCGGCTCGAGGACGCGGCCACGGCCGAGGCCCTCACCCTTCTCGCCACGCTTGCCGACGAGCTCGACGGCGTCGTCACGTCGCTGCAATCACGGCTCGACGCGGGACGCAAACCATCGGGCACGCGCGTGCGTGCGCAGAGCGTCCCTGACGTCGAGTCGCGCGACGAGCCTAGCGAGGTCGACGAGGTCCGACGAAGGAGTTATCCTTAACGGGATGCTCGAGCGCGTTTTGGTCGTCGATGACGATCCCGACTTTCGCCGCTTCGCCGAGGTCGCGGTGACGAAATGTGGGTTTGTCGCCCACTCGCGAGGCACGGCGGAGCAAGCGCTCGAGGCCCTCACGAACGAGGACTACGACGTGGTCCTCGCCGACGTGCACCTCGCGGGTGCGTCGGGCATCGAGCTTTGCGCGCAGATCGCAGAGCGGTGGGAGAACCTCCCGGTCGTCGTCATGACGGCGCAGGGTACGCTCGCGACGGCCATCGCCGCGATCCGCGCCGGTGCTTACGACTTCGTCACGAAGCCCCCCGATCCTGATGCCCTCCGCATCGCCCTCGGCCGTGCGACGCGTCATCACCGAGTGAGCGAGGAGGTTCGGCGGCTACGACGCGTCATCGCGGAGACCTCGACGTTCGAAGACATCATCGGCGGCAGCACGGCGATGAAACGCGTGTTCGAGCTCGTCGCGAGGGCGGCTGACGCGGAGGCGTCCGTGCTCATCACCGGTGAGAGCGGGACCGGCAAGGAGCTCGTGGCGCGTGCCCTTCATCGTCGCAGCGCGCGCACCTCACGGCCCTTCGTGGCGCTCAGCTGTGCCGCCGTTCCCGAGACGTTGCTAGAAACCGAGCTGTTTGGGCATGTCAAAGGCGCGTTCACCGATGCGCGCGTCCCACGCACGGGCCTTCTCGCGCAAGCGGCCGGTGGCACGATGTTCCTGGACGAGATCGGCGATATGTCGCTCGCCCTTCAGCCCAAACTCCTCCGCGCGCTGCAGGAGCGGAGGGTTCGTCCCGTCGGCGGCAGCGAGGAGGTGCCTTTCGACGCGCGCATCATCGCGGCGACAAACCGCGATCTCGAGCAATGCGTCGCGGACAAGACGTTTCGAGGCGACCTGTATTTTCGTATCAACGTCGTGCGGATTCACCTCCCGCCACTGCGCGCTCGCGGCGGCGATGTGCTCTTGATCGCCCAGGCGCTGCTCGAGCGCTACGCGACGGCCAGCAGCCGAAACGTCCGCGGTATCACGCGCGCGGCCGCGGAGAAGCTCCTCGCCTATCCTTGGCCAGGCAACGTCCGCGAGCTTTCGAACAGCATCGAGCGCGCCGTGGCGCTCACGCAAAACGAGGAGCTCACGTTGGACGACCTGCCCGACAGTGTTCGTAACTGGAAGGGTGCCGCGGCAGCCATGGGGCAGAACGCCGAGCCGACGGACTTGTTCTCGCTCGAGGACGTCGAGAGAGGGCACATCTTGCGCGTGCTCGACGCGGTCGCCGGCAACAAGACGGTCGCCGCCAAAATCCTCGGGCTCGACCGCAAGACGCTCTATCGCAAGCTCGAACGCTACGAAGCCTGAGCAGCCCTACCTCTTCGATTCACACGTCGCGTGAGCCAACGGGGGCTGGTTTGCGGTCAGGAGATGAGTCACGAGGGCGGTGATGTCACGTGGCTCGACGGGCTTGCCGAGGTGCGCGTTGAACCCATGCGCGAGCGCGCGACGCACGTCCTCTGGTCGCGCGTATGCCGTCACGGCCGCAGCGGGCACGGCGCCACCTGCATCGGCCGTGCGCATGCGAACGCGACGAATGAAAGAGTACCCATCCTCCTCGGGAAGACTGATGTCGCAAAGGATGACGTCGGGAACGGCCTCGTCCATCTCTGCGAGCGCGGCCGACGTCGAGCTCACCGCGACGACTACGGCCCCCGATTGACGGAGGGTGAAGCAAAACAGCTCGCGTACATCGGCGTCGTCCTCCACGACGAGAGCACGCACGCCACGCAGACTCGCTATTGAGCCGCTGCGCTCTTCGGGGAACGCCTCCACGGAGGCAATCTGGGGGCCCACACGCAAGAGCAGTGCAGGTCTTGGACCAAACGGGCGCTAGACAACTGCCTGTCCTGCGGCGAGTCAGGACGCACGCGTGGAGTCCCGTCGTGTTGCATTTTGGGCCGACGTTGCCATTTGCAACGTCGCGATCTGCCCCCGCGGTCAAACGCAAGCACGTTGGGCCGCGAGGCGCGCGACGACACTGACCAAGCTTGACGGGTCGACGGGCTTGGCGACGTGCGCTTGAAACCCTGCTGCAAAGGCTCGTTGACCCGCGTCGGGCCCAGCGTGCGCCGTTACGGCGATCGCGGGCGTCCCTCCGCCGCGATCGAACGGTAGTGCACGAACTCGGCGCATGAGCTCGTATCCGTCCATGCCGCGCATCGCTACATCGCTCACGATCAGGTCGGGCTTCTGGAGCGGAAGAACGGCCAGCGCATCCTCGGCGTCGTTTGCGGTCGCGACGACAGCCCCGCGTGACTCAAGGACATGCTTGAATAGGACGCGCGCGTCTTCATCGTCGTCGATGACGAGCAATCGAACGCCATCGAGGCGAGCGTCCAAGGGTACGGGGTGTGACGATGTATGGGTGGCATTCAAGTCTTTCGCGGGGGTTTTGATGGCCAGCTCGACGGTGAACGTGGCGCCCGTTCCCTCACCATCGCTGTGTGCCGTCACCTTGCCACCGTGCGCACCGACCAGATTCTTCACGATCGACAGACCGAGACCGAGGCCGCCGTGACGCCGTGTGGTCGATCCATCGGCTTGCCTGAAGGCTTCGAAGACGAACGGCAAGAACCCTGGCGCGATGCCTGCACCGTTGTCGCGCACCACGATCACGAGCGTCGCCGCGGTGCGGGCAGCCTCGACGTCGACGGCCCCACCGCTCGGCGTGAACTTGATCGCGTTCGAGACGAGGTTCGACACGATCTGCTGCAGTCGATCGACGTCAGCGAGGATCGTCCCGAGGTTTGGCGTCAGTCGCTTGGTGAGGCTGACGCCCTTCGCATCGGCAGCCGGCTTGAGCGCGTCGATGGCGCGCGCGAGCGCATCCATGACGTCGACGGGCTCCACGTCGAGCACGAGCTTGCCGCTCATGACGCGAGCCACATCGAGCAGATCTTCGATCAATCGCATCTGCGTGCGAGCGTTTCGCTCGATGATGCCGAGCGCCTGCTCGACATCGGACGACTTCGCCTGCTGTCGTGCGATGACGGCCCATCCGAGGATCGACGTCAGCGGCGTTCGGAGCTCGTGGGACATCGTCGCGAGAAACTCGTCTTTCGTCCGGTTCGCGGTCTCCGCGTGGAGGCGCGCCGTGCGCTCGCTCTCGAGGAGCACCTCGAGCTGGGCGAGCGCGTCATCGCGCTCGCGTGTGCGTGCGCCCACCTGCTCGGCCCGAAGGCGTTCGCGCTGGTGAAAGAGGTCGACGAACGCCTTCACCCGCGCGCGCACGATGTCCGGGTCGAACGGCTTGGTGATGTAGTCCGCACCACCCGACGCGTATCCCTGGCGCGCGTAGCGTTCGTCTCGGTGGATGGCCGTCAGGAAGATGATGGGCAGCTCACGCCCGACGGGTATCTGCCTGATCTGCCGCGCCACCTCGAACCCGTCAATGTCCGGCAGTTGCACGTCGAGGAGCACGACGGCGAACGTGTCGTGCGCTACACGCTCGACGGCTTCGGCGCCCGACTTGGCCTCGATGACGCGGACGCCGAGCGGATGGAGCACCGCCCCGAGCGCAAGCAGGTTTGCCGGGGTGTCATCGACGATGAGGACGGCCGGCAGGCTCTCGTGGGGTGCTGCAGTCATCATCCTCAGTCGCATTTGCTCAGCCAGACGTGCAAGATGGCGAGAAGGCGCTCGGGGTCGACGGGCTTCGTGACGTATTCGGAGGCGCCGGCGGACAGCGCCTTCTCACGGTCACCCTTCATCGCCTTCGCCGTGAGCGAGATGATCGGAAGCGACGCGAACTGCTCGATATCGCGAATCGCGCGCGTCGCGTCGAGACCGTCCATCTCGGGCATCATCGTGTCCATCAACACGGCGTCGACCTTATGCGCTCGCAGGAGCTCGAGCGCGAATTTGCCATTTTCGGCGTGGAGGACTTCCATGCCGCGACCCTCGAGGAGGCTCTCGATGGCAAACGCGTTGCGGCTGTCATCGTCGACGAGGAGGACGGTCTTGCTCTTGAAGTCGGCGTTCGCTGGGAGCGGCGGAACGTACTCGTCAGGCGTCGCGCGCGTCCGCTCGTCCACTTCAGCGCCTGCATAGATCACCGGAAGCTGCAGCGTGAACGTGCTTCCCTCGCCTACGACGCTGTTGACGTCGATGGCTCCTCCCAGCAATCGCGCCATCTCGCGGCTGATCGTGAGGCCGAGACCGGTTCCGCCGTACTTGCGGCTGGTGGTTCCGTCCGCCTGCTGAAAGGCCTCGAAGATCAGCCGTTGCTTCTCGAGCGGGATGCCGATGCCGGTGTCTTGCACCGAGAAGAGGATGGTCTTCGCGTCGTCGGCTGCGGGCGCGAGGTGCATCATGACGCTCCCCTTCGACGTGAACTTGAACGCGTTCGACAAGAGGTTCTTGAGGATCTGCTGCAGGCGTGTCGGATCGCTGAACATCGTCGTGGGGAGCGAGGGATCCGTCGTCACGCCGAACGCCAAGCCCTTTTGCTCGGCGATGTGACGGAAGGTGCGCTCGAGGTAATCGCGCACCTCTTCGAGTGGGAACGTGTGCGGGTCGATAGGCATCTTTCCCGCCTCGACCTTCGAGAGATCGAGGATCTCGTTGATGAGCTGAAGGAGGTCAGCGCCGGAGCCGTAGACCGTCTCCGCGAATTTCACCTGCTCGCTCGTCAGGTTCCCTGCGCGGTTCTCGGCCAGGGTCTTCGACAGAATGAGGAGGCTATTGAGCGGGGTGCGAAGCTCGTGGGACATGTTCGCGAGGAACTCGGACTTGTATTTGGAGATGAGCTGGAGCTGCTCGGCCTTCTCCTCCAAGCTGCGGCTCGCGAGCTCGACTTCTTGGTTCTTCACCTCGAGGAGCTTGGCCTTCTCGTTGAGCTCCGTCGCCTGGGCTTCGAGCTCCGCGTTCGACGTCTTGAGCTGCTGGAGCAGCTCCTCGGTGCGCATGCTCGACGAGATCATGTTGAGGATGACGCCCACGCTCGCCATGAGCTGGTCGAGGAACGTCAGATAGTTCGGCGTGAACGTTCGGAACGACGCGAGCTCGATCACCGCTTTGATCTCGCCCTCGAAGAGCACCGGAAGCACCACGACGGACCGCGGCACTGCCTGCCCCATCCCCGTCGCGATGTAGATGAATCCCTCGGGTACGTCGGTGAGAACGATGCGCTTCCTCTCGAAGGCGCACTGCCCGATGAGGTTCTCCTTGAGCTTGTAGACGTTCGACAAGCTCCGGCGCCCACCAAAGCCGTAGGTCGCGATGAGGTGTAGGCTCGGCTCCGGCTCCGAGTCCATCATGTAGAACGCGCCGTGCTGAGCATCGACGAGCGGCGTCAGCTCCGAGACGATGAGCTGCGCGACGGACGCGATGCTTCGCTGACCTTGCATCATCCCCGAGAACTTCGCGAGGTTCGTCTTGAGCCAGTCCTGCTCTTGGTTCTTGTTCGTCGTGTCTTTGAGGTTGCCGATCATCTGGTTGATGTTGTCTTTGAGCGCGGCGACCTCGCCCTGCGCCTCGATCGTGATCGAGCGCGTCAGGTCGCCCTTCGCCACGGCCGTCGACACCTCGGCGATCGCTCGCACTTGGGACGTGAGGTTGCCCGCGAGCTGGTTCACGTTGTCCGTCAGATCGCGCCACGTCCCACGCACGCCAGGCACATTGGCCTGCCCGCCGAGCTTGCCTTCGAAGCCGACTTCGCGCGCGACTGTCGTCACCTGATCAGCGAACGTACGAAGGGTGTCGGTCATGTTGTTGATCGTCTCGGCCAGCGCGGCCACCTCGCCCTTCGCTTCGAGGAGGAACTTCTGCTTCAAATCGCCGTCGGCGACGGCCGTGACGACCTTGACGATGCCGCGCACCTGCTTCGTCAGATTCGAGGCCATGACATTCACGTTGTCGGTCAAATCCTTCCAGACGCCCGACGCACCAGGAACGTTGGCTTGCCCTCCGAGCTGACCCTCGATACCGACTTCGCGCGCAACGGTGGTCACCTGCGCGGCGAACGTACGCAGTGTATCGGTCATGTTGTTGATCGTCTCGGCGAGCGCGGCGACCTCGCCGCGGGCTTCGAGGACGAACTTCTGGCTCAGATCGCCGTTGGCGACGGCTGTGACGACTTTGACGATGCCACGCACCTGCTTGGTCAGGTTCGAGGCCATGATGTTCACGTTGTCGGTGAGGTCCTTCCACGTGCCCGACACGCCTTTTACGTCGGCCTGGCCGCCGAGCTTACCCTCCGTGCCGACTTCCTTCGCGACGCGCGTCACCTCGGCCGCGAACGAGTTGAGCTGGTCGACCATCTTGTTGATGACGTCCTTGATCTGGAGGATCTCGCCCTTCACATCGACGGTGATCTTCTGCGTGAGGTCGCCGCTCGCGATGGCCGTCGCGACCTTCGACATGTCACGGAGCTGCACGGTGAGGTTCGCGGCGAGGCCGTTGACGTTGTCCGTCAAGTCCTTCCACGTCCCGTAGACGCCTTTGACGTCGGCCTGACCGCCGAGCTTGCCTTCGGTGCCGACTTCCTTCGCGACGCGTGTGACCTCCGCAGCGAACGAGTTCAGCGTGTCGACCATCGTGTTGATGGTGTTCTTCAGCTCGAGGATTTCGCCCTTCGCGTCGACCGTGATCTTCTGGGAGAGATCGCCCTTGGCGACCGCCGTCGTGACCTTGGCGATGTTTCGTACCTGCGTCGTGAGGTTTGCCGCGAGGACGTTCACGTTGTCGGTGAGGTCCTTCCATGTCCCCGATACGCCGCGAACCTCGGCCTGCCCGCCGAGCTTGCCCTCGGTGCCGACTTCCTTCGCGACGCGGGTCACTTCCGCGGCGAAGGAGCGGAGCTGATCCACCATGACGTTCATGGTGCTCTTCAGCTCGAGGATTTCCCCTCTGGCATCGACGGTGATCTTCTGTGACAGGTCCCCGTTGGCGACTGCCGTGGTCACGTTCGCGATGTTGCGCACTTGGTTCGTCAGGTTCGCGGCGAGGACGTTGACGTTGTCGGTCAGATCCTTCCACGTGCCCGATACGCCGCGCACCTCGGCTTGACCGCCGAGCTTGCCCTCCGTGCCGACCTCCTTCGCGACGCGCGTCACTTCGGCGGCGAAGGAGCGGAGCTGATCGACCATGACGTTGATGGTGCTCTTGAGCTCGAGGATCTCGCCACGCGCGTCGACCGTGATTTTCTGCGACAGGTCTCCGTTGGCGACGGCCGTCGTCACGTTCGCGATGTTGCGCACTTGGGTCGTCAGGTTGGCCGCGAGGCCGTTCACGTTGTCGGTCAGATCCTTCCACGTGCCCGACACCCCGCGCACCTCGGCCTGGCCACCGAGCTTGCCCTCGGTGCCGACTTCCTTCGCGACGCGCGTCACCTCGGCTGCGAACGACCGCAGCTGATCGACCATCACGTTGATGACGTCCTTGATCTGGAGGATCTCGCCTCTCACGTCGACGGTGATCTTCTGCGTGAGATCGCCGCTCGCGATGGCCGTCGCCACTTTGGACACGTCGCGCAGCTGCACCGTGAGGTTCGACGCCATCGCGTTCACGTTGTCGGTCAGGTCCTTCCACGTTCCCGACACGCCCTTGACGTTCGCTTGACCGCCGAGCATGCCCTCGGTGCCGACTTCCTTCGCGACGCGCGTCACCTCGGCGGCGAACGAGTTGAGCTGGTCGACCATCTTGTTGATGACGTCCTTGATCTGGAGGATCTCGCCCTTCACATCGACGGTGATCTTCTGCGTGAGGTCGCCGCTCGCGATGGCCGTCGCCACCTTGGACACGTCGCGCAGCTGCACCGTGAGGTTCGACGCCATCGCGTTCACGTTGTCCGTGAGGTCTTTCCACGTCCCAGACACGCCTTTGACGTCGGCCTGCCCACCGAGCTTGCCCTCCGTGCCGACCTCCTTGGCGACGCGCGTGACCTCCGCCGCGAACGACCGCAGCGTGTCGACCATCGTGTTGATGGTGTTCTTCAGCTCGTAGACCTCGCCCCGCACGTCGACGGTGATCTTCTGCGACAGATCGCCGTTCGCGACGGCCGTCGTCACCTTGGCGATGCTGCGCACCTGGGCGGTCAGGTTGCCTGCGAGGCCGTTGACGTTGTCGGTGAGGTCCTTCCACGTGCCCGAGACGCCCTTCACCTCCGCCTGACCGCCGAGCTTGCCCTCCGTGCCGACTTCCTTGGCGACACGCGTGACTTCTGCCGCGAACGACGAGAGCTGATCGACCATGACGTTGATGGTGTTCTTTAGCTCGAGGATCTCTCCTCGCGCGTCGACCGTGATCTTCTGCGAAAGGTCACCCTTCGCGACGGCCGTCGTCACCTTGGCGATGTTTCGCACTTGAGCGGTCAGGTTCGCGGCGAGGCCGTTGACGTTGTCGGTGAGGTCTTTCCACGTCCCCGACACGCCCTTGACGTCGGCCTGCCCTCCGAGCTTGCCCTCGTTACCGACCTCTTTCGCGACGCGCGTGACTTCCGCGGCGAACGAGTTGAGCTGATCGACCATCTCGTTGACGGTCGTACCGATGCGGAGAAACTCGCCGCGCACTGGACGCCCGTCGATCTCGAGCACCATCTTCTGGGAGAGATCGCCGTGAGCGACTGCCGTGATGACGCGCGCGACTTCGTTCGTCGGAGCGACGAGGTCGGCGATGAGCTGGTTGAGCGACGTCATGCCGTTGGCCCACGCGCCCGGCGCCGGCCCGACGGACGCGCGCTCGTGCATCTTGCCTTCCTGACCGACGACCTTGCCGACACGAACGATCTCGCCTGTCATGTGCTCGTTCATGACGATGATGTCGTTCAGGAGCTCGCCAGCGCGGCTCATGATGCCTTCCTTCTCGTAAGCGAAGCGCACGGTGAAGTCGCCCTGCTTCACCGCCTTGAGCACCTCGACCAGCCGCTCCACCTCGGTGCGACTGACGATCGAGAGGCGGTCCCACTCTGTTGGAGGTGCGCCGGCGCCGTCGGCATCGTGGGCGAGAGGCTTTCGTTTCTGGCTACCGTTCGTGTGCTTGGTTCCGTTCACAGCAGCGGTCGTCGTGATCTTGCTCTTGGTCGGCATGCTCGACTCCGTCGGGGAGACGTTCACGATAAGCAACCGCGTTTGTCGTTCCAGCCAAATCAAGCGGCCGCCCCAAAATGCCCCAAGCGGTCGTAGCGAAATGCAACGACCGTCGAGGCGTTGCGAATCGGGACGACGTGGAAGATGGCGACGTTGCCTTTCGCCCCTTAAGGCATTTAGCCATCTATATGCGCGCGCTGGCCCGACGTGTGCACGCTCGGTCGCGATGCGACACTATACTCGTGGAGATACTGACGTAGCCCATCGTGTTCTACTCGTGGACGATGATCCCGATTTTCGTCAGTTCGCCGAGCTCGCCGTGAGGCACGCGGGATTCGACGTGAAGTCGCGAGGAAGCGCCGAGCAAGCCCTCGATGCGCTCGCCAGCGAGGACTTCGACGTGGTGCTTGCTGACGTCCACCTCACGGGTGAGACGGGAATCGAGTTATGCGCTCGGATCGCCGAGCGGTGGGAGAACCTTCCAGTCGTCGTGATGACGGTGCAGGAGAGCGTGGAGACCGCGGTCGCCGCCATTCGGGCCGGCGCCTACGACTTCGTCAGCAAACCTCCAGATCCCGAAGCGCTGAAGGTCGCGCTCACACGAGCGGTCAGATACCGGAACATGAGCGAAGAGGTGCTCCGACTGCGGCGCGCTCTCAGCGCAACGACCATGTTCGAGGAGATCGTCGGAGAAAGCGCGGCGATGAGGCGCGTGTTCGAGCTCGTCACGCGTGTCGCCGACGCCGAGGTGTCCACCCTCATCACCGGCGAGAGCGGAACTGGAAAGGAGCTCGTTGCGCATGCGCTGCATCGACGAAGTGCGCGTTCGACACAACCATTCGTGGCGGTGAGCTGCGCTGCGATGCCGGCGACGCTTCTAGAGAGTGAGCTCTTCGGCCACGTGAAAGGCGCATTCACCGACGCTCGGACGTCACGGGCCGGCCTGCTCACCCGAGCCACGGGCGGCACGCTCTTTCTCGACGAGATTGGAGACATGCCGCTCGCCCTGCAACCCAAGCTCCTCCGCGCGCTTCAAGAGCGCACGCTTCGCCCGGTCGGCGGCGATGACGAGATACCGTTCGATGTCCGCATCATCGCCGCCACCAACTGCGACCTCGAAAGGTGCGTCCAAGAGCACACGTTTCGCGAGGACCTCTACTTCCGTCTCAACGTCGTGCGCATCCACATTCCGCCGTTGCGTGCACGGGGCAACGACACCCTGCTCATCGCGCAGGCGCTGCTCGAGCGCTATGCAGGCTTGAGCCAGCGACAAGTCGACGGCATGACGCAAGCCACTGCAGACAAGCTCCTGTCATATGCGTGGCCTGGTAACGTGCGCGAGCTCTCGAACTGCATCGAGCGCGCGGTCGCGCTGTGTCACGGCGAGAAGCTCACCGTCGAGGACTTGCCCGACGTGATTCGCGCAGCGTCGACCCGGGCGTTCGCGACGGAGTCGACCAGCGGAGGCCCTTCCATCGACCTCGTGCCTCTCGAGGACGTCGAACGAAGCTACATCGAGCGCGTGATGGGCGCGGTATCCGGCAACAAGACGCTCGCCGCCAAGATTCTAAGGCTCGACCGCAAAACGCTCTATCGCAAGCTCCGATGTTACGGGGTTGCGGAGGACGCGAACTGACCGTGCGGCTTGCGGCGGATCCTCAATTCGGGATGGCTTGCGCGCAGTGACCGTTGATGCACGCGAGCGTGCCGCAGCAATCGGATGACCCTCCATCTGCCGTGGTCGTACACGCTTCGTAGATCTGAGAGCACCCGCCTGGGTTGCCGCCGCACACGAGGCCGCCGGCGTCTGGGCCTTGCCTGCAGAAGCCGTTGCAACACTGGTCGCCCTGGGTGCAAGTGGTACCGTTCTGCTGGCACGGGTTGACGACCCAGAAGCCTCGCAGGTTGCCCGCGTTGAGCTCTTGCCCGGGCAAGTAGAATGCGGGGTGGGATGGGTCGGTGCCTGGCGTCGGGTTGATGTCGATGGCCGCGACCCACAGCTTCTTGGGAATCGGGTACGTCCCGTTCCCGTCGTCATACGGAGCACCCTCCGCGACGTTGCCGTACATGCGCCGCGTGGTGAAGACGACCCAGAAGTACCCACCGGATGCGATGGGGTTGATGGTCGGCTCGTAGTTGAGGATGGTGTCGTTCGGGTGGTTGGTGTTCGTCGGCAGGTAGCTCGTGCTGCTCCCGTTGAGGCCGTTGAGCCAGTTCATCCGAAGAGGCTGCGGAGTCGTGCCGAGGTCCGTGTACCAAAGCTCCGCTTGCGCGCCATCCCACGTGGTCGTGTAGTCGTCCGAGCCCGTGCCTATCGTCACGGTATTGTGGAAGATGATGCCGTTGCTGTCGGGCGTGAACCCGGGCCAGCCGATGTAGCGTGAGCTGTTGTCATAGAGCTGCCGCAGGTTCGAGAAGGCGTACGTCGACGAGCCGCAGGTCGTGGCTGCGCCGCCATCGAGCGTCCCCTGGCCGCAGTCGAAGTCCATCACCGCGAGGCTGTGACCGCTGCCGGCGTTGACGGTCCCGTTGCCCGCGCCTCCCCAGAAGTCGAAGGTGATGTGCTTGCCATCCGGAGAGAAGCTCGGCTCGAGCGCGTCGGTGACGGTGTTCGTCCAGCCCGTCTCCGTGATGGCGCCTCCGTACGTCACCTTGGAGCCGTCGCTCCGCCTATAGAGGTCAGAGTTCTGATCGTTGCCGCGATACCACGGCCCCTCTCGGGAGTAATCGCCGTTGGTCATCGCGAAGGTCCCATCGGGATACATCGCAGACCAGACGAACTTCGCGTTGTTGTTCGTACCGTCCGGAGCGTTGGTCCCGCCCGCGTAGGTCTTGATCACCGCGCCGTTGTTCGTGAGGTCGTACGCAGTCGTGGTCGTGTAGTCGCCCGAGGTGACGATGATGGTGCTGCCGTCGGAGGAGACCTCGTGACAGACGTGGCACGCGCCACTGGTGCCAGGTATCGCGAGCGACGGCGCAAAAGCACCGGGCTGGATGGCGAGCACGGCCCCGTTCGCGCTGCTCGTGAATTCGGAGTTGTACGAGTTGTAATACACGGTGCCCTGCAGCACGCCGTTGGCCACGACCCAGTGCTCGGTGATGGGACCCCACACGGTCGTGCCGTCGGTGATGTAGACGTCGGCCTCGAGCGTGTCGCCTTGGTTACCGTAAAGGGCATCGCTCCAGCCCGTCTCGTCGATGGGCTCGTTCACCCAGCCGGGAGCGGTGTAGTACCCGTCGAAGGTGAAGCCTTTCTCGGCGAGGTGAATCTTGACGGCAGTCGTTGCGGTCGCGTGGGTGGATTGCCACTGAAGGAGCGGAGCCAAGATGCCTTGGGGCCACACGGTCTGGTCGTAGGGGTAGAGGAAGCCGAGCTCGGCCGCGTTGGCAGGGGGCGTCGCCGGGCCGTCGAGCAGCGTCTGGATGGTCGTCGTCACGGGGCCGCCGTAGTCGTTGCCGCCGACGCCGTTGTTTCCGCCGAGCGTCGAGCCGCCATCCGTCCCAGCATCCGCCAACACGGCGGGCTTGCCGTTCTGGGTCATCGCGATGGTGACCGTGACGGTCGTCGTCGCGATGAGCGGGCCGCCGTCCGCCGACATCGCACCGTAGTAGGTGGCGGTGATGTTGCCGACACCCGGGAGGTTGCCGGACGCGGTGAACACACCGGTCGACGGATCAATGTTGCCGAGCTCGCCACGATCGAGGCTGAACGACGCAGCAACCTGCACGTTGTCGTTGTCGATCGCGGTGAACGTGATCGGCGTCGTGGTGACGACGCCACTCGTAATCGTGACCGGAACCGTCGGGTTGGCCGGTTGGATGGCGATCCCGGTGACCGGCCCGGGGGAATCACCGAATGGGTTGCTCGAATCCCCCACGGTGGCGTCGTTTAATCCTCCGTCGAAGGACTGTCCGTCAGGGCCTCCGTCGAACACCGAGCTGTCATCCCCACTCCCGCATGCCACAGTGAGGCATAGAGCCACGCAACCCAACCAGCCACCGCGGAGCATCATCGGAATTCCCTTCAGGGCGTGAACACAATGGACCACGCGTAACCTACGTTAGCGTGGGAGCGCGAGATGGCAACGTTTTCCATCAGGCGTTTGTAGGGCACACGCGCCGTATGGCCGGAAGCCATCGGTTCCGTCGGTGTTAGAAGGCGTACCCCGCCTGCAGACCCCCACCAAAGCCGCCGTTGTCGAATGTGCGTGCCATGTAGCCACCCCGCAACCCGATGGAGTACCCCCCCGCGCGAAATCGGATGCGCGGGGCGCCGTAGTTGAGGCCGACATCGAAGTCGCTCGGGTTGGTGCTGTTGGGTACGATTGAGATCTAGCTTCGCGGGAGAAGCTCCCCGTTGCGGTAGCCGCCCATCACTTTCCGGACGACGTCTTCGCGGAGGATGAAGTCCCATCGGTCCTGCTCCACTTGGAGACACGCGTTCGCCCCACCGACTTTCTCGGCCGAGCTCGGCTGTAGCATTCTTGAGGCAGTGGCACGGGCTGTGCGATATTGGCACGATGAAGCAACGTTTCTTCCTTTGTGCCACCACCCTTTCCACCTCCTTCGTCTTCGCGATGATCGCTGCCTGCGGAGGGAGCTCCACGACCGGAGACGCCGGTACCGACGCGACAACGGGCGACTCCAGCAACGGCAACGATGCCGGAAACGACACCGGCCAGACCAACGACGCCAGCGACGGCGGGCAGCAGAACGAAGCCGGCAGCGACGGCAGCACCTGCGATGCAGGCTGCTACGCGTGCTGCGCCGAGCAAGATGAGCCCGCTGCAATGAAGCTCTTCGCGGGCGCCCACACGTGTGGATGCATGACGCCGGGCGACTGCGCGACCGCGTGTGCGATGTCCGTCTGTGCAACGACCACACCGAAGCTTCCCGACAAGGGCTGCATCGAGTGTCTGCTCTCGGTCGACGCCGGCAATTGTGGTGAAGTCGCCGCGGCATCGTGTGCCGATGCGGGCTGCACTGCCGTCGCCGAATGCATGGAGGCGTGTCCGCCCTAATTTAATTGCGGGTGTCGATCCACGTTCGAAGCGTGGCTCGGTCCGCGTCGGAGAGCGTGTGCCCTTGGGGCGGCATGTCGTGGTCGGTGACGACCCGCTGGCGCAGGAGATCGCGCTTGGTTCGCCAGGCACCCTCCTTCGACAGGTCGACGCCGGCGGGGCCATCGGGTGCGTGGCAGCCCACGCACGCTCGCGCGTAGATCGGCGCGATGACGTCCGACCATGCCGCTCGACTGCCGCTCGTGGCGGCCGGTCCGATGGCCCATCGCGCGAGCGTACCGTGCGCATCAATCGACCATACGTCGCCCGATTGCGAGCCGACGAGCCAAGCGCCGGGCTGCATGTGCGCGCCGTGCGTTCGCGATACGCCCGCCTCGGTGACGACGCCGAGCTCGGCTCCGTCGATGAACCAGACGTGATCATTCGACGCTGCGAGGGCCTGGACGGCGTCGTGGGTTTCGTAACGTAGCGCGAGCACGCCCTTCGCCGTTTGCTCGTAGATCGCCCTGCCGCTCGCGATGAACACGTGACCCCCCGCGGACGCTACGACGCGGGGATCATCGAGCGCGTAGCTTCGTGAAGCGTGGAGGACGGGGTCGAACATCGTCACGTCATGAGCGCTCGTGACCCACGCGTGCAGGCCGCGGTCGGATCCACCAAAGACGATGGAGCTCGTGAGGGGCCCTGCGCTCTTGAGATCGAAGTGGGTGACCGTCGTGCCGTCGGCCACCGCCACCTCGTCTCCACCAAGGAGAAAGGCGACGTATCGCCCGCCGAATGCTGCGAGCGCGCGCACGGGCTTGCCCTCGAGCCCGTAGCGGTCGGAGACGGGCTCGAAGCTGCGGCGTGCGCGAAGCCGAAACACGCGGCCGTGGTCGTCGATGCTCGTGATCCAAGAGCCGCTGCCGTCGGGCGCTGGCGCGATGACCCCCGCGTGAAGCTCGCGTTGCTCGATGGTCGCGTTCCCGTCGGCGAGCACCGTCGTGCTTCCGCGTGAGAAGACGACGACATCACCTCCGAGATCGAGAGCCCCGGTCACCGCGGCGACGGGCTCGTGGCGCGGGTTCCAATCGACGGCGTGGACGTCGAGGCGCGCGGCCGTCTCGGGCGTCAGCACGCCCGCGGGAACGCCGCACCCGAGCGCGAACGCGAAGCCAAGCGTGGCAACCCTCATCGGACGCTCATGCGTGCAAGAGCTCGGGGACAACCTCACCGTCGCGCATGTACTTGCGCGGGTTCACGCCGATCGACGCGAGGAGCGTCGCGAGCACGTCGGGCGGGGCGATGGCGCGATCGCCATCCGCGAATCGCTTGGCTCGCTTGGGGAGGAGCTGCTCCTTGTCGCTCATGCCGAACACGGTGTTGCCGCGGAAACGTGGCGAGATGACGAGCGCGGAGTTGTTCGGATAGTGGTCCCGCCCGAGGCCCGTGTTGATCTGCGGCGTGCGGCAGAAGTCGCTGATGACGAGGATGTGCGTCGTGTCGGCGAGCTTGCGTCCGGTGAGCGTCGGGTGAGGCGTTTGGTCGAGCGTACGAACGAGGACGGCGAGGGTGTCGAAGAGCTCCTGCTGAACTTGAGCCTGCGTTCGATAGTTCTGGTTGTGCGTGTCGAAGCCGCCTTGCGAGAAGCTCACGCAGCGGACCACGTTGCGCTTCATGGCTTCGATGGCGAACGCCGAGTTGATGGCGGTGCCCGTCGCGAAGCGGGCGCGATAGTTGAACTGCGGCTGGGCGCGTTGAAGGCCTTGAACGCTGAAGATGTCCTGGAGCTTCGCGCCGAGCATCGTGCGGAGGCCCTCGAGCTGCACCGACATGCCCTGCATGGCGTCGGGGTATTCGCTGCGCCCGGCGATGTCGGCGGCCTCTTTGCTGAGGAGCGCCGTGACCTCGTCACGCTCGCCTTCCGATTCGTAGAGGCCCGAGCGCGTGAGCGTGCGGCTGAGCGTCGACACGTTGCCGACGGTGAGCGGCACGACGCGCCGATCGAGGTTGTCTCCCACGTACGACGACGGAAATTGCACCGACACGACGGGAAACGTTTGCTCCTTCCCGAGCTCGTTGGCGACGAGCGTATCGATGGATGATGCAGGCACGCGCCCGCCGACGAGGTGCCGGCCCGTAGCCGAGAACATCGTGCCATCGGGATGGCTGACGGTGTTCATCGCAAGGCCGTTGATGACGGTGAGCCTGTCGTGCAGGTCGGCGAGATCGCCGATGCCCGGTCCGAAGACGATGTTCGACCCATGCGGGCGTACGAGCTCGAACGTGCGCGCCGTGTCGTCGAGCGGGGCATCGACCCAGCGCCGAATGATGGCCGTGTCGGTGTTGGCGGTGCTCGCCGGCGCGATGAGGCCCGCTTTCTCGTTGCGGGGGTCGGCCCAGAGCGTCACGTCCCACCCGCCCGAGGCGTGGATGAAGACGAAGAACTGCCCCTCGCGATTCGGCGCCGCATGCGCGTCATCGGCGAGCGCACGCACGAGCGGCGAGCTCACGAGCGAGCTCGCGACTCCACATCCAGCAATCTTCAAGAAGGTTCGTCTCTTCATGTTGGTCCTTGGTCTAAGACCCCTTCGGGGTGTCGGCTCGCCTTCGGCGAGACCTCAGTAGAGGTGAAACTCGGGGTGACGTGCGAGGCCGTAACAAACAGCTGCCCAACCCGCCTCCGTGGGCGAGAAGCGAGACTTCTTCGACGCGGTGGCGTGATGCGCGACGATGCTCGAGTAGAGCCCGTGGAAGTCCTTGATCCTTCCCGGCGCGAGCGCGGCCGGATAGCCGAGGAAGGTGCGGTGGAGCACGTCGAAGCGCGAGGCGAACCCTGCGTCATCGAGCTTGTTGGGTGCTTCGAAGGCAAAGACGACGCGCTCACTCAAAGGGAGCGGCGGGTTCGCCTTCAGATCGCGCTCGACCGCGCGATCACAGAGCGCGACCGCGAGCCGTTCGAACGCGGCGACCATGATGGCGTTCGTCTGCTGGGCGCGAGGCAGATCGAGCTTGTAGTCGGGCAGGCCGAGCGCCGCGAGGTAGTCGTCCCACGCGTCGAAGAGCTGACCCCCGTCGGCTCCACGCGCCCGCGTTTGCACTTCTTGCGGCGCGAGCCCGCCGAAGAGCTGAAGGTAGGAGCGGATGTACACCTCGGGTGGCACGAGCCGCAGATCCTGCTTCGTCGTCGTGTCTTCTTGGGAGCGTGCAATCTCGCGCAGGGGGACGTCGGCAGCGGGCGTAATCGTGCTCGGCGGGCCGCATGCGGCAGCGAGCAGCAGAGCGAGGGGGGTGAGCCTCATGGCCCACCGCCATGAATCGCGTCGTGCGGAGGCGCGCCGGGCACCTCCACCGTCGCGTTCGCATCGACCCTGCGGTTATTGACGTTGCGATAAGCGTCGCTCCGCAGGATGGCCGTCACGAGCGGCTTCATCCGGTAGTTGCCATGAACGAACACGTCGGTGAGGGCGTGCACGAGCGTGTCGTCGTCTTGGGAGAGCGTGCGCCCGATGAGCGAGGACGTGACGCGCGACACGGCACACGACGCAAACTCGGGTGACGTCGTCACGACGTGCGCGAGCCCGAGCATCCCGGCTTCGGCGTTGGTGGGAGACGCATACGCGCCGCGCATCGTGCCTGCAGCTCCGTCCGTGAATGCGGGATCATAAAACGCGTCGCAGAAGCCCGAAGGCTTGCCGTTCTTCTGGAGCTTGCAGAGAGGATTCTTGATCGGGAACTGCGCGCCCGGGAGGTAAACGCTCGTCGATTCCTCGACGCGCGAGAAGTACGCCGCGAGGGGCTCGAGCGTGGCGTGGCAGCTCGAGCAGCCCGGACGAATCATCAGGTTTGGTTCGGTCGACGGAAGAAGCTCGGCATCGCTCGCGACGAACGACTTGCAGAGGAACGCGTTGTAGACGACCGCGGCGCGCGCCCGCCTCGATGCGTACTTCCCGAGAAACACCGGCATCGAGAGGATGCCGGACGCTTGCGGCCCACGGTCTGGCACCGAGAGCCACGTGGCCGCATCGTGTGCGAAGAGAGACGGCGGCACGGACGCTTGCGCAAAGAGCGGCTCTTTGTCCTCGATGAGCCCGAAGGCTCGCTCGCGGCCGCAGCAACCGGCGGGCGCCGTCGATCGGTAGTACTGGGCGAGCGGCCCGTTGACCCAGCTGTACTTCGCCGTGAGAAGCTCGCGGAAGTCGCGGTCCTCGGTGAAGAGGTGCGACAAGAAGTGCTCGAGCTCCTGCGTCCACCAGTACTTGTACCAGGTCGACACGTTCTGCTCGGCGAGCGGTAGCGCCGCATCGAGGCCGACCGGTGAGTGCGTGGGGAGCATGAACCCCCCCGGATCGTTGGCGTCGGAGTCGCCCGGCATGCAGTACTGGAGGCCGATGCCGCACCCACAGTCGACGCTCATCGAGACGGCGAGGCCATCGCGACACGAAAGGGGCTCGCCCTTGTGCGTCTTCGCGTAGCCATCGTCGAGTGGCAGCGGCCGCAAGCGAGGCGGGAGAGGTGTGGCGCCCTTGAGCGGCGGCACGCGCCCGGTGACGTAGATGGTCCCCATGTCGCGCACTTGGGCCTCTTCGCGGCACACACGCACTTCGATGGTCGGTGATCCATCGGCTTCCTTGCGGAGCTTGTCGCTCGGGACGTAGCTCGCGTCGAAGTCCGTCCACTCCGCGCCGTAGCGCTTCGTGGGCGTCATCTCGACGTAGTCGCGATAGAGCCACCACGGACGAACGACGACGGTGTTCGCGTCGAGCACCTCCTTCTTCACCTCGATGGGCGTGCCCTTCGGAGGCTGCCCGAACGTGAGCTCGAGGCCCGTCTCCACCGACGTCATGCAGAACTCGCCGTCGGTGGCTTCGCGCGTGCGCCGCTGCCCGCGACGGTAGTAGACGTAGAGGGCCTTTTTGTCGGGGCCGACGAGCTGGATGCGCCTGAGCGTCGTCGCCGGTGGCGTCACCTGCACCGCGTTGCCCACCTCGAGGCGAAGGAGGTCCATGTAGATCCGCGTGAGACGCGCTGCATACTGGGGCCCGCTCAGATGAGCGTCGATCCACGTGCTCCGATCGAAGTCTGGTCGCTCGAGCGTCGCGATTTCGTCCCGTGTGGGGAACCGACCCGCGAGATCAATCGAGAGCGACCGAAAGTCGCGATAGTCCGCGAGGGTGCGCGTCTGCCGGCTGTCGCCCGCGGCGACCGCTGCCACGAGGAGCATCGCTCCCATTGCGCAAAAAGGCTCCCAGATACGTCGATTCATCGAATGCCTCGTGTAAGACGAGCAGACGCCACGGTTACTTCATGGCGGAAGCGGGAATCTTGCGGCCCTCGTATCGCTTGTAGGATCAAGGCGTCGTCGCCTCCGGCCTGAGCTCACCGAGCACGTACTGCGTGCTCGTGAGGTACTTCTTTGCGGCAGCGCGCACGCGATCGGAGCTCACCTTGTCGACCATCGCGTCGAAGTCGAGGACGAGCTTCGGGTCGTCCCCGTACGTGTAGGCGCGCCACAGCTCGTTCAGCCAGTAGAAGTTGTCCCGCAGGTTCGTCTCGTGGGCGCGGCGGCGAAGCTCCTTCACCTTGGCGATGTAGTCCGCCGAGATGCCGTGCGCCTGGATGGCCTGGATCTCGTCGAAGGTGGCCTTCTCGAGCTTGGCGATGTTCTCCGGCGCGCAGCCGAACGACACGCTGAACGTGTATTGCTGCTTGGGGCGCCTGGTGATGTCTCCCCCCACGCTGACTCCGTAGACGCCGCCCATGTCCTCGCGAAGGATCTCGCGCAAGCGGATGCGCAGCACCTCGCCGAGCATGCGCATGTCGTTTTCCGTGTCGCGTGACCATGTCTCGTTGCCGTGGAACGTGAGCGACACGCGGCTCTTTGGCTCGGAGCCCTTCACGATGGCCTTCTTGGCAACGCCATGAGGCCGCTGCACGTTCACGTCGTGCCAGGCCTCCTTGTGGTTCGCGGCGGGCAGTGACCCGAGGTACGTCTCGACGAGCGTCTTCGTGCGGTCCGTGTCGAGGTTGCCCACGATGACGAACGTGAAGCCCGAAGCGTCGGCGAACCGCGCCTTGTAGAAGGCCATGGCCTTGTCGAGGTCGACCTTCTGGAGCACCTCGGGCGTCGTCGGCTGCCTTCGTCTGTGGTTCTGCGTCGAGAAGAGCAGCAGGTCTTCGTTGAACGTGGTCTCGGGTGACAGGCGCCGATTGCGGGCGCCTTCGGTCTCGCGGTCTCTCCAGGCGGTGAATGCACCCTCGTCGCGTCGCGGCGCGGTGAACGACAGGTACGTCAGCTGGAACATCGTCTCGAGATCGCTCGGTGCAGCGTGCGCCGCGATCCCTTCATCGAGCTCACGGATGTAGGCGTCCACCGAGACGATCTTTCCGGAGAGCGCTTTGCGGAGCGCCACCGCGTCGAACGGCCCAACGCCACCTTGCCTCACGACGGTGTCAGCGAACTTCGCAGAGTCGTAGTCGGCGTCGGGCGCGAGCGAGGTGCCGCCGGTGGCGAAGGCCGTCATGCGCACCTCGTCGTTCTTGAAGTCCGTCGGCTTGACGACCACGTGGACGCCGTTCTTCAGCGTCCACTCGGTGACGCCGATCTCGGGGATGGTCCGCGTCGCCACGACGGGCCCGGGTGTGGGCGCCGTCGTCATCAGCGGAGCGGTGGGTGGCGCATCCTCGTAAGGCTTGATCTCACGCGCCTCGACGTCTTTGGTCGTCGCGAGGATCGCCGCCTCCGTCGGTTTGGTCATCGTTGCGGGGCCAGTGATCGCGACGACTCGGCTACCGGAGCCGAGCGACTTGCCGAGTCGGTTGAGCTCGTCGAGCGTGTACGTCGGAAGGAGCTTCTCCGCGAGTCCGAGCTCCGCCTCGGGCCCAGGCATCGCCTCTTGCTGCAGGAAGTTGCGAACGATCTCGCGCGCGAATGCCCGCCCGTCTTCGGTGTCACGTTGCTTCACCGCTTGCTGAAACGAACGGAGCACGTCGCTCTTGGCGCGGTCGAGCTCGGAGGCGACGAAACCATGGCGTTCCACGCGGAGCATCTCCTCGAGGACGCTGCTGAAGCCCTCTTGTACGCCGCCCTCCTTCACCGACGCCCACTGGGTGAAGGCGTCGGACGTGCGAACGTACCCACCGCTGTGGGAGCCGGCAAAGAGGAACGGAGCGTTGGGTCGCCGCCGGATCTCGTCGAACCTGGAGTTCAGCATGGTGTTGTAGAGGCGCTCTGCGAGCACGCGACGGTAGTCACGCGTGCTGGCGAGCGGGCGGTGCGGCATCTTCGTCGTGATCGACACCGACGTGCTCGTGGCCTCGGGGTCCGTCTCGATCGACACGAGCTCTTCCGCATGCGCGGGCACCGGCACAGCGGGTCGCGGTCTCTCGTGCGCGGCGGGTTTGAGCGAGGCAAACTCCTCTTTGATCTTCGCCTCGATCGCGGCGGGCTCGAAGTCGCCGACGGCGATGACGGCCATGAGATCCGGCCGATACCAATCCTTGTAGAAGCGCACGAGCGTGTCGCGCGGAGCGCCCTTGATGATCTCGGGTTTGCCGATGGTGATGCGGTCGGCGTACTTCGAGCCGTGAAAGAGCACAGGCGCTTGCTTGTCGAAGAGGCGCATCCCCGCGCCGCGGCCGAGGCGCCACTCCTCGAGCACCACACCGCGCTCCTTGTCGACCTCGACGGGGTCGAAGGTCACGCTGTCCGACCAGTCGCGGAGCACACCAATGGCGCGATTGAGGAGGTCCGGTTTGTCGGTCGGCACCTGCAGCGTGTAGACGGTCTCGTCGAACGACGTGTACGCGTTGAGATCGGCGCCGAACGCGACACCGCTCTTCTCGAGCATGTCGACGAGCGCTTGCTTGGGGAACCTCGTCGTTCCGTTGAATCCCATGTGCTCGACGAAGTGCGCGAGGCCCCGCTGATCGTCGTCCTCGAGGACCGATCCTGCGTTCACCGCCAGCCAGATCTGCGCGCGATGCTCTGGCTTCTTGTGAGCGAGCACGTAGTAGGTCAACCCGTTCGCGAGCTTGCCATGCTTGATGCGCGAATCGAGTGGCAAGGGCTCGTCCAAGACTCCCGCGACGGGCTTCGATGACGCGCTCGCCGCCACTGTCGGCGTAGCGGCGTGATCGGTTCCCGCGCCGCACGCAGCGACGCAACAAAGAAGGCTGGCTCGTGCGAGCTCGGCAAAACGCATGCGCGCAGCCTAGCCCGGAATCAGGCAAGCGTTCAGTCGCTCGTGGCGTCGGAGGCTTCGCTAGCTCCATCCGTCGGCGCAGCGTCTGTCGCGCTATCGGAAGACGCGTCCACCGACGCGTCGGAGCCCGCATCGATGTCGAGCGGGGCGAGCTGCACAGTCACGGTCTTTCCTGTCGAGGGAATCGTCGTCGTCTCCGTGGTTGATGTGTAGTTCGGCGGATCCGACACGTTGATCGAGACCGATTCCCCCACGGTGAGCGTGATGCTCGGGGTGAAGTAGCAATTGGGTGCTTCGCCGCCGAGCGTCATCGGCAAGGCATTCGCCGTGACCGTCGCATTGCACAGGGGCGCGCCCGAAACCGCGTCCACAACGTACACCACGAGCGGAACCACTCCGGGCGGCGTCGAGTTGCTACACGCCACACCCAACGAGGTGGCGACCACGAAGGCGAAACCCTTCACGCGGAGCGCAGACCGAAACATGGTGGTGCAGCCTACGCGGGCCTGCGGCGCATGCCAACGGCATGCTTTGTGGTATGATTTACCGTTCTTTACTCATTGTGTACGTGTTTTGCGCCTACATTGGTGGCATACGCGTTTTGTAACCATGCACCGCCCATCGACACCGACTGGGAAGCTCATGATCCTGCTCCCCGGAATGGGGGCGGTGGCGACCACCTTCATGGCGGGGGTGATGCTCGCGCGGCGCGGGTTGGCTCCGCCCATTGGCTCCCTCACCCAGCTCGGGCACGTCGGGGATACCGGCGTCCGCCTCGCGGATTACGTTCCGCTAGCCGCGCTCGATGATCTCGACTTCGCCGGTTGGGACATTTTCCCCGACACGGCGCTCGAGGCAGCCCGGCACGCGCAGGTGCTGTCGAACGAGCACCTCGCGCTCGCCGCTCCGGAGCTCGACGCGATTCACCCAATGCGCGCGGCGTTCTATCCGGAGTACGTGACTCGCCTCTCGGGTCCGCACGTGAAGTGGACGTCGTCGAAGGCGGCGATGGTCGAGCGCCTACGTGAGGACGTGCGTACCTCGATGGCCCGCACCGGAGCCACGCGGGCAGTCGCGATATGGTGCGGTTCGACGGAGGTCCATCAAACGCTTTCACCCGTGCACGCTTCGATCAGCGCGTTCGAGGCGGGGCTGCGCGCGGACGCTCCAGAGATATCGAACGCTCAGCTCTACGCGTGGGCGTGCGTGAAGGAGCGCATCCCATTCGCGAACGGGTCGCCGAACGTCGCCGTCGACTTCCCCGCGATCTGGGAGCTCGCGCGCGACCATCGCGTTCCGCTCGCCGGGAAAGACTTCAAGACGGGCCAGACGCTCGTGAAGACCATCCTCGCCCCGGGTCTGAAGAGCCGGTTGCTCGGCGTACGCGGTTGGTACTCGACGAACATTCTCGGCAATCGCGACGGTGAGGTCCTCGACGATCCCGAAGCGTTCAGGGCGAAGGAAGCATCCAAGCTGGGTGTGCTCGAGACGATCTTCGACGCCGAAGAAAACCCGGAGCTCTACCGCGACCTCGTCCACAAAGTGCGCATCGACTACTACCCGCCCCGCGGCGACGCAAAAGAGGGGTGGGACAACGTCGATCTGTCGGGCTGGCTCGACTATCCGATGCAGCTCAAGGTCAACATCCTCTGCCGCGATTCGATCCTCGCCGCACCACTCGTGCTCGATACGGCGCTCTTTCTCGATCTCGCACAGCGCGCGGGTATGTTCGGCATTCAGGATTGGCTTGGGTTCTATTTCAAGGCTCCCATGCCGCTACCTGGCGAGCAGAGGGTCCACGCGCTCCACGAGCAACACCGCGCGCTGTTCGACGAGCTCGGGCGCATTCGCAACGCGAGCGCTTCCGCCGCTGCGCCCGCTGCGTGAGAGATGGACCTCGCGGCTAGCTTGGTGCTTCTCGCGGCGCTCGTCGCCATCGCGTCGGCGCGCGCGCTCCTCGCGCGGCGCCAGCAATATGCGCGGGTCGAGCGCGACGCGGTGTTCTTTCCTGCCGCGGTGCAAACGCCGCTCTATTGGGTACTTCAGCGCCCCGCGCGCTGGCTGGTCGATCTGCGCGTCTCGCCCAACGCGATCACGATCGCCTCGCTCGTACCGTGCGTGGGCGCGGCGTTCGCGCTCGCGCGCGGGCACCTTGGCATCGGCGCAAGCCTCTTGTGCCTCGGCTTCGCAGGTGACGCGCTCGATGGGCTCGTCGCACGCGCGGGAAAGCGCGCGTCAGCGGGTGGTGCGCTCATCGACTCGACTGCCGATCGCGTCAGTGAGGCGCTCGCGTTTGGCGGCATCGCGTGCTTCTTTCGGCAGAGCGAAGCTCTCCTCGCGCTGACGCTGGCTGCAGGGGCAGCGGCGCAGCTCGTGAGCTACGTCTCGGCGAAGGTGGACGCGCATCCAGAAGCCGTCGTCCCCCGCGGCATGATGCGTCGAAGCGAGCGGGCGGCCTTGCTCGTCTCGGGCGCCGCACTCTCGAGCCTTGCCGAGACCATCACGAAGAGCTCCTTCGGCGACGCACCGCTGGTCATCGCCCTTGGCGTGATCGCGGTGGTTGCGTTCCCATCCGCGACCCATCGTTTGTTCGTGCTCGTCCGGTCCGTCGACCGCCGTGATCGAGAATCCCCCCATCTCGATCCGCCGCGCCCGGAGCGCTGACGCATGCGTCGTGTGCGCTGGCTGTCGCCGCTTCCGTTCGTCGTCTACGGCGGCGTTCAGATCGCGCGTGGCACGTTGCGGTGGGAGCACGTCGCCTTGCTCGTGCTCATTCCGCTCCTGGCGAACATCCCGCGCGCCCGCGAGCTCTATCGTGGGCTCTACCCGATCGCTCTTCTCGGGCTGTTCTACGACGCCATGCGCTACGTGAGCACCGTCGGGATCACGACCGAGCGCGTACACCTCTGCGACGTCCGTCGCGTCGACGCGCAGCTCTTCGGGCGCGGCGGAGCCACCTTGCACGATTGGCTGCAGCCGCACGCCGTGCTTGGCCTCGACCTCGTCGCTGCGGTCCCGTACGGGACATTTCTCTTCGTCGAGATCGGGTTTGGGATTTGGCTCTTCACGCGATCGAGCGAAGCGCTCGCGCGGTTCGGCTGGGCCTTCTTCGCGATGAACGCGCTCGCCTTCATCACCCACCACGCCTATCCCACCGCAGCGCCGTGGTACTACCACGCGCATGGCTGCACGATCGATCTCGCGACAGCTGCAACAGCGGGGCCGAACCTGCTGCGCGTCGACGCGTACCTCGGCACGACGTACTTCCATTCTCTTTACGCACGATCGAGCGACATCTTCGGCGCCATGCCGTCGATGCACGCCGCGTATCCAGCGCTGATGGTGATCGCCGGGTGGCGCTGGCTCCGCATGACGGGGCGGGTTCTCGTGATTGCATGGGCCGCGCTCATGGCGTTCGCGGCGGTGTACCTCGACCACCATTGGGTCATCGACGTCCTCGCGGGCTTCCTCTACGCCGCCGTCGGCTACAATCTGGCGAAGCTCGCGCTCTCGGCACGTGTCGACAAGGAGCGTGCGGCCGACACCCCGAAGGGGGCTCTGACGTGAGGGTCGCTCGCGAGCCGACACCCCGAAGGGGCTCTGAATGAGGCTCCGCGCCGCGGACGTCATCGCGACGTGGTTTGGATGTGGTCTCTCGCCGATCGCGCCTGGAACGGCGGGGGCGCTCGGCGCGCTTCCGCTCTATTACGCGGCGCGCGCTCTCGCCGGGAGCGTTGGCGTGCTTGGGGCGGCGGTCGTCGTCGGTGTCGTCGGTACGTGGGCGGCCGACGACTTCGCGCGTCGGGCCAATGAGAAAGACCCCCAACGCGTCGTCGTGGACGAGGTCTGCGGCGTCCTCATCGCGCTCGCGTTCTCGGGACGCGACCTTCGCTCCATCGCGGTCGCGTTCGTTTTGTTTCGACTGCTCGACATGTTCAAGCCATGGCCGATTCGTGCGCTCGAGCGTTTGCCGGGCGGTCTCGGGATCATGCTCGACGACGTTGCGGCCGGCGTGCTCGCCGCCGCTTTCGTCGCGTTGTTGCGCCTCGGTGGTGCCCTCCCGTGACTCCGTCGCCCATCTCGGGCCGCGCGCGAACGTTCGTTCGGTGGACACTTCGTCATGCGCGCGTGATCTGGGCGGTCGCGCTCCTTTGCGCGGTGCCCTCCGCTTGGCGAACCGCGATGCTCTACGCGAACCTGCGCTCCGACTTCGAAGAGCTCTTGCCCAAGGACGCGCCGAGCGTCGTGGCTCTCGAAGAGCTCCGTGCGCGTGTGCCCGGGCTGCAACACCTCGGCGTCGTCGTCGACATCGGCGTGCCGGAGAACCTCCCGGCCGCCGAGCGCTTCCTCGATGATCTCGCCGCGCGGGTGCGAGCGTATCCGAAGGATCTCGTCGCCGACGTCCGCACCGGCAGCGGCGAAGAGCGGGCGTTTCTCACCGCGAAGGCCCCGCTCTACGTGAGCGTTCCTGATCTGCGGATCATTCGCGAACGCGTCGAAGCTCGCCGCGATTGGGAAGTCTCGCGCGCGTCGGGCACGCAGCTCGACGAAGACGAACCAGCGCCGAAGCTCGACTTCTCGGATCTCGAGCGGAAGTACGGCTTCGACGAGGGGTCAGCTTCGGACACCACGCACCGGTTCTCGAGTGCCAAACAGCGGTTGTCCCTGTTGCTCGTCGAGGTCGGCAGTCACCTCAGCGCGTCGCGCGCGAAGGTGCTCATCGACCGCATCAACGGTGACGTGCGGGCTCTCGGGGGCCTCGACGCCTACGCAAAAGGCATGCGGCTCGGCTATGCGGCCGACATCGCGACGTCGGTCGAAGAGACCGACGCGCTCAAGGCCGATCTGTCGACGAGCTCCGTCTTCGTCATTGTGGCGGTCGGTCTCGTGATTGCGCTCTACTTCGAGTGGCTGGCGAGCCTCGTCGTGCTCATGGTGCCGCTGCTCCTCGCAACGACGTACGCGTTTGCCGTAGCGTCGTTGCCGCCGTTTCGAGTCACGACCCTAAACTCGAACACCGCCTTTCTCGGATCGATCATCGTCGGCAATGGGATCAACTTCGCGATCGTCCTCCTCGCTCGCTACGTCGAAGAACGAAGGGGTGGCGCTGCCATCGAAGACGCGATGGCGACTGCAGTCGGGACAACAGGCCCGGCGACGCTCACCGCAGCCCTCGCCGCAGGCTCGAGCTACGCGGCGCTCGCGTTCACGCGCTTTCAGGGCTTTCGACAGTTCGGTTGCGTCGGTGGGCTTGGAATGGTGTTCGCGTGGGTCGTCGCGTTCCTGCTGGTGCCCTCGCTCGCCGCGAAGCTCGATCGAGGCCTCGTGGCGCGACGTGCGCGCTTCGACCCGATGAACGCCGTTGCGTGGCTCGTGTCGCGCGGCGGGGTGGCCATCGCGCTCGTGTGGGTCGTCGTCACGGTGCTCGCGGCGTGGGAGGCGCGGCGCTTCGATTCATCGTGGATCGAGACCGATGTCGCGAAGCTCCGCCGTGCCGACACCTGGACCTCTGGTGAAGGCTACTGGGGGAAGCGGATGAACGACCTGCTTGGGGAGTACCTGACGCCGCTCGCGGTTCTGACCGACAGCCCCGAACAGGCCGATGCCGTCGAGGCCCGACTCCGTGACAAGAGCAGCCTTCCGCCCGAGCTCGCAGCGACGATCTCACGCGTGCGCTCGCTCGCCGATATCGTCCCCCGCGACCAGGCAGCGAGGCTCGTCGAGCTCGCCGAGATACGCGACGATCTCACACCGAAGATCCGCGCTGCCCTCACACCCGCGCAGGCCCGCGCGGTCGATCGCATCGTCGGCGACCAGCATCTCACGGCGTTTGGCATCGAGGGCGTGCCCCACACCCTCACGCTGGGCCTTCGCGATCGCAACGGTGATGCACGCGCGAAGACCGTCCTCGTTTATCCGGCCCTCTCGAAGCGCTTGTGGGAAGGTCACGCGCTCGAGCGGTTCGTCAGCGACTTGCGCAAGACGACGAGTGACGCGAGCGCCAGCGTCGGCGGCCCCCCACCACGCATCGCCGGCTCGCAGCCGCTCACCGCTGACATTCTGTCCGCGGTCGAGCACGATGGCCCTCGCATCACCGCGCTCGCGTTCGCGGCGGTCGTCGTCGTGGTCGTTGCGTTGTTCCGCTGGAGCACGATTACCATCCACGTCATCGTCGCGCTTGCGTCGGCGGTGCTGTGGATGCTCGCCGCGACGATGGTGCTCGGCCTCAAGGTCAACTTCGTGAACTTCATCGCGTTCCCGATCACCTTCGGCATCGGCGTCGACTATCCGGTCAACGTCGCCATGCGTCTCGAGCGCGGCGGCGACGTGCTGACGGCCGTGCGAGCGACGGGAGGCGCCGTGACGCTCTGCTCGCTCACCACCATCCTCGGCTACTCGTCGCTGCTCGTGGCGCGAAACCGCGGGCTCGAGCTCTTCGGGCTCTACGCGGTGCTCGGCGAGATAGCCTGTCTCATGGCTGCGGTCCTGTTTCTCCCGAGCGTGCGGCTCACACTCTCACGGTTGACCGCGCGCTAATCGCCGTCGAGGCCCGCGTCGGACGCCGAGTCCGTGGGCGAGTCGGTCGATGCGTCACCGGACGGGCACGAGCCGAGCGTGGTCCCCGTCGGGCACTCGTATTGCCCGCTCGATGCGTCGCACAGTTGGTAAGTCGTGGCTGCGGCGTCCGAGCAATTCGAGCAGACGATTTCTGCGGGCCCCTGCGCCGAGCATGCACAATCCGCGCTCGGGCACTGCCATGCGTCGTTGGTACACGTCGCCGCGGACGCGGGCGTGAGGTCGGTGCAGTTGACGTAGCAAGAGAACTGGTACCCGGGGCAATTGGCTGCGTCGACCGACCCATCCATGGGCGAGGTCGTATTGCTGCAATGAAGGAGCAAGAGGCTCGTGAGGGCGATGGAGTACCGCATGTCCTTGCGAACGTACGACACGTTGGCGTGTTGCGCGATGGTCATCACGCACGCATCGTGACGACGACCGAGCTCGGGATGCTGAAGCTCGGGAAGAGCTGCGGCATCTGCGACTCGAGTACTATCACGTCACGAGTGCTGAAGGCTGACGGGCGCCACCCAGACGATCACGCCGTTGACGTCGTCCGCGACGAACATTCGGCCGTCCTTTGCGAACGTGATGTCGGCCGGTCGCCCGTGGGACTGCGTCCCGTCGTCGTAGCCAGTCAGGAAGTCTGACATGCCACCCGTGTCGGTTCCGTTGACGTTGCTCGCGGGCAGTGGCTGGCCAGTCGATGGATCCGTTTGGATCGCCACGATGCGCGCCCCGACCCAGCTGCTGAAGGCGCCGTGCATGGCGATGAACGCGTTGTGCGTGAAGGGTGCTGGCCAGACGCCGGTTTCGAAGTCCAAGCCGAAAGGCGTGTTGCTGACCTTGAAGGAGTCGGTGTCGGCTTGTACGCCCGAGCAATCTGGCGTGGGCATGGTGCCAGAGAACGGCAAGTTCTGTGTCGCGCAGCACGGAAACCCCCAGTCTTGCCCAGCCGCGAAGAGGGCCATCTTCTCGCGACCGCCGCTGCCGCCCGAGCCATCGAGCGTCAGCTCGTCGACGAAGCAGTTGTCATGGCCACGCTGACACCGCATGTACATGGGATTCCGAAAGCCCTGCGCGATCTCCTTCCCATTCGGAGAGCCATCGATGGCGAAGATGCCACCGTTGAACACGTGCGGCGTCACACATGACTCGTTCTGATCGCTGCCGTTCGTCACGTAAATGGTGCCGTCGTCCGCGACGTCGAGTGTCTTGGGCCAGTGCCCGACGGAGACGTAAGCGGTGATCTCCACCATCTGCGTGGGCGCCTCTGTGTTCGTACGCTCGCCAGAGGTGTACGGCACGGCCATGACGCTCGTGTGGTCCTGGTAGTAAAAGGCTCCGTTGAAGAAGAGCATGCCTTGCGTGGCCGGCAAGTTGTCTTGGAACGTGATGTTGCTGTCGCCGTAGCCGTCACCGTTGTCATCCGGGATGTCGAAGATCGCGCCGGCGCCCGCTGGCGCGCCACCCGATACGATTTGGGCTGGCGAAGCGACGAAGAGCTCACCTCCTGGGGCAAAGCGGATCGCGCGGGCGGTGGCGACGGTCGCAAAATAATGCACGCAGTAACCGTCCGGCAGCTTCATGAAGGAAAGGTCCGGCTCGACGGTTCCCATCGGTGGAGGGATGACGAGCGTCGTTCCCGCGACCGACACGCGCGAGCCCGCAAGGGCGCAGTAGGACCCCGGCGGCGGCGGGACGACCTCCACTTGGGCGACATCGTGAATGCTCGCATCGGCATCGACTACGTCGGCGCCGCTGTCCGAACCGTCACCTTGAGGTGGTGGCGACATCCAGCACGCAGCGCCTGTGGCAAGGATGAAGAAAGAAAGCGGGCGACCCACTTCCACAGATTACTGAAGCGCGCCCGAGACCGTGAGCGTGTTCTCGATCCGCAGCGTCCCTTCCGTACCCGACGCGCTGTAGCCGTAGATGCGAACTTCGACAGCCGTCGTCGCACCGGTCACCGAGAGCGAGACGACTTGCACCGTGCCCGGCGTGAAGCTCGACATGGTGACGAAGTTGTCGTCGCTCGTTGCGATGGCCGCGGTCGAGGGTCCCGTCCCGCTCGCCTTCGTGTCGATGGAGACGGACGTGATGTCGAGCGCGCACGAACCCGACGGCGTGACCGTGAGCGTGTAGTACCGCGTTGGATCGATGCTGGAGGTCGACCAGTCGCTGGCGTTGATCGAGCCGGCGCCAGCCACAGCGGTGATGCTCGTGGAGCGCGCAGCGCTGCCTGCCGTGGCGCCAGCCATCGTCGATGTCGCTGCCGTCGACGTTTGATTACCGGGCTGACCGGTGAAGTCGTACGTGACGAGCACTCCAGTCGAAGCGGCGCACGACGACCCAGCGTCCGCCGTCGTGGGTGACGAGTCCACGTTCGAACCCACCACATCGAGACCGCCATCGGTAGATGGGAGCTCGAGCGGACCACTGTCACCTTGGCCGCCATTGGGATCGTTGTCGGACGACCCCGTCGCTCCGACACCAACCGCACACCCGACGACCGAAAGGCACCCCAGAAAGCCAAGCTTCATCAACTGCATAGTGGCGGCAACATACACCCATTCTTCATCGTGAGGCGCACAATGTCCGACATCTGCACCTCGACACGTTTGTCTTAGTCATCTCGAGCGCTTAGCGTGATTGCTGAAGTGGCTCGAGCCTTGAAGATGGGGCTGATACCGTGGGCGACGTGGCGAGCGTCTTCGCGGTCGTTTCCAAGAAGGTTTACGAGAGCGATGCGCGCTCCTCTGCTGGCAAGGTCCTCACGCTCGGTGGGGTCTGGAAGACCGACACGTACAAGAGCACGCACGCCGCGCTGAAGCCGCTCGCGGACGGCGGGCACCTTTTTCTCGTCACGGTTCGTCCGCCGACCGAGGCCTTGTGGCTCATCGCGGTGCTTCGAGACGTGAAAGCAGCGACGGGAGGTTGGAAGTCGACCCCCAACAGCACGCCCATCACCGACATCACGTCACTCAAGAGCAAGATTCGTTTCGCGACTGGAACGGGCATCACCGCCGCAAAGGGCAAGCTCGGCATGTCGTTGCAGACGCCCCGCGCGCTGACGGATGGCGACGTGAAGCTTCTCCTGTCGGTCGGGACGCCGGGAGCGGCGATGCCTGCTGACGCCCTCGCGCCGGCAAAAATCTATCATCTGAATGCGCACGAAGCTGGGCCGCTTCCGTGCTTGTGCGCAATACACCTTGCGGCCGCAGGTGAGCGTGTCGTCGTCGATGGCGAAGCGTTCGTGCGTCGGGAAGCAAGGGCGAAGGATCGCGTTCTCTACTATTGGCTGCCGGAGGTGTCGGCCCCATCCGAGAAAGCGGTGCGGCTCGCGATCGAGCGACGCATGCGCACCAAGCTGGCGAACGTCGTCGTCCATTCCGGCGGCAGCGCGGATGACGAGGAGGACGACGAATGATCCCCTCACTCCTGTCGACGTCGCGCCACGTTCGCCGCCATGCTTTTGATCGACTCCCCGTCAATCGTGAGACCGCGTACGCCGCGAGGGAGCTGCTCTTGTTCGACGATGACGCGACCGTACGGGCGCGCGCCGCGTTCTTTTTGGCGAACGCGCCCACGATCGAGATGGGGGACTCCGCCCCCCAAGCGCTTCACGATGCGCTCGACGACGCGATGCCGCTCGTCCGTCACGCCGTGGTTCGAGCGCTCGCGTCGTGCGGAGACGCGTCGTCGCCCGAGAAGGTCGCGCGCGTCGCCATCGAGGATCCAGTCTGGTGGGTGAGGCGCGCGGCGGTCGTCTCGCTTCTAGCGCTCTCGGGAGCCGCGTGTGTTCTCACGCTGCGCGAGGCCCTCGACGACCCGTTTTGGCGCGTTCGCGCTGCAGCCGTGCGGGCGCTACTCGCGCTCGGTGACGACATCGAGCTCGGCCCAGCGACGACTGCGCGCTCGGCAGGTGCACTCTCGTACATCGCGAGACGGCTCGGAGCCGCAGCCCCCGCTGCGCGAGGTGAAATCGACGTTCCCAACGCGCTCGTCGCACGGCTGGATCCGGACCCCGCAATCGTGACGGCGCGAATCGAACGAGGCGACGCCGTGACGACTGCGTTCTTGGTCGAATGCCTCGGCGATCCGCACGAAGCGCTGCGTGTGACGGCACGAAAGCGGCTCGCTCGAACACACGACCTTCGCGCATTCGAGCTGGCGCTCTTGTGGCTCGACGAGCCACGCATCCCGCACGCGGCAAAGACGGTCGTCGAGCTGCTGGACGGGCTCGATGCTGAAGTCGTCGAGCGCGTGCTCGACATCGCCTTCGACTCAGGTTCGCCTGGCGCGTTGTGCTGGGCGGCCTCGTACGTCGGGTTGACGCGCGACGCATCGCGCCAAGAAAAGCTTCTCGCGAGCGTTCAAGCCGAAGATGCGATCGTGCGCTGTGCCGTGATCGCGTCGCTCGGTGTGCTCGGTGGCGATGCAGCCACCTCCGCGATCATCCCCGCGCTCCGCGATCACGATCCGCGAGTCGTGCAGACGGCCGTCGAGACGCTGTGGGGGCACGGTGGCGCGTGCGCGACTGCGGCGCTCGCGACGTTCGGTGAAGACGAGATCTCGCGAACACCACCCGCGGCGCGACGGGTTTTCGCCTCTGTTGCTGCTGAACGTAAGGACATGGATGTGCTACGCGCTCTGTCACGCGATGCGGACGCGCGCGTCCGCGCGACCGCGCTGAGCGCCCGCGCATCGATGAACGATCTCGACGAACGTGCGCGTGCGGCCTGTCTCACCGACGCGGATCCGTGGGTTCGAATCGCGGCGCTCGACGAGGCTTCTGCCGAGACCGCTCTCGCGAACGATCCACAGCCTTGGGTGCGGCGAGCGGCGTTTCGGCTTCTTGTTGTGGTCGACGGTCGTCGCGCCGGAGCGCTCGCGAGCGTCTGCCAGGATCCGTGGTTGCAAACGCGGGCTGCTGCGCTTCTCGATCCGCGAGATCCCGAGCAGCTCGTCGCCCTCTTGCGGCTCGCGTGTGACGCGTCCCCGGCGGTGTGTGCAGCGGCTGCGGATGCTCTCTCGAGAATGGCGGATCTGGACGATGCGCTCGATGCCCTGTTGCAATCGGAGCGCTTGCGAGGCGACGAGCACGCGGCAGTGCGAATCGCGGCACACGCGCATCGGTCCCGCCGCTTCGAAGAAGCCGACTTCACACGCCTCGAGACCGCGCGGGCAAGCGAGACTGCCGCGGTTCGCGCGTGGATCGACGACGCGCGCGGCATCCAACAGGTCGCGGGCGAGCCTGCACTCCACGTGGCGAACGAGACGCAGACCGCGCGCGAGCCTGCGCCACTCCGAGCTCTTGGTGCAACCGGCATGCGAGTCTCTGCGCTCGTGGTCTCGGGCGCGGGAATGCTGCCGAGCCGTGCCTACACGGACGCGTTGCATGCGGGATGCAACCTGTTCTTCTGGGAGCCGCGCTATCACACGCTCGGCCGCATGCTCGCGCGTGAGCGAGGCGCGGGCGTCATCGCGGGCAGCTACGAAGCGACTGCGCGGGCCATCGTCTCCGACGTCGACCGCTCGCTGCGGAGGCTCCGACGTGACGTGCTCGACGTGTTTCTCCTCTTCTGGGCTCGCTCAGCTGCACGACTCGACACGCCCCTGTTCGAGGTGATGCTCGGCCTCAAGCAGGCCGGCAAGATCCGCGCGTTTGGTTTCTCGACCCACGACCGCGACCTCGCGTGTGACGCCTTGCGCGACCACGCATGGGACGTGATCATGACGCGTCACAGCGCGGTGCACCCTGGTATCGAGGATCGACTCTTGCCACTCGCGTGCGAGAAGAACACGGGTGTCCTCGGCTTCAGCGCCCTCTCGTATGGGCGCGTGGTCGGGCCGACGATCTCCGCACCCGACGCATATCGGTATTCGCTCTCGCAGCCGGGAGTCTCCGCGTGCCTGTCTGCACCACGCACACTGAGCGAGATCGAGCAGAACCTCGGCGTCTTGCGCGCACCGCCGCTATCGGCAAACCGGCAGGCCGAGCTTCGCGCCCGCGGCAAGATCGTTCACGCGGACAGCCGGGACTTCGCGCGCTCGATTCGTCGTCACCCCGTCGGCCTCGCCGACGCCAACGCACAAGACCTCACGAAATGGCTCGATCACGAAGACGCTCTCGACCCACGATTCGGATGAGTGATACGTTCGAAGCGTCCCGAGGTGTCGCACAGCTAGCCTTCCGTCCACGATGTACCGTCGTGGCTGATCACGTCTCGCACTGAAGAATGATGAAGAAGCGCGCGACATCCAGCATTTCGCGCGGCTTTTCTTCTGATGTGAAAGTAGCCGGCACCTCGGGACGTTCCTCATGATCGGCAAGCTTCTGTTCGAGCTCAAGGCGCTGCTCGTCGACCCGGCGCGCAATCGCGACAAGATCGAAAAGCTTCTCAAACGCGGACGTCGTGGCGGCGGCGCCGAGTTCGAGGTGCTCCGGTTCTACGCGACGTCGAAGGGCGTCGTGCCGAGCGACTTCGAAGAGCGTCTTCGCAGCCGTGACCCACGCATTCGGCGCGCCACGGCGTCGACCATCGACGTCTTCTTTCCACGAGCGCGAGCAGGGCGCTTCTTGCGCATCGTCGCGAAGGATCCGGACCCACAAACACGCGGGACGGCATTCCGCGCAATCCGCCGCCTCGAGCTCGGGGACATCGCCGCTCCCGATTCGCGTTACCACCCGAAGCGCATTCGTGGCGGCACGGTGGGTGCGTGGAACCCAACGGGGTGGCTGTTCGGCCTTCATCGCCGGAAAGTGAAAGCGGCCGGGCGCCCTGCGGACATCACGAAGAACAAGCTCCCACCGCTCGCGAAGGTGTCGGACGTCCTCACGCTGCTCGGCCTCGCGGACACGACCGCGCTCGCGCGCCTGTGTCGCGCCGGAACGGCAAAGGGCTCGCCATACGTCGAGTTCGAGATCGACAAAGCCAACGGCTCGAAGCGTGCGATCGCGGCGCCACGCGCCCCGTTGCGAAAGGTCCAGCGTGTCATTCTTCGCGAGATCTTGGACAAGATCCCACTGCACGACGCGGCGCACGGATTCGTCAAAGGGCGCTCGACGGTGACGAACGCCAAGCCACACGAACGCGCGGCGATCGTCGTGAAGCTCGACCTCGTCGACTTCTTCCCCACGATGCATTTTCGTCGCGTCCGCGGAGTCTTCAACCAGCTCGGCTACAGCGCGAAGATCGCGCAGGTGCTCGCGTCGCTCTGCACGTACCGCCCAGTCCTCGGTGGGGCGGACGACGACCCGTTCGTCGTGTGGCCTGGGGTGCTCCCTCAGGGTGCACCGACGTCGCCCGCGCTGGCGAACATCGCGTGCCGCCGCATGGACGCACGCCTCGCGGCCCTCGCGAAGAAGTCTGGCGCGCATTACACGCGTTACGCGGACGACCTCACGTTCTCGTTTGATGCGGAGCCGAAGACGCTCGGGCGGTTCCTGTGGTGGGTCGATCAGATCTGCCAGCAAGAAGGATTCGCGGAGAACGCACGGAAGCGGCGCATCTTGAGGAAGAAGTCGCAGCAGCGGGTGACGGGGATTGTCGTCAACTCCGGGCTCTTCATCCCGAGGCGGGATCGGCATCGGTTTCGCGCGATCCTGCAGCGCGTGAAGAAGAATGGGCTCGAGGCGGAGGCGCGGGGGCGGAAGGACTTCCGGGCGTACCTCTTGGGGTTCGCGGCGTACGTGAAGATGGTGCAGCCGGAGCTTGGGGCGAAGTGGGTGGCTGAAGTGAAGGCGCTGAAAGGGTAGCGACGGACGCCGTTGCATCGGCGACACGGACGATCGTTCGAGTGACTGAGCCTGTCGTTCGAGTGACTGTGCCTGTCGTTCGAGTGACTGTGCCTGTCGTTTGAGTGACTGAGCCTGTCGTTCGAGTGACTGAGCCTGTCGTTCGAGTGACTGTGCCTGTCGTTCGAGTGACTGAGCCTGTCGTTCGAGTGACTGTGCCTGTCGTTCGAGTGACTGTGGCTGTCGTTCAAATGACTGTGCGTGTCGTTCAAATGACTGTGCGTG
>Ga0302326_10002970_pt1 | contig 40530 bp, 38 predicted proteins | sample Palsa_T0_3_FD_202264 | JGI IMG/M metagenome (GOLD analysis project Ga0302326, IMG submission 202264) | Peat permafrost microbial communities from Stordalen Mire near Abisko, Sweden - Palsa_T0_3 | ecosystem: Environmental > Terrestrial > Soil > Palsa > Peat permafrost | place: Sweden: Abisko... | reverse complement strand
GGCGTTTTCAACGAGTTCCTTGACCACCGACGCGGGCCGCTCGATGATCTCGCCGGCCGCGATTTGGCCGATCGTTACCGCATCGAGTTCGCGAATCTGCGCCACGTTGAGTGCTTCGCGCGTTGGGGTTGACAAAGCCTCGGTCGCGAGTATCCTGGTTAAGGATTCCTCGTTAGGTGAGGCGTCTGCACGAAGGGATGCCGCTGCCCGGAAAGGTCGAGAGACCCCAACGGGTGACCAGACTCCGCCGAATCAAGGCGGAATCTAATGCGGCCGGCGATTATGACACGCCTAGGTTGTGCAGTGCTAAAGCTCGACACTGAGGGAGATTGTGCGGCTCGTCCGCACGACGTTTCTCGAACTGTCGGCCTGCGAGGAGCAGCGGCAGTTTTTTCTTTTTGGAAGGGGGTGATGCCAAGCCATGGACGACGGACCAGGTAGTACCACCGCGCCTGAATTCGCCGGCGCGGCAAAGACGTAAACGCAGGAGGTATGTATCATGAAGAAGGTCTTGACGTTCTTGCTCGATCTCGCGTACCGCCGTGGACGCGGCGGTGCGGTTCACGACGATACGCTGCGCGCCAACCAAGGCGAGCGATCGGGCCCCGCCTTCAGCTTTTGGCGAGCGCTCGTTAGTTAGCGGCGATGTCCTCTGCCGTCGCGCATTCAAGGCGCCCCAGCCTGTGGCGGTCGATCGCGATGTTTTTCTCGATCGTCGGTCCGGGTTTGATTACGGCCAACGCCGACAACGACGTCGGCGGCATCCTCACGTACTCGCAAGCCGGCGCGCAGTTCGGATACTCGCTGCTCTGGATCCTCGTCCCGGTGACGCTCGCCCTGATCGTCGTGCAAGAGATGTGCGCGCGCATGGGCGCCGTCACGGGCAAGGGTCTGGCCGATCTCATTCGCGAGAACTTCGGCGTCAAAATCACGTTCTGGTGCCTGCTCGTCTTCGTGCTCGGCGACGTCGGCAACACCGCAACGGAGTTCGCCGGCGTTGCCTCGTCGGCGCCGATCTTCGCCGGATATCTTCATGTCGCCAACGCCGAAGCGTTCAAGATCGCGCTAGTGGCGGGAGCCGCTATCTTCGTCTTCTTCACCGTTACCCGCGGCACGGCGAAGATCGTCGAGCGCGTTTTCTTCGCGTTCTGCTTCGTCTACATCGCCTATATCGTCAGCGCGTTCGTGGTGCGTCCGGACTGGGGCGACGTGCTTCACCAGAGCATCGTCCCGCACTGGCAGGCATCGAAAGCCTATCTCATCATGGTCATCGCCGTGATCGGGACGACGATCTCCCCGTGGATGCAGTTTTACATTCAAGCGGCGGTGGTGGACAAAGGCGTGCGGGAAGACGAGTACGGCTACTCGCGCCTCGACGTCGTCACCGGCGGGATTTGGACCGACGTCATCGCCTATTTCATCATCGTCTCGTGCGCGGCGACGATTTTCGTCCACAACCTGCACGCGGGGCACCCCATCGTCGTCAACGGCGTCGGCGACGTTGCAATCGCGCTGCAGCCGCTCGCCGGGCGCTTCGCGGCGTTGCTCTTTGCGCTCGGGCTGCTCAACGCGGCGGTCTTCACCGCGTCCATTCTTCCGCTTTCGACGGCGTACTACGTCTGCGAGGCGTTCGGCTTCGAGCGCGGCATCGACCATCGCGTTCGCGACGCGCCGGTCTTCTACGGCTTCTACCTCGCGCTCATCATCATCGGGGCGGCGGTCGTCATTTTGCCGGGAGCGCCGCTCTTGGCGATCATCTTCTACTCGCAGGTGCTCAACGGCGTACTCCTGCCGGTCGTCCTCGTGCTCATGCTGCTGCTTATCAACAATAAGCGGCTGATGGGCGCCTGGACCAACGGCCCGTTCTTTAACGTCGTCGCGTGGGCGACCGTCGGTATCGTCGGCCTGCTGACGGTCGTCTCCACGCTCGAAGTGATCTTTCCCTCGCTGGGAAGTTAGGCCCTCACTCCGTATCCGGCGCGAGGTCGGCGCCGATCACCAGCGCCGTTTTGGTGCCCGGCCGGATCGCCGTGGCGAACGTTCGCGAGAGCGAGCTGGCTGCGGGCGTCGTGCCGATCACGACGCTCGTCCTTTTTACCTTCGAGTCAACGAATGTCGGAACGTTCCATCCGGCGCCGCGAAGCGCGCCGACGATCGTGGCGTCGAAGTTGGGATTGCCCGTCGCATTGGCGACGAGCACTTCATCTTGCGGCGGATCCCCGCGATTAAAGAGCACGGTGCCGATCAGTTTCGCCCAGCGCCGGTCGGCAAAGACCACTGACGCGTCGCCGACCCACCCGGCCTTCGACGGAAGTGTGAACGAGCGCACGTTTTCAGGCGGCACGTTGCGGTAGACGGTTAGGAGCGCGAGCAGCTGACGGTCGGTCATGGTAGTGTGAATCTGCTCGCGCGCGAGCGCAATGAGCTGCGGCATTTTCGCCCAGTTCTGCGGCTCGCTGACCTGCGCGAGCAGCAGCTTGAGGACGTCTTGCTGCCGCTTCACTCGTCCGAAGTCCGACGCCGCATCGTGGCGAAATCGGACGTAGCCGGCGACCTCGCTCCCGGTGAGATGCTGTTGGCCCGGGCTCAGGTGGATGTGAAGACCGCCGTTATTGTCGTCGTAATCCATTGCTTCGTCGACGTTCACGTCGAGGCCGCCGATGGCGTCCACGATTGCGGCAGCGCCTTCCGGCTGAAGGGCAACGATGCCGTCGATCGGGATGTCGCCGAGGAGTTTGCCGACGACCCGGGCCGTCGCGTGGCCGGCGCCATAGGCGTAGGCCGAGTTGATCTTCGCGTCACCTTCGCCGGGCACGTCTACCCACGTATCGCGCGGAACCGAAACGAGCGTCGCCATCCGGCGGCTGACGTCGAGGTGGGCGACGACGATCGTATCGGTGGTCATCTCGTCGGCCTGATAGCCGAGGATGAGCACGTTGAGCTTGACTTGACCGAACGAGTGACGCGCGGCCTGCGTCGCGACCTGCTGTTTGATCGGTCCGCGAACGATCGCGAAGCCGGCGACGATCGCGGCAGCGGCCGCGACCGTCACGACGGCGATGCGGAGCCATCGCTTTCGTACCATTGTATTTCCCCCATAGCGAGCTGCGTGCGTTTGGTTAGGCAGCCGCTGGGGGCGCTCGCTCTCCGATCGTGCAGAGGATGGGCAGACGAGCTTTCGCACGTACGCGCGCGACGGGTCGCATTGCGAGCGGACGCGCATTCTGCCCCGTGCGCTTGACGATCGACGCGATGAACGCGATCGCACGCAGGGCCGTTTCCGCGAGCACCTGGCGTAAGCGCAGGATCGCCGCGGTCACGGCCGCGCAGACGACGGCATGAACCGTAAGGCTCACGAGCACGGGCCCACCTAGCCACACCGTCGGACCCAGCGCGTGGCCGGCCGTCACGAATTGCTCGGCCGTTTCCATGACGTAGAGAACGCAGATTTGCAGCGCCAGCGCGATGGGGACCAGCTCGCGTGCGCGGCCCGGCAGACGGCGATCGGTGAGAAGCGCGCGCGCTTTGCGCGCGAGGAAGATTCCCAGGAGGACGACGCCCGCAAGCAGTGCGGGCACCACGTCGAGGTTGCTGCGGTCGGTAAACGATCCGGCGCCGAACCAGCCGGCGTTGGAGGCAAACTCGATCAGCGGATCGGCGATCGCGGCGGCGATGACGGCGACCGATGCGCAGAATCCCAGGCGGGCGCGCGACATCTTCAAGGATTTCCGACTTCCGCCGGCCGGCAAATCTGCCCTCTCCGATTCGCTCAGCGGCGGCTCAGGATAAAAGCGGAAGCTGGCGCTCCGCCGCGGGCCGCTTCGGCATCTTCTTCCGCAGCGGCACGCGGGCTTCGACGTCGGCCTCGCCGGAGAGTGCATCGGCAATTTCTTGCGCCCGCTCGACGACCGCGTCGGGCAAACCCGCCATGCGCGCGACTTCGATCCCGAAGGAACGCGACGAGCTGCCCGGCTGAACTCGATGCGAGAAGACCGGCGCCCCGCCCCGCGCCGTGTTCTCGACCGCGGTGATGTGATAGTTTGCGACCGTGCTCCAATGCTCGCTCAACGCGCAGAGCTCGTGAAAATGCGTCGCGAAGAGCACCATCGGCGATTGGTCCTCCAGCGAGAGCAGCGCCTCGCAAATCGCTTGGGCAATCGCGAGACCGTCGAGCGTTCCGGTGCCGCGTCCGACCTCGTCGATCAAGAGCAGCGAGCGATGCGTGCTACGCCGAAGAATCTGCGACGCCTCCGCCATCTCCATGTAGAACGTCGATTGTCCCGAGGCGAGATCGTCGCCCGCGCCGATGCGGGTGAAGATGCGATCCACCACGCCGAGCTCCATGCGCGCCGCCGGGACGAACGAGCCGATCTGCGCCATGATCGCGAGCAGGCCGGTTTGGCGCAGGTACGTCGACTTGCCGCCCATATTCGGACCGGTGAGCAGCACGAAGCGTCGCTCCGCTTCGCGCAGGTCGAGATCGTTCGGCACGAACTTCGCGTGCAAGATCGCTTCCATCACCGGATGACGTCCGTCCTCGATCGTCACGGCGCTCGCATCGGTAAACGTCGGACGAACGTAGCCGCGTTCGGCCGCGCACTGCGCGAGCGCGGCGAGCACGTCGATCTCGGCGATTGCCGCGGCGGCTTCGAGCAGCTCGTCGATGCGTGCGGCAATCCGCTCGAGGAGCGCTTCGAAGAGCTGCTGCTCCAAGCGCGCTTGCCGCGTCTGCGCCGTCGCAATCGCAAGCTCCAGCTCTTTGAGCTCGGGCGTGACGTACCGCTCGCCGTTCGTCAGCGTCTGCTTGCGAACGTACTCGGGTGGCACGGCACCCGCAAAACTCTTCGGGACCTCGATCGCGTAGCCGAAGGGGCTCGCATACTTCACCTTGAGCGACTTGACCCCGGTGCGCTCCCGCTCGCGCGCTTCGAGGTCCGAGAGCTTCGAACGCGCATCGCCGCGGAGCGCGAAGCACTCGGCGAGCTCGTCGTCGGCCTCCGGACGAATTGCCGTGCCGTCGCCGAGTTGCGCCGGCGGCTCCTCGGCGAGCGTCTGCTGCAGATCCTCGAGCATCGCCGAGAAATCGCCGATGCGTTCGACCGAATCGCGCAGCGCCGGCACGGCGACCGCCTGCAGCGGACGCAGGATCTCCAGCGTACGGCGCAGCGATGCGAGATCGCGCGGCAGCGCCCGACGAAAACGGACTTTCTGCGTGATCCGCTCGAGATCGAACGCACCTTTGAGAATCTCGCGCAACGCCTCGCGGCGCGCGTGCTCGCCGACCAACGCCTCGACGGCATCCTGCCGCGTCGCGATCGACGCCGTATCGACCAGCGGCGCCACAATCCATCGCGCCAGCAGGCGAGAGCCCATCGACGTCGCGCAGGCATCGAGCGTCGCGAGCAGCGTCGCCCGCGGATTCTGACCCTGCGCGCGCGTTAACTCCAGATGCTTGCGCGTCGCAGGATCGAGGGCAAGGAACTGACGCCGGCGGTAGAGCTGCGGTTCGAGCGGGCCGCGCTCGCCGTTGGTGACGCCCGTACGCCGGACGAAACCGTCGAGCGCTTCGAGCGCGCGATGGATCGCGAGCGACTCCTCGAGCGAAAAGCCATTGAAAGTGCCGCGCTCGCGCGCCTCCACCAAGCCGAGCGGCGGTGTCGCGAGCCGCGCGCCCATCGTATCCACCGCGGTGACGAGCGTAGCGCGCAGATCGGCGGGCACGTCGGCGACGATCTCGGCGGGAGCGATGCGCGCCAGCTCGGCGATGAGCTCGTCGTAGGCATCCTCGCCCGCGATCGCCGTAGCGGCGGCGTAACTGGTCGAAACGTCGGCGTAGGCGAGCGCCAGCGTTTCGCCGCTAGCGGCAACCGCGGCGAGATAGTTGTTCTGCTTTCCATCGAGCAGCTGCTCTTCGATCAGCGTTCCCGGCGTGACCAGCCGCACTACGTCGCGCCGGACGAGCCGATTGGGCTGCGGCACCTCCAACTGCTCGGCGAGTGCGACGATGAATCGCTGCTGCACCAGTCGCGCCAGATAGGCCGCGAGCGCGTGATGCGGAACGCCCGCCATCGCGACCCGCTTGCCGCCACCGGCCTCTTTGCTCGTCAACGCGATTTGCAGCGCGCGGGCAATGGTTTCGGCGTCTTCGCCGTACGCCTCGTAGAAATCGCCGACGCGCGAGAGCAGGATCGCTTCGGGATGTTTTGCTTTCATCCCGAAGTACTGCTCGAGCATCGGTGAAAACGTAGTCAACGCGCGCTAGATCAGGCTGATTGCCGGCTGCGCGACGGGCTTGCCGGCCTCCCCGAAGCGCCCCGCGCGCCGCACCACCCGGCCGCTGCATCCCCACACGTGCGCGCGCTCGACGGCGACGTCGAGCCACGGCGTATCGGCGGGGATCGCGTCGTCGGTCTTCGGCGCGACGACGGTCACATTATCGGTCGTCTTTGCAGTCAGCCGCGACGGATCTTTCTTCGAATCGCCGGCGATCAGCACGCGCACCGTGGTTCCGATTTTCCGGTCGTGATAGGCGCGCGTCGCGGCGTTTTGCACGTCGCAGAGCCGCGCGAAGCGCTCGAGTGCGACCTCTCTTGGAACCTGCTCCCATCGGGCGGCCGGCGTACCGCGCCGGATCGAATAGATGAAGGTGAAGGCATTGGCGAACACCCCGCTGCGCGCATACTCGAGCGTCGCCTCAAAGTCGTCGTCGCTTTCTCCCGGGAAGCCGACGATGAGGTCGGTGGTGATCGCCGCTTGGGGCATCCGGCGCGCGACTCCCTCGACGACGCGCTGGAACTGCGCGAGCGTATACTTGCGGTTCATGCGCCGCAGCATCGCGTCGCTCGCCGACTGCAGCGGCAGGTGCACGCGCGGGTTAAGCTGCTCGACTGCGGCGAGATCGTCGAGAATCTTCTCGGTGAAATCCTTCGGATGCGGCGAGATGAAGGTGAGCCGCTCGAGTCCGGGCAGTTGCGCGACCGCCCGGCAGAGATCGCCGAAGTCGGCCCCGCTCGCTGGATCGCGCCACGCGTTCACCGTTTGGCCGACCAGCATGATCTCGCGTGCGCCGGCGGCGATGCGCGCGCGCACGTCGTCTTCGATCGCGCGCTGCGGACGGTGATCGAACCGGCCGCGCACCTGCGGCACGATGCAGAACGTGCAATAGTACGAGCAGCCTCGCTGCACGTTGACGAAGGCGCGCAGGTGCGTGTAGGCGCCGGTCACACCGTCCGCCGTGCCGCCGAGCGCGAAGCGCACGATATTATCGGTCCGAGCGTCCTCGCGGAAGAGCGGCTGCCAGGCCGCGAGCTGATCGCCGAGCCGAGCGAGCTCGCGCGTTCCGAAGACGGCATCCACGTGCGGCGCGCGCTCGCGCACGCGGTCGCGGTCTTGCTCGGCCAAGCAGCCCATCACCACCAGACGCACGCTCGGGTCGCCGTCCTTGAGCGTTTTGAGGTGATTCATCCGCCCGTAGGCGCGCCGTTCGGCACTGTCGCGGACCGTACAAGTGTTTAAGACGACGACGCTCGCCTCGTCCGGCGCGGCCGCGACGCTATACCCCGCCGACCGCGCACGATCGGCAATATAACGGGAATCGGCTTCGTTCATCTGACAGCCGAAGGTCTCAATATAGACGCTGGGCATGCTCGAGGAGCGCAGTTCGAGAAATGAGGGGCATGCTCCACCCGGCGACGGTCGCGATTGTTGGACGGCCGAACGTCGGCAAGAGCGCGCTTTTCAACCGCCTCATCGGTCGCCGGCTGGCGATCGTCGAGGACACCCCAGGCGTCACGCGCGATCGCCTCTACGCGCTCTGCGACTGGCGCGGGCGGACGTTCAGCCTCGTGGATACCGCGGGAATCGACCCCGATGCGGACGTGGCGCACGGTGCCGAACTTGCCGATGCAACCCGCCGGCAAGCCGAGGCGGCGGCGGACGAATCCGACGTGCTCGTGATGATCGTCGACGCGCAGACCGGACTCCATCCGCTCGACGACGACGTCGCGCGGATCTTGCGCAACAAGCGCCGCCCCATCGTGCTGGTCGCCAATAAGTCGGAGTCGCCCGATGCCGCCGCGGGGATCTTTGCCGAGTTTTCCCGGCTCGGTTTCGGCGAACCGGTCGCCGTCTCGGCCATTCACGGCGAAGGAACGGGCGATTTGCTCGATCGCATCGTCGAGCTGCTGCCGCCCGACGTCGCCGACGCATCGCCGTCCGAAGAGCTCGCGTTAGCGGTGATTGGACGGCCGAACGTCGGCAAGAGCTCGCTGGTCAACGCCATCGTCGGCGAAGAGCGCGCGCTGGTCTCACAAGTTCCAGGAACGACGCGCGACGCGCTCGACGCAACGTTCACCTGGCACGACCGCCCCTTTCGCATCGTCGACACGGCCGGCTTCCGCAAGAAACCCGAAGCGCATGGGGCGATCGAATATTACGCGGCACTCCGGTCGCTGGCCGCGATCGCACGTTGCGATATCGCGCTGCTGGTCTTCGATTCGATGAAGGGCATCATGGCGCAGGATCGCCGTCTCGCCGGCATCGCGCTCGAAGAGCGTAAGGCATTGATCGTCGTCGGCAATAAGTGGGATTTGGTGCGCGAGCAAGCCGGGGAGTTTAGCCAAAACGAGCTCGCGGGCGTCGTCCGAGAGTCGCTTCCGTTTGCCGCATTCGCCCCGATCGCGTTTCTCTCGGCCAAGACGCAACGCCGATTGGGCAGCCTGATGCCGCTGGTCGCGAAGGTCGCCGAGAACCTCGACCGGCGCATCGCGACGCCGCAGCTCAACGACGTCCTTCGCCGTGCAGTTCTCGCCCATCCGCCGCCGTCGTCGAGCGGCCGGCTCGTCCGCATCTACTACGTCTCGCAGCCGGCCACGCATCCGCCGCTGTTCGTCTTCCACTGCAACGATCCCGATCTCGTGCAGTCGCATTACAAACGATTCTTAGAGAACGTGATTCGCGCGCACTACGATTTCGAGGGCGTGCCGCTGCGGATGGAGTTCCGCCCGCGTCGAGAACGCGAGGAGCGATCGTGAGCGACATCGGCCTTCCGGAATCGACCGCAATCGGGATCATGGTCATTCTGATCTCGATTCCGATCGCCACATGTATCGGCGCCTTTTTGATCGGCTCGATTCCCTTCGGCTACGTGATCGGACGCCTCTTCTTCCGCACCGATATCCGCGCGCAAGGATCGGGCAACATCGGCGCGATGAACGCGCTGCGGACGCTCGGGACGGGCGGCGCGATCGCGGTGCTGCTGCTCGATGCCCTCAAGGGATTCGCGCCGACGCTGTGGGCGTTGCACTTCTTTGCGGGCCACTTGGATTTCGAGGGCCTTCCGCCGGGCGAGCAGATCATGGCATCCCTCGCCGCAACCGGTGCCGTGTTGGGACACTGCTTCTCGCCGTGGCTTCGCTTCAAAGGCGGGAAGGGCGTCGCGACCTCGTTCGGTGCAATCTTCGCACTGAGCTGGCCGGCCGGGTTGATCGCCGTGGGCGGCTGGGTCGCGGGCGCGGCGCTGACGCGCTATTCGTCGGTCGGATCGATGCTCGGCAGCCTCCTCGTACCGCTGGCCCTATGGGCGTTCACGCGTTCGCTGCCGGAAACGGCGTACGGACTCTTCGCCGCCGCGCTTATCCTATTCGCGCATCGCGAAAACGTGGCGCGCCTCCGCGCCGGCACGGAGAATCCAATCCGCTTCTCGCGACGGCCGCAGTAGCGGCCCTTCCCACAGGGCTTATCTCGCCCCAGCCCGTACCTTGGCCAGCGCATGATTTCCTCAAACGACCTACGCAACGGCGTCACCATCATCGTGGACGGCCAGTTATGGACCGTCATCGAGTTTCTCCACGTCAAGCCCGGCAAGGGCTCCGCTTTTGTCCGTACGCGGCTCAAGAACGTCAAGAACGGTACGACGCTCGAACGTACGTTTCGCGCGGGCGAAAAACTGGAGCGCGCGACCGTCGACAACCGGCAGATGCAGATGCTGTATAACGACGGCGACGGCTACCATTTCATGGACCAAGAGTCGTTTGAAAACGTCACCCTGCAGCGCGATCTGATCGGCGATCCGGCCGACTTCCTCAGAGACGGGATGGTGGTGGACGTTCAGTTCCACGACGGCACCGCGATCGGGGTCGATCTGCCTGCACACGTTGAGTTGAAGATCGTCGAAACCGATCCGGGTTTCCGCGGCGATACCGCGACGAATACCACGAAGCCGGCGAAACTCGAAACTGGCGCGATCGTGCAGGTTCCGCTCTTCGTCGAAAGCGGCGAGGTGATCCGGATCGACACGCGCGACCGCCGTTACATCGGCCGAGCGAGCTAGCCCCCCGATCGTTAGCCGGGCGAGGTCATCTTTCGCGGCACGACGATGCGATCGTACTCTTCTTCCGAGACGTGACCGAGCGCAAGCGCGGCCTTCTTGAGCGTGGTCTTTTCGTGGTGCGCCTTCTTGGCGATCTCGGCGGCCTTGTCGTAACCGATCTGCGGGGAAAGCGCCGTGACGACCATGAGGGACTCGTCGAGATATTTCTTGATCTGCTCTTCGTTGGCCTCAAGCCCTTCGACCGCGTGCTTGCGGAACATCGTGCAGGCGTCGCGGAGCAGCCGGGTTGAGTGAAGGAAATTGTAAACGATCACCGGGTTGAAGACGTTGAGCTCAAAGTTTCCCTGCGACGCGCCGAAGCCGATCGCCGTGTCGTTGCCGTAGACCTGCACGCAGACCATCGTCATCGCTTCGGACTGCGTGGGGTTCACTTTGCCCGGCATGATCGAACTGCCCGGCTCGTTCTCGGGCAGCACTAGCTCGCCGATTCCGGCGCGCGGGCCCGATGCGAGCCAGCGGATATCGTTAGCGATCTTCATGAGGGCCGCCGCGAGCATCTTGAGCGCGCCCGAAGCAAAGACGAAATCGTCGTGCGAGGCGAGCGCCGCGAACTTATTCGGATGCGAGCGGAACGGCAACCCGGTGAGCTCGGCGATCTTGGCGGCGGTTCGCTCGCCGAACTCCGGGTGCGCGTTGAGCCCGGTGCCGACCGCCGTCCCGCCGATCGCGAGATCGTAGAGCGGATCGAGCGCCTCTTTACAGGCGTGCATCGCACGATCGAGCTGCGTGACGTAACCCGAAAACTCTTGCTCGAGCGTCAGCGGCGTCGCATCTTGCAGATGCGTCCGGCCGACCTTGACGATGTGCGCCCACCCTTTGGCCTTTTCGTTCAGCGCATCGCGCAGCGCCTTGACGGCAGGAAGCATCTCGACCATTGCCTGCGCGCCGGCCACGTGCATCGCGGTCGGAAACGTATCGTTGGACGACTGCGACATATTGACGTGGTCGTTGGGATGCACCGGCTTCTTCGAACCCATCTCGCCGCCGGCGAGCTCGATCGCGCGGTTCGAGATCACCTCGTTGACGTTCATGTTGGTCTGCGTGCCGGAACCGGTCTGCCAGACGCGCAGCGGGAAGTGCATGTCGAGCTTTCCGGCAATGGCTTCGTCGGCGGCGGCGACGATCAAGCGCGTCTTCTCTTCGTCGAGTTTGCCGAGATCGTGGTTGACGAGCGCTGCGGCCTTCTTGAGCACAGCCATGGCCTTGACAACCTTCTCCGGCATCACGTCGCGCGGCCACGACCCGTCGCCGATATCGAAGTGGACGAGCGAACGCGCGGTCTGCGCGCCGTAATACTTCTCCGCCGGGACCTCGATCTTGCCCATCGAGTCGCTCTCGACGCGCACGTCTTTTGTCGTACCTGTCGTGTTCATTGCGCCTGAGTGCTTCGTCAGCCCGCAGGGCCTTTCCGCGCGGCGCGCGCGCCGTCGAGGGTGGTTCCGGCCTCGCGCAACTCGACGATCTCGTAGATCGTTAGGGGATACCGCTCGTCAAAGCGACGTTTGTTGCAGCGCGGGCAGCTGGCAGCCGTCCGCGGCAGGCTGCGGCGCAACGCTTCGAACGTGCAGCGCTCGCACCGCAGGATGAAGCGCTTCGTCGACTCCCGCGAGGGTGAAACGTTGCCGAGATCGTGATAGATCGAGGTGAGCCCGCACTCGCGCAGCTTACGCTTGAACCGCACACCATGTCCCGTTTCGCGAAACTTGGCGTAGCACCACACGTGGATCATCTCGTGCAGCAGCGTTTCCGTGAGGGCTTCGGGATAGCGGCGGAAATGCTTGGGCGAGAGCTCGATCTGCATCGACTCGCGGCCGTAGGTCGTGCGCCCGGCGCAGTTTGAGAAGCGCGCGTTGTAGCGCACCTTGCAGCCGGGCACCTCGCCGTTGAAGAACTCGTAGTTGAGGCGAGCGAAGAGCAGCTGCAGATCCGCTTCGCTCGGCAATGCATTCGGCGTCACGCAAGATTTGGTTCGCGGCACGTCCAACGGACTCATCGTGAGCGAAAACGAACCGGCCGGCCTTCCACCGCGCATCTATCTGCCGATCGCACTGATGCTTGCGGCGCTCTTTCTCGGCGTCATGGGCTATCTCGTCGGCGTCGGCTTCGGCGTCACGGGCTCGGTCTTCGGCAAGGCCGCGCAGCCTTCGAACGGTGCCGCCGCAGTGTCGCAAGGCTCGCAAAATGCCGTCGAAGGCGGGCCGCCCGCGCCGGTGGTCGCGCAATTGCAGACGCTGCGCGCGCGGATCGCCGCGCACCCGAACGACGACGTCTCGCTCACCCAGCTCGGCGATATGTATCTCGCGTCCAATCATTTCGAACGAGCGATTCCCTTCTATCTGCGCGCCCTGCGCGCGAACCCGCATAACGTCGCCGCGCAAACCGGACTCGCCCAAGCGCGCGAGGCGCTGCGTCGATGAAGGTCTTCATCTCCTGCGATATGGAGGGGACGGCCGGCGTTTGTTCGTGGAAGCAGTGCGATCCCAGCGATGCGCACGAGTATCCGATCTTTCGCCGCTACATGACGCTGGAAGTCGCGGCCGCCATCGAGGGAGCGCGCTCGGCCGGCGCCGCGCGGGTGCTCGTCAACGACTCGCACTGGTCGATGCGCAACCTGCTGCTCGACGAACTCCCCACCGACGACGATCTGCGCGTCATCTCGGGGGCGCCGAAACCGTGGAGCATGATGCAGGGGCTCGATGCCGCGCTCGACGCGGCATTCTTCACCGGCTACCACGCGCGGGCCGGGGAGTGCGCGACGCTTTCGCACACGTACAGCGATTCACTCTACTCGGTGACGGTGAACGGCACGCCGTGCAGCGAGGCATTGCTCAACGCCGCGCTTGCCGGAACCTACGGCGTCCCCGTCGTGCTCGTCACGGGCGATCGCGTCATCGTCGACGAGGCGGCGCGGGCGCTGCCCTGGGCGATCGGCGTTGCGGTGAAGGATCCGATAGGCTACTCGGCCGTGAACTCGCTGTTGCCGGCCGCCGCGTGCGACGCGATCCGCGACGGCGCGCGCGAGGCACTAGGACGCCTCGACCGCGCGAAGCCGTTCGCATTCGATCCGCCCTTCGAACTGACGGTCGAGACCACGACCGTCGAACAAGCCGACTTCATCGAGCTCATGCCGGGATTCTCGCGCGCCGGCGGACGTGCCGTGCGCTTTACTGCATCGGAATATCCGGCGATGCTGCGAGCCTTCCTCGCCGCCTCGCGAATGGCCGCCGCCGCCGAACCAATCGCGTGAGACTCTACATCTCGAGCGACATGGAAGGTGTGGCGGGCGTCTGCTCGTGGCAGCAGGTCGACGCGCGCACGCCGCATCCGGAGTATGCGACGTTTCGCCGATACTACACGCAGGAAGTGTGCAGCGCCATCGCCGGCGCGCGCGCCGGCGGCGCGGCGGAGGTGCTCGTCAACGACTCGCACGGTCCGATGCGAAACCTGCTGCTCGACGATCTTCCCGCCGACGTGCGCATCATCTTCGGCAATCGAAAGCCGTTCTCGATGGTGCAGGATGCCGACCTCGGCTTCGGCGGGGCGTTCTTCGTCGGCTACCACGGCGGCGCGGGCGAGGCCGATGCGGTGCTCTGCCACACCTACACGCCGTCGGTGATCTACGAAGTCCGTCTAAATGGCGTGCCCTGCAGCGAAGCGACGATCAACGCCGCGCTGCTCGGCTACCACGGCGTTCCGCTGCTGCTCGTAACCGGCGATCGAGCGACGGTCGAGGGAGTCCAAGCGCAGATGCCGTGGGTGCACGGCGTCGTCGTCAAGGAATCCATCGGGAACTTCGCGGCCGACTCAACGACGCCGGCCGCCGCGCAGCGCGCGATCCACCGCGGCGGCGAGGAAGCCGTCAGGGAAGCCTCGGCCGCGCAACTCTACCGTTTCGAGCCGCCGATTACGCTCGACGTCCAGCTCGTCACCGCGGCCCAGGCGCATCTCGTCGCGACGATCCCCGGGTTCGAACGCACCGGTTCGCGCAGCGTGCGATTCGTGCACGACTCGTATCCCGTCGTCTTCAAAGCCTTCGTCGCGACCTGGCGCCTCGGCTCCCAAGCGTGAGCATCTTAAAGCGCCCGCGCCGCTTGATGTGAGTGCGGTTACGACGCTTTGGCCGGGGTTCCGAGGGCGATCGCGATCTCGACGACGTCGTCTTCGCTGAGCGATAGCTGCCGCATCGCGGCCTCGTAGAGCTCGATCGTCTCCTCGCTCTTGCTCGACGCCGCACGCTCCTCGCGCAAGCGCTTGACCTCGTCGGTGACGCGGTGGGCGAGTTCCGAGGAAGGCTCGACTCCGGCGCTCGCGAGTCGCTCGCGCTGACGGCGCAGCGTATCTTCCACGAGCGCCGCGCCGGTGTGCTTACCGAAGACCCACGTCGTTTGTCCGCCGACGAGCTCTTTGGGCACGGCTTCGTACATCCGATGATCGATCAGCATGGCTTGCGTGTGAATGCCGGACTCGTGCGCGAAGACTTTCGAACCGACGATCGGCTCGTGCTGCTGCAGCGGGATGCCGCTCATGCGCTCCATGAATCGCGCCAAATCGCGCAGCTTGTCGTACTTAAAGCCCGGCAGCTCGATGCCGTAGAGCACGCGCAGCGCGACCACGAACTCGTGGAGCTTCACGTTGCCGGCGCGCTCGCCGTAGCCGTTCGCCGTAACGGAGATCACTTTGAAGCCGCTCGACGCGGCCGTGATGGCGTTGACCGTGCCGAGGCCGTAATCGTTGTGCAGGTGCGCGACGATGGGAAGCCCCGCGGGCAGGGCTTCGACGATGCGCGAGCAGTACCAGCGCGTCGCTTCGGGCGTGAGCGTACCGACCGTATCGGGCCACGCCGGGCGCGTTCCGCCGGCTTTCAACCCCGCCTTAAAGTATTCGATGAAGTACTCGACGTCGCCGCGGCTGCCGTCTTCCGCGCCGAATTCGATCCGCTCGATGCCGAGCTCGCGCGCGTGCGCGATCGCGTCGCACTGCAGCCGAACGTTCGCCTCGCGATAAAACGAAAGGGGCAGCTCGAGCCATTCGCGCTCGTCGCGCCCGGCGTAGCGCAGCAGCGTCTTGCCGATCTTGTACTTGAGATGCAAATCGCTGCCGCTCGTAAAGATGAAGAACGTCACCTCGCGCGGGTCCACGCCGACGGCGCGCAACGTCTCGGCGGTGATGTCGATGTCGTTCCGATTGCTGCGGCACATCACGACGATCTCGACGTCGCCGAGTTCCCCGCGATGTTTCGCTTCCATCACCAACTGCAGGGTGCGCCGGTCGCCCTCCGAGGCCGCCGGGAAGCCGACGCTCATGATGTGCACGCCGATGGCGGCGAGTGCGTGCGCGATCTCCAGCTTCTGCGCCGGCGTGTAGCAAACGCCCGGCATCTGCTCGCCGTCGCGCAGCGTCTCGTCATAAATCCGAATCTCCGCCGGATCGGGGAAGCCGACCCCACGCGTAAACTCTTTTGGATCCCTGATGAGGCGCTCGATCGGTTCGCGGAGCATAATCGTGCGTTCTACGGACGCGCTGCCGTTTCTTGGTCGGGCTCCCGCCCCTCTCCCTCGCCGAAGCGCAGTTCGGCGGTATCGCGCGGAAAGATCAGTTCGAGCGTCCAGTCGAAGGCGACGCGCAGCTTACGATCGAGCCCGGGCAGGCGCAGCAAATAATACGTGCGCCAAAAGAACCACGCCAAGAAGCCGGTAATGACGCGATTGCCCGGGAGCTGCGCGACGCCCTTGCGCCCGCCGAGCGCCGCCATCATACCGAGCGTGCGGTAAACGAACGGAGTGGTCGGCCGCCCGTGCAGCGTCGCAAGAATGTTCTCGGCAAGATGCGGCCCTTCGCGGATCGCGTGCTGCGCCGTCATCGGATACCGCCCGCCCGCCCCGTCGGGAATCGAGGCGCAATCGCCCAGCGCCCAGACGCCCGTAACCCCCGAAACCATCATGTCGCGGCCGGTCTCGATTGCGCCGCGTTTGTTCTTGGGCAGCGCGAGCTTGGCAATCGTCGGCGACGGCTTCACGCCCGCGCTCCAGACGATCGTCTCGCTCGCGATGCGCCGGCCGCTCTGCAGCGTTAAGCCGAACGCGTCGGCTTGCGTGACACCGTCGCCGAGCAGCACCTCCACACCGCGCCGTTCCAGCACGCGGCGCGAATACTCGCCCATCTTCGGTGGGAGCCCCGCGAGTAACGACGGGCCTGCCTCGACGAGCACCACGCGCACGTGTTCCCGCTGCAGCCGCCGATAGAATCGCAGCACGCTGCGAAAGAGCTCGACGATCTCGCCGGCCGCTTCCACACCCGTAAAGCCGCCGCCGACCACGATCAGCGTGAGCAGACGCCGGCGCCGCTCCTCGTCGTCGATGGTGTCGGCGAGCTCGAGCAGCCACACGAGATGATTACGCAGCGCGTCGGCGTCGTCGAGCGTCTTGAGCGCCCAGGTGTGTTCGGCGACGCCCGGCAGTCCGAAGTCCGAGGTCGAAGATCCGAGCGCGAGCACGACGTGGTCGTACGCGAGGACCGCATCCATCTGCGTGAGGACGTGGCGGTAGCGAAGCCTGCGCCGCTCGACGTCGATCTCGTAGACGTCGGCGAGAACGAAGTTCGCCCAGCGAAGCTGCGCGCGAATCGGCGTGACCACGTGGCGCACTTCCAGCTCGCCCGAGGTGACCTCGGGAAGCATCGGCGTGAAGAGCGTGTAGTTCTGCCGGCCGAGTACCACGATCTCGGCCTCGCCGGGGCGCAGGAGCCGCTCGAGCCGGCGCGCGACGGCAATTCCCGCGAAACCTCCGCCGACGACCGCGATGACCGGCACGCGATGCGGTTGAAGAGGGCTACGTGCAAAACCTTCCTCCGCCGCGCCGCCGCACCGGACTCGGCGCGCTGCTCGCGGCGGCAGCCGCCTTCCTGCTAAAGTTCAAATTCTTGCTGCTCGCCGGCACGAAGCTCTTTGCGATCGGCTGGACGTTTCTACTCTCGCTTTGGATCTACGTCGTCATCTTCGGCTGGAGGCTCGCGGTCGTGGTGATGCTGCTCTTGCTCGCACACGAGCTAGGGCATTACTTTGCCTTTCGCGCGTACGGGCTGCCGGCCCGACTGCCGACGTTCGTTCCTTTGCTGGGCGCGTTCACCGCCGGCGCCGTGCCCGACGATCTCGAGCACGATGCATACATTGCGCTCGCCGGACCGCTCGTCGGCTTAGGCCTCGCGGCGGCGTGCTTTGCGATCGGCGCGCAGACTCACGACCGCTTCTGGTATGCGTGCGCCGATCTCTCGGCGTTTCTGAATCTGTTCAACATGATCCCGACGCCGCCGTTCGACGGTGGGCGCATCGTCGGTGCGCTCTGGCCGCCGCTCTGGTTTGCGGGATTTGCGCTCTTCATCGCCTTCGCGGTCCTCCTGCACGTGCCGATTCTGTTCGTCGTCATCATCGGATTGCTCGGCCTGCCGACGATGCTCGGCGCGTGGCGCGGCGCCGTCGATCCACGCGCCGAGCGCATGACGTTCGGCGCGCGCGTGCGCGTCAGCATCTGGTATCTCGCGACGCTGCTCGGCCTCTTCTTCGTGATGGCGCAGTCGCACGGCATCGCGTCGCCGGGCGCACAGGCCGGCGGCGCGTGGTGACGCGAGCGGCGCTGCTTGCAATCGCCTATGCATCGATTCTCATCGCGATTGTCGCGGTGCGCCCGCACGCCACGCCCGGGCCGTTCTTGCGCGACGTCGAGGCGTATTGGTCGGCGGGCAGCACGTGGAATGCGAGCCGCGACGCGTACGGCCGCGGCATTTGGCAGGCCGAGCGCGCCGTGCCCGGCGTCAATGCTTCGCGCGACGAGGTGCTTCCATTCGCCGGTCCTCCGCCGGTGCTCTTGATCTGGTCGCTCCTCGCGCGGCTGCCCTATCCGGCCGCGGCGCGCCTGTGGAGCGCGGTCCTGATCGGGGCCGTCGCCCTGCTCGCCGGGCTCGCGCTGCGTGCGGCGCGCATCCGCCTCGCGCCGCTGCCGTTTGCGATTGCCATCGCGCTGGCGGTCGCGTTCGGGCCGCTCACCAGCGATCTCGCGCTCGGCCAAATCGCGCTGCTCGCTTGTGCCGCGGCATTGGCGGCGGCGACGCTCGCGGAGAGTCGCACCACCGTCGCGAGCGCGGCCGCGTGCGTGGCCATGACGCAGCCCAACGCCGCATTCGGACTCGTCTCGCAGATCGGCCGCAATCGCACGACGGCGGCGCTCGCCGCCGGCATCGTTGCCGCCTACGCGCTCGGCGCATTTGCCGCCGGGCCCGCCTGGCCGTTGGAGTATGCGCGAGCGCTCGCCGCGCATGCGTCGGCCGAACGCTTCATCGCGATTCAGTTCGATCCGGCGGCGATAGCGTTCGGCGCGGGCGCGCCGGCGCCGGTTGCAACGGCGTTCGGCATCGCCGCGATGCTCGCCGCCCTCGCGGCGCTGGTCGCGCTGGTGCTCCGCGTTCCCGACCGCCTTGCGCGCTTCGCCGCATGCTCGGCGCTCACGCCGTTCGTCGCCGGCTTCTTCCACGAGCACGATCTCGTCGTTGCGTATCCGGCTGCGATCTGGTGCGCGACGCGCACGCGCGGCGCCACCCGCACCGCCGGGCTCGCCGGAACGCTGTTGGTTGCCGTCGATTGGCTCGGTTTCGCGCAGCGTCCCAGCGGGATCGCGCAGAGCGCGTTCCTGGCGCTCGCCGCGTGCGCTGCATTCGCAGCCTTCAGCGACGACCGGCACCGGCCGGCGATGTCGGTGCTCTCCGTCTTCGCCGTGCTCTTCGCACTCGCCGCATGGCTGGGCGCGACGCACCCCGCGCCGGTTTGGCCGGATGCGCTCGGCGCTTTTCACGCGCCGGCCGCGGCGCCGATCGCGCAGGTGTGGGCCGCCGAACAGCGCGCGAGCGGACTCGCCGTCGCCGAGCCGGCATGGGCGCTGCTCCGCGCGCTACCGTTGATCGGATGCGCGCTGCTCGCCGCGGCTATATATCGACGTTCAGCATGCCATCGAACGGCGTAAACGCGCCCGGATCGTAACCGGTGAGGCTTCGGCTGTGCGTGTATCCGGAATCGAGCACGTAGAGCACGATCGTCGGCACGTCGTCGATGATGATGTGCATCGCCTGCCCGAGCAGCGCCTTCTGCTTCTGTCCGTCGTAGGTCAGCTTGATCTGCTCGAGCAGGGCGTCGAGCTTCGCGTCGCAGAGGTGCGAGACGTTCTGACCGTTGGGCGGAATCTGGCCGCACTCCATGGTGTTCGAGACGTCGGCAACCGGCAGGCCCTGCCATGAGAACATCGTCATGTCCCACTTTGCGCCGTAGACGATCCCGCCGTTCTGATACGGGCCGAAGAAGATCGCCGGCGCGTACTTGCGGGTCTGGATCTCGATGCCGACGTCGCGCAGTTCCTCGCGAATGAGTTCGACGGTGTCGTCGGCGGTCGAAACGCCCGTATAGTACGGAAACTGCAGCGTCAACTGTTGCCCGTTGCGCACGCGCGTGCCGCCGGGCCCGACCTTCCAGCCGGCGGCCTCGAGCAGCGCCTTGGCTTTGGCCACGTTCTGCTCCACGAATGGAAGATTTTTCGGCGCAAACGGCAGCGTCGGCGGCACGATGCTGTCTTGCAGCACGCCGTAGCCGTGCGCGATCTTCGCGACGATCTGCCGCCGGTCCAGGGCGAGGCGAATGGCTTGACGGACGCGCACGTCGCTCACCAGCGGCCGCGTGACGTTGAAATCGAGGTGCGAGTAGTAAATGCCGTGGCGAACGTCGGTTTGGACGTTGGTGATCGCTTTGGTTTGCACGATGTAGGACGGCGGCACTTCCGGCCACAGCTCCACGTCGCCCGTCTGCAGCAGCGTCAGCAGCGTGTCGCGCGATGGAATCAGTTTATACGTGATGCGCTTTAGCTTCGGCGCTCCGCGGAAGTAATAGGGATTGGCCTCGAGCTCGATGCTGTCGGCGCGCTTCCACGCGACCACCCGGAAAGGACCGATCCCAACCGGCTTGGCGTTATAGGGCGCGCTGTTGATGTTGGGAAGATTTCCGAGAATGTGCTTGGGCAGGACGGTCGGGTTCGCGCCCGCGCTTCCGAAAAACGTCGGGATGTAGGGCGAATACGGATGCTTGAGATGGTAGACCACCGTGTATTTGTCGGGCTCGTCGACTTTCGTGATCAGATTCCAGCCGTCGCGACCTACCTCGTTATTTCGCGGGTTCAGCACCGCTTGCGTCGAGAAGACGACGTCGTCGGCATTGAACGGCGCCCCATCCGACCAGCGCACGCCCTTGCGGAGGTGCCACGTGATCGTATCGCCGTCTTTGCTGATCCCGCCGTTCTGTTGGGTCGGCACGGCGGTCACCAACTCGGGATACGGCCGATTTTGCGCGTCGTATTTCACCAGGTACGCTTCGGTCATCTGCGAGATGTAGCCGAGCGTCGTTTCGGTGAAGAGGTGCGGGTTGAGCGTCGGCACGTCGCCGCTGCCGTCGGCAATCGTGAGATAGTGGGGCGTCACGGTCGGACCGCCGCCGGCTTTCGTGCACGTGCAGAGCGTCGCGAATATCGCGACCGCGCAAAGAAACCGCATCGTCATTGCTCGAAGCTCCTTAGATTGAGTAGTTCCACGGGTCCCAAAAAGACGAGATAACCGGCGACGGGCTGAAACCCTTCAAGTCGCTATTGTAGACGAACGGAAAGCGATTAAAGTACAGGATGATCGTCGGCACGTCGAGCGCGAGCTGCTGCTGGACGACGACGTAGTCGCGCTTTCGCCGATTTTGGTCGATCGTCTTGAGCGCGTCGTTCATCGCGTCCGTCGCGGTCCGGTTGTTCCAAAACATCGCGTTTTGCCCGTGCGGCGCTAGATTGTCGCCCGAATAGATGGCGCTGTCGTCGGGGTCGGCGGCGCCGATCCAACTGAAAAGCGCCACGTCGTAATGGCCGCCCTGCAGAATGCCGTTGGTGGAGTTGTCGAAGAACTCGCTGGTCGGATAATTCTTGATGTCAGCCTGCGCGCCGACTTCGCGCCATTGCCGCTGCAGCAGCGTTTCGTTCTCCTTGCCGCTGTTCGATTCGGTTTGGGTGCTCATCGTGATCTCCAGCTTTTGACCGTTCTTCACGCGGATGCCGTCCGCGCCCACCTTCCAGCCGTCCGCGTCGAGCAGCGCCTTCGCTTTTGCGGGGTCGTACGGATAATGCTGGATGTCGTCGGTGAAGGCCCAGGAGTATTTTGGATGTTGGTCGGTATTGGCGGGAATTGCCGACCCGTGAACGACTTTGGTGATGATCTCTTGTCTATCGGTTGCATAGGCGAGCGCGCGGCGCACTTGAACGTCACTCACGATCGGGTGTTTGAGGTTGAAATCGACGTGGGACCACGAGAAATAATCGACGCGGATCGCCACCAAGCCGCTTCGGGGATTTGCCGCAATTGCGGCATACTCCGGCCACTTCAATCCCGTTCCTTGCGCGAGCATGTCGAGCTCGTGCGTCTGCAGTTGCGTGACCGCGGTGTTTTCGTCCGGGAGGATCTTATAGATCACTTCCTTGAGCTTCGGAGGCCCGAGATAGAAGTTTGGATTGGCGACCATGCGCACGTCCTGGCCGCGGTTCCAGGCCACGATCTTGAACGGTCCGCTGCCGACCGGGAGCGAGTTGTAGGGCGCGGTGTTGAACGAACCTTTGTCGTCGTTATATTTGGCGAGCAGATGCTCGGGGAGAACCGGCGCGTTTCCGTTCTCGCTCCAGAGCTGCTGGAGAAACGGCGCGTAGAGTTTTTTCATGTGAATGACGGCGACGTGCGGGTCGCTGCAGTCGATGCTGCCGATATCCTTATACCCGTCGGTCGTCACCACATTGTTGTGCGGATTCATCACGACTTCGCGCGTGAACTCGAGGTCCTTGCACGTGAGCGGGACGCCGTCTTGCCACTTGATGTTCGTCCGCAGCTTGTACGTGAGGGTCAGACCGTCTTTGCTCACGTCGCCGTTCGCGATCGTCGGCACTTCACGCAGCGCATCGGGTACCGGCTGAGCCTTGTCGTCGTAGCGAACCGCGTACGAAAACGTAAACATCGAGAGGTCGAGCGTTGGCGTCGCCGAGTTAAGGACGACGTTGAGCGTCTTCGGATCGGAGAACTCGGAGAACGTCAGGACGCCGGGCGTCGTCCACGGATGGCGGCCACCCGCCGAGCCGATTTCGTTGGAGACCTTGCTGCAGCCCCAGGGGGCGAGCGTCGCCGCTGCCAGGATCGCGCAGAGTGACCTCAACCTCACGCAGATGCTCCTTCCTCATCGCCACCGGCGCGCATCGCATCGGGATCGATGCCGCGCGCCGCGCAAAACTCGCGATAGGCCGCCGGCGCGATCTCCGAGGGTTTGATCTCGCTGCGGCCGCCCCAGAAGACGTTGGTGTACGAGAACTCAATGCCTGCCTCGCGCAGGTGCGCGTCGATCGCGGCCTTATGCGCGAGCACGGCGTCCTTCTCCATACCGTGCGCAACCGCCATTACGTTGACGTTGCGAAACTCCGGCCCTCCCTCGCGCCAGTAGGCATGGGTGATCACGTAGTGCCGGGCGACTTCACAACCGGCCGCAATCTCTTGTCCCGGCGGCACCGCCCAGTGAAAGAGCGCGTTGTAGCGGGTCGCGCGCTCGTTGCCCGCCGTCGCTTTTACGTGCTCGAGAAAGGTTGAGAAGCGGCCCACGACGCCGCGCCGATCCAACGACTGCGCCACGGAGACGAACGTTTCGAAGTCGACGCCGGCTTCGCGCGCGCGCGCGGCCCACAGATCGCGCACGAGCTCGTCGCGCGCAAACTCCCGCTTGAGCGACGTGAGGACGCGCCATTCCAAATCCGAGAGTTTCACGATCGCCGCTTCCGCCGGCCGCCCCGGCGCGTCGGCACGTGTCCCCGGTTCGAGTCCGCGGCGCCGCACGTGGCCGACGCCGAGCGTAAAGAGCATCCGCGCCGGCATCAGGCGGAAGCGATCGGCTCCGACCCGTCCCCGCAGCCACTCGGCGTGCTTGCGCAGTGAGAATCCCTGCGGAACCTTGAGCGTGGTCCAGAGCCGATACGTACTGCCCGGCGACGCCGTATCGGTCGTTCGAATCACGACGTGCCCCGAAAACGGATCTTCGCGAACCATGAATTCGAACGCCGCGTCGAGCTTCTCCGGCTCTATCTGCCACGCGCAGAGCGCACCGCCGGCGAGACTGGTCGCCAGCAGCGTCTGGCGCACGCGCCGAATCGTACCCGCGTCGAGCATCGCGCCGATGCGCTCGATGACGGTCTCGAGCGAAACGCCGCTGCGCTCGGCGATTTCGCCGAAGGGATCGGTCTGAAAACCCGCGAGCCGGTCTTCGGAAACCGCGAGGATCGCGGCGTTGACCGGATCCGAAATATTCGCCGGCACCGATACGGGCGGGCGATTCATCGCGCGCTAGATCTGAACGTCACTCACGCCCGTCGCGTACAGATAGTTCTGCTCGGCGGTGCGAACCCCGTACAGCGCGGAGATATACGCCGATTGCGCCGTCGTGAGGTTCGCTTCGGCGGTCACGACGTTGAGAATCGTCGTCGCTCCGACCTTATACTGCGCTTGCGTGGCGCTCAGCGAAACCTGCGCGGCGACGAGCTCAGAGCGCGCCTGCACCAGCGACGACCGCGCCGAAATCAGCGTAGCCAGCGCCGAGCGGACGTCGGACTCGACCGAGAGCTTCGTCGAGTTAAGATTCGCGATGGCCTGGTCGAGTTGCGACGCTGCGACGGCGACGTTATAGTTGGTCACGCCCGAGTCGTAGATGGGAATTGCAAGGTTGAGGCCGATCGCCTTATCGTTCGCCCAGCTCGAAGGTCCCGGGCAGAGCGCCGCGGCTTCGGCCGGATTCGTGATCGCGCTGCTGTCGAAGCACCCGATGAACTGCCGGCTCACCGTGTCGCTCGCGCCGCCCGTGAGGATCGGGAAGCGTGCCAGCTTCGCATACCGCAGCCCATCCTGCGCGGATTGCACGTTGTACGAGGCCGCGATGTAATCGGGACGCATCACGAGCGCGCGCTTGAGCGACGCCTGATACGTCGGATTCGGCGAGCTCGGCTGGGCCGCGATCTGCTGCGGCACGACCTCGGCGTCGGCATCCAGACCGAGTGTGGTGGCAAATGCCCCCTGCGCGCCAATGGCGGTACCCTGCGCCGTCACCAGGTTACCGCGCGCTTGCGCGGTCTGGAACTGCGCGGCCGCGATGTCGGAGCGCGCCGCCGCGCCGTTGCGAATCTGCGCCGCGGTCGAGGCTTCGTTTACTTCGAACTCGTGCACCAACTGCGCGTCGGCCGTAACCGTGGCGTTATCTTCGAGCACGGCGTAATACGCCGTCGCGACGTTGTAGGCGAGCGTTTGCAACTGACGCAGCAGCGTTCCGCGTCCGGCGATGTCGGCTTCCCTGGCGGAACGAATGTTCGCGATCGTGCGGCCGCCGTCGTAGATCAGCTGCGTGATCGTGATGCCGGCCGATTCGTTAATGATCGTCGCGCTCGACGGCGGCCCCGGAGTCGAGAGGCCGCCGATCGCGGCCGGGCTCGGGCCGACCGACGAGCCGCCGCTCGAGCTGGTCGTACCGTTGCTGTACTGATTGCCCATGGTCGCACTGCCGCTGACGCTCGGATAGTACGCCTGCACGGATGAGGTATAGCGCGCGTGAATCGCGGCCCATTGCGCGTTCTCGAGTGCGAACGCCGGCGAGAGCGCGACCGCGATGCGAACCGAATCGACCAGCGAGACCGATTTCGGCACGCCTTTCTTCGGCGTGAGCTGCTTCACGTCGGGCGCCGGCGTCCCGTACGCCGGATACGGCAACGGCGTTCCACTGATGGTCGGCTCCGGGAGCGGCGACGGCATCGCAATGCCGGGCACACCTGGGATCTCGCCCGAGTCCGGCGGCGGCGCGGGGATCTGCTGGGCTAAGCCCGCGCCGGTCGCGAGCGCTCCCAGCGCGATCGCGATGAGCAGCGTTCGCGCGCGTAGACCGCGTGAGCTCATCTCAATGCCCCGCGCCGGCGCTCGACTGCGGAGCGTTCCCATTGCTTACGACGACGTCGCTGCCGTCCTTGAGTGCGTCCGGACGCGTCGTGATGACCATCGTGCCGGGCTGGATCTGCGAGCCGATCACCTGCGCGAGGGTATCGGTCTGCACGCCGACCCGTACCGGGACCGACTGCGCCTTATTGTTGGTCACGATGTAGACGACGTCGCCGTTCGGCGTCTGTGCGACCGCGCTGCGCGGCACGACCACGGCGTCGCTCGCGCGGGCTTTGGTCACCGTCACGGTCACCAACATGCCGCCGCGCAGAACGTAGCCCGGGTTTTGAACCTCGAGACGCGCAAGATACGATAGTGTACCCGCGGTAGGCACGAGATTAACCGTTTGGACCGGGCCGCTGAAGGCGCGGTTCGGGAGCGACGACGACTTGTACGTGACGTTGATCCCCGGATGGACGTACGAGAGGTCTTCGTCGGGAACGTTCACGTTGATCCAGACCTTGTCAACCCGCGAAACCTGCAGTACCGGTTGGGAGGGCGAAGCATACGCACCCGGATCGACGAGGCGGTTCGAAACGACCGCGTCGTACGGGGAATAGAGGAACGTCTGCGAGAGCTGGGTGCTAAAGAGCTGCGCTTGCGCCGAGGCGGCAGCGGCTTGCGCTTGCTGCGATTTCACGTTCTGATAGCTGACAACGTTGTTGCGCAGGCCTACGACCGAGTTATTGTACGTCTGCTGAGCCTGGACGTAGTTCGATTCGGACTGCTGGAGCGTCGTCTCCGAAACGTAGCCTTGTTTGTACAGCTGCTTATTCTGATCGTAGACGAGCTTTGCGTTGATCAGCGACGCCTTTGCCGTCTGCACGGCGGCGTCGTTGGTTTGGACCTGCACCGGGTACCCAACCGCCGACCCCTGCGCGGAGGCGGCAGCCTGTGAGGCCTGCGCGCGCGCCTGGTCGAGCTGCGCCTGAATCGTGCGCGGGTCGATCGTGGCGAGCAGATCGCCCTTACGCACCATATCGCCGATGTTCACGTTGATCTTTAGAATAGTGCCGCTCTGCTGAAAGGCGAGCGTCGACTGCTCGAGCGGCGCGATCTGGCCATCGAGCGTGAGGTACGTGGCGATGTTCTGCCGGGTGGCGGCCGCGGCATCGACCGTCAGCGGCGGCGTGGGCGGCGGCGCCTTCTTGCCGCAACCGGCAAGGACCGCGGCCAAAACCGCAAGCACCAGCGGCGTCGCTTTTAAAGAAACGGACGGGGGTGTCATCCTGAGCATCACTTTCCTACAAATCGGTCCTGCATGGTCTCATATACGTGGGCCAACGGCGTTTGATTCAAAGGAACCGCCGTGGGAGCCTACAATCTCCCCGGGGCATGAGCGTGAAGCTCGACATCGGACGCTCGTACAGCCTGCAAAGTCGCGTCGAGGAGTGGATGACCGCCGAAAAGGCGGGGAACAAAGGCGTTGACGTCCTCTCCACCTCGATGCTCGTTCAACTCGTCGAGAGCGCCGCAATCCATTGTATCGGGCCGGCCCTGCAGCCGGGTCAGGTCACTTTGGGCACGCATATCGACCTAGAACACAAAAAACCGGTTCCGGTTGGCTTCATCGTCCGCATCGAAGTTGAAATCGTGATGGTAGACGGTCCCCGGGTCAGTTTCGCCGTCCAGGTCTTCGACGAGCAGGAGGCCGTCGCGGAGGGAACCCACGAGCGGTACGTCATGGAAAAGGCCAAGTTCCTCGCAAAACTGCGCGAAAAGCTCGCTTAAGCAGGGGACCTCCTAGGCAGGGGAGGCAATCGCCCGTTCCCGAAAGGTACGCCAAAGGTGCTCACCGGACCGGACCCGCGAGGGGCCGCCTGGTTAGCCCTAATGCTCAATTCACAGCTTAGGAGGACACATTGAAGCGACTGAGCACTGGAGTCCTGGCCGCGCTTATGGTAGCCGGTCTTGGGCTTAACGCAGTCGCAGCCCAGCCCGGAGCTTCGCATGGCAACATTGGAACCAACGCGATAGCTCAGGACCAGGGTGCGATGGCTGCTCCGCCGGCGAATTTCGGGTCCCCGCCGTCGGGTCAGTATCCGATTCTCTTCAATGACCATCACGTCTACACCAAGCCCGATATCCTGAAGCAAAGCCGCGTTTTGGCCGCGCTCGTGCGCGGTGGAACGCTGCTCATCCCGCTTCGCTCGATGTTCGAGCAAATGGGCGCGACTGTGTCTTACGACGCAGGCAGCAAGACCGTGACGGTCAGCAAGGCCGGTGCCGAGGTCAAGGTGACCGTCGGAAAACCGGAAGTCATGATCAACGGTGAGTCCCGTCCGCTGGACGTTCCGCCCGAGATCTATCAGGGCGTCGTTCTCGTACCGGTTCGCGTTATTTCGGAAGGCATGGGTGCCTACGTGCAGTGGGTTCCGGATCGCCGGCTCGTCGTGGTTCGTTACATCGTAGCGACCCCGCCGCCGACCCCGGCTCCGCCGCCGCCCCCGCCCCCGCCGCCGCCGGTAGCGACTCCGACCCCGTCGCCCGCTCCGTACTACGACTTCTACGTCGCGGGTGACTACATCATCTCGCCCAAGGTCTACAACGAGTTCGTTCCAGGAAGCAGCAGCAACAACAACAATGGCGGCTTCTCGTATCGCCTCCACGGCGCAATCGAGATTCCGGTCATGTCGCTGCCCTTCATGGTCGAAGTAGACTATCGCCAGTACAACTGGCAGCACCAATGCGGCGGAGCCGACTGCTACGTGACCACCATCGGCGGTCTCGGTCAGTCGTACGTACCGCAGTTCGTCGGACGCGACTACGACTTCGACGCGCGCCTCGGGATTCGCATCCTCAAACCGCGGATCTACATCGTCGGCGCTTACATGTCGCGCACGAATAATTACGGTTACCCGTCTGGGGACGGCGCCGGCGTCGGGATCGAAAAACTGCCCGACCTCGACCGCGTCTTCTCGTTCTACGGCAGCGCCGTGTACTTCTTTGGCGTCAACGGCAACTACACGAGCACGCCGCTCGCCTGCGGTAACCCCGCCGGCGGATCGTGCACGTACCAGGTTGGCTACGACTTCCTGAAGTACGACCTCGGCGTCAGCTACACGTTCCCGGGATTCCCGCTCTTCATCGAGGCCGGGTTCCTTGGCGATCGCGGCTGGAACAACGATGCAGCCCCGATCGGAATCTCGGAAAGCGGCCCGTACGCGGGCATCGGCCTGAAGATCTAGTCTTCGACCGAAGAGGAAACCGAAAGCCCCTGCAGATTGCAGGGGCTTTCATTTTGCGTTCGCTCGCGTCGTTGCTTCGTTAGTGTTTGGTCGGCGTCGGTGCGGGTACCGGAGGCGCGTCGGCGGCGGCCGGTGACGGCTGCACGCATTGCGGCGTGATGACGTCGATCGCGGGATGTCCGGGTGCCGGCGACGGCACCGGGGTCGCCGCGGGCGTTGCCTGCGGCATCACGCCGGGCGGCAGCGGCGTCGGACAGAGCTGCGCGAGCCCGAACCAATGCTCGGTGAAGCCGCCGGCGATCGTCGTCTTCGTGACTTTTCCGAAATACGTGTTTCCGTATTTGGTCACCAGGATCTGCATGAACTCCCACGTCTTCTGCTGCTCGGGCTGCGTGTAGACTTTGCGCAGCACTTGAACGCCGAGATAGTACGTCCGTGCCAGTTGCGGATCGTTGGGATACTTGGCCGCCCACTTCTGCAGGGCTTCGGTTGCAAAATCCAGCTTCGAGATGAGCCGAGAGTCGGTCGTATAGTCGCCGGCGCTGATCGCGCCGTCCTTATACGTATTGTCGATCCCGAGATAGCTCATCTTCATGCGTCCGAAGTACTCGTCGCCCGGCGCCGAGCTATTGAACTCCTCGCATTGTAGATGAGCCCATTTGCTCTGGGTCGCGCCGCAGCCGTCTTTGCTCGCCTTCGGGCTCGGCGTCGCGGCGGCAACGAGAACGGTCGTGGAGTTCGGCGGCGCTGCCGCCAACAAAAGCACGCCCGCGGCTATAACTGCGAGCGAGAGCGTTGATATCGCGCGTTTCACGTTTGGCAAGATCCCCCCTCGCGCGGCCGTTTCTTCCCACCGTAAGGGGCATACCTTTTCCAGGCGCGAACTCCACTGCCCGCATGAACGGCTCGCTTCGCGTCGCCGCACTTCAGCTCCAGGCGCACGATACCGCGGATTTTGCCGCGGTGCTCGACTCGATACTCGCGTCGGTGCGGCGGACCGCAGAGCAAGCCGACCTGCTCGTGCTGCCGGAGGCCACGTTTCCCGGCTACGTGCTCGAACGCCGCGAGGTCGACGCAGGAGCGATTGCCGCCGCACTCGATGCGCTGCGCGAGATCGCGCGCAGCACGAAGACGGTCGTCGTGGTGGGCGCGGCGGCATCGGATAAAGGCGAGATTCGCAACGCCGCGTTCGCCATCGATGCGGATGGATCGATCGCCGGGCGCGCCGACAAACTCTTCTTGTGGCATTTCGACCGGCGCTGGTTTGCCGCGGGCGATCGCATCGAGCCTATTCTCACGGCGGCCGGCCCGCTCGGCGTACTCGTCTGTGCCGACGGACGCCTCCCGACGATCGCGCGCACGCTCGTCGATCGCGGAGCGCGGGTGCTCGTCATGCCGACGGCATGGGTCACCAGCGGCCGCAATCCCGACGCACTCGAGAACGTGCAAGCCGATCTGCTCGCGCGCGTGCGCGCTTTCGAAAACCGAGTGCCGTTCGTCGCCGCGAATAAATGCGGCAGCGAGCTGGGGATGGTCGCGTACTGCGGCAAGAGTCAGATCGTCGACGAGCTCGGGGAGCCGATCGCCGTTGCCGGCGAACGCGAGGCGGCCGCGATCTTCGGCGAGATCGCCCCGCCGTCGGGAAAGGCGTGCCGTGCGGAGCTCGCGTCGCCGCAGCCGGCCGCACGGCTCGAGCGTACCGCCCGTATCGCCGTTTCCTGCGATCCGTTACCCGCGGACATCGCCCGCCGGCTCGAACTGCTCGACGATGCATGCGCGCTGGCTCCTGGCGAAGTCGCTACGAGCGGCGCCGCACCGGCGGTCGCATTCGTCTCCGACGACGAGATGAGCGATCCCGCCGGACTTATTCCGTACCGGCGCGCCGGATATTCGCTCCTCGCATGGGCGACGCGCAGGGGCGATCCGTGGGTAGAACGGCTCGCACGCGCGCGCGCCCTCGAACTGCGTCTCTATCTCGCGGTCTTCGATCGCGCGCTCGGGCGCGCGTTTGCGGTCGACCCGGACGGCACGGTCGTTGCCGGTACGTTCGGCGGCTACCGCCTCGCGAGCTTTCCGCTCGATCCGCGCAAAACCGCCGATACGACCGTCGCACCCGGAAGCGACGTCGTGGAAGGGCTCGACCGCGTTGCGGCGATCGTCGACCGTGCACCGTAGCGAAACGCTCTCGGGCGGCAAGCGGATCGTCGGATCTCGGATTTCTCTCCCGCTGGGATGCGGCTTCAGCGGCGTCGGGCTTGTGCTCTTTGCAGTCGGCTTACTCCAGGAGCGCTAAGCGCGGCATCGCGGCGCTGCGCGGCACCGCTTTGCTCTCGCTGGCATTCTTCGCGCTTTCCGCGGCCATAACACGGATGCCGTCGCCGCCCCGCGCCACCGGACGGCTCGTCATCGCGCCGTGGCCATATCTTCCCGGGAGCGTCATACCGTTGCGTATCGACGGCTTCGCTCCGCCGTTCGGCACGAGCGTCTTGGGGCCGGGACGGCTGGTCGGCGAGAACGTTTACGAGCTCCCGCTGGGCACGCGCCCGCAGTCGGCATTTCTCGTCGCCGGCAACGCAACGGGTCTCGCGGCGGCAAAGCTGCGGATCGCAGCGCCGCCCTCGCTGCGGCGTTCTTTGCTCGTGGTCGCGTCGTACGACGACGGGCTCGTCTTTCACGACGCCGCCACGCGCGCGATCCTCGGCGTGCTCGCGACCGGCGGCGCGCCGAGCGACGTCGCGCTCGACGCTTCGGGAACGATCGCGACCGCCGATACCGACGGCGCAACGCTCACGCGCGCGACACTTTCGCCCTGGAGCGTTTCGAAAGTCGGCGGCGTGGTGCTCGGCGACGAGCTCGCGATCGATCCGTCAACCCACGCGATCTTCGTCACCGACCGCGATACGGAAGGCGGCGGGGCGCTGACGCGCGTCACTCCCGACGGCACCGTGACCCGCGTGACAACGGGCGAAACGGCCGAAGGAATCGCGATCGACGCGCTGCGGCACGTGGTCTATGTGGCGAACTCCAACGACGGGACGATTGCCGAGGTGGACGCACGCTCGATGCGTTTGGTGCGACGCTTCTCCGCCGTGAGCCGCATCTTCTCGCTCGCCCTCTCTCCCGACGGCGCGCTGCTCTACGGCATTTCGAACGAGAGCGCGAGCTCGCCGTTCGGCCGCTCCGGCTCGGCCGTCGCGCTCGCACTGCGCGGTGGAACGCCGCGGATCGTGGCGCGCAGCGCCGACCTCGGATTTCCGCTGGGCATCGCGCTCGATCCCGCGCAAGACTCGCTCTACGTCACGGATGAAGGCGCGAACGTGATCGACGTGCTCGATGCGCGGACGCTGCGCTCCAAGCGCGCGCCGCTGCGCACGTGCGCGACGCCGTGGAAGCCGACCTTCGATGCCGCCGGCAACCGGCTCTACGTTCCGTGCGCGCAATCCGATGCGATCGACGTCTTCGACGCGCGTACGCTGCGCCGGATTGCCGGGGCGCCGTTTCCGACCGGAAGTTATCCGCTCTCGGTCGCCGTTTGGCATCCGAAACGCGCGCCGCGATGAAACGAGCGGCCGTCGCGTTCGTTCTCGGCGCGCTGGCCGCGCTCGCGGCGGCGCGCGCGGAAGAGCTTCCCGCGCGCATCGATCCGGCGGCGCCGTTCCCGCGCATCGTCGAGCAAGCGCCGACGGTCGAAAGCATCGCGCCCGGGGTCGAGTACGGCAACTACGAGCTCGAAACCGCCGCCGGACCGCTCGCCGTCCACGTCGTCGCCGTCAAGCCTCAAAGCGACGTCCGGCTCGATTCGGTCGTCGCCGGCGACTCGCTGATCTCAAAGGGCGAAACGGTTGGCTCGATGGCGCGGCGAACGCGCGCGGTCGCGGGAATCAACGCCGACTTCTTCGACATCGGCAACACGAACCGTCCGATCAACATGGTCGTCCGGGCCGGCGCGCTGCTGCAGGTTCCGTACAAACGCTACGTGCTGGCTATAACGCGCGACGGCGCCGCGCATATCGCGGAGTTCTCGTTCGCGGGCGAAGTGGTCGTCAACGACCGCACGATGCCGTTGGATACGATCGACGACCTGCCGCAGACCGGCGGCGGTCTCGCGCTGATCACGCCGCTCTTCGGGCGAGTTCCGCCGCGCGAGAACGTCACGATCGTCGCACTCGATCCGCTCGACGGCGTTCCGCCGTTCGCACGCTATCGCGTTGCAAGCATCGCGGATAATCTGAGCCCGCAGCCGCCGGGATATTATCTCGCCATCGGCCCGAGCCAGTACGGCGTGGTCGGCGTTCCCGATACCGGCTCGCTCGTCACGGCGAGCGGCGACCTCGAGCCGATCGGGCTTGCATCGCTTGCGGCGGCGGTGGGCGGCGGCGCGCTCGTTCTTCACGGCGGTCAATGGTACGACGATCCCGACGCGCCGTATCGCGAAGAGAACGAACGGCGGCTCCCGTGCTCGGGCGCCGCGATCGCTCCCGACGGCCGGCTCTTTCTCATTGAAGTGGACGGGCGACAGCCCGAGATCAGCGTCGGCGTCACGCGCCGCGAGCTCGCGGCGCTGATGCGCGCGCTCGGCGCGGACGAAGGCTTGCTCTTCGACGGCGGCGGATCGTCGACGCTGGTGGTGCGGCGGCTCGGCGACGCCGCCGCCGACGTCGTCAACTCGCCGTCGGACGGCCGCGAGCGTCCCGTCGCCGACGGTATCTTCGTCTACAGCACCGCACCGACGGGACCGCCGGTTCGTCTCGTCGCGCGCCCGGGAATCGTGCGGGCGATCGGCGGCGCCGAAGTGCCGCTCCGGATCGCAGCCGTTGATGCCGCCTATCACGTTGCGTCGAGCGACGTGCCCGTGCAGGCGAGCGTGGTGCCGGCGCAGCTCGGTGAGTTCCGCGACGGCTCGTTCGTCGCACAGCATCCGGGCAGCGGACGGCTCGAGCTTCACGCCGGCGCCCTGCGCGGCGCGATTCCGGTCGAGGTCGATGCGTCACCCGCGCGCAGCAAGATCGCGCCCACGCGGCCAAACGTGGATCCCAATGCGACGATCGGACTGCGTGCGTATGCGTACGACGCGCACGGTTACGCGCTCGCGCTTCCACCGTTGCTGCGATGGAGCGCGACCGCAGGATCGATCGACGGCTTCGGACGTTTTGCATCCGGTTCGCACGACGCCGACGTTTCCGTCCGCATCGGGCAAACGGTCGCGACCGCACGCGTGACCGTCGGCTCGCACAACGTGGCGTTGCCGTTTGCCGAGCGCGCGCGCTTCGTCACGGTGCGGCGCGGCGGCAGCGGCTCGCTCGATCGCGACGCCGGATGCGGATCGTGCCTTCGCCTCAACTTCTCGTTTGGAAACGGCGAACGTGCCGCCTATGCGTCCGCCGACCTGCCGCTTCCCGACGATACGATCGGGTTGACGTTCGATCTGCAGGACGACGGCAGCGCCGCACGCCTGCGCGTCGCCGTCCGCAACGATATCGACGAAGACATTCTGCTCGATGCGACCCAGCTCGGGCAGGCCGGATGGCGCACCGTCACGGTGCGCTTTCCAACCGGAACGGACGCCGCGCGGCTGATGTCGATCTACGTGCTGCCCCCCAAAGGAATCGAAATTTCGGAGGGAAGCATCGTGCTCCGCAACGTTCGCGCGATCGTCGCTGGGCGCTGACGCCGCTTAGCCGGCGATGAGCGCGACGAGCCCGCCGAGCACGAGCAGCACGCCGAGCGCCGTCGCGGGAAGGTTCGGCGCCGCGACGACTTCGGCCGCCGGATACGACGCGACGACGCCGCGCAATCGCAGGCCGCCGGCCCGCACTTCTTCGCCGGCCACGCTCAACGCAATCGCGTGCGGCAGCGGGCGCTCGCGATCGTCGTCCACGGCAAAGAGCACGGCCGGCGCACCGATGCCCGCACCGTGCGCGAACATTGCAGCCTGCGCCGGAGTGAACATCACCGCTTTGACGATGCGCCGTGCCGCCGGAACGTTGAAGGAGTCGTACGGAAGGTCGAGCCCGGCGATCGTTTGCCGATGCTGCATCATCAGCACCGGCGAGAGAAACGCCGTGCCGGACGGCTGCGTCACCGTCAGCCGATTGCCGCGGAGGTCGCGCGCTTCGACGTAGACGACGCTGCGCGGTTGCGTCCGCAGCACGAAGTTCCCGGCGTAGCGTCCTCGCTCGCCGATCGAGACCGCGGCATGGAGCGGGCGCTCGAGCGTCACCGCATCGGTTGCAGTCGAATCCGCGGCGAGCGGAAAGAGCAACGCACCGAGCGACTCGACCCGGATGCGCTGACCCGGCGCGCCGACGTAGGTTTGATTGTCGGGAGCGAGCAGACCGCTCGCAACGCCGGCGAATCCGGCGATCGCCGCGCCTGCCGCGACGACCGCCGCCGCGATCTTGCGGCGTGCCGACCGCGCACTGCGCGTCCATCGGCGTGCGGCCGCGAGCGTTACGATCGCGAGCGCCGCAAGCAACACGTTGTACCAGCCCGCATGGTAGACGGCTTGCCCCGGAAGCGCGAGCTGAACGCCCGCGAGCACGATCGCGGCCAGCGCCGCGACGATGAGAACGATCAATTTGCCGCTGCCGGGGGCGCGACCGCAGCCTGCATTTGCGCGAACGTCAGCGCGCCGTCGTAGCCGCGCACGACGATGCCGCGCCGATCGAGAATGACCGTCGTCGGCAGTCCAAGCGCGGCATACGTGCGTCCGTAGCGCTGCGCGCCGTCGATCCAGATCGGAAATCGAATTCCCAAAGAATCGGCGAATGCGCGCGCGCGCTGCGGCGACTCGCCCTCGTTGACGCCGACGACCGCGACGCCGCGAGCGGCGTATTGCGCCGCGAGGCGCTGGAGGTCGGGCATCTCGGCACGGCACGGCGGACACCACGACGCCCACAGATTCATCACGACGACTCGTCCGCGGTAGCTCTCGAGCGAGACCGCGGCGCCGCGATCATCGCGCAACGCAAAGACCGGCGGCGCGGTACCCGCAAGCCCTTCGGGACCGCTCGGGTGCGCTGAGGATGCGAAAAGCGGGACGAGCACGTAGAGCGCGATCCCCAGCGCGAGCGCGCCGGCCGCCCAAGCGACGATGCGGGACATTTGCCGATTCGCTTGCGTCGTCGGGCGCCGCTAACCCTACCTAGGTTCCGCTGCATCGCCGAACGAAACGCGGACGGCGTGCCTGCTTTGATTCTCGACGGTCGCAGTCTCGCAGCCGAGCTGCGCACCGAGCTGATCGCGCGGACCGACTCGCTGCGGGCGTCAGGAATAGACCCGACGCTCGTGGTGGTGTTCGTCGGTGCGAACGAATCGAGCGTCGCCTACGTTCGCAACCTCGAACGCACGGGCGAACGTGTCGGCATTCGCGTTGAGGTCGCTCGGCTCGCGGAGAACGCCTCGGCTGCCGACGTGCGCGCGCGACTCGAGGCGCTGCACGCCGACGCGGGCGTGCACGGCGTCATGCTGCAGCAGCCGCTTCCCGCGCATCTTGCGATTCGCGAGATCGCCGATGCGATGCCCGCGCACAAAGACGTCGATGGAACCCATCCGACCAATCAAGGACACTTAGCATTCGGCAGCGGCACCGAGTACGTTCCCGCCACGCCCGCGGCGGTGATGCTGCTGCTCGAACGTAGCCCGCATTGGCCGCTGGGCGGCCGCCGCGCGGTCATGATCGGCCGTTCGATCGTGGTCGGCGCACCGGTCGCGATGCTGATGCTGGTCCAAGATGCGTCGGTCACGATCCTGCACAAAGAGTCGGCCTCGCTGCAGCCGTACGTCGGCATGGCTGAGGTTGTCGTGGTCGCGGCGGGCGTGCCCGGATTGATCCGCGGCGACGATCTCATGCCCGGTGCGACCGTCATCGACGTGGGAACGACGCTCGTTGACGGCCTTCTGAAAGGCGATGTGGATTTCGAGAGCGCACGCGCCGTCGCGGGCGCCATCACACCGGTTCCCGGGGGTGTCGGTCCGGTGACCAACGTCGCGCTCTTGCGAAACGTGGTGAAGGCCGCGGAGCGCGCAGGGCGGTAGTCGCGCCGCGCCCAAAGCGGCCTTCGTGATTTCGGAGCAATCGCTGCAAGCGTTCGAGCCGCTGCATCCGCCGATGCATCCGCTTCTTGCCGAGCTCGAACGGCGCGCAAGCGACGACGGCGTCGCGGCCGTCCCGCGCGCGACCGGACGCTTTCTCGCGACGATCGTCACCGCGATGCAAGCGAATCGCATCTTGGAGGTCGGCACCGGATACGGGTACGCGACGCTCTGGATGGCGCTCGCACAGCCCAGCGTGGGGCGTATCTGGACGATCGAGCCCGAGATCGCCCGCACCGACGTCGCGCGCTCGTTCTTCGAGCGCGCCGCCGAGGACGATTTCATCGAAGTCTTCAACACGCCCGCGCTCGAGCTGCTCGAGAACTTTCCGCACCGCAATCTCGATATCGTCGTCGTTTCTGCCGAGCCGCGGGAGTACGACGCCTACCTTGAGCTGATGGTGCCGATGCTCAAGCTCTCGGGTCTCGCGATCTTCACCGGCGCGCACGCCGCACCGGAGTTCGTACGGCGGTTCTTAACGCACGAAGCGCTCGTCTCGACGCTGCTGCCGCTCGGAGTTTTGATCGGCGCGCGGCGGCAGTGAGCAAGGCGGAGGCGTTTCGTGCGGCCATGCGCCGGGTTCCGACCGGCGTCACCGTCGTCACCACGCTGAAGGAAGGCGAACCGCGCGGCATTACCGTCAACGCATTCGCGAGCGTCTCCCTCGATCCGCCGTCGCTCCTGATCTGCATCAACCGCGAGGCCCGCAGTTATCTTTTCATCTCGAGCTCGAAGATTTTTTGCGTCAACGTGCTCGCGGGCGATCAACGCCGGCTCGCCGAGCACTTCTCCGGCAAGGTTCGCGAGCGGCAGTTCGCGGAGATCGCGTACTCGGTCGATACGACCGGCGCGCCGGTTCTTATGGGTACGATCGCGCATTTCGACTGCGAACTGGCGCAGGAGTATCACGTCGGCTCGCACTCGATCATGCTCGGCCACGTGATCTCATGCAGCGCCCGCCCCGGCTCGCCGCTCGGATATTTCAACGGCGGCTTTCACGATTTCGGCATCCACGTCGACTAGCGCCGCATGATCGTTCAAACGTTTCCCGTCGGACCGCTCGCGTGCAACTGCACCATTCTAGCCGACGAGCAAACCGGCGACGCGATCGTCGTCGACGGCGGCGACGGCGTCGATGAGGTGCTGGCGACTTTGGACTCCAACGGCTGGCACGCACGGTATCTGCTGCACACCCACGCCCACATCGATCACATCGGCGATCTCGGACGCCTGCGCGACGCGACCGGCGGCGCAGGCCTGCTGCACCCCGCGGATCTGCCGCTCTATCGAACGCTCGCGCTGCAAGCGCGCTGGATTGGGCTCTCCAACGTGCCCGCGATCGTCGCCCTCGACGGAGAGCTGCACGACGGCGACGTCGTGGAAGCCGGATCCTTGCGCTGCGCGGTGCTGCACACGCCCGGGCACACGCCCGGCAGCGTCTGCTTCGAGATCGGCGGCGGGGAGCAGACGGCGCTGCTCACAGGGGATACTCTCTTCGCCGGCTCGATCGGCCGCTGGGACTTGGGCGGGACCTCGATGGAGGACATCGTGCACTCGATTCGCACCAAGCTTTTCGACTACGCGGATGCGACGCCGGTCGTGCCGGGTCACGGGCCGTTTACCACGATCGGCACCGAGCGCCGGAGCAATCCCTACCTCGCGGATGGCGCAGACGGCTGAACGAAAGCGTCGCTTCTTCGCCGGTATCGCGCTGAGCGACGTCTGCCGTTGCGCATGCGCGCGCGTCGCGGACGAGCTTCGCGCGACCGGCTTCGCCGCGCGATACGAAGCGCCCGAGAAACTGCACGTGACGCTCGCCTTTCTCGGCTTCGTCGAAGCGGCGCGTGCCGACGGGCTGGCCAAGATTCTGGCGGCGGCCGCCGACCGAGCGCAACCGTTCTCGCTCGTCATCGACAAGCTGGGAGCGTTTCCACACGAGCGAAACGCGCGCGTGGTTTACCTCGGCGCGCGCGAGCAGGGAACGCCGTTTCGCCGCCTCGCGGCGGACGTTCGGAGCGCATATGCGGCGGCCGGCTTCGAGTTCGCTCAAGATCCCGTGGCGCACGTCACGATCGCGCGAGCGAAAGATTCGCGCCGTTCGCTGCCGCCGGTCGGCGTTTCGCCTATCGCATTGGACGTTGCCGAAATCGCGCTCTTCGAATCGCTCCCCGACCCCGCGCGCAAGACCTCGCGCTACGAGGTCGTCGCCACCACAGCGCTCGGCACTACCGTGTGGGAACGTCGCTAGCGCAGGCTGATGAGAAGTTTGCCGTTGGGCGCGGGCGCTGCGGCCGGCGCTGGTTCGGCGGCCGGCGCGACGCCGCGGGGCATCGCCGCGTAATCCGGAATCGATCCGGCCGCGACTTTGGCGCGGTAATCGTCGATCGCAACGTGCAGCGCTTCTAAGACGCGCTCGGGATAATCTTTCTTCTTCTCCGGATATCCGTCGAGCTCGCGCTCGACGTCAGCGGTCGTGATGGCGGCGGCCTCGTCAATGGTCTTGTTCTTTGCGAGAACGACGACCAAACTGCAGGTTGCGGTTCCGAAACCGCAGCCGGTGGTGAAGTACGAGATATCCTCGATCACGGCGCCGGCCCCGACCCGCAAAAAGAAGTTGTACATATCGCCGCACGAGTCGCTGAAGTACTCGCCGCTCGCGGTCGCGTTCTCCATCGTGCGAAAACCGCCGCGCTCTTCGACCAGCCGCTGAAATTTTGAGAAATCCATCGCTTACCGTGCATTCTCCGCAGGATGAAGTTCGAACCGGCACTCTTTGCCGCCGTTCGCGAGTGATTCGGTCTGCGCGTGAGTTCCGCCGAGCGTCTCGTCGAACACGTGGTGGATCACCTGGCAAACCTCGGGGTGCTCTTTCGCGGCGCTCGAGTACGGACAGTTGTGCTCGTGCAGCGCGTATCCGCCGTCGATCAGGCTATATTCGGCGACGACGCCGCTCTTGCGCAGCATATCGGTGAGCTGCGCGACCTTTTGTTCGGGCTGCGTCGCGGTCACCGCAAGCCGGGCCCGTTCGACCGCGCGCCGCGAGAGGCCGTCAAAAACGCTCTCCACACCGGCGCTGCCGAACTGCGTACGCACCTCGCGCAGCACCGCGGTCAGCATCTTGTCGTAGGCCTGCGGGAAGAGCTTCTCGGCGTCGGCGGTCAGCGAGAACTCGTAGGTCGGCTTGGTTGGCCCGCGGCGGACCGGCGTTTCGGCCACTAGCCCATCGCGCTCGAGCACCATCAGTTGCTGACGGACGGCGTTGGGCGAGAGCCCGAACGAGCGAGCGAGATCGGTCGCTGAAGCCGAGCCACGACGGCGCAGCTCGCTCACGATCTTCCCGCGGGTACTTTGAAAGAAGCGATCGACGTGCATCTACCGCGCTATCCTAGCACGGGAACGCCGAGATAGTAAAGTTTTTCCTTGACTTTCTAAGAGAGCCTCGGCTACCATAAAACGCATGCCCGAGCAAGGTCTTCGAATCGCCAATCTCCGGTCCACGATCGCCGGCAACGAAATCCTAAAAGGAATCGACCTGACCGTCGAGCGGGGGCGCGTCCACGCGCTGATGGGGCCTAACGGCAGCGGGAAGTCGACGCTCGCCTTTTCGCTAACCGGCCATCCTCAGTACGAGGTCAGCGGAAGCGTCGAGCTCGACGGCGAGGACCTCCTTGCGTTGAGCCCGGATAAGCGTGCCCGCGCCGGTCTCTTTCTGTCGTTCCAATACCCGGCCGCGATCCCAGGCGTGAAGGTCGCGAACTTTCTTCACGCGGCGCGCCAGGCCGAACGGCCCGGCGA
>Ga0302326_10002968_pt1 | contig 40544 bp, 35 predicted proteins | sample Palsa_T0_3_FD_202264 | JGI IMG/M metagenome (GOLD analysis project Ga0302326, IMG submission 202264) | Peat permafrost microbial communities from Stordalen Mire near Abisko, Sweden - Palsa_T0_3 | ecosystem: Environmental > Terrestrial > Soil > Palsa > Peat permafrost | place: Sweden: Abisko... | reverse complement strand
CGGCCGTTCAACCGCTCCATCGCAGTGCATTGCTGGACCATGCTGCCCGAGAATGGGCCAATGGCGCATCGTCGCCCGCGACCGCCGCGGAGCACAGCGGTTACCGCGCGCAAGTCGCGGCCGGCTTGCACTTGAGCGGCCCGGAATCATCGACCGTACAGTCCTTGCGTCGCACAGGCTGCCCCACCGTCTCGGAGCGCGGCCTGAACGACGTCGGGGTCTATCAACGCGGCCTGGACACGTGGCTCTTGCTGGCCTCGGCCTATGTCGTACCGAGCAGCGCACAGGCTCCGATTTTGTCGGCGCGCATCCTGGAACTCGTCAACCAAGCTCGCGCTCAAGGTGCTCGCTGCGGTACGCGCGCCTTCGGCCCGGCGCCGCCGGTCAAGCTTTCCAGCGCCCTTGCGGGCGTCGCTTTTGGTCATGCGCTCGACATGGCGGAACACGGCTATTTCGAGCATGAGGATTTGGCCGGGCACACGCCCGCTGATCGGGTCCGTGCAGCCGGCTATCGCGAGAAATTGGTTGGGGAAAACATCGCGTACGGCCCGCAAACCGCTGATGAGGTCGTGCAAGGCTGGCTGGACAGTCCCGGCCACTGCGAAAACATCATGGACGCTCGGTTCGCGGAAATGGGCGTCGCTTTTGCTGCCGGCCAGTCCGCCAAACGAGGGTTGTACTGGGTGCAGGTGTTGGTCGCGCCTGCGGCGTGAGATTACCCGCTATTTCAAGTTCAGTTTGTCCATCCACCGCGCCAGCTCGCGCTCGTTCTCGTTGCCGCCGCCATAGGCGCTGCGCATCGCGGCGTGCGACTCGGGTCGATGCTGATTGAGCTTCAACTTGCAGTGCACTTCCGTGACTTCGAGTTCGAAGCCCACGATGCCTGCCAGCATGGTGCGCACGTAATGCTCATCCAATGAGCGCCACTGCCGCAAATAGTCCGGGTCGTAGTCTTCTATCAATTTCACCAGCATCCCATCCGCCGCCTCGTCTCCTTCAATGAGCGTCGCTTTCACCCGGCATTCCACCGCCAGATAATTCCACGTCGGTACCCGGTTCAGGTCAGGGTAGACCCTCGGAGACATATACGCATGCGGGCCCAGGAAACTGACGGTGGCAGTGCCGCGGTCGCGCAGATAACGCCAATGCGGATTCGCCCTGGCGACGTGTCCGAATAGCACGAGCTGCGGCGCCGGAACCTCCCGGCTCACTGTTTCCGGTGCCCCTGTTTCCGTGGTCACTGTTTCCGTGGTCACTGTTTCCGCGGTCACTGCCTCCGGGGGCACCGTCTCCGGAGTCCTCGTTTCAAGATGCAAAGGCAAATACGTGATGAACGGCCATCCCTCATCGTCATTGGCAATGAGGGTGGCGAAGGAATGCGACTTCATCAGTTCGATGGCGGCGGCGACTTCCTTGCTGTTGAATTGGGCAGGTATGTACATGTGGATACCGCTAACCGCCGGCGCCTGCCACCGCGCATGACGAGTCCAACAGCAACTCTCCGGTGGGCCCGGTTCCCGTCAGCAGCATGAATCCGGCACCGCTTTTGAACTGCATGCCGGCGACCACGACGGTGTAGTCGCCCATATGATGCCGCACCTCTGGACCGAGCTGTGCGACCAACTCGAATGGGCTGGAGCCGTCGAGGCTCACCGACTCGATACGCATCGCTTGATAGCTTGATCCGAGCACATTGATCGGCGCCCATGTTTCGCCGACATGTTCGGCCGCGGCACGCAGCGAATCCACGACGTCCTGCCGCAAGCAGTCGATGTGGATATGGAATTGATCCTGCGTTCGTGAATGTGCATTGTTCACCGCCAGCCCGATTGCGGTTCGCAGCACCGGATGGCCGACGAACTTGGTGATGACGTCGCGCGCCCGCCATGCCTCCGCGAAATAATTGGGCAGATCCGGATCGAGCAGCTCGTCGCTCTCGACGCCGCGCATCGTTTGCGTGGGTATCAACAAGTAATGCGCCGCGCCTTTGCGGTCCGGCAGGATGGCGTATCCGGACGCTTCGGTTCTTTCGTCCGCCAGGAAGACCCTTTCGCACGGTGCGGGATTTTGGTGCTGCGTCCAATTCACGACGCATTGATTCTGCACGATTTGGCGCAGCGCATCCCGCCCTGGATCCGAGGGATCATCGGACTTGCCGGACTTTGGTGATGATAGATGGGGCGCGCCGCTGGCGACCGAGAGCGCCGCCAGGGCGGCGAATGCCAAAACCAAATGCCAGGCTTTCGTGTTCACGGGGTCCCGTCTATGCTCGAGATGGATCTTGTTGGCGAATACGCATTTTATCAGGTCTTAGGAGCGGTCCAATTCCGCGTAGTGGCGGAAGATGCCGTCTTGATTGAAGGCTATCCGGCGCGGTGAGGCCAGGTAGGCCGCCACCCGCGGCCTTGCCCCAACCCGGGCTTGCAAGGAGTACAGCCGCCTATAGCGCCGCGGTGCGTGGAGCATGGCGCGTGGAAAGGCGTAGCTCAGGCCCGCCCAAACTTGAAACAGCGACAGATCCACATAGGTCAGCCTGGCCCCCACGGCGTAGCGGTCGCCGCGCGGGTTTCGCGCCAGAACTCTCTCGAAATAACTCAAGAATTTGGGGATTCGATTGCCGATGAAATCGGCGCTGCGGCGACGCGCTGGTGCCTTTTGCTGCTCATAGTACAGTCCGGCCGCGATCGGATGATGGGTGTCGTGCACCTCCACGACGAAGTCCGCCACCGTTAACTGCAGCGCCTGAACCCAGAAGCGGGCCGCCTCGTCCCGGGGTGCAAGTCCATGGCGGGCGCCGAGAAACTGCAGAATATTGGCGGTTTGCCCGATGACCAGCCTGCCAGCCTTCAAAAACGGCGGTGCGAACGGCGGCTTGTAGATTTTGCGATCCGCCATTTGGCCCATTAGCGCTTCGACACCTCGGCCCTTGCCCGATTCGCGCGCCACGTCCCGGTACGGCGCGGCCGCCTCCTCCAACGCGAGCCGCACGAATTCGCCGCGCCCCTGAATGGTGGGCCAGTAGTAAAGCTCGTATATCATCGGAACTCCCGCCTCTGTTTTGCTGACAAATCATTATGGTAAGAGTTGCAACGCGCCAAGCGAAGCTGCATGCAACAGCGTGCCAATCGGGACTACAATGAGGAAGACGTTGTCAGTTAAGGATCTCCCATGAGCGCGGCGCATCCGATAGGCGTCGATCCAACTCCCGAAAACAGCGAAGGCGCTGTTCGGCGGCAACTCGACGCTTTGGCGAAGGGCGAATGCGATCATGTCACGTTCCTCAACAACATGAAGGAACGGTTTCGCTTCGAGCCCGACGACAATTGGGAGGTCCTGTCGTTGTTGGATCAGTATTATCGGCGCGGCAAGCTCAGCCTCGAAGTCTTCCGCGCGCTCAAGAGCGGGTTCGCGGAATATATACTGGGCCCGCAGACCAGCGCGCCGACCCATGCCGGCACGCCGAGCCGTGAAGTTGCCACACCCACGTTGCGCACGGTAGCCGCTCCTGCCGCTTCCGCTCCTGCCGCTTCCGCTCCTGCCGCTTCTGCTGCTGCCGCTTCCGCGCCCGCCAAGGCGCCTGCTTGGTCCGCGCCCTTCGACACGGTCCCGATTTCTGAAGACGCCGCGGCCAGCGTGACCGCGGCCGCAACGACTGCGCCTACGCGCGAGGCTCACGTCGGCGATGTCTTGCGCAACCGATACCGGATCGAAGCCATCTTGGCGAAGGGCGCTTCGGGCAGCGTGTTCGAGGCCAGCGATCCGTATCGGCTGAATCAACCGCCGGCGGGCAAACGGCTGGCCCTCAAGGTACTGCGCACGCCCGATCCGCGCGGCTCGTTCATGAGCCAGCTGCGCCAGGAATTTTATTCCCTGCAGCTCTTGTCGCACCCAAACATCGTGCGCGCCTTCGACTTCGATCGCGATGGCACGCTGGCATTTTTCACCATGGAACTGCTGCATGGCGTGCATTTGCGGCGTGTGCTGCTGACGCGCGGCCGCGTGGCGCTGCAACGTGCGCATGCATTCGCCATCATCCGCGACGTTGGTGCCGCAATTGCGTACGCTCATTCGCGCGGCGTGGTCCACGGCGATATCAATCCGCAAAACGTGTTCATCACTGCAGGTGGCGAAGTGCGCGTGCTGGGTTTCGGCGCCGCGCATAAATTGTCCGCCGGCGCACCCGAGCCCGAGCAATCAAGTGCGTTTTCCGACACGCACAAATTCGCCAGCTGCGAGGTATTGCAGGGCTATCGCCCCGATACCTCGGATGATGTTTACTCGCTGAGCTGCCTCGCTTACCTGCTGCTGAAAGGTAAGCATCCTTTTTCCGAGCACACAGCTGTCGAGGCACGCGGCGAGCGGCTGCGTCCAAGGCGACCGGCGCGGCTGACGTACCGGCAATGGCTGACGTTGCGCGCCGGGCTGCAGACCGATAGAAAGAAGCGTCCAACGGATGTTCAGGCATGGCTGGATGACATGAATCTCGGCGGCGCAGCGAAGCGATTGCCGGCAGCCAATGATCTTATCGAGGCGCCTGCCGACAAACCGCAGCGACTGCGGCTGGCCGCCGGCATCGTAGTGATCGGGGCGTTCGTCGCGGGCGCCTATTGGCTGGCCACCAATGTAGAGATCCCGCGAACACCAACGGCAGAACCTGCCGACCAAGAGCCCGCGGTAACACCGCCCGCCGCGCCGCCGGTGGCTGTGTCGCCTCCGATCCGGCAGTCGCCCCCTCCGGCACCGACAGCGTCTCGGGCGAACATCAAGCCTGCGGCCGCGCAGCCCGTGCCCGCCGCGCCGGTGAGTGCGCGCGCCGCCGCCCCGGCTGCGCCAAGAACCGACGCCTCGCCCGCATCGGCCTCCGCGGCTGCTCATCCTGCGCCGATCGCGACGCGCGTCGAGATGACGACCGAGACGCTCGACGCCTTGCCGACGGACAAGGCGGTACACGTGACCGTTCGACGCAGGGGCAGCCTGCGCGGCGAAACGAGTTTCACGTGGTGGACAGAATCCGGCACTGCGAAACCGGGCACCGACTTCTCAGCGGTACTGCCGCATGTCGAGCACATGCAGGACGGCGAAGCCAGCGTGGTTCTCACGGTTCCGCTGATTGCGACCGTGCGTGCCACGCCCAAGGGATTTTACGTCGGCATCGAGGAAGTGGACGGCGGAGCACAGATCGGAGCGCGCGCCCTGACCCAGATAACCCTGCCCCCGACCAACTGATCCGTCGCCTTGGCGCCTGGCAGCCTAAGGGGGCAGCTTCTCGCCCCGCGTCTCCAGGCACATCGGCAGCAGCAGCAATCCAGCAATGAAAGCGCTGGCCGTGACGGCAACCGGCACGCCAACGCTGCCGTAAGCATGCACCCCCGCGCCGATGAGAAAATTGACGCCGGCGCCGATGAACCGGCCGACCGAGGTAACGAATGCAAAGGCGCTTGCGCGAATGGCGGTCGGGTACTGTTCCGGCAGCCACAGGTTGTACATGGCGAAATTGCCGCCAAAGAAGCCCAGCAGAAATAAGCTGGCGATGAATATGTTCAGTCCCGCCGGTACGTAGAAAGCCCAGCCGAAACTCAGCACGATGCAGACCGCCATCCCGATGAAGTACAACGCATGGGTGCTGCGTCTTCCCCAAGCGTCCGCCAACAATGGCACGGCCAGGCAACCGAGAATCGTCCCTATCGACAAAAGTCCCGTGCCGAAGGAGGCGAGCCGGGTCGCTTCCTTGGCGCTGTGCCCGGCGTTCTTCGCCAAGGTGACGATGGCCGAGGGCTCGTATACCACGGCGGCCCAGAGTCCGATGATCGAGACGGTAACCAGGCCGGCATTCAGGACCGTACGGCGCAGATAGGGCGCCGCGAATATCTGCCGCAGAGGGCGTCGCGCCGCATGCGAACGCGCCGCGTGAACCCAACGCTCGGATTCCTTGATCTTCCATAGCATGTACAGGGACACCAATACCGGCGCCCCGCCGCACAGGAACATGGCGCGCCAACCAAAGCTCGCGCCCACCGTGTAATTGAGCGCCGCGGCTAGAAAGAATCCCGCGTAGTAGCCGGTGCCCAGATAGCCTGCACCCATTCTTCGCCGCGACTCCGGCCAGACCTCTGCCACGTAGGTTCCCGCCACGGCCCACTCCCCGCCGATGCCGACGCCGGCGAGAAAACGGAAGGAACCGAGCTCCCAGACGTTTTGCGAGAACGCGGCGGCTGCGGTGAAGACAGCGTAGCAAGCCACGGCGGAAGCCAGCGTTCGCGATCTACCCCAGCGGTCGGCAATGGGTCCCCAGATCAGCGAACTCCCCCAACCCGCCAGAAATACCGCGAACAGCACCGACCCGGCGAACACCACCTGGCTGGCGCTGCCGCTCATGCCGGACTTCGGCAGCAATTCGCTGAGCGCCGGCGCGAGCACCAACGCGAATATGAAGGAGTCCATTCCATCCAAGGTCCAACCAGCCCAAGCAGCCCAAAAGCCGCGTATCTGCGCGGGCGTGAGCTTTACGCGCCCGGCGGCAAGCGCCTGGTTCATGAATTCAATCCGGGTTCAGCCGGTCTCGTACAGCGCCGCGTATCTCTTTCGTAGTTCATTTTTCTGTACCTTCCCCATGGTATTTCTCGGCAGTTCTTCGATCAGCAGCACGCGTTTCGGCAATTTATAGCGAGCCAGCCGCGATTGCACGGCGCTCAGGATTTCGCTCTCTGACAAGTTTGCGCCGCTCCGCGGCACGACGGCCGCGGTTACCCCTTCACCAAAATCAGGATGCGGCACGCCGAAGACGGCGCTCTCCAAGACTCCGTCCAACGCGTCCAACTCCGCCTCCACTTCCTTGGGGTAGACATTGTAGCCGCCGCTGATCACCAGATCCTTGGCACGACCAACGATGTGCACGTAGCCGTTCGCATCGACGCGGCCGAGATCCCCGGTTTTGAACCAGCCATCGGGGGTAAATTCGCTGCGTGTCTTTGCCTCATCCATCCAGTACCCGGCGAACACGTTCGGCCCCTTGACCTCGAGCGCGCCGATGTCGCCTGCGCCCATGGCCGCGACCCGGACCGATGTGCCTGTCAGTGGCAGCCCGACGGATCCGGCCAAGCGCTCGCCCGCATAGGGGTTCGATGTATTGATCAACGTCTCGCTCATGCCATACCGCTCGAGAATCACATGGCCGGTGCGCCGGCGGAATTTCTCGTGCGTCTCCGCCAGCAACGGCGCGGATCCGGACACGAACAGGCGCATCCCTGCAGTCGTCTCGCGGTCCAGCGCCGTTTGCTGCAGCAGCCGCGTGTAATGCGTGGGCACGCCCATGAAAACGGTGGCGTCCCGCATGCGCTCGAGTGTCGATGCCGCATCGAACTTCGGCATCAACAACAGGCTCGACCCGGACGCCAGCACCGTGTTGATCGCGACGAACAGCCCGTGAATGTGGAAAAGCGGCAGCACGTGTTGGACGACATCGCTGCGTGAGAAGCGCCAGGTGTCGGCCAGCACGGCTGCGTTGGATGCCAGGTTGGCGCGCGTCAACATCGCGCCCTTGGAGCGCCCGGTCGTGCCCGAGGTGTAGATGATGGACGCCAGCGCATCCGCAGCGAATCGCGCGATCGGCTGCGCCGCCGACGGCGCGCTGCGCGCCCGTTCCCGCATCGAACCATCGCCGTGCGCGTCCAAGGTTTCCACATGCGCGATTCCCAAAGCTCGAGCCAAAGGCTCGATCGCCCGGCCCTGAGGATCGAGCACCACGAGCCGCGGCTTCGAGTCGCGCAGGAAATACTCGACCTCATTCGGAGTATTCGCCGTGTTGATCGGCACGAATACCACGCCCCTCGTCAAGCACGCGACATACAGCAGCACTGCTTCGACCGATTTTTCCACCTGCACCGCGATACGGTCACCGGGAGCGACGCCCAGCTGCTCGAGCGCCGCGGCAAATCGAGCAGACTGCTCGAAGAGCGTCCCATAGCTGCACTCCCGGCCCTCGGGCGTCCTGAGAAACAGATCAGTTGGGCGGGAACGGGCCGCCGCCTCGACACACAGCGCAAGATCCAACGGCGCGGACATCAGCTTTCGGGCCTCATCCCGCGGATCATGCCACACGGTCCGCGGCCTCGTCAGGCCGCGCGTGCGCTCGCGCTCTCCAGCAGCTCTTCGCCCAGACCCGCGTCGTGGGCTATTTCGAGGGCTTCCGCGGCGTTGATGAGGTGTTGTGATTCGAGCAGGGCGAGGGTCGCCACCAATTCGCCCACGCACAGAGCGTGCGCCAGTGGCTCACGCGACGATCTCTCGATCGCGGCTACCAACCGCGGCGAAGTCTCCCATTGGTGCGCGATGCGCAGCGCCACCTGCGAACCCAACGTGCTCGTAAGCTCGACGCACAGCGCCGGATTGGGACGCAGTTCGGGGCTCTGCGAATGCACATCGAGGATCGCGCCGTAGACCGCCAAAGGACCGAGCGCGCTCAGCAATACCGACAACTGCGCCTCGAAGCGATCCTCCGGGTGATTGCGCAGCGCGAATCCCTCCGCGGCGCGGGTGGCACGCTCGGTGCGATCCCACAGCATGCGTGGGAATCTCGGAAAATTGCTGCGCGATGCACGGAACACCGGCTGCATCATGGCAACCGCCAGCAGGCCGCGCAGCGCATCCACACCCATCACCACGATGGCGCGCTGGATGGTTTCGATGGGCTGCGATGTGGTGCGGAAACGGCTGGAGTTCGCCAATTGAAGCACGTCGGCCGCCAGCACGGGATCATGGGCGACGATGCGCGACAGACGCTCGGTCGCAGCCTTGGGATCCTCCATGGCGCGCATCAGCTGCGGCATCAGCGTCGGGCGGCGCGGCAGAAATTTGCCATTGACGTGAGCGTCTCCCAGCGCGGCGGCCACCTGATCGCGCACACCCAGGTCGGCGGCCGGCAGTGTTTCGGGTTGTGTCGGCGCCGTGAACGCCAGTCGCCACAAGCGCTCGGTCAGCGCCGCATTTGCCGCAGCGATCTTGTCGATAACGAGGCAACCGGGCAATGCCGCCGCGCTGAAGTGCTCGACGACGCGCGATGCATCGTGGCTGGTTGCCGATGGCTCATCCCAATGATCCCGCCGCTGATGCCGCCCCAACCCTCGAAGGCTGGCCCAAAACCTGGCGATTGTGATTGGCAACATGAGGCAGAGCCGTGGACCTATGCGAGCGACTCGCGTTCGGTCAATTATCGGCCGGGGCTGAAATTACTTTAGTTTCTACCTTCGCCGTTACGACCTGGGGCCGACGTAGAAGAAGTAGTCGGCGGAATAGGCGACGCGAAGCTGAGCGTCGGCACTCGAGGCGCTGCAGGCCGGCGGGGCATTGCCGCCCACCGTGTGCACGCGTTGAATGGACGCAACGGCGCCGAATTGACCCCGGCCGGACGTCGATTTGGCGGTCAACAACAACCAGGGAATCGAGTGCCCATCAGGACTGTTGGTCCGCGCAGCCACTTGGCCCACGACCTGGCTGCCGTCCATCCCCTCCCAGGTGGGGCCCGCGTAGTGCCTGGCGATTTTCCTACCGTTACTGTCGAACAGGCTCGCTTCAGGTGCAAGCAGCACCCACTCGAACCGGGTTGCGTCCTCCTTGGACGGCTTGCATTGATAGATTTGCACGCCCTTGGCATGCGCCTGCTGCGTCAGAAGCTGGTTGGCCGGAGCGCGCAGCGCCTCTGGAATATCGTTGGTCACGAATACGCCGGAGCCGGCGCAGCCTGCCGCCGCCATGGCCGCTACCGCGGCCCCGAAAAGTCTCCAGTGACTCCGTTCTTGCACCGCCACCCCCAAAACATGGGACCGGCAGAATTATGTCACACCTGAAATACCGCGGTGATTGCGCTATTGTGGCGCACCATGAAGAAGACCAAGCGACGCATATTGGCGATCGACGTCGGGGGCAGCCACGTCAAGACGCGATTGTCGGGACGCCGTGAGATGCGCCAGTTCGAGTCGGGTCCCAAGCTCACGCCGCGCCAGTTCGTGACCCGGGTCCATGAACTGAACGGCGACTTGAGTTTCGACGCAGTCTCGATCGGCTATCCCGGCGTGGTCGTCCACGGCAAGATCATGGCCGAGCCCTACAACCTCGGCCGCGGCTGGGTGGGCTTCGACTTCCGCAAGGCATTCGGGCGTCCCACGCACATCATGAACGACGCCGCGATGCAGGCGCTCGGCAGCTACGAAGGCGGTCGAATGCTGTTCTTGGGATTGGGGACCGGTTTGGGTTCGGCCATGATCGTCGACGGCGTGCTTGCACCGATGGAGCTCGCGCATCTGCCCTACAAGCGAGGGCGCACTTACGAGGATTACCTGGGCGATCGCGGCAGACGCCGGCTGGGTCCCCGAAAATGGCGACGGGTGGTCACCGAAGTCGTCGACCGATTGCGCATCGCGCTCGAGGCCGACTATGTCGTTCTCGGCGGCGGCAATGCAAGGAAGTTGAGGAAACTGCCCAAGACCGCGCGCCTCGGCAACAATGATTTTGCATTCCTTGGCGGATTTCGCGTCTGGCGTTCCGCGGCTCTGCGCGCCTGAGTCGTTGCTGGCACAATGGCCTCGGGATGGGAATCAACACTGCGAATGCTGTGCGCCTGGCGCTCAATTTGCTCGCCGGCGCCGTCATCGGTCTCGCCGCAGCTTGGGGGATCCTTGCGCTCTGGTATCAAGCACCCGGCGGCCACGCCGGCAAGATCGTCATCGTGCTGCTGTGGGTGCTTTTCAGCGTCGCAGTGCTGGCCTGCATCTGGCAGGGACGCAGCGCTCTGGGATTGACCGCGTTCGCCTTGGCATTCGCCGTTTTGCTGGTGTGGTGGCACCGGATTCCGCCGAGCAATGATCGCCTCTGGGCCGACGATGTGGCCCGCATGGCCACGGGCACCATCGATGGGAGCCTGGTAACTTTGCACAACGTAAGAAATTTCGACTGGCGCAGCGATGAGGACTACACGGAGCGCTGGGAAGCGCGCACCTACGATCTGGATCGGATCGCATCCGTGGACATGATCATGTCGTATTGGAGAGGGCCGGCGATCGCGCACATGCTCGTGTCCTTCGGCTTCGACGACGGCAGCCATGTGGTTTTTTCGGTTGAGATTCGCCGCGAGAAGGCCGAGGCGTTTTCCGAGATCGGCGGCTTCTTCAAGCAATTCGAGCTGAGCATCATCGCCGCCGACGAAAACGACATCATCCGCGTGCGCACCAATGTGCGCGGCGAGGATGACTACCTGTATCGATTGAACATGCCGAGGGCTGACATGCGTTCCTTGTTCATGGGATACGTGGGCCAAGCCAATGCGTTGAGCGAGGTCCCGCGCTTCTACAACACCATTACCGTCAATTGCACGACGCTGGTCTATCACATGATGAAGCGCATCGTCGGCTATCTGCCCTTCGATTATCGGGTAGTGTTCACCGGCTATCTTCCCGGATACGTATATCGGGTGGGCGGCCTGGACCAGCGGTATCCGTTGCGGCAGCTGCGCGAGCTCGGGCGCATCACTGATCGCGCCAAGCTCTCGAATCACGCGGACTTTTCCGCCGAGATACGCCGCGGCATCCCGCCACTGCCCAGGGCCGATTAATGCAGCGGCTTGAACCCGTAGTGCGCGAAAGCAGCATCGCCCGCGGGACCGCGTAGGTAGGCCACGAATTTGGCCGCGTCAGGCTTCGCGGAATTGGTCAGCGCCACAGGATAAATTATCGGCGAATGGCTGTCCGCCGGAAATGTGTCCACCATGCGCACGTTCTTGTCCACCAACGCATCGGTCTCATAGACGATGCCGAGCGGCGCCTCGCCCCGGTCCACGAACGCCAGGGCCGAACGCACGCTGTCGGCGCGAACGATGCGCTCCGCCACCGCATCCCATACTCCCAGGTGAGTCAGCGCTTGTTTGGCATAGCGGCCGACCGGCACCGAATCCGGGTCGCCGGTCGCCAGTCGCCCTTTTCCCAAGGCGGCTGCCAGGGGGAAATTCATGGCTATCTTTAAATTGACCTTGGCGTCCAGCGGGGCGATCAGCACCAAATTGTTTCCCAGCACATCATGACGCGTCGTGCGCTGAATGAGATTGCGCTCCTGCAGATAATCCATCCATTCGATATCGGCGGAGAAGAATACGTCCGCGGGCGCGCCGTTTTCGATCTGCTTGGCCAGCGCCGAGCTGGCGGCGAACGAGAATCTCACCGGTATCGAGGTCTGCGCGGTGAACCCGTCGCCCAAATCCTGAAGCACATTGGTCAGCGACGCCGCGGCGAACACCGTAAGCGGGGCGTTGGCGTCCGCCGCCCACGCGCAGCACGACAACAGGCCCAGCAGCAGCGCATGTTCAGCCGCGCGTAATATGCGCGCAATCAGCCCCTTCTTTTTTGTCGATGTCATATATCCGGCCTTTGCGCATGCCGCCGGCCTTGGCGTGTCCCCGGGCTAGTTGCGGGCCAACACAGGTTGACCTCGGTACAGCTCTGGAAAAGTCTTCTTGAAGTTCTCGATCTTGGGCAGATCGTTGAACGCAATATATGGCTGCGTCGGATTGTTGATCAAATAATCCTGATGATAATCCTCGGCCGGGTAGAAGCCGCGCAGCGCGTCCACGCGCGTCACTATGGGCCGCGGGAACGCGTGTGCCTGCTCCAGCTGGCTTATGTACGCCTGCGCAATGTGCTTCTGCGTCTCGTCCTCGTAGAAGACCGAGGATCGATATTGCGTGCCGACGTCGGGCCCTTGGGCGTTCAGCTGCGTCGGGTCGTGCACGACCGAAAATGCGATCTGCAGGATCTGACCATAGGAGATGGCCGCGGGGTCGAAAGTGATTTTCACCGATTCCGCGTGTCCGGTATTTCCCGAACTGACCCGATCATATGTCGCAGTCGACCTCTCCCCGCCGGCATAGCCGGCGATCACTCTCTGCACGCCGCGCACGTGCTGGAAAACGCCCTGCACGCCCCAAAAGCAGCCGGCGGAGAGTACGGCGGTCTGCGCGGGTCCGGCGGCTTTCGGATTGTCGATGACCGGAGGGACAAGCACCACGGGCTGCTCCGCCGCCAACATGGGTGAACGCCACAGCACGGCGCCCATGGCCACGGCAGCGAGCAGCACCGCAAGCCCCAAGGTCGATGGTCCACGTTTCCTGCTTGTCATTGGCAACTCCTCACGTTAGGCGCGTGCGACGAAGTGCAGCGCGACCGAATTCATGCAATACCGCAAGCCGGTGGGTTGCGGTCCATCATCGAATACATGCCCCAAATGCGCATCGCAGCGGCGGCACGAAATCGCATCGCGCTGCATGCCCAAACTGCTATCCGACGTCTTGACGACGTTCGCCGCGGATATCGGCTTCCAGAAGCTTGGCCAGCCCGTACCGGATTCGAATTTCGTCTTCGAATCATACAGCGCCGTGTCGCAGCAGATGCAGCGGTACAAGCCGTCCGCATGGTTGCTGGCGTACTCGCCGGTAAAGGGTACTTCGGTGCCCTGTTGCCGCGTCACGCGAAATGCCAGCGGAGACAACTGCGCCTTCCAGTCCGCCTCGCTCTTGACGATCTTCGCAACTCGTTCCATGCCGGCGCTCTTGCCGTCCGCCGAAAACTTCTCGATGGTGACATCCGTATTCTGCATCGCAGGTCCGGACAGGACCGCCGCCCACCCGCCGCGCGATTGCAGCGCCGCCAGGGCGGAGACGCCCGTTATGAATAAACGACGATTCATGACTTCGCTCATACAGACCTCACCCGAAAGTAAATGAATAAGCCTCTGCGCCGGCATCCAGGAACTCGATCGAAAATACGTGATCTGCGATATCACCGCGTTGTCGGATGAGCTGATACAGGCGCTCGACGTCGATCGTACCGGCGCCGCTCGCATCGGTGTCCACACCGTGGCTGGCGCCCGGCACGGCCCCGTCCAACAGCACCCGAAAACGCACCGGCTTGCCGCCCTTGCCGGGTCCCATCACCAAATGCAAGTCCCGCGCAAAGAACCGAAATGTGATCGCACCGTGCGGGGCGGCAGGCACCGCCTTCTCATCCGAGACGACCCACGATCCGCTCAAAGACCACTGATTCAATGCAAGTTCAGCGGGTCTGGTGTAGCCATGTTCCCGATCCTGGACCAAGCCGCCCGGCGAGGCGAAGTTGGCCGCGCGGCGATACCCCACATAGGTCTCCGGCGACTGATCATGCGCCTCGTCCGGCGGCGCCTGAGCGCCTGCCGCCTTCACCGATCCCATGCCGGCAGGCGGAAGATCGGTCTGTCCGGCGTCCGTCAACAGCCTGCGGATGGTTTGTTCGGATCCGTCGTAATCACCTTCGCCGAAATGATGGCTGCGGATGCGGCCCGTCGCATCGACGAAATAGTGCGCCGGCCAATATTGATTGTTGAACGCTTGCCAAATTGCGTAGTCGTTGTCGAGCGCCACCGGATAGGCGATCCCGAGATCCTTTACCGCGCGGCGCACATTGCCAGGGTCCTTTTCGAACGCGAATTCGGGGGCGTGAACACCGATGACCACCAATCCGTGGTCCTTGTATTTCGCATACCACGACTTCACGAAAGGCAACGCGCGCAGGCAATTGATGCAGGAATACGTCCAGAAATCGACGACCACCACCTTGCCGCGCAAACCCTCGACGTTGAGGGGCGGTGAATTCAGCCAGAGCGTGGCGCCGGCGAAGGATGGTACATCCCCTTCCACGGGAAGATCGCCTGCCCCATGCACGGCGGTCATTGCCATGGCATTGCCGTTGGCGCCATTCATCGCCATCGACGTACTGGGGGCCATCGACATACTCGGCGCCATCGACGTACTGGGGGCCATCGACATACTCGGCGCCATCGACATGCGCGGTGCATTGGCGGAGCCGGGATTGATCCTGCCGATGAGCGACTCCTCCCATCGGTTGGTGCCCTCGAGCGACAGCCGCGTCAAGACGCTGGAATCCCAACCGAGCACAATGGCGATCACGCCCAACAGCACCGCGGCCCCGAGGCCCCGCCTGACCCATTCGCCGACGCCGAGGTTTCGTTTCAAGAAAGCGAACAGTCGCCCGCCGGCGAGCAGCGCCAGGCCCAACGAGCTCGCGGCCCCGGCGGCATAGGCGAACAGTAATAGGGTGGTATGGGCATTCGGCCCCGAGATGGCGGCGCCCGTCAAAATCAACCCTAGAATCGGACCGGCGCAAGGTGCCCAAAGCAGACCGGTGGCGACGCCGAGCAGGCCTGACTGCGCCAATCCGGACCCCGCCGTTCCCGGCTGCGACAGGCGGTTGCCGAGCGCCACGAAGGGCCGTGCCAACCAATCCGCCAGGCGCGTCGACAGCAGCGTCGCCGCAAACGCGGTCAGCAGCAGCAGCGCGAATATGCGTCCATATTGGTTCACGCGCACCGCCCAGGCGCCGCCCACGGCGGCGAGGGTTGCGATGCCGGCGAACGCGGCAGCCATGCCGCAGAGCATCGGCAGCCCGTTCGTCAGGAATTTCTGTTCAGCGCGCGCAAAGACGAATGGCAAAACCGGCAGGATGCACGGACTCAATATGGTCAGCACACCGCCCAGGTACACCAGAAGCAAAATAGGCATGATGCGATGTTACTCTCCTTGGCAGAGAGACCGGCGCTCGAGCCGTTTCATTACTCGGGACTCAAGGCCTGGGCACCTGCCGCATGAACCCGCGCGGCCGCGCCGCGTGTCGCCAGCCATGACCCGAGCAGAATGGTGGCGAAGGCGACGGCGCCGCCGAAGCCCAACCGCTCGTGCAGCACCGCGACGCCGAGCAGCGTGGCGACGATCGGGTTGATGTACGTGATCACTGCCGCCCGGGACGCTCCGGCATGGCGCACCAGATAGAACATCAGCAGCATGGCGAGCGCGGTACAGATGAATCCAAGCACCGCGATTGACGTCAGCGCAACCGCCGAGGGCATATGAGCCGGCAGGGCGAAAGCCGCGGGAATCACCAACACCACGCTTGCCACGCCTAAGCTGGCTGCCAGTGGTCCGATGGAATCCAGCTCGCTCAGGTGACGCTGAATGATCAAAGGTCCGATGGCGTAGCCCAGCGTGGCGAGCAGCATGCAGCCGACCCCGGCCCAACCCAGCGGGTAGGCAATCGGCCCGGCGCCGAGCAGCGCGGCGACCCCGACGAATCCCAGTGCCAGTCCCGCCATGCGCCAGGCCCCCAGCGCTTCGCTCACGCCGAAAAATCGCTGAATGAGCGCGATCGACAAGGGAACCATCGCAATCAGGATTCCGGTGACCGAGGAACTTATCCAACGTTCGCCGAGCGAAATGGCGGTGAAGGGGACCGCGAACTCGGCCAGCGAGAAGGCCACGATGGCGAACTTATGCCTCCTCAAGGATTGCAGCGAGCCGCGGCGCCATGCGATTGGCAGCAGGATCGCCGCGGCCAGGCCTACGCGGCAAAAGGCGAGCGCGAAGGGCGATACTTCCTGAACTGCAAGCTTGATGAAAAAGTAAGGCAGGCCCCAGATGACACCGAGCGCCGCAAAAACCACCCAAACACGCCAACCCACGCCCCTCTCCCCACAGCGATAAGGGCCGCAATGCTAGCAGCTCGCCGCACAAACCGGCGGGGAATCAGGCGTTCAATCCTGGTGCGGCCGCCATCGCGGCGGCATGCGCGGCCAATGCCGAACCCTGCGCCATGAGGGACTCCCCTGAGATCTGCGGCTTCTTTGCGCGCGCCTTGATGAGGCGCGAATAAAGCTTCAGGTAGTTCTGTGCCATGTGCTGTGCGGTGAAACGGGTGTCGAACTCGGCGCGGATACGATTGCGGTCCATGCCGCGGATGTTGCGCAGGGCATCGCACGCCTCAGCCTCGCTGCGTACGATGAAGCCGGTGACTCCATCCTCCAGCACCTCCGGCACCGAGCCATTGTTGAAGGCGATGACCGGCGTGCCGCAGGCCATGGCCTCGATCATCACCAAGCCGAACGGTTCGCGCCATGCTATCGGAAACAGCAGCGCCGCGGCGTTGCCCAGGAATTCGCTCTTCTGGTCCTCGCCGATCTCACCGATGAACTCCACGTTCGCTCCGGACAACAGCGGCTCTATCGTGGTCTTGAAATACTCCTCATCCACCCGGTCCACCTTGGCCGCGATCTTCAGCGGCATACCTGCGCGCGCGGCGATGCGAATCGCGGCATCCGGCGCCTTCTCCGGCGAGATGCGCCCCAGAAAGGCCAGGTATTCGCCGCCCGGACCCTTCCGCAGGAGATTCTGCGGCAGACCGTGATGAATCGTGGCGACGTAGTTCGCCTGCGGCAATGGCTGTCGCTGCGAATCGGAAATGGAAACGACGGGCATGTCGTCGTACAGATCGTACAGCGGGCCGAGCTCCGGTAGATCCAGTCGGCCGTGCAAAGTCGTCACTGCGGGCGAGCCGAGCAGCCTCAGAGTGGGGTAAGCGAAGTAATCCAAATGCGAATGGATGACGTCGAACTCGTGGGCGCGGCGCGCCACGCTCTCCAATTGCATGAACACCGGCGCAAAGTAGTCGTGCACGCTGGGGTCGAGGCGCAGTGCTCGTGGCCAGATTGGCGCCAATTGCGCTTTCGTGCCGCTGTCGCCAGAAGCAAACAGTGTCACCTCGTGTCCGAGTTCGACCAGCGCGTCTGTCAGATAAGCAACTACACGCTCGGTCCCGCCATAGAATTTCGGCGGCACGGCCTCGATGAGCGGTGCAATTTGCGCGATCTTCATGCGTAATCTCCCTGTGGGTTTCGCGAAACGAGAAATACTTTGACGAAGCTAATCGGTTTCAGTTCCACTATGTAAGACGCATATGGAAGGTAATCTCATCGGACTACTCTTACGCTGTCGAACAACCAACCACGCCTCGGGAGATTAAAGTGAGTTCATCCTTAGCCACCGAGACTCGGGCGGGCGACGACGAGGCGCCGGCATCGCAATATCGCATCGCGGCCAGTGCAACGCTGCAGGAGCGGCGCACGCGCACGCTCAAGCACGGCGATACTTTCGCCGTTTTCGATCATCGCGGCGATATCGGCAGCGAGCCCGGAAGCTCGGAGGGGCTGTATCAGCGCGACACGCGCATTTTGTCGCAATTCACCGTCCTCCTCGAGGAGGCCCGGCCGCTGCTGCTCAGTTCGACGATTCAAGACGACAACGCCACGTTCAGCGCCGACATGAGCAATCCTGACCTGCTGATGGGCGATGTCGTCGCGCTGCGACGCGAGCAGATCCATTTGCATCGCATGCGATTCCTGTGGAACGGCGCTTGCTACGAACGGCTGCTGGTGCGAAATTTCAGCGACAACGCGCTGTGCGTGCGCTTGACCGTGTGCTTCGGCGCGGATTTCGCCGACTTGTTCGAAGTGCGCGGCGAACACCGCGCGGCGCGGGGCAAGTCGTCCGCTACGCGCGTCAATGACGGAAAAGTGACGTTGAGCTACCTGGGATTGGATGCCGTCGAGCGCATCACGACCGTGGAGTTCGATCCCGCACCGCAGACCTTGAGTACCGCGCGCGCGCGCTTCGAGGTGACGTTGAAGCCGCATCAGGTGCGGCGCATTTTCATCCGGACCGGAACGCCCACGGCGCAGGATGCGGCATGGGGCGGCCGATTGTTCTATAGGCAAATGCGCACGGCGCGCCATGCGCTGCGCGAATCGAGCGGGCGCGCCGCGAGCGTCGCCTCCTCCAATACGGTTTTCAACGAGGTCGCCCGGCGTGCGATCTCTGATTTGTACATGTTGGTCACGGAAACACCCTTGGGTTCCTACCCCTACGCCGGGACCCCTTGGTTCAGCACTCCGTTCGGGCGCGACGGCATCATCACGGCCCTCATGACGGTATGGGCGGATCCGACCATCGCCAAAGGGGTGTTGAAATTCCTGGCCGCAACCCAGGCTAAGGCGGTCGAGCCGGAAAACGACGCCGAACCCGGAAAGATCTTGCATGAAATGCGCCATGGCGAAATGGCCAATTTGCGCGAGGTACCCTTCGGCCGTTATTACGGCAGCGTGGATGCGACGCCCTTGTTCGTGCTGCTGCTCGGCGAATACTTCTTGCGCACCGGCGACCTCGATACGGTTCGGGAGCTTTGGCCCAACGCGCAGGCAGCGCTGGCCTGGATAGACACGTACGGCGACCGCGACCGCGACGGCTTCGTCGAATACTACCGCCAGACCAAGGAAGGACTGGCGAACCAAGGATGGAAGGATTCTCAGGACGCAATTTTTCACAGCAGCGGCGAATACGCGCAAGGCCCGATCGCCCTGTGCGAAGTTCAAGCTTATGTGTACGGGGCAAAGCGTCATGCTGCGACATTGGCGGCGGCGCTCGGTTTGGATCGACAGGCAAAGCAGCTGAAGGAGCAGGCCGAATCGCTGCGACAGGCGTTCGAAGAGAAATTCTGGTGCGAAGAATTGTCCGTATACGCGATCGCGCTCGATGGCGCGAAAAATCCCTGTCGCGTCGTGTCCTCCAACACGGGCCAGGTGCTCTTGACCGGCATCGCGTCCGCGGCCCGGGCGCAGCGGGTCGCCGAGACCCTGCTGGGCTCCCCCTGCTTCAGCGGCTGGGGAATTCGCACGCTCGGCCAATCTCAGGCTCACTACAACCCGATGTCTTATCACAATGGATCCGTCTGGCCTCACGACAACGGGCTCATTGCACTGGGGTTGGCGCGTTACGGCCACAAGCAAGCCACGGCGCAGATATTCACGGCCATGTTCGACGCGGCCGCCTACATGGACTTGCGCCGGCTGCCGGAATTGTTCTGCGGATTCCTGCGCCGCCAGCACAATGCGCCGACGCAATATCCAGTCGCTTGTTCCCCGCAAGCCTGGGCAAGCGTGACGGTGCTGGCATTGCTGCAGGCCTGCCTCGGTCTGCTGTTGAAGGATGCGACCAACGAAATCGCATTCTACCGGCCCGTGCTGCCGGAATTCATCGACCAGCTGCACCTGCGCAATTTGCGCATGCGGCGCGGGTCCGCCGACGTGCTCCTGCAGCGTCACGGCCAGAATGTGGCGGTCACTCAGACGCGGCGCGAGGGCGAGGTCTCGGTGGTGGTTCGCTACTAGCCGAAGCGGCTAGTCGTCGGCGTCGCGGACGGGGCGGGTTTCGGGCATGGCAAACAGCACCAGCAACACCGCCAGCACGCCCACGGCGCAGAGCGCGTAAAAGGCAATGCGGACGCCGAAGTGATCCGCCAGCCAACCCGCCGCCGGCGTGCTCAAGGTGCCGCCGATGCCGACGCCGAAACCGACCAGACCGAGGGATAAATTGAAATGCCGGGTGCGCGCGGCAACGTCGCTGACGATGAGCGGCATCATGACGCCGAAGCAGGCGCCGCCGATGCCGTCGAGCGCCTGCACGGCGATGACCAAGCTGGGGTTCGACGACGCGGCAAATATCAATGCGCGCAGCGGCAGCGCGGAAAATCCTAGGATCAACACGATGCGCCGGCCGCGCGCTTCCGCCAGCCTTCCCGCGGCCGGCGAGGCGAGCGCCACGATGATCTGGGGCAACACGATGCAAGCCGCGATCAACAAGCTGGGGTTGCCCACTTTCTCGGTCATGTTGCCGCTGACGAGCATCAACATCGGAGCATTGGCGAAGGTGAACAACATCGCGCAGCCGCAAAATATCAGCAGCCGCCGGTCTGCAAGCACCTTGATGAATTGTCCACGCGAAGCGCCCTGCTGCGCCGGGATCGCGCCCTGCGGTGCGGTGCCGGAGTGCGCGTCGCGCTGGGCGATTGCGACATGCCGCAAGGGCAAGAGCGCCGCAAGGGCCGGCAGCGTCAGCGCCGCGGTCAAATAGAACACTGCGCGCTCGGATACGTACTGTCCGCAGGCTCCCATCAGCGCTGCGCCCAGCCCATTGCCGATCGCTGCGTAGCGAGCGTTGCGGCCGAGACGCAGACCCATGCCAAATCGACCCGCGATCACCAGACTCATGGCGGCCGTGGCCGGCCCCAAGGTGCAGCTGGAGAGACCATGCAAAATCTCGGCGAGGTATACGAACAAAGGGATGGGGTAGATGGCGAACATCAGCGCGCACGCCGTGAAGGCCAGAACGCTGAACGCTGCCACACGCGTCTTGTTGGGTATGGCATCGACCAGCGCTCCGGCCGGAACCTGGCTGGCCATGGCCGCGATCGTTCCGATGCTTAAGGCAACTCCGATCGAGGTTTGCGTCCAGCTCTGCGAGATTAGATAAACTGCGATGAACGGGCCAAACCCCGTTTGGATGTTGGCGACGAACAGGTTGAACCAGTCCAGAGCACGGCCTGCGCCCGGAGTCGCGGGCGCCGAGCGTGGTTCCTCCGGCGCCGGTGGGTCAGGCGACGCCTCAGGGGCGTCGGCGGACTGCGCGATGGTTTGACCTCCCGGATGCGCGAACTTTGCTGTGGTCGGCATTCGATCACTTGGGCGCGGTGGACTGCGGCGAGGCCGGCGCCTCGGGGGCCATGAGCACCAGCGGACGCTCCGAGCCTTTGTATTCGGGCGTTCGCTGCAACTTGCGCTTAGCAACATCCAGGACAAGGGGCGCATCCGGATCTTCCGGGTGGAATTTGAGCAGCGACCAATCCACGGCGATGCGGCGATTGCCCACGCCCAGGAAACCGCCGAACTCGATGACGGCAATACGCACGCGGCCTTGCGCGTCGGCGAGCACATCGACCAGGCGGCCTAGATCATCGCCTTCCTGTCCACGGACCTTCTTACCGAGTATCGATGCTGAAGCAGCGGGCATGAGTTTGACGTCGGCTTCTCCGGAGGGCGTTGGCGGAGGCGCGGCGGGCGGCTCCCGGGGCGGGGGCGCCGCGCGCGCCACGGGCTTCGGCTTGCGCTTCGGCGCCGGCTTCGAGGTATTCTCGGCAGGCACGCAGGGCGGTATCTCGGCAGGCGTAGGCGTTTCGGTGCTGGGCAGCGCAGCGTTGCTGTCGGGGGCGGGGGCGGGAGTTTCAACGCGCGCCGTGTTGTCCTCTGGCGCATTCGCAGGTTGCTCCTTCTGCGGCATGCTGTGGCAGGCAGACACCGCCCAAACGAGGACCCACACCATGGCGAGGCGGCGGTGGCTCATGCTCGCTCCTTGCCTCCAACCCGCGTCTGCCGTCCGTACATACGGCTGTAGGCTCCACGACTCTGCAGCAGGCGGCGCGGCGCGCCGTCCTCGATGATGCGGCCTCGATCGAGGACCACGATGCGATCGAAGGAATCCAGCGTGGACAGGCGGTGCGCGATTGCGATCACGGTGCGTCCCTTAAACAAACGCGATAATGCTTCTTGAATGGATTGCTCGGACTCGGTGTCGAGCGAGGAGGTGGCTTCATCGAGCAGCACGATGGGGGCGTTCATCAGAAAGGCGCGCGCAATCGCGAGCCGCTGCCTTTGGCCGCCCGACAATTTCATGCCGCGCTCGCCCACCAGGGTGTCGAAGCCCTGCGGCAATCGGCTGATGAATTCCGTGCAGCGTGCCGCCTCCACCGCGCTGTACACTTCATCGTCGGTCGCGTCGGGACGCCCGTAGCGCAGATTCTCCAAAAGCGAGCGGTGAAACAGCGAGATATCCTGCTGTACGACGGCAATGGAGCTGCGCAAGCTCACCTGGGTAACTTTGGAGATATCCTGGCCGTCGATGCTGAGCGAGCCCGAGTCCGGGTCGTAAAGGCGCTGCAGCAGCGCGATGATGGTTGATTTGCCCGCGCCGGATCGGCCGACCAGTCCGATCTTCTCCCCGGCCGGCACGTGCAGGTCGAACCCTTTCAGCACTTGCTGGCCATTGGGGTAACTGAAACCGACCTTGCGAAATTCGATCGACCCGCCGCCGATCACCAACGGCTTGGCATCCGGCGCATCTTGCATTTCGTGCGGCAGCCCGAGCACCTGCACCGCCTCGGCCAACTTCGCGAACTGCTGCACCATATCCACCAATGCCATGGCGAAGTCGCGCGAGGCATGCAGCACCGTGAATCCCAGCGTGGTCGTGAGAACCACATCGCCGGTGGAGATTTGCTTGCGGCGCCAGAGCTCTACCGACCACACCAGGACCCCGGCGGTCACGACGAAAACAGTCACTGCATGGAAGAGCCGCAGCCGCTCCAGCGAACGCAGGCTGGCCCGTTGAGCCTGCATTTCCTCGCGGATTTTTGTGCCCAACCTCTCGCGCTCGCGATTCGCCGCGCCGAACGCACGCACCAATCCGATATTGCTGACGACATCGGTAAGATCGCCGCTGACATGCGCGGCATGGCCGGCGAAGCTCTGGTGCAGATGCCGGCCATTCGCCGCCAGCCAGCCTATGCTCGCTCCGAGCGCTCCGACCACGACCAGCAGCACGGCCGTGAGGCGCCAGTTGATGGTCCCCAGCAGGAAGATCGACCCCAACACCGCAGCGCCGGGCGGCACGGTGGTCCACATCAATGAGTTCTCGATGGTCCACGCCGCATTGGCCGCGGCAGTTATGCGGCCCGCCAGCGCTCCTGGAAAGCGCTCGACGAAATAGCGCGTGCCCTGACCCGACAGGTGATTGAACAGATCCAGCCGGATGTCGCCGCCGACGGCCACGAAGGCATATGTCGAAACCCAGCCGGCGAGTCGCCACAGCAAGTTATCTCCCGCGACCAACCCCAGGAGCAAGGCGACGGCTCCCCACAAAGTATAGGCGGGGGGATTTTGGCTGCCCAAAACATCCACCAACTTCTTGACCGCCCACTGCGACGCCACCGCGCAGCTCACGGCGCCGAAAACTGCGAGTAAGACGATGCTATGGCTGAAAAACCGTCGCCACACGTACCGCGCGAGAAAACCGATCGCCCCTGAGGACGCATAGCGAGGCAGCGACATGTCAGATCCGCGAGCGCCGCGTGTCGTCGGCCCGAACATAATCTGGGTTTGGCCCTGGGATGCCACGACGGAAAACGATGTAAAGCCGTGTCAGCGATTGCTGACAGCCCTGGCCTACGAAACATCGCGTAGCAGCACGGAAGGGGCGGCGCTTGCCGCCGGGCGAGAATGCCGGACACAAGGATTGGATCTCGCCATGGAGTTCGTTCGATGCCGTTCTTTCGCGATGCTGATCACTCGCTTCACTACCTCGAACGTGGACGCGGCGAGCCTGTACTGCTCATTCATGGACTCGGCTGCAGCGGCGCCGATTGGGCCTTTCAGGTAACGGCGTTGGAGAACCGCTATCGCGTGATCGTTCCCGACCTCCCCGGCAGCGGGCACAGCGATCCGCCGCGCGGCGGCTACAGCATCGAAGGGTTTGCCGCCGCCATGTGGAAGCTGCTCGATCAACTGGGCATCTCGAAAATCAATGTCATCGGTTTCTCCCTCGGCGGGGCGGTCGCACTGGAAATGGCCGCGAACCGCCCTGCATGCGTACCCAAACTCGCGCTCATCAACAGCTTGGCCACCTATCGTCCGCATAGTTTGCGCAAATGGCTGGAAACCCACGTATCGGCGAACCTGGTGCGCATGTTGGGAATGCCGCGGGCGGCGTGGCTGGTGGCTGCGCGCTTGTTCCCGGAAAGCTGGCAGAAAGCCATGCGAGCGCACACTGCTGCAATGCTGGGAGCGGTGCCGGCGACCTCATATCTCGGCATGGGATTGGCGCTGGCGCGTTGGGCCATATTGGATCGCCTCGACAGCTTGCACAGCCGCGTGTTGCTGATTGCGGCTGAGAACGACTACACGCCGCTTGCCGAAAAAATCGCTCTGGCCAAGCAACTCCAGGCGGAAATGGTCATCGTGCGCGGTTCTCGCCACGGAACGCCATTCGATTCCGTGAACGTGACCAACGCCTGCCTGTCCGCGTTTCTGGCCGATCAGCCGCTGCCGCCGCAGACTCGTTGGGTGCGCGACGATCCGGCTCTCGCGCAAGCATTATCGCTGGCAGGCAGCATTGCCGAAGAGCACGCGATCAGCCCGCTGTTGATCGACTAGCTCTTTTGCCAGGGCAGATGCTCGAGGTCCAGGTTGCCGCCGGTGAGCAGGATGGCGACGCGGGGTTGGGATGTGCCCAGATTCAAACCACTGTTCTGCACGATCGCTGAGTAGGCAACGGCGCCCGAGGGCTCGACGATGATCTTGAGCACCTCCCAGATCGCGCGCATCGCATCGACGATGGAAGCCTCGCTCACCGTGACGATGTCATCGACGTAGCGAAGAATTTCCGCGAACGGTTTTTGACCCAACGAGGTCCGCAAGCCGTCGGCGATGGTAAGGGGCTGGCCCAGCGGCTCTATGCGCCCCGCCCTGAATGAGCGTGCGGCATCGTCGGCGCCGGCGGGCTCGACTCCGATGACGCGGATCGAGGGCTTGATGCTCTTCGCGGCTACCGCGATGCCGCTTAAGTTTCCGCCGCCGCCGACCGGGCACAGAATGGCGTCGAGGGCCGGCACATCCTCGAGGATTTCGATCGCAGAGGTACCCTGACCTGCCATGACGCGCAGATCGTCATAAGGGTGGATGAACGCCGCCCCGGTTCTGCGGACGACCTCCCGGGCGGTCGATTCGCGCGCGGCCAGGGTGGACTCGCATAACTCGATCAATCCGCCGTAACGCCGCACGGCGGACTGCTTGGCCAAAGGGGCATTCTCGGGCATGACGATATAGGCAGGAATGCCTCTTAAGCGCGCGGCACGCGCCAACGCGGCAGCATGGTTTCCCGACGAGTGGGTTACCACGCCGCGCGCAGCTTCTTGGGAGCCGAGCATGTAAACGGCGTTGGTGGCGCCGCGCGCTTTGAAAGCGCCCGCTTTTTGCAAGTTCTCGCACTTGAAAAACAAACGCATCCGGGAGGACCTGTCCAGCACCTCGCTGGTCATCAGCGGCGTGCGGTGAATCTTGTCGCGGATGCGATCATGCGCGGCGCGGATCGCCTCGATCGTCAACACGGGGGGCTCAGAGTCATTGGCAGCCATAAGCGCTATGATAAGCCCACCACATGAAGCCCCGCCTGACTTGGTTTGTTGCGGTCGCCACAATTGCCGGGCCCGCCTGCGGGTTGCTGCTGCATGGCTGGCCGGGCACGGCGAGCGGCGCTGCCCGGGTGGTCGCGGCGTTCTCCCTGGTGACCGCCGGCTTTCTGCGCCTCATCAAGATGATCATCGCGCCCTTGGTCTTCTGCACGCTCAGTGTCGGCGTGGCGCGCATGGACGGCGCCGCATCGATCGCGCGCGTCGGTGCCAGGACCATCGGCTGGTTTGTCTTCGCCACGCTGATCTCGATGTGCATGGGGCTGGGGGCGGCGCACATTTTCAAGCCTGGGCTGGGGCTGACGCCGCCCGCCATTGCCGGCGAACTCCCGGCGGCGACCCCGCTGAAGCCGCAGGAAATCATGGAGCACATCATTCCCACTTCGGTGATTCAGGCCATGGCGGCCAATGAAATCCTGCAGATCGTCGTTTTTTCCATTTTGTTCGGCGCTGCGGCTTCCAGCCTGGGTTCCAAGGCTGCCGCTCTCATCGACTTGCTCGAGCAAGCCTCCGGCGTGGTGCTGCGCATGACCGGTTACGTGATGGCGGTGGCCCCATTGGCCGTTTTCGCAGCATTGGCATCCACGGTCATGACTCAAGGGCTGGGTGTTCTCGCGGTGTACGCGAAATTCATCGCTGGGTTCTATGCGGCGCTGCTGGCGCTGTGGTGTGCCCTGGCCGGACTGCTCTATCTGGGGATCGGTGCGCGCGCCGGCCGGTTGCTGCATCACATCCGCTCGCCTTTGCTCCTGGCTTTCTCCACAGCCAGCTCCGAGGCGGCGTATCCGCGCACTTTACAGGGCCTGCAGAACTTCGGTATCAGCACCAGGCTCGCGTCCTTCGTGCTGCCGCTGGGATATTCGTTTAATCTAGACGGTACCGCCCTTTATTGCAGTTTTGGAGTCCTGTTCATCGCGCAAATCTTTCGCATCGATATGGGCGTGCAGCAAGAGATCATGATGCTGCTGGTCTTGATGGTCATGAGCAAGGGAGTCGCCGGAGTACCGCGCGCCGCGCTCATGGTGATGGCGGCATCGCTGAGCTATTTCGGATTGCCCGAGCAGGGGTTGGTGTTCATCGTGGCGGTCGATCATCTTCTCGACATGGGACGCAGCGCCACCAATGTGGTCGGCAACGCGGTCGCCGCAGCGCTGGTTGCAAAATGGGAAGGCGAGCTGCAGGAGGGTCCGGCGTGACGCTCGACGCGCGGCAAAGCGCCATCGCTGCGGCCGAGTTCATCGTGGTGCACGACGCCGAGGCGCACGATTTCAATGCCGTCGTGCCGCCGATCGTCCAGACCTCCCTGTTCACGTTCGACAACTATGCGCAGATGCTCGAGACTTTCTCAGGAAAGCGGGCGCGCAACGTGTATTCGCGCACCACCAATCCGACGGTCACCCTGTTCGAGCGCAAGATCGCTGCATTGGAGCAGGCCGACGATGCGATCGGTTTCCCCAGCGGCATGGCCGCCATATCCGGCGCGGTACTCGGTTTCGTTCGGCCAAAGGATCGCATCGTGTGCGTGCGCGATGTGTATCCGGACGCCTATCGTTTTTTCCAGACCCTCCTCAAGGGCCTGGACGTGACCGTCCAGTATGTGGATGGCTCCGATCTGCGCGCCGTGGACGCCGCGCTCGAAGGCGCGAAGCTTCTTTACCTCGAAAGCCCGACCAGCTGGACCATGCGGGCGTTGGATGTGGGTGCCTTGGCACGGATGGCCAAGCATCGCGGCGTCATTTCCATCATCGACAACTCATGGGCGACGCCATTGTTTCAGCGGCCCCGTACCTTGGGCGTGGACCTGGTGCTGCATTCGGCGTCCAAGTACATCGGCGGGCATAGTGATACGGTGGCGGGCGTGCTTGCCGGCGATGCCGAGCGCATCGCGCACGTGCGGCGCACGGTGTGTCCGTATCTCGGCGCGAAACTGGCTCCTTTCGAAGCATGGCTGCTGCTGCGCGGGCTGCGCACCTTGTCCGTACGCATGCAAGCGCATGAATCCGCAGCGTTGCAACTGGCGCGGCGTCTGGCCGAGCATCCCAAAGTCACCGCCGTGCATCATCCGGCCCTGGCCGGACCCCTGCCGCAGGGCTTGACCGGCACCTCGGGGCTGTTCTCATTCGAAGTCGACGCGAGCATCGACATTGCGGCGCTATGCGATGCCTTCGAGCTGTTCCAATTGGGCGTGAGCTGGGGAGGTCATGAGAGCTTGGTCGTACCCGCCTTGGTGGCGCGCGCCCAAGCGGCCGGGCCGAATTCCGCCTTGGACTTTGGCGTCTCGCCCCGCATGGTGCGTCTGCATGCAGGCCTGGAAGGCACGGAGGCACTGTGGTCCGATCTGGTGCGCGGGCTCGGCGCGGCAAGTTGATGCGCGTTAAAGCTTTGGCCATGTGCCTGTGTCTGCTGCCGTTCGCGGCGGCCGCCGATACCACCATCAAGCTGCTCGAGGTGCTGACCAGTCCGGAGCGGACCGAGACGCTCAAAGGTCTCGTGGCCGCGTTCGAGAAGCAGAATCCTGGCGTGCGCGTCGAAATCATTTCTCTGCCCTGGAGTTCGGCCTTCGAGAAATTTGCCACGATGGTGGCCGCGGGCGACGAACCGGACGTGGTGGAAATGCCCGACCGCTGGCTGTCGCTCTACGTCAAGAACGGCAAACTCGAGAGCCTCGAACCATACCTTGCGCAATGGAAGGAAACCGCGGGATTCAACCAGCGCGCGCTGGAGCTGGCACGCTCCGTGGATAAGACCGCCTATCTTCTTCCGTACGGTCTTTATCTGCGAGCCTTGTTCTACAACAGGGTTTTGTTCAAACAGGCCGGCATCGCGGCGGCGCCCAAGACCATGGATGAGTTTCGCGATGATTCCAAGAAAATCGCCGCGCTGCCGGGAAAATCCGGTTACTGTTTGCGCGGCGGCCCCGGCGGCCTGAACGCATGGATCATGTTCGGTGCCGCCATGGCCGGCAACAACGTTTTTTTCACGCCGGGCGGCGTTTCCACGCTGGAGGACCCGGGCTGGGTGCAGGGCAGCAGCTTCATGGTAGGTCTCTACAAGGAGGGTCTTGCGCCGAAGGACAGTGTCAACTGGGGCTTCAACGAAGTGGTGGCGGGCTTCTACTCCGGCACTTGCGCCATGATCGATCAAGACTCCGATTCGCTCATCGCGATTGCCGAGCGCATGAAACCAGAGCAGTTCGGCATCGCATCCATGCCCAAGGGTCCGGCGGGAAAAGCCTTTCCGACCATAGGCTATGCGGGATGGTCGATCTTCAAGAGCAGCACGCACAAGGATTCGGATTGGAATCTGATCAAGGCATTGGATGATCCGGCTGCCAATCTCGTCTGGGATCAGAGGATCGGCGCTCTGCCCGTCTACACGGCCGCCGAGAAAGCGCCGCTGTACGCCGGCGATCAGCTCAAAGGGTGGTTCCAGGAGTTGGCGGATCCCGATGAAATCCCCACGCTCATGCCCACCAATCTGCCGGGATTCGCCTTTTTCGCCGATGCCTTGGTGGTCAAGACTGGACAGCAGGCATTGCTCGGCCAGTTGTCTCCGGCCGACATGAACAAGCAATGGGCGGCCTACCTGACCAAGGCCAGGCAAAAACAGCTGAGCGGGAAGTGATGGGGTACGCGCGGCGCAGCTTTACGCGGCGCGCCGCGCTCGCCGCGGAACCGTACTTTTATACCCTGCCCGCCGTGTTGCTGATCGGCGCGGTCATGCTGGTGCCGCTGGTTCTTGGCATCAGCTACGCGTTTCACGACGTCACCTTGCTCGATCCATTGAGCGGCGACTATGTGGGTCTTGCCCACTTTCGCGAACTATACGACGATGCCGCGTTTTGGAACGCGGCACGCAATACGGTGGTATGGACGGTGGCCTCGGTGCTGCTGCAATTCTCGCTCGGATTGACGCTGGCCCTGTTGCTCAGTCGCGAATTTCCCGGGCGCGCGGCGGCGCAATTGCTGGTGTTTCTGCCTTGGGCGGTCCCCAGCTTTCTTTCCGGACTCAACTGGGCGTGGCTGTTCAATCCGGTGACGGGGCCCCTGCCCTATTGGTTCACGGCGTGGGGATTGATGTCGGCGCCCGAAAATCTTTTGTCGAGCCCCGAACGCGCGCTGTGGGGGCCCATCATCGCCAACGTATGGTGGGGCATCCCTTTTTTCGCAATCACGCTGCTGGCGGCGTTGCAATCCATCCCGAGAGATATCTACGAGGCCGCTGCCATCGACGGCGCGACCCCTTGGGTGCGCTTTCGAAGCATAACGTTGCCCTTTCTCGCACCCACCATGGCGATCACGGTCCTGCTGCGCACCGTATGGATCGCCAATTTCGCGGATTTGATCGTGGTCATGACGAAGGGCGGGCCCGCCGACTCGACCCAGATTCTCGCCAGCTACATATTCACCCTGGCGTTTCAGCGGCTCGATTTCGGCTACGCCTCGGCCGTGGCCACGGTTCTGTTGCTGCTGCTTTTGGCCTATGCCTTGGCGCTCATGTCGCTGCGCGCCGTCTTGCTGAAGCGCGCCTGACGCCATGCAGCGGCACGGCAAGGCATATTGGACCCTGCACTATGCAATGCTGGGTTTTTTCGTCGTCGCCGCGTTGCTGCCCCTTTTCTGGCTGTTGAAGGTGTCCGTTACCCCGAACGATCTCATGTATGGCGAGGGTGTGCGCCTGTGGCCGACGCGCGCCACTCTCGAGCATTACCGATCCGTGCTTAGGCTTGGCCAGTTTCCGCTTTTTTTCCGCAACAGCGTCATCGTCGCGGCCGGCACCGCACTCGCTTCGAGCGTGCTCGCATCGGCCGCGGGCTATGGATTTTCCAGATTTCGATTTCGCGGCAAGCGCTGGATCATCGGCTTGATGCTGGTCACGCAGATGTTTCCGCTAGTCATGATCGTGGCACCCATCTTTCGCATGCTCGCACCCCTCGGGCTGACCAATTCATTGACCGGTCTGATCCTGGTGTACACCGCGTTCAATGTGCCGTTTGCGAGCTTCCTCATGCAATCCTTTTTCGACGCCATCCCTGCGGATCTGGAGGAAGCCGCAATGCTCGACGGCGCCACCCGGCTTGCCGCAGCATGCCGCATCATCGTACCGCTGACGCTGCCGGGCCTGGCCGCGACGCTCGGGTTCGTATTCACGGCTGCGTGGAGCGAATTGCTGTTTGCCTTGATGCTGAATTCCTCCAGCGCGGCAGTTACCCTGCCCGTCGGGCTGCTGGTCTTCGTATCCAAATTCTCGGTCGATTTCGGGCAGATGATGGCCGCAGGCGTGCTCGCGCTGCTGCCCGTTTGCGTGTTTTTCGTGTTCGTCCAACGCTACCTGGTCCGGGGCCTCACGGCCGGCGCCATGAAGGGTTGAATCTTGGCATCGATACGAATTGCCGCCTTGTCGAAGAGCTACGGCGAGGTCGCCGTGCTGCGCGGCATCGATCTTTGCATCGAAGACGGTGAGTTCGTCGTACTCGTGGGCCCTTCGGGTTGCGGCAAGTCCACGCTGCTGCGCTTGATCGCCGGCTTGGAAGAGGCGAGCAGCGGTGAAATCCGCATCGGCGACCGCATCGTCAATGAGTTGGCCCCGAAGGACCGCGACGTCGCCATGGTGTTTCAATCCTACGCCCTCTATCCGCATATGACGGTGCGCCAGAATCTGAGCTTCAGCCTGCAGCTGCGCGGCCTGAGCAAGGACAAGATCGATGATGCCGTCAAGGCGGCCAGCGCGAAGCTTGGCATCGAGGAGCTGCTGCATCGCAAGCCGCGTGCGCTGTCCGGCGGCCAGCGGCAGCGTGTCGCCATGGGCCGCGCCCTGGTGCGCGATCCGAAGGTGTTTCTCTTCGATGAGCCGCTGTCGAATCTCGACGCCCGATTGCGCGAACAGATGCGCTACGAAATCCGCAAGCTGCAGCGCGAACTCGGTACGACGACGATTTACGTAACTCACGATCAGATCGAAGCGATGACGATGGCCGATCGCATCGTCGCCATGAACGCGGGTGTTGTCCAACAGATCGGTACGCCGGCCGAGCTCTACGACGAACCGGCCAACCTGTTCGTTGCCGGCTTCATGGGCTCGCCGGCAATGAATTTCGCCGAGGTCAGTTTGGTGCAGGACGGGGACGGCGTGATCGTACTGATGGGCATCGACCGCCTCGGCAGGATTGCGCCGCCGCCGGTGGTCCGCGAGGACCATCGTGCCATCTTGGGAGTTCGCCCCGAACGCATCGCGTGGGGCGCGCCGGCGTCGGGCCTCGCAGCACGAATAGAACTGCTCGAGCCTACCGGACCGGGCACGATCGTGCACGTACGCCTGGGAGCTCAGCGCCTGCAGGTTTTCGCCACGGAACGGCTGGCCGCCGGCGTCAACGACACCATCGGTTTGACCGTGGCGCCGGGCGATCTTAGGTTGTTCGACCCGGACAGCGGCGAAGCTGTGCGCTGCCCGAAATCTTAAGTCCCGCTCAGCGCCGCCAGCAAATCCTCTTCCTCGACCTTTGCGGGCTGTCCGTTGGTGCGCAGCGTTTGCAGCATTTGGCTCGCGTTCATCGGCTGCGCGAACAGGAAGCCTTGTCCGATGTTGCAGCCCAAGCGCCGTAGTATTTCCACCTGCTGGTAGCCTTCGATGCCTTCGGCGATGACTTGAATCTGCAAGTGCTTGGCGATCGCGATGATCGCGCTGACGATGGCAAGATCGCTCGAATCGGTCACCAGATCGCGGACGAAGCTGCGATCGATCTTCAACGCATCGACCCGCCAATTCTTCAGATAGCTCAGGCTCGAATACCCCGTGCCGAAGTCGTCGATCGCGATTTTAATCCCCAAGTCGCGCAGCCGCGCCATCGTGTCCTGGCGGTTCTCGCCCTTGCCCCCCTGCGCGTCGAATATGGCCCGCTCCGTCATTTCCAATTGAATCAACGTGGGATGCAATTGCTGGGATTTCAGCAGCGTGGCGATCGTATCGTGCAATTCGCCGCGCTGCAGCTGCGCCGGCGCGACGTTCAGTGACACCGGTACCAGGGTGGCGCCCGCCTTGCGCCAGGCGCTCATCGTCTGCATGGCTTTTTGCAGCACGAAGTGGCCCATAGGCACTATCAGTCCGGTCTCCTCGGCCACCGGAATGAACTGGTCGGCGGGGACCATGCCCTGCGTCGGATGCTTCCAGCGCATCAGCGCCTCCAGTCCCACGATCTTCCGCGTCGTCAAATTGACGAATGGCTGATAGTGGACGTCCAACTGCTTGAGCCGCAACGCCTCGCGCAGCGCCGCTTCGACAGTCACGCGCTGCTTGAGCTTTCGATCCATGATGTGGCTGAACATCTGCACGTTGTTTCGGCCCCGGTCTTTGGCCTGATACATCGCGGTGTCGGAGTGCTTGAGCAATTCCACCATGTCCGCACCATCGCGCGGATACATGCTGACGCCCACGCTGCCGGTGGTCTGCAGCGGCTGGCGGTCGATGATGATGGGGTTGTGCAGCGCCTCGACGATGCGGCTCGCGCCGCGGGTGACTTCATCGCTGGCGGCGACGTTGCGAAATACCACCACGAACTCATCGCCGCCCATGCGGATGATGACATCGCACTCGCGCACGCAGGTGCGCAGCCGCGCCGCGACTTCCTGCAGCAGCTTGTCGCCGGTCTCGTGCCCGCGGGTGTCGTTGATGTGCTTGAATCGGTCCAGATCCAGGAACACCACCCCGAGCATCGTACCCGCGGCCTTTGCGTCGGCGATGGCCTGCGGCAGGAATGCCGTCAGGTAGTGCCGGTTCGGCAACCCCGTCAACTGATCGTGATGCGCCATGCGATCGAGGCGCTGCTGATTCTCGATGAGCTGCTGTTCCGCCTTGCGCCGCAATGACACATCGTGCGTCACATAAGCAAGCACATCGCGGCCATCGACGTCCAGGGCATTGCATCGTACTTCGGCATCCAGCAGCGCGCCGCTCTTGCAGCGCTGCTGCAGGTTCAACGCCATCGGTGAATCAGCGTCCTTGAGGCGCGCCAGCAGGTTGTCCGCGCTGCTGTCGCCGTCTGCGAAGATGTCGAGCAACGTCAACCCCGCCGCCTCCTCGTTGCCGTATCCGAGCCGCCGCAGAAATGCCGGATTCGCGTACTGCACGCGATAAGTGTCGGCGTCGACAATGACGATACCGTCATTGGCCTGATCGATGAGCGCCTTGTAGCGGCCGTCCGAGGAGTGTTTGTTGCTGAAATAGCGCTTCGAAGCGAGCAAGATCACGGCCGCCATGGCGACAAGCGGCAAAGCCGCCGCCGCCGCGTACGCCGCGATCAGCCCATTGCCGGAGCCGGCCGATGCGTGCCCGAGCTGCACGATCATCAGCAGATAGAGAATCGTCAGCAGCAATAGCGCGCCGCAGGCGCCGATTGCAACCCAACCCGGTCGCCTCAAGCTTGCTCGGAGCCACTCCTGCTTAGACATTCGACATAATCGCGCATCGTTTATTTGACCGCGGGAAGTATGTTTCATGGCGGCTTTGCCAACCGATATGCGGTGCACAATCCTGTGTAGGAGAAATGTGTCGGATTGCTATGTTGTGGCGAGGCGCGTCGTAGCATTGGGAGGCTCGTGCACCCGTGCCCGCAGACTAGGTCAGGGCTTCGCGAATCCGGCGAATTTGCAGTTCTGCCTGCGCAAGCACTGCGCCGCAATCGGCGGGGGTCAGGCCGACGCTGATGAACGAATTGACGGCTTCATTGCCGATGACCCGCGGCTCCGGCATCTCCAGGGCGTCGGCGAGTACGATGCTCGCGATCAGCACGTCGGTAAGGGTGGCTCCGTGCCTCGAGCGGCGATCCATCTCGGCTTGGTCGCCAATGGCCTCGCACATGGATTCGGCAAAGCGCCAGCTTTCGAGCACGGTCTTGCCTATCGAGGCGTGCCATCCCACGATAAGTTCGAGCAGCGGCCTTTGATTGCCCGCGCCTTGTGCGCGGCTGGCGGCCCGCACCATGATATATAGCTTGCCGATGCCGTGCAGCAGCCCGGTCAAGAACGCCTCGTCAGGCATTACTTTGCAGCGCTGTGCGAGCAGTTGGCATATCGAGGCGACGGTGATGCTGCGGTTCCAGAGATCGGCCAGCGGCTTCGCGATCGCGCGCAAAGTCGCCGCATCCTTGACCTGCTGCATGGCGTAGCACATGGCGGTGCTTTGCACCATCCGCTGGCCAAGCCGGGTGATCGCGGAGCGCAAATCGGTCAGAGTCTTGCCGGAACTGTTGAAGGCGGCGGCATTTGCAGTCTGCAGCACGCGTGCAGCGAGCCGCGGCTCGGCGCCGACGATGGTCACCACGCGGTCGGTCGGTGTTTCGGGGTCGGCGAGGGCGTTGCTGACCTTGATCACCACATCGGGAAAACACGGAAGATCGATGGTTCCTTCGGAAACTTCGGCCGCGAGATGCTGCAGGAACGCGAGCGCAGCCGCGCGCTCCTCCGGCGCGGTTGCGGTTCCGTTGGCGGGCACGGAGTCGGCGCCGGAGCGATAAGTTGGGACCGTCCCAGCATTGGACATAGCCCATGATGTCGGCGCTTGCGCGGATTTCTTTAGGACTCCGGCCGGCCGGCCAGCCAGGCATGAATTTGGGAAACTATGCTGAGCGCGATGGCCTCGGGTGTGAGCGCACCGATATCGATGCCCACCGGGCCGCGAATTCGCGGTCTCAATGCCTGCTCCATGTGACCCAGCTCCTTGGCGAGCCGTTCGCGGCGCACACGCGGCCCGAGCAGCCCAACGTATTCCGGTACGCCCGCTTCGGCCAGTTCCCGCAAATAGGACTCGTCGGATTTCAGATGATGGCTCATTACCAAGGCTGCATGAAAATGCCCCAGATCCACGGCGCCGCGCAATGCATGCGCGTCGACGAGCCGTACCTTGGCGCCGGGAAAACGCGACTCGAGAGCGTAAGCCGGCCTGTGATCGACGACCGTGACGCCCCAGCCCAAATTTCTCGCCGCCACAACCACCGGAGACACGTCGGGTCCTGCCCCGCAGATCAGCAATTGAGGCGGCGGGGCGAGGAACTGCGCGAAGGCACGCTGACGCACGCCGCCGCCGTCCCACACCACACTATGCGACGCCGACTCGGCGAGCGCTTGGCGCGAGGCGGCCTGCAACACCGGCGGCAGTTCGCTTGTGGCATGGTAAGTGCCCAGCGGCAACTGGGTGGATTCGTGCACGATTATCAAGCTGCTGGGTTCGCCCGACTGGGCGGCGTGTCCCGCCGCTGCCAATGCAACAGCCGCGGAACTCCCGCGGCCGGCGGGTTCGAGCAATATCCGCATGGCGCCCTCGCACCCGGCGCCCAGTCCGAACAACACATCGTCGGGTCCGCGCATATCGTATTCGATGGCGCGCGGTACGCCGGCCTCGATGACCTGCCCTGCATGAGAGGCCAGATCAGCCTCCATGCATCCGCCGCTGAGCAAGCCCAGATAGCTGCCGTCGGCCATGATGAGCATGCGGGCGCCGGCTTTGCGGTAGGTGGATCCGGCCGTGGACACTACGGTGGCAAGGACCCGGGAGTTCATGGCCGCCGGGGCCCGCTCTAGCAGCAATTCGAGGCTGGTGTCGAGACGCACGTCGGTGCGGGCGCGTTGCTCAGGCATGTTGCGATAGTATACGTCAAGGATCGCGCGATCGAAGCGCCGGCATTGCGCGGACGCCTGGCGTCGCCGCTAGGGCGTCTTATGGATCGGATCGGTCCAATACACCTGTTCGACTCGTTCCGCCGCGTCGATGTTCAGATTGACCACGACGGATTCGTTGTCGCTGCGCACCAGTACGCACTCCAGAGCCGCATCGCTCAGCGCATTGATTTCCTGATGCGGAACGTAGGGGGGCACGAAAATGAAATCGCCGGCCTCCGCGTCGGCCGTGAATTCCAGCCGCTCGCCCCATCGCATGCGCGCCGCCCCGCGGACCACGTAGATCACGCTCTCCAGCGCGCCGTGGTGGTGCGCGCCGGTCTTGGCATTGGGACTGATGACCACGGTGCCGGCCCACAGTTTCTGGGAGCCGACGCGGGCGAAGTTCACCGCAGCTGCGCGTTGCATGCCGGGTGTCTGCGGCGTGTTGCCATCCAGCCGATCGCTTCTGATGACTCGCACACCCGCGGTGCGCCAGTCGGGACGTTCAGATCGGGACATTGATACTCCTCGTCCGGCTGCTGATTTTCGGCCATCGACACGGCAGAGTGCCGCGCCGGGGGCGGTGCTGTCAATCGTGCAACTTGTCGCTGGAAGCTTCGGTAAGATGCGGCATCGACGGCTTGCGATGAGACGAAAAAATGAAGCACATCGTATCGGCGTGGGCTTTGGCCTTCATGTGCCTTTGCGTGGGTTCCGCACGGGCCGACAAGCTGCGGATCTTGACCTGGGCGGATTACGTTCCCGCGGACTTGGTGGCTGCCTTCAAAAAAGAAACCGGCATAGACGTCGAGATAACGCTGTCGAACAACGAAGAAATCATTTCCAAGCTGCGCGCCACGGGCGGCGCCGGTTTCGACCTCGCGCAGCCCTCGCAGGATCGCATCGCCGCCGTGCAAGCGGAGTTCGGCATCTATAAGCCCTTCGATCTTGCCAAGGTGAAGCTCGAGGAGTTTCAGCCGGGGTTTCTCGAGATCGTGCGCCGGAACACGACGGTCGACGGCAAGGTTTACGGACTGCCTTATCTTTGGGGGACGGACGGATTGGTGGTCAATACCAAGCGCGCCAAGATCGCGGACTATGGCGATCTGTGCCGTGCGGACCTGAAGGGCAAGACCGCGGTACGCCTGCGCCGCCCGACGCTGATGGCCTTCGCCTTCGCGTCAGGCAAGGATCCCTTTGCACTGTACGGCGACCCGAAGACCTATGCGGCTCTGATGGACCAGGTGGGCGCCACCCTGATTGCGTGCAAGGCAAACTTCAAATTCTTCTACGACAACAAGGATCAGCTTCTCAACGGCCTTCGTTCCGGCGAAGTTGCGGCCGCCATGATGTGGGACACCGGCGGCTGGACTCTGAATCGCGAAAACCCGGATATCGAGTTCATCGTACCCCGCTCCGGAGCGCTCGGTTGGCTGGATACCTTCGCGCTGCCCGCGCGCGGCCGCAACGATGCCGCCGCGTACGCCTGGATCAATTTCACCATGCGGCCGGAGAACGCCGCGCGCGTGATCAAATCCGTGGGCAGCTTTTCCGCGGCGAGAGGCACCGAAGCGCTGGTCGACCCCCGCCTCAAACAGCAATTCGCGGCGACATTTCCCGACGGCGTACTGAAGGGCATCCACTGGTATCCGGCCATCCCCTCGGGCCTCGAGGAAATCGAGGGTCGGGTGCTGGACCGCGTCAAGGCGGCCAATTGAGCAGCGCAGACTTGGTGGCGAGCGCGGTCGTCAAGCGCTTCGCCAACCATACCGCAGTCGATTCCTTGTCCTTCAGCGTCGCGCGCGGCAGTTTCTTTTCGATCCTGGGACCCTCCGGCTGCGGCAAGACCACGCTGCTGCGTATGATTGCAGGATTCATTGCGCCCGATAGCGGCGATATAACCATCGGCGGCAAAAGTATGGCCGGCATTGCGCCGAACCGCCGTCCGGTGAACATGGTATTTCAACAGCTGGCGCTCTTCCCGATGATGAACGTCGGCGAGAACGTCGCCTACGGTCTGGCGCGCCGCGGCGTCGACCGCGCGGAGCGAAGCCGGCGCTGCGCAGCCATGCTGGAGCGAGTCGGCCTCGAGGGGGCCGCACACAAGCGGGTCGACGAACTATCGGGTGGCCAGCGCCAACGCGTCGCAATCGCGCGCAGTTTGGTGTTGGAGCCTACATTGCTGCTGCTCGATGAGCCGCTGGGTGCTCTGGATCTCAAGCTGCGCGAGCACATGAAGATCGAGCTCAAGCAGCTGCAGGCCGCGTTCGGCACGACGTTCGTGTACATCACCCACGATCAGTCCGAAGCGCTGGTCCTCTCGGATCACGTCGGCGTGATGAATCAGGGCCGATTCGAGCAGCTGGGCACGCCCCAGGATTTGTACTATCGCCCGCAGACGCCCTTTGTCGCGAGCTTCGTCGGCGCCAACAACCGCGTCGTTGGCAGCTGTATTTCGCGCGACGCGCAGCTCGCGGAAATCGCGACCGGCGATGGCTGGAGCATTCGTGCGCTGGCGCACGGATCGATCGGGATGGGGGATGCGGTGGAGGCGTTCGTGCGGCCCGAGATCGCCACACTGGCGCGAACGGCCGCCGACTTGCCACCGGGCCAGCCGCACTACGGCGGCGTCGTGCAGAGCGTTTTGTTCGACGGCGCCAATTCCGCCGTGCTGCTGCAGGAGAGCAAGACCCGGCGCGAGTTCCGGATCGCCCTGCCGCAGACCGGACAGTTTTCCGACCTCGAACCGCGCGATCCCGTCTTCTTCAGCTTCGATCCGCTGCGGGCGGTATGTTTTCCGGCGCGCGCCGGAGCGGCGGCCCGGGATGCTTGACGGCGCGGTCCAGGCTCGCTGGCGAATGCGCCTCACCTTAAGCTTGCTGCTGGCACCGGCCCTGCTCTGGCTCGGCGCCCTGATCATCCTGCCGCACGCGGACCTTGCGGTGCTGTCGTTTCGCGAGCGCGTAGCGCCGCGCCACTATGTTCCCAGTCTCGCGCAATACAAGACCTTCTTCCTCGAGCCGCTTTATTGGCAGGTGTTCGTCCATACCGCGGTGATGTCGGCAATCGCGACGTTGATGACTCTGCTGCTGGCCTTTCCAATCGCTTGGATCATCGCCAAGCTGGCGCGCGGCCGGGCGGCGTCCTTGCTGTTCATCGTCTGCTTGATCCCCTTTTGGGTCAGCGAGACCGTTCGCACCCTGGGTTGGATGATCCTGTTGCGCGAGTCGGGCGTGCTGCCGGCATTGTTGGTGAAATTGCATATCACGGATGTACCGGTGGAGCTTTTGTACAGGAATGCAACCGTATTCGTCGGTTTGGTCTATACCTCGCTGTTGTTCATGGTGGTGCCGCTGGTATCCAGCCTGGAAAGCCTCGACAACTCGTTGATCGAAGCGGCCTACGACATGGGGGCCGGCGGTTTCGCCGCGCTCCGCACCATCGTCATCCCGCATGCGGCGCCCGGCATCACCGCCGGGTGCATCGTGGTTTTCATGTTGACGCTCGGGAACTATCTGACGCCCACATTGCTCGGCGGCAAGAACTCTCAGTGGTTTACCGAGCAGATCTATGCGCAGTTCATTACCCGATTCAATTGGGAACAGGGCGCCGCCTTCGGCTTCCTGCTGCTCGGCCTGTCGACCGCGATGGTCGTGCTGGGATTGCGCCTGAGCGGGCAGCGATTCGGCGACGTGATGCGGCGAACATGATCCCCTCCCTGCCCAGGGCTCCGTGGCTGCGCATAGCGACGGCCGGCTATTTGCTGGCATTTCTCGGATTCCTGTTTCTGCCGTTGGTCGTGGTCGCGGTATTCGCATTCAATGACGCTCCCTACCCTGCCCCACCCTGGCATGGCTTCACGCTGGATTGGTTTTTGGGAAATGCGCAGAAGGGCCGGACCGGGCTG